>Ga0302319_10017168_pt1 | contig 13276 bp, 15 predicted proteins | sample Bog_T0_2_FD_203319 | JGI IMG/M metagenome (GOLD analysis project Ga0302319, IMG submission 203319) | Peat permafrost microbial communities from Stordalen Mire near Abisko, Sweden - Bog_T0_2 | ecosystem: Environmental > Terrestrial > Soil > Wetlands > Peat | place: Sweden: Abisko, Stordalen Mire...
TTTGAGGACAACTCCGCCAAGATCGACCTCGCGGTAGAGCTCGGGGTCGGGGAGGATGACTTCAGCGCCCTCGGCGCGCGCGGCGGCCTGGATGCCGGAACGCTGAAAGCAGCGGCGGGGCTCGTTGCAGCTTACGTCTGTGACAATGACGCGCTTGGCTCCCGCCTGCCAGCACTGGCGGACGACCTCGGCGACGACATCAGGATTGGTATTGGCGGCTTGCTCCGGGGTGCGGTCCCAGGCGATGTTGGGCTTGAGAACGACCACGTCCTGATGGCTGATGAAGCGGCTGATGCCGCCCAGGTCGGCGAGGGCGCGCTGGACCAGGGCGCGCGGTTCCCCGCCCTGGACAACGACTAGATGAGGGAGCTCGGGGTTGGCGGGGGTGCGATGATCGCGGCGGGCTTGCTCGGCATGGGCCGGGACGGGACGGAAGCTGTGCTGGTTGAGCCAGACGGCTGCGGCTGACGCGCCCGCGGCGACTCCGCCGACGCGGAGAAGCTGCAGCATGGCTTCGCGGCGAGTCATGGAGGACGATTTGAGTCGAATGTGGTCGAGCGCGTCGTTCAGTTTTTGATCGGAAGCCTGATCGGTTTCGTCGGACATAATCGTCCTCCATGTCGAATTTCGACGAGCTAGATTTCCAGCAGATGAATGCGCTGCGGATCGTTGACGCCGAGGGCGTGAGCGGGATCGGCGGCAGTGGCAATGTAGCGCGGTGGGCGGCCGGCGGCTTCGAGAGTGGGCATACCCACTTCGGCGCGCTTGCGCTCAATGATTTGCCACGCGGTGTGATCGAGGGCCACGCGGTCTTCGCCGACGATGAGGGTATTGGGCTGCCAAAGGCGCTCGGGATGGAAGCCGGGACCACCGTCATAGACGGAGGTCATGGCGTCGCCGATGGTGAAGCGGACCTTGCTACGAACGACAGGAATGCAGTTCAGGTCGGCTACGCCAGGGTTGCAGCCGGCCGCATGGAGCTCGTTGGGACGCTGGACGACGCCGTACATGTTTTTCATGGCGAAGGTAACGCCAGCCATCTCGTGATCTTTGAGGATGGGCACGCCGATGACCATGTCGCACTCGCGGGTGAGGATTTTGGAGAACTTGACATTGACGGCAGAGCCAAATGCAACGGGCGTGTCCTCATAGCCGGAGACATCGGAGCCGAAGCAGCGGACGCGGTTGGGATCAGTGGAGATGGTTAAGCCGCACGCCTCAAGATCGCGGGCGTTGCGGTCCCATACGATGATGTTGCCGGGCTTGACGCCCGCCTGCTGGAGGCGCTCGCATATGGCGAGTACAAGGGCGAGGTGGGTGGAAATACCCTTGCCGCCGAGGCCGTTGGCCTTGAGGCCGATGACTTTGCCCTGAAGTCCACTCTGAGGCAGGATGCGCTTCCAGGCTTCGACCGGCTTTTCATGGCCGGTGTAGGCGGCCATGGCTCGGTCGAGAAGATCGATGACGCGGTTCTCGTCGAGTTGGCCAGTGGGCGAGTGGAGCGATGGGTCTTTGGCGACGACGACTTTGGATTTGGCGGTATCGGCGTTGTTGTCGAGCAGAGCGGCGAGGCCGAGCTTGCTTTGCGAACCCAGCAGGACGGCTCCGGTGGCTGTGGCTTTAAGAAAATCGCGGCGGTTCTTCATGATTGTCCTCGCATTCGTATTTCGCTTCGCACCCTTCGAGCAAAAAAGCGCTTGAGGGATGGGGCACCCAGACGGTTGGGAGTATTAGAGCTTGGCTTCGACGGCTTGCGCCAGGGCCAGCAGAGCCTGAGGCGTAGTGGGAGTGGATTCATAGGCGACGATGCGGACAAGATAAGGGCCTTTGCGAAAGATGACGCTCTGCGCATACTGGATGCCCGCATCGCCGAGTTGAACTGTTTTGGCGTCGGTGGTATGACCGGTCTCGAAAATCTTGCGCGCGCCGGCCGCATCGCCCATGGTGTACACGTCGACGACGGCTTCGAGCTGGGCCTGGAACTTGTAGTCGGAAGTGGAGGTGGAAACGACGCCGGCCGAGATGTATTGCTCGGCATCGCCATCGATGTATTGCCAGAGGTCCTTGGCTGCGAAGGTGCGAGTGTCGCTGGTCTTGTCCCAGCCGGCGACCGCGCCGGATGCGGGGAGCGAGTCGATGGGAGCTTTTTTGCAACCGGTGAACGAGGTCGCAGACAGGATACAAATCAACGCGGCAACGATCGCTAAATTCTTTCGGCAACTCATCAAGCGAAGCAACATGAAACGGTCTCCTTATTTACGATTCAGCAGAATCTGGCTGGTGGGGGAGCGGCTCTCGCCGATGCTGGTGACATAGACGGCGGGGTGCTCCTGGAGCGGGCAGGCGTACTCGCAGGCGCCGCAACCGACGCAGCGGCTGGGATCGATGCGCGGCTGCTTGAGGGTTTTGGTGTTGCCAGCGGAGTCGATGACTTGCGCGTCCTGCACATAGATGGCTTTGGGCGAGACGGGACACCACTCCTCGCAGACGATGCAGTCAGTGGCCATGGCCCAGGGCAGGCAGCGGCCGCGGTCATAGAAAGCGGTACCAAGGCGGACGGGCTGACTTTGCGCACCGGTGACGCCGCCGGCGACCCAGCCTTTTTCTTTGGGAGTGATTTGCCAGATGGCGCCGGTGGGACAGACCTCAGAGCAGAGGACGCAACTGGGCTCACAGTAGCCGATGCGCGGGACGAGCGTAGGAGTCCAGAGGCCTTCGAGGCCGGCCTGGTCGAGGGTGGGGTGGAGTGCGGTGTTGGGGCAGACTTTCATGCACTCGCCACAGCGGATGCAGCGGGAGAGGAAGTCAGACTCGTCGAGCGCGCCGGGAGGACGGAGCAGGCGCTCGTGGCGGCTTTTACCCTGGCCGGCATTGGCATGCATGAGCGGAACGATGGCGGCTCCGGCGACGAGGCCGGTGAGGGCGCGACGGCGACCGAGGTCGGGGGAGGCAACCTCTTTCTCTTTGCGGAAGAAGCGGAACTGGAGGCTGCCGTGCGGGCAACTGCCGACGCAGTTCATGCACATGAGGCACTCGGCCTTGCGCCATGGAGCGCCGCCGATGGGATCGTCGCCGCCCTGGCAATGGAGGAGGCAGCGGTTGCAGCGGTCGCAGGCGGTGGGGTCCTTGTGAAGGCCGAGGATGGACCAGCGGGAGACTGCACCGAGCAATGCGCCGAGGGGGCAGAGGGCGCGGCACCAGATGCGCGTGATGCGCAGGCTGGCCATGAGAATGGCGAGGAAGAGGACGCCGAGGATGAGGCCTTGCGCGAAGTGGGGCTGGCGGAAGTCGAGGACGGTAAATTGGAGGGCTGTGTGGAGGGTTTCGCCGGTGGCTTTGACGATCGCGATGTGGCTGTGCTCGAGCGGCGAAAGAACGGCGCGCACGGCGGAGTTGAAGGCGGGCAGCAGCGAAAGGCCAAAGGAACGAACGAGGAGGCTGAAGGGGTCGAGCCAGCCGATGGCTGCGGAACCGAAGTATGCGGCTACGAGGCCGGCGATGAGTACAACATACTTGCCGGTTTGCCAGCGCTTGTAGCGGTTGGATTCGATGCGCTGCTTGCCGCGCTTGGCCTCAGAAGGCAGGTTGCCGACGAAGTGTTGCAGAGTGCCCATGGGGCAAATCCAGCCGCAGAAGAATCGCCCGAGAAAGAGGGTGGGCAGGAGGATGAGCAGGCTCCACAGCAGGCCGCGATAGAGGGCGTGGGTGGCGAGAGCGTTGGTGATGGCGACGAGGGGGTTGAGCTCGAAAAACAGGCGAACCGGGGCGCGGAGGTGGATGTCTCCCGTTGCGCCGGCAGAGGGGCGTAGCGAGGTAAAGATCAGGAGCGCAAGAAAAAGGACCAGAAAGAAGATCTGCGAGATTCTGCGCCAAAGCGGCAGCCGGGAGCGGGACACGGGACTCCTCTCAACACAACGCGCGTGGGCGTTTTGTTGGTACTTTGAATGATTGGCGCTGGAGGTGGCGTCAGACAGTGATCCTCATCACGGATTGGGATGGCGCACCTCCAGTGCAGTCGAATCCTGTTCATGGATTTGGGGTGGGCCGGGATTGGCGGCCGGTTGGAGGGTGGAGATGGGTCGAGATGAGCGATATTGAGCTGAGAATGTTCCGTGAGATTGCCTCGACCAGCGATTGCGCATCTAAATGAGTGCAATTGGATACAGAAATCCGCGGCCGTTTTGTTGAGGCTGGGATGAGGGTAATGGCGTTACAACGGAAGAGGAAGAACCATGTTCAATTCAGACTTTGGGATACGCAGCGGACGAATTCTGGTGATGGTGTTGTTGGCGGGGCTGCTTGGGGGATGCGAATCCAAGCAGGACAAGGCGCTGGACCAGGCCAAGAAGCAGGCGGTTGCGACCGGGCAGCCGCAGCAAGTGGTATCGGTGGACAAGACCGGAGTGACAACGACAACCGTGGTGCAGCCGCCGGCCAAGGGTCAGACGGCCGAGGCGATCACGACGACGCAGACGCCACCCGCGGCTGGATCGCCGGTTCCGGCGGCTTCAGAGCCGACAGTTTCAGCGGTGCCGCAACCGCCTCCCGCTCCGGTGAACGTGACCATTCCGGCAGGCACGACACTCGCCATACGGATCGATCAGCGGATCAGCGTAAAAACCAGCCATGCCGGCGAAACATTTACCGGCGAAATCGTAGACCCGGTGCTGGCCGGCGACAACAGCGTGCTGGTGCCAAAGGGCGCACTGGTTGGGGGCGTGGTGGACGTGTCGCACAGACGGGGACACTTCAAAGGCAGATCTCTGCTGGAACTGCGGTTGACTTCGCTGACGCTGAATGGCACCGCGTATCCGCTGACGACGCGGGACCTGGCGGAAAGCAAGCGCGGCAAGGGCAGGCGCTCGACGGCCTTGATTGGCGGCGGAGCAGGGCTGGGCATGCTGGTGGGCGGTGTGGCCACAGGCGGCGTGGGGCTTCTGGTGGGCGGCCTGGTGGGCGGCGGCGCTGGAACGGCCGCGGCCGGCCTGACGGGCAACCGGGATCTGGACATACCGGCGGAGTCGATTGTGCACTTCAAGTTGGCGGACGACCTGGTGGTGCAGCCGGCGCAATAATTTTAAGAAGCAGCGACTTTGCGCGGGGCCAACCTACCGGATTACATCTGACCGGGCGTGCCACCCCATGTTTCAGGATCGACGTCTGCGATGGATTGCGAAAACGTCCAGCGATGTCCGGCGAGATCTTCGACATTGTATTGCCGCTCACCGAACATGTGATCTTGAGGCAAAGACAAAACTTGAGCGCCGTGGCTTCGAGCGCGTTCGAGATGGAGATTCACATCGTCCACACGGACGAGTACGGATTGGAAATTGTCCTGCCCGGACAGTTCGCGCTGGGAGAGAATTACGGCGCCGTCTCCGACATTGAGCTGCGCCCGGTGATCGCCGATGCGCAAGCGCAGGGTGAAGCCGAAGGCATTGCAGAGCCAGTCGATGGCTGGGCCGATTTCGGGATAGCCAAGCACGGGCATGACCGTACACGAGGGTATGGACCGATTCGAGCGCATATTCAGGTTTCCCCCAGACAGTTTGTCAAAGGTGATTGATGAGCGAGGCGATGCAGGCGGCGCCAAAGCCGTTGTCGATGTTGACGACGGAGACATTGGGCGAGCAGGTATTCAACATGCCGAGCAGCGCCGCCACGCCACCGAACGACGCGCCATAGCCAACGCTGGTGGGAACGGCGAGGACTGGCGCGTTGACCAGGCCGCCGACAACCGTGGGGAGGGCTCCCTCCATACCGGCGCAGACGATGAGCACGCGAGCGGATTGAAGGCTGTGCTTCTGCGCCAGCAGGCGGTGAATGCCGGCGACGCCCACGTCGGCGATGAGCTCGACGGTGTTTCCCATGAGGCGCGCGGTGACTACGGCTTCTTCAGCAACGGCCAGGTCGCTGGTGCCGGCGCAGACTACGGCGATCAATCCTTTGCCCTGATTGCCGGAGACGGCGGGCGCCTGGGTAAGCGTGATGGCGCGGGCGGTTTCGTGGAACTCGGCGCGAGGTTCCAGGGCGTGGACCGCATCAAACATCTCGCGAGATGCGCGGGTGGCGAGGACGTTGCCGCCGTGCTGGGCCATACGGGCGAAGATGGTTGCGACCTGCGCCGTGGTCTTGCCGGCGGAGAATATGACTTCGGGCATACCGGTGCGAAGGGCGCGGTGATGGTCGAGCTTGGCGAAGCCTATATCTTCGAAGGGCAGATCGCGAAGACGTTCGAGGGCCTGATTGACAGGCGTGCGGCCTTCGCGAACTTCGTTGAGCAGCGCTTCAATGCTGAGACGATCCATCAGAGCTGCTCCTTTATTGTGCCTGCGGCTATTTCAGTGGATTCCGCGTAGGCCTGCATTGCATCTTGCATGACCTGCTTCAGTGGCACGGAATGCAGCGTGGCGAGCAATCGGCAGTCTTCATATTCAGGCGAGGCATTGGCGATTTTTCCGGACGGCCAGCGGGCGATTTTGATGCGCACTTCGCCGCGCGTGGTTTGCACTTTGCGAATTTCGCGCGCCAGGGCCATCTTGTTTTCGAGCCTCCAGCGGAGGCCGATGGTGGTGGTCTCGCGAAAGAGAAGGTCGCGCAACCTGGGCAGAAGACTGGGGCGGCAGAGCACGGTAATCTGCACGCCGGTGCGCCCTTTCTTCATTTGCACGGTGACGCGATAGACATCCCATGCTCCGGCTTCGAGCAGCAGTTCGCTGACGTAGGCGAGGACTTGCGGATTGGAGTCGTCGATGACGGTCTCAATAACCGCGACGGATTCGGACTCATCGGGGCGCGCGTCCTCGTCCTCGCCGACGAGGAGGCGCAGCAGATTGGGTTGACCGACCGTTTCGCGGCCGCCGGCACCGTAGCCCGAAGCTTTGATGCGCATGGGAGGAAGCGGCGCGTAGCACACATCGAGCATTCGTAATACGGCTGCGCCGGTGGGCGTGACGCGCTCCATGGGCGGGCCATCGGCATAGACGGGCGCATCGCCAAGCAAGGCCAGCGTGGCCGGCGCAGGGACGGGGAGCGTGCCGTGCTGGCAAACGACGGTTCCGCTGCCCACGTTTAGAGGCGAAGAGAGCCAGCGGTCCACGCCGAGCGCCTCAGCACCGGCGGCAGCGCAGACAATATCGACGATGGTGTCAACCGCGCCGACCTCGTGGAAGTGGACCTTTTCAATGGGGATGGAATGGATGGCGGCTTCCGCCTCGCCGAGGAGCTGGAAGGCGCGAATGGCGCGGGCTTTCACGGTTTCAGTGAGCGGGGCGGAGCGAATGATGGAGAGAATTGCCGATAGATGACGATGAGGCGCGTGCGTGTGCGCCGGGTGGTCGCCGTGGGAGTGGGTTGGCTCGGGTGCGTGTTCGTCCGGGGTGTGGACGTCCACTTTGGTTGCGGCCAGGCCGCCTCTACTGACCTTGCGCATCTCCAGCCGCGCACCAACGTTGAGTGCGGCGGCCGTTTCCGCGAGGGTGCTGAAAGGAACGCCGGCGTCTACAAGGGCGCCGAGCAACATGTCGCCGCTTATGCCGGAAAAACACTCAAGATATGCAGTTCGCATCGACAGTGATTCTAAATGGTTGGCTATGCGCCCCGCCGGGACAGTACTTCGACGGGTAGAATTGCGTTCATTGAACCGGAGCGAAAGCCGGCGCAGTCCAGCGTGACGTACTGGAAGCCGAGCTGCTTGAGGGCCGCGGTGATGGCGTCAAGCATTTCCATGGAGAGTGCGCGGGGCAGCTCGGCGCGCGAAATTTCAACGCGAGCCAGTTCGCCGTGATGGCGGACGCGCAGCTCACGAAAGCCCAATTGGCGCAGGCTCTCTTCGGCTCGCTCAACCTGGTCAAGCACCTCGCGGGTGACGGTTCGTCCGTACTCGACTCGCGATGACAGGCACGGCGCCGCGGGACGATCCCACAGCGTGTATCCGGCGGACTTGGCCAGAGCGCGGATGTCGATTTTGGTGAGGCCGGCTTCGGCCAACGGCGCAAGCACGGCATGCTGCTGAGCGGCACGCTGACCGGGTCGAAAATCGCGGGTATCGTCGGCATTCATGCCGTAGGCGATCGAAGAAAATCCGAGCTTGCCCCGCAGCGATTCCATCACGGCGAAGAGCTCGTCCTTGCAGTGGAAGCAACGGTCTGAATCGTTGCGCGCATACTCAGGCCGATCCAATTCTTCAGTAGCAACGATCTGGAGCGGCATCTGAAGCGAGTCGGCAAAGGCGCGCGCATGTTCGAGGTCGCGGCGGGCGAGGCTTGCCGAGTCGGCCAACACGGCCAGCATCCGCGAACCCAGCACACGATGGGCTGTGGCGGCAAGAAACGCTGAGTCTACGCCGCCGGAGTACGCCACCATCAGGCTCCCCAATTGCTGAAGGCGCGCTTCAAGGGCAACCAGTTTATCTGCTGTGCCCTGCTCGGGAGCATCGGCACGGACGGGCTCAGGCGTACTATTCTCAGCTACCGGTTGGCTCTTCTGTGCAGTCGTCGCCATGGGCTGATTATAGCTCTACGCTCTGTCGAAACGAGCGGGCTTCGCGGGTTAAGCTATCGGACTCAGGACGAACGGCCCAGGATGTGGCTATGGCTTTTGCGGCTGCGCGGCATTTGCCTGAGGCGATGGGGGGGCGCTTGCCGGGGACGAGCTTACGGCCGGCGCCGATTTGCCGGCCGGCACCTGAGTCCCCGCTGGGAAAATGACGATCTGGATAGAACCCCAATCAGCGTCCGAGCTTGCGCCTGTCGCTTTGCCCATTCCCAAGGTCTTCAGCAAGCTATCGTCGAATCCGAAGTTCTCCGCGAGATACTGCCGCACCACCATGGCCCTGGCCTCAGTCAGTTCCAAGTCTTTGCTGGTATCGCCCTCGGGGCCGGTGGAAACGACGACGACCGCAACTCCGAATTGGTTCTGCGCAAGGAATTCGCCCGCGGCCTTAAGAGCTTTCTGGTCCTTGAGTTTGGCCGAGTCACGGGCATCGAAGAGCTGCTTGGCAGGAAAGGTAAAAGTCTTGATTGGGGTGCCCTGGGGAAGGCCGTCAACTTCGTTCGCCACCAGGTCAGAAGAATCTTCGTAGCCGCGCTTTTTGAAGTATCCGCTCAACAGGAAGTTATGCTTGAGAGCTTCCATGTTTTCCTGGAAGTCAGTAACTCCAGTTTGTGCCTTGACCATGGTGGCTTGCAAAGTCGCGGTGCTCTGTTCCAGGTTGCTGTAGAGTACCTTGTCATTGACAAGCGCGCCCACAGTTCCCTGCCCGTCGTCGATCTTGCCGGTTACCGAATTCAGATGGGCTGTCGCCTGGGTTGCATTCTGAACTGCCTGCTGGCTGCTGTCGAGAATGCTACTGGCCTTCTTGAGCATATCCGACATGATCAGCGGAGGGAGGCTCTGAATGGTGTCCCCGCTCTTAACTTCCGCTTCTCCATCCGATCCAAACGAAATGGCAACATATTGATTGCCCAACAACCCCTCGGTTTCAATCGAGGCGACCGAGTCCTGCTTGATGATCTCGTGAGTCGACCTATCGAGATCCATGACGACCGTGACCTTTTGCCCGGGCTTGTGCGGCAAATCGATGCTGCGCACAGTCCCGCTATGGACGCCGCCTACGCGCACGTCCGCTCCATCTGAGAGGCCAACCACATTGTCGAATTGGGCCTTCACGCGATACGTGGAACTAAACAGATATTCCTTGTTCCCGATGAGGAAGACCCCGGCCACCAGAACCGCCAGTGCTACAACGATGAATGCTCCCAGCCGTGCAACTCTCGACATATGTCCTCCTACGCCTGCTTCAGAAATTCCCGAACGAACTCGATGTTGCTGTGTTGAAGCTCTTCAAAGTCGCCCTCAATGACCACGATTCCCTTGTCAAGAAGGGCCAGGCGGTTGGCGATGGTTTTAGCGCTGTGCAGATCGTGAGTCACTACGATGGACGCCATCTGATGTTCCCGCTGGAGCTTGAGAACCAGCTCGTCGATTTCGCCCGAGCTGATGGGATCGAGGCCGGCGGTGGGCTCGTCAAGAAGCAGGATCTCCGGTTCCAGGGCGAGAGCGCGGGCCAGACCGACGCGTTTTTGCATTCCGCCTGAGATGTCTGACGGCATCTTGTCGATTGCGGATTCCATGCCCACTTCTGCCAGCAACTGCTTCACGCGCTCAGCTTTATCCGGCCGGGACATCTCTCTCCTGTGATGGTCCAGGGGGAACGCAACGTTTTCGCCGACGGTGAGTGAATCGTAGAGCGCCGCGTGCTGAAACAGGAAGCCCATCTTCATTCGGAATGCGCCCAGTTGATCGAGCGTGAGGCCGGCGATGTCTTGACCGTGGATGCAGACTGACCCCGTATCGGGCTGCACGAGTCCGATGATGAGCCTGAGCAACACGCTCTTGCCGGTTCCGCTGCGCCCCAGAACAGCCAGGGTCTCGCCTCGGTTAATGCTCAGACTTATTCCATTCAGAACCTTGTGACCCTCGAAGGACTTGTACAGGTTTTTGACGGCGAGGACGGGCGCACTTCCGTCTATCTCGCGTTGGTCTTGGCTGTTCGCAATGTCAATCGATGTGGCCATGTTTACCTCACGAGAGTTACATCACCGGTTACGGGAAAAACACCTGAATGAATTTGACCAGCACCACGTCTCCAAGGATTACAAAGAGCGAGGACAGGACGACCGAGTTAGTGGCCGCACGGCCTACACCTTCAGCGCCTCCCCGCGTCCGCATTCCCTGGAAACACGCGATAAGGCCAACGATCAATCCGAACACGGCAGTTTTGAATGTTGGCGGGAGAAAATCGTTGAATGTGGCGCCGCTAAAGCCATTGTTGATGAACTGCCGAAACGAGACTGGTTCAAAGAGGGTTTGCGTGAGCCAGCCGGTGAAGACGCCACAGGCATCCGCAGCGAGAGTGAGCAGAGGGAGCATGAGGACGCAAGCCAATATGCGCGTGGCTGCCAGCAGCCGGTAAGGATTGATGGCCGATGCTTCAATTGCGTCGATCTGCTCTGTCACCTTCATCGACGCAAGCTCTGCACCGATGCCAGCGCCCACTCGCCCGCTGACTACCAGGCCGGTGATGATGGGGCCCATCTCCAGGACGACGGAATACACAATTGCCGAAGGGAGCATCGCCTTGGCGCCAAATCGCGTCAGGCTCGCGCGCGCCTCCATGGAGAGGACGGCGCCGATAGCTGCGCCGGCCATTGCGACCAATGGCAGCGACTTCGATCCAATCTCATCGAGCTGTCGAACGAGTTCGCGACCTTCAAATGGGGGCGTTACCGCGGCGCGCAAAACTTGCCACGCAAAAATGCCGAGGCTGCCGAACCACTCAAGGAAATCGCTGGCTAATCCAACAGTTGAACCCACAAAGGAAGGCATAGCAATGCGCCGTCCCGAGGGCGAGGCGTCAGGACGAGCGACCGAAGTTGATCCGTTAGCGCTCAATGATTCGGACCTGGATCTGGCGCGCCGTGCGCATTGTTGAGGTGTATGCGGGAGAGCAGGGAATGCGGTCCGCTATAGAAAAATTCCAGCGCGACATTTCCGCCCATGTAACCGAGCAGGCTGTAGTTGCCCATGCGGAAAGCATCTTTGGCGCCGAAACGATTGGGATACCAGCCGTAGATCGCCGTCATGGTGCCCGCATAAGGCGCGACGAGCGAGGGGAACGAGAAGACACGGTGGCCGTCGTCTCCGCGGCGCGCAGTCAAAGTAGAAATTGCCGCATGGGTGAACCGTGGCAACAGGCCTCTGCACTCGCACCGGTAATACATCGTGTCTTCTCTGAAAGCTTCAGCCAGCCCGTAGCGGGTTGTGGTTCCAACGGCGATGATTCCAAAGTCGGACCCGAATCGCCTGGAGTACCCCTTAACTCCCTGGTTCCACTCGGGGGGTGAATTTGTGAACTGGTTCAAGCCGGCGGTGACGGCCGCAGCGCCGATTGGATAGGGGCCGTATGCATCGAACAAGTAGTTGTGGAGCATGGTTGACTCGGTTGGACGAATGTATGTGAGGTCGCGGGGGGGTGAGATTGTGGTGACGAGTGCACCCGTGGAATCCGCTGGATCTGTGAGGGATTGCGCGGCGGCGCCTGGCCCTGGAAGAGCTGCGATGACTGACAGCAACATCATGATTTGCCGAATCTTCACGTCGCAACTCCTGCTGAATGGTTTTGATGCGCAACAGCGCAAAATAGATTGTCTGTGTCGCGAAAACGCCGCCAGAACGCGGCGGTTAGTTTTCCGTCAAAAAGAGCTTTCGGAACGATGTCCTGCCTACTCACGAGTGGGAAAGCTATTGCGGTCATTAGCTTGTTAACCTGTGAGTAGTTCTGTTTGACTGTCGCAGAATGGGAGTGCGAATGCTGATCACTATTGACCGCGGCTTGCAGAGGGCTCTCACCGGATTTTCCGCATTTCTCGCAGCGAATGAGCCGGTAACACGATTGAATTGCGAGCGACTGACGTTTACGCAGATGAACATGCGCTTACATGTAACTGGTCACAGCCGGCATGTCCAAAAGAGCACAGTCTTGCATCTTACGAATTAAGAGAATGAGAGTCCTGCGCGTGTAATGATGAACCAAGGAGAACGCGATGCCTGAAGTTCTAGCTTTTCCCTCTATTCCAACAAAGATCCTGTTGCCTATCGACTTTAGCCCGTCTTCGCGGGCGGCCCTGGAGATGGCCGCCGATCTTGCACAGCATTTTGATGCCGAACTCTATCTTGTGAACGTGATTCCGATGTTTCCCACCACGACACTTCCCGACCTGGTTCCGGAAGGTGAATTTCTGAGGGACGCCAAGGCGTTCGCGGAAGAGCATCTTGCGAAGTGTCATGCGGCGCTGGTGGCGAAGGGAATCAAGACGAGTTCAAGCGTGGAAGCCGGGAATGACGTGGCTGGAAACATTATGGAAGTGGTGGAGCGTGAACACATCGACATGGTTGTGATTTCCACGCATGGCATTTCCGGATGGCATCCGCTGGTGTTCGGCTCGATCGCTGAAAAGGTGGTGAAGCTGGTGCAGTGCCCGCTGCTGCTTCTTCGCTCAGCCAAGCCCGATAGCAGCGCAACCAGCAAATCAGAGCGATCGATTGAATGGTGGTAGACGAGGGTGGGTCGCGGCGAGGAAGCGTAGTTTCCGAGCAGGCCATCTACCTTAAGGATCAGGTTTTCGACCGCGGGAATTTGTTTGTTGAGGTTCATGCTTTCCCACGTCCCAGAATCGGGACATGGGGCACCCGCCATGGTACATAATCACGCGGC
>Ga0302319_10017169_pt1 | contig 13276 bp, 8 predicted proteins | sample Bog_T0_2_FD_203319 | JGI IMG/M metagenome (GOLD analysis project Ga0302319, IMG submission 203319) | Peat permafrost microbial communities from Stordalen Mire near Abisko, Sweden - Bog_T0_2 | ecosystem: Environmental > Terrestrial > Soil > Wetlands > Peat | place: Sweden: Abisko, Stordalen Mire...
TAAACGGGGTCACGCGCCCTTTTGGAAACCGCGCGATCAGTCCGCCCGCCAGGGTCGTAAACCCGTCATTTCCCCCATTCGGATGATCGGCGCCTTCGATCTGACCGCCGATGTACCGGTTGAAATAGTACGCGAAGCTGCCGATGGCGCCCAGCGGGACGTCTGAATACGACTGCGAGACGTTGGAGCCGGTGGGGTACGTCGTCGTCACAGTGCCGGCAGGGTAAAGATATGAATAACCAGCAAACACATCCTCTCGGGATGCCGACTGGTCTGCCCGGGTAGTCGGCGTCGCTGGCATCGAGGAAGTTTGCCCCAGTAGCGCCGCCGATGTTCCGAGCATCATGGCGCACCCAACCAGCAGAATCCGACCCGAATCCTTGAATGGACGAAAATGCATGCGTCTATCCTCCGCAAAATCACTGATAATTTGTTGAAACTGCCGGAACCCGAGCCACTTTTGCAATCTCTGGCGGCTACCGGGGGGCAGCCGATAAAATCTTGCCGCCGACAACGAAGTTACCACAGGATCACCTGCTTAGAGTGCAATTCTTTCAATAAGTTGCCTGAAAGCAATCACAAAATGTCCTGATGCCCGAGAGATTAACCGGTGCCTCCGCTGCTACTGTGGGAGGACGATGGGTCGGCGTTGAGGGGGAAACTCGCGGAGCCGCCAATGGGCTCCGGGGGGTCATTGCTAGGGTAATCAACCCGGGCCCCCTATTGCAAGTTCAATACTCTCTTCAGGCTCCCCTGTTCGTGCTGGATCTTCTCCTGGAGAAGCGTGATGGCATACAAAAGCTGCTCCGGCCGGGGCGGGCATCCGGGCACGTAAACGTCGACCGGGATCACCTGATTGACACCCTGGACAAGGGCGTAGTTATTGAAGACGCCGCCGGAGGTCGCGCAGGCTCCCATCGAAATTACCCATTTCGGCTCGGGCATCTGGTCGTAGAGCCGGCGGATCACCGGCGCCATCTTCCAGGAAACCCGTCCTGCAATGACCATCAGATCCGACTGCCGGGGCGAGGGCCGAAACACTTCCATGCCAAAGCGCGCCAGATCGAAGCGCGACGCGCCCATCGACATCATTTCGATAGCGCAGCAGGCGAGGCCGAAAGTCATTGGCCAGATCGAGTTCTTCCGGATCCAGTTAATTGCCGAATCGACCGTCGTCAGAAGAACGCCCTCAGGCTGCTCGTACCCATAGCTCGCCTCAAGCACCTTCTCGCGATTTTTCGCGCTGCTCTCCAAAGCACCGAACAGGCGGCGATCCTGCAATGGTCCACTCATATTTCCAATATAACCAACATTGGGCACGAGCATTGAGGGTTCACCGCGCAGGTAAGAGTTTTTTCTCCCGGAATCGCACGGCGTTTGCAGAGCCAGCCGACGGCGTAGCCGAGCTGCGCGATTTACTCCGCGAGCACGATCTCGAAGGATTGACGTGACACAGCACGGAGAAGAAGGCTACGATTTCGGTTCATCATCAACCGCGTATACTTTCACTGAGGCAGGACTAAGCACGCTCATGCAAAAAATTGAAGCCGTCATTCAACCCTCCAAGCTGGACGCAGTAAAAGACGCCCTGCTCGAAGCGGGCATTGAAGGCATGACCATCCTTGAAGCACGAGGACATGGACGCCAGAAGGGCCACACCGAGTTTTATCGTGGCCGCGAATATACCGTCGACCTCCTCCCCAAAATTAAGATCGAAATGGTGATTCGGGACGAGCTTGCCGAAAAGGCTGTCCAGGCGATCCTGTCTTCGGCACGCACCGGCAAAATCGGCGACGGCAAGATCTTCGTCTCGAAAATCGACGACGCGATTCGCATTCGCAACGACGAGCGCGGTCCCTCCGCTCTCTGATTACTGCCCGCGCTGTCTGCGCTCCGCTGCGGCTGAGCCGGCTTCGCACCACCCGCCGTTCCCCGTCTGAACGGAGAAGACGTTTGGTTCGTTGTCGTCCATAATCTCAGGAAATGCTCTCGGAGCCGCTCACTCTCGGTCGACTGCGCAGTCGCTATCAGGACGACTCTACCCAGCTGCGTCAGAGCTTCGATCGCAATGGCGACGGTTCCGCCGTTATCCGCCGCCGTTCCCAGATCGTCGGCACCCTGCTTCGCCAGCTCTGGGAGAGCGTCTCCCCCATCGTTCCTCAAAATGACATCGCCCTTGTCGCCACCGGCGGCTTCGGGCGTCGCGAGTTGTTTCCCTGCTCCGACGTCGACGTGCTCTTCCTCTGCGCCAACGATAAGGTCGAGCCCAGCTACCGGGACCAGATTCGCGCCTGTACTCAGGCCATGTGGGACATCGGCCTGCGCGCCAGCCCCGTCACCCGCACGCTGAAGGAAACCGAGAAGGTCCATCCGGACAACCTCGAGTTCACCGTTTCACTGCTGGATCGCCGCTACCTGACCGGCAGCCGCGACCTCTACGCCAAATTCGAAAATGAAATTCTTCCCTCCGTCATCCTGCGTGAATGGGACACCGTTATTCAGAATCTGGCCGAGATGGCGCGCGCTCGCCACGCCAAATATGGCAACACCATCTTTCACGTCGAGCCCAACGTCAAGGAATGTCCCGGCGGCCTGCGTGACTACCACCTGGCCCAATGGCTCACCCTGCTCAACTCCATCCAGGCGCAGAAAGCTTGGCCGCGTTCCGCCGCGGCCGACTTCTACGGCACCCACGACGAGCCCGAGTCCGCCTACGACTTCCTCTCCGCGGTGCGATGTTTTCTCCACTATCGTTCCGAACGCGACGACAACACGCTCGACTGGCACGCTCAGGATGAAGCAGCCGCCCGCTCCATCGGCCTCGAAACTCGCGGCACATCCGATCCGGCCTACTGGATGCGCACGTGGTACCGCCAGGCCCGCACCGTCTATCGCCGCGCCTCCCTGCTCATCGACGCCGTCCCCCCGCCGCGCCGCTCCTTCTATAAGCAATTCCGGCGCAAGCGCACCCCCGTCGCCGGCACCGATTTCTTCCTCGAAGGCGGGCGCCTCGATCTGGCCGAGGGCGCAACCGTCAACGACGCCGACAGCATCCTCCAGATCTTCGGCATCATGGCCAAGCACGGCTACCGCCTTGGCTTCGCTGCGGAGGACCGCATCTCCGACGCCCTGCCCGTCCTCGCCGTTCAGATGCCCGAGGGCCCGTTCCTCTGGAATTGCCTCCGCGAAGTCCTCCTCGGCCCCTGGGCCGCGCATGCTTTGCGCACCATGCATGCCCTCGGTATCCTCGAGCTGGTCATTCCCGAATTCCACGGAATCGAGTCGCTCGTCATCCGCGATACCTGGCATCGCTACACCGTCGACGAGCATACTTTCCACGTCATCGACAACGTGCACCACCTGCGACAACCCCAGCAGGAATGGGAGAAGCGCCTCGCCGGACTGCTCCCGGAGCTGGATCGGCCCGACCTTTTCTTCCTCGCGCTGCTGATGCACGACACCGGTAAGGCGCGCCGCACCGGCAACCACGCCAGCTCCAGCGTCGAGCTCAGCGAAAGCCTCTTCTCCCGCCTTGAACTCGATGCCGAAGAGCGTGAAACCGTCCGCCGCGTCATTCGCAATCATCTGGAAATGTCCGCCGCCATGCGTCGCGACATCTTCGACGCCGAAACCGTTCGCGCCTTCGCGGAAAAAGTCGCTACCCAGCCGCAGCTCAAGATGCTCACGCTGATGACCTACGCCGACATCCGCGCCGTCTCCCCCGAAGCGCTCACACCGTGGAAAGGCGAGAGTCTGTGGCAGCTCTACATGAGCGCATCGAATTTCCTCGATCGCAGTGTCGACGAGATCCGCTACCACGCCTCCGCCGATCCGGCTTTTTTCAGCCGCATTGTCGCGCTTATTCCGGCAATCACGCCCGGCCGCTCTTCGCCCCAAACACCGATTCCCACCGATGAACTCAAGAGTTTCCTTGAGGGCCTGCCGCAGCGCTATCTGAGTCTTCGCCCCCCGGAGCAGATCGCCGCGCATTTCCGCATGGCGATGAACCTTCGCGAAGACCCGGTGCAGCTATCGTTCCGGACCCTCCGGCAGCTGAACGAAATCACGCTCGTTACCGCCGACCGCCCCGGCCTCTTTGCCGACATGGCCGGCGTCCTCTCCGCGTGGGGAATGAACATCGTCAAAGCCGACGCCTTTTCAAACGCTGCCGGCCTCATCGTCGACAGCTTTCAGTTCACCGACACCTACCGGACCCTCGAACTGAATCATTCGGAGATCGAGCGCTTCCTCGCAAGCATCCGCGACGCTCTTTCTCACAAAGTTTCGATCGAGGAATTGCTGCGATCCCGAAAGCAGAAACCCGCAAGGCCAAAGGTCACCGTTGAAACGCGCCTCGAGTTCGACAACGAAGCCTCGTCACACAGCACTCTGCTGCAGATCGTGACCCAGGACACGCCCGGACTGCTGCGCGAAATCGCCCACAGCTTCGCTGCCTCCGCCTGCAACATCGAAGTCGCCCTCATCGACACAGAAGGTGAATCTGCCATCGACGTGTTCTACCTCACCACCGCCGGACGCAAACTCGACGAGCCGGCCCAGGCCTCGCTAAGCGCCTCTATGATGCATCGCCTCGCGCAGTTGCGGCTGTAGCCGCCGGGAACGAGTCAGTTCCCGGTTCCCCAGGCTCCCGGCTACGCTAGCTCGCCGGTATCACCAGATACTGCTCCAGCTTCCCATCTGGCTCTGTGTAGGTCGTGATCCGCAAACGACGGCCGCTGTTCTGAAATGTCACGTCGAACACCCGGAACGTCATTCCTCCCCGCAACTCCTCCATCGTCTGCTTCACGCTCGCCGGCTTCCCGAGAGGCGCCAGACTCGACTGGAAATCCTGCATCGCCTGATCGTCGAAGTACGCATTACACCATGGCGCAAACAGGGTCCGATCGATCCTCCCCTGCTGAAAGTTCTCGAACAACTCCTCCGCCTGCGCCTCGGCCACAACGGCCTTGTTGCCTGTCCCCTCGGTCGTCGCGCTCAACAGCATTGTCGCCAGTCCTCGCCCAATCACCCCTGCTGCACGGGCCGCATCCTGATTCGTCAGCACCGCGATCGCCAGCTTGTCATTCGGAAATACCATATTGTCCGCGGTGAACCCCGATACCTCGCCCGAATGCTCGTACTCCACGTGCCCATTCAGGTCCCGCAGGTCGAGTCCGAGCGCATAATGCGTATCCGTCCCATCCTTCAGCTTCACGGAAGCAAACATCTCGTCATACGACCTCGCCTGTAGCAGGGCCCTGTTCATCACGCTGATATCCCATTGCGCCAGGTCGTACGCGGGCATGGCTAATTCGCCCGCGGCAAACATCCATCCCTTTCCCTCCTTCGGAGCGGGCCGGAGCGGCCCCAGCGCGTACCGGATATAGCCCTCCGGGTCAGGATCGGTCAGCTTCGTCGCATCCGAATTCCATACCTCCTTCATCTGCAGCGGCCCAAACACATGCTCATCAAGGAACTGCACCAGAGGTTCGCCGCTCACCATCTCGACGATCCGCCCGGCGATCACATAATTCGTGTTCGAGTACTGCCACCTGGTCCCCGGATCGAAATCCAGCGCCTTCTTCCCCCACGCATCCATGATGTGATCGGCCGTCGTCGGCTGGCTCATCGGAGGCATCAGGTAATCTTCGGGCCAGTAATCCTGATAGCCGGAGGTGTGCGACAACAGCATCCGAATCGTCACTTCGTTCGCCCGCGTCAAATCGGGCAGGTATTTTGCAACCTTCTCGTCGAGCGACAACTTCCCCTGTTGCTCCAGCAGCAAAACAGCCGTCGCGGTAAACTGCTTCGAAATCGACCCGATCGAATAGCGCATGGGCGGCTCCGCCATCGCGACCGGATCGAGCCGCGCCTTTCCGTATCCCTTCGTGTAGGCGATCTCGCCATCCCGAACGATCGCCAGCGACGCGCTCGGCACGCCCGTCTGCTCCAGCGCCTGCTCTGCCACCCGATCGACCTTCTGCGCCAAATCGGCGGGCAGCTTGTTGACTTCCAGCTGCGCTTCCGCCAGCCCCGCCCCGAGACATGTCACCGTCACCAGCACAAATCCCAATCGCTTCATCGTGCCCCCTCAAACGGACCAGCCTACCATCCACGGCCCGCCCTCCACGAGCCCGCCACCCGCTGCCGACCTCCTCGCTGCCCCCTTGCTGACCGGCCCTTCGCTGACCGCTTTTTCGCTGACAGCTTCCTGGCTAACCGCTGTACCCTGTTCTCCATGACTTCCCGCCGCGATTTCCTCTCCATCGGCGCACTCACCACCGCCGGCCTCGGCCTCACGACGATCCCTGACGCTTTCTCGCAGACCGCCGACTCCGTCAAGGAACTGAAGCCGCCCGCCAAGCCGGTCATCGTCACCCGCGTCACCGGCGACAGCTCCATTCAGGAGGCGTACCAAATGCTCCTCGATGGCCAGGACACCCTGGACGCTGTCCACCACGTCTGCCTCGGGCGCGAAAACGACCCGAAGGATCACTCCGTCGGCCTCGGCGGCCTTCCTAATGAAGAAGGCATCGTCGAGCTCGACTCCTGCTGCATGCACGGGCCCACCCGTTCCGCGGGATCGGTGGGCGGCGTGCGTGACATCAAAAACGTCTGCCTCGTCGCTCGCAAGGTTTACGAACATACCGGCCACGTCATGCTCGTCGCTGAAGGGGCGCAGCGCTTCGCCGTCGACCTCGGCTTCCCCAAAGAAAACCTACTCACCGAGGACGCCCGCAAAATCTGGATGCTTTGGAAAGAGAACAACTCCCAGATGGACTGGTGGGGTCCCTCCATGACCCAGTCCGGATGGAAAGACCCGTACGCGGACAAACCCGCCCCGAAACCCACCATGGACCTCCACGGCCTGTCGTCGCTCCGTCCCGGTCCAGTCCCTCGGCACCCTACCTCTGAATGGGCCCAGACTATCCGCCTCCGCACCCAAAAGCTCGTCAACATGGCTGCCGATCTCGGCATCGCCCCGGAAGACCGTCTTTACGCCGCCGAGCAAGTCCTCTGGCCCACCACCGGAACCATCCACGTCTCCGTCGTCAATCCCAAGGGAGAAGTCTCCGGCGCCACCACAACCTCGGGCCTCGCGTGGAAACTTCCCGGCCGCCTCGGCGACTCGCCCATCCTCGGCGCTGGCAGCTACACCGATCAGGATGTTGGCTCGGCAGGCGCGACCGGTTCCGGCGAAGAGAACATCAAGGTCGCCGGCGCTCATACCATCGTCGAGCTCATGCGCCAGGGCCGAACCCCGCAGGAGGCCGGCCTTGAGGTCCTCCGTCGCATCGTCCGCAACTACAACGGCGACATGACCAAGATTCGCCTTCTCGACATGGAGTACTACATCGTCCGCAAAGACGGCGCTTACTCCGGCTGCTCCCTCTGGAGCACCGGCTCCACCGGCCATCCCCGCGCCTTCGCCGTCCACGACGGCAACGGCTACCGCGTCGAAAAGTGCGCCGCGCTGTTCGAAGGCAGCTCATTAGAGTGGCCCCCGTTCTGATTCTGAACGCGATGTCATTCAAAAAAGAGGCGACCCGCGAAACCAAACCGCCCATACCGGGTTTGCAAAAACCTGGGACCCCAGTAACGCGGCGCCACGCTCGCCCGCGGGCAACAGGGACCCTTGGCAGGCGCACCATCTTTGGCCTGTTGCCGCAGCAGCAAAGCATAGGTATTTCAAGTACCTATGGGGTTATGAGGGGTTTATGACACTCCGCGCGTTCCTGCCTCCCCCGCGCACGACCAAGCTTTCTCGCCGGGATTTCCACCCACAACCCACGCACATCGCCGAGTCCACAACCCCCGTTTGGCGTCGCTTCATTGCTCTGGGCCTGGCCTTCCTTCTCCTTCCGTTTGCGCAGCTCGACCTCTTCGCCCAGCTGGTGCCCCCGGCCAATCAGCCCGTCTATCAGGATCCCCCTCCCCAGAACACGCCCCATCCCGGCTACCCTTCGCAGCAGTCCGGATACCCTCCCCAGCAACAGCCTCAGGACTATCCACCTCCGCCGCCTGATGACCAGCAGGCTGCCCAGCCGTCGCAAGCGCAGCCGGACTACCCGCCGCAGCAGCAGACTTATCTTCAACAGCAGCAGCCCGGCTACCCCCAGCCGCAGCCGAACTATCCCCCGCAGCAACAGCAGGACGAGCCACCGCCGCCGCCCGGCGGCCCGCGCTCTCCCCGCCAGGCGATGCAGTACCCCCAGTCCGCCCCCGACGCCGGCCAGCAGTACGACCAGCAAGCTGAAAATCAGCCCGGCTATCAACCGGAGTATTCGCAGCAACCCTTCGCCCAGACCCCGCCCCAGGCGTTAGGCGTCGAACAGCTCAACCAGCTTGTCGCTCCCATCGCCCTCTATCCCGACAACCTCGTTGCCCAGATCCTCGCTGCCTCCACTTTCCCCACCCAGGTCGCTGAAGCCGATCGCTGGCGTCAGTCGATGACCTCTGCCCCTCCCGAAGACATCGCCGCCGGCGCCAACGCGCAGCCCTGGGATCCCAGCGTCAAGGCGCTCACCGCCTTCCCCCAGATTCTCGCCCAGCTCGACCAGAACCTCTCCTGGACCACTGAGCTCGGCAATGCTTATTACAACCAGCCGCAGGACGTCATGGACGCGATCCAGGCCATGCGCCAGCGCGCCCAGGCCGCCGGCAATCTGCAGAGCACCCCCCAGGAGACGGTCACCGATGATCAGGGTTACATCGGGCTCGCGCCTCCCAATCCTCAGGTCGTCTATGTTCCCACTTACAATCCATGGGCTGTCTACGGTGAACCCATCGCGCCCTGGCCTGGTTACTCCGTCTTCGGCGGCATCGGCGCCTTTGGCATCGGCTTCGGCGCCGGCATCGTCACGGCTGCCTTCCTCGGCCTGCCGTGGGGCTGGGCGGGATGGGGCCTTAGCTGGTTCGGTCACTGCCTCTTCTTCGGCGGCCGGGGCTACTACCCGCACAGCGCCTCGCTGCGCGATTGGGGCTTGCCCCGCGGCGGTCCGCGCGCTGGATGGGGAAGCGCTTCCTACTCCCGCAGCGGTTACTATGCTCGCGGCGGTTCCTACGGTCGCGGCGGCTATCAGGGACGCGGCGGTTACCAGGGCCGTGGCGCCGGCGGCTTCAACAGCCAGCGTGGATTTGGCGACAATCGCGGCTACTCTCAGAACCGCGGCTTGTCTCAGAACCGGGGCTTCGGCGATCCTCGCAACACGCTCGCCACTCGTCCCGGCTACCGTGGTTATTCCAACAACCAGTTGGCCTATAACCACACGCCTGCCTTTAACGCACGGTCAGGCTACGGTAACTCCGGAAGTTACGGCCGCTCTACCGGCGGTTATGGTTCTAACCTCTATAACCGGGGCCAGCAGGGATATCGCACTCCCACCCAGAGCTACGGCCAAAGCTACGGGCGCTCCGCCCAAAGCTACGGTCAGAGCTATGGCCGGTCACCCCAGGGCTATGGTAGTTATGGCCAGTCTTATAGTCGCAGTTATAGGCAGAGCTATGGCCAGAGCTATGGTCGTCCCACCCAGAATTACGGCTCCTCCGGCAGCTTCAGTCGCGGCTACGGCAATTCCTTCAGCCAGCCACAGTCGAGTTTCCGGTCCTCCGCTCCAACTTACCGCGCCTACTCCGGATCTCCCGCCTTCGGCGGACGCAGCAGCTTCGGCGGAGGTTCGCGCTCCTTCGGCGGATACTCCTCCCACGCCGGTGGCTTCGGCGGCGGTGGCCACTCCAGCTTCGGTGGAGGCGGCCACTCCAGCTTCAGTGGCGGAGGTCACTCCGGCGGCGGCGGTGGCCATTCCGGAGGCGGTCACTCCGGCGGCGGTGGCCACCACCGCTAAGTCAGCCTGGCTCGATCCAACGCTCGCCCGGCGCCTCAAATCCCCCTCCGCGCCGGGCCAACCGTGTCAAAGTCCGGCAAAACCTCGCACCCTTCCCCATCCGGCCCTCATCCAAGGTTTCGTGAGCACACATCCGAAGACCTTCAAACTCGGCGGCGACCTCAACGTGCACCGCCTTGGATTCGGCGCCATGCGCATTGTCGGCGATGGCGTCTGGGGCGAACCCAAAAGCCCGGAGAACTCCCACAAAGTCCTGCGCCGCGCCGTCGAACTCGGCGTCAACTTTATTGACACGGCCGATGCTTACGGCCCCGCCGTCAGCGAGCGTCTCATCGGCGAAGCCCTTGCCACTTACAGCCACGGAACTGTCGTTGCCACGAAGGGCGGCTTGACCCGTCAGGGTCCTAATGCGTGGCAGCCCGTGGGCCGTGCGCCTTACATCGTCCAGCAGGTCGAGCTGAGCCTCCGCTTCCTGCGTCTCGAAGCACTCCCCCTCTGGCAACTGCACCGCATCGACCCCAACACCCCCGTGGAAGAATCCCTCGGCGCCGCCAAACAGCTGCAGAAGCAGGGCAAGATTCGCCACATCGGCCTCAGCGAGGTCAAAGTCCCCGAAATCGAGCACGCCCGCAAAATCGTCGAGATTGTTAGCGTTCAGAACAAATACAACATCGGCGACCGCGCTCATAAAGACGTCCTTCAGTACTGCGAGAAGCACTCGATCGCCTTCATCCCCTGGTTCCCTGTCGCCGCGGGCAAGCTCACCAAACCCGGCGGCGCGCTCGATCACGCTGCAAAAAAGCACGGCGCCACTCTCAGCCAGCTTTCGCTCGCCTGGCTCCTCCAGCACTCGCCGGTCATCTTACCCATCCCCGGAACCTCGTCCGTCGCGCACCTCGAAGAAAACATGAAGGCTGCGGACCTCAACCTCAGCGCTTCCGACTGGGCGGAGATCGAAGGGACAGCCAAGGCCGCCTGATTCCTCTTTTTACGGGCACGCAGGGCACTCGGCGACGCGTATTTCTCAATCATGCGCGCTAATTCGCTGAGTCGCCCTGTACCCTGTTGCCTGCATGATTCCCGACCCAAAATCCCAGCTCCGCAAAACCATGGGCTTTTGGGATGTGCTGCTCTTCAACATCGCCACCGTCGTCGGCCCGCGCTGGATCGCCGCCGCCGGCCACAACGGCGCCTCCTCCATCAGTCTCTGGATCATCGCCGCCGTCTTCTTCTTCGTCCCCGGCGCGCTCGTCATCAACGAGCTCTCCTCGCGTTTTCCCGAAGAGGGTGGCCTCTACGTCTGGGCCAAAGAAGCCTTCGGCCCCTTCCACGGCTTCATCGCCGGCTGGACTTACTGGATCTACACCGTCTTCTACTTCCCCGGCCTGCTCCTCGCCTCAGCCTCCATGTCCGCCTACGTCATCGGCGCGCGCGGCGCGGTCCTCTCCCAGAACCGCGCCTTCCAGATCGAAGTCTCCCTCGGCCTCCTCATCGTTGCCGTTGGCCTCAACATCATCGGCCTCAACATCGGCAAATGGCTCCAGAACGCAGGCGGCGTCGGCACCTTTCTTCCCCTCGCCATCCTCGTCGCCCTCGGTGCCATCATCGCCCTGCATCACGACCCGCACTTTGGATCAGTCACGCACTTCACCATCCGCAACATGCTCCCGACCTGGAACTGGGACACCGTCAACTTCTGGTCCCAGATCGCCTTCGCCTTTACCGGACTGGAGCTCGTATCTGCCATGAGTGAAGAAGTCCGCGACCCGCGCCGCACCCTGCCACGCGCTGTCTTTGCCGCCGGCGGCCTCACCGCCTTCATCTACATCGCCGGAACCTTCGCCATCCTCGCCCTCGTGCCCGCCGCCGATATCGACCCCCAAAGCGGCGTCTTCCACGCCATCACCATCGGCTCCGTCGCTCTCAAAATCGGCTTCCTCGGCATCCTCGCCGCCCTTCTCGTCACCGTCGGCAACGCCGGTGGAGTCGGCTCCACGGTCGCCGGCATCGCCCGCGTCCCTTTTGTCGTCGGCATCGACCGGTATCTCCCCGCGGCCTTCGGAAAAATCCATCCCCGCTGGAAGACCCCCTGGGTCTCCATCCTCGTCCAGGGCATCGTCTCCGGCGCCATCCTGCTCATTAGCCAGATCAACGACACCACCCGCGGCGCTTATCAATTCCTCATCGACGCCGCGATCATCCTCTACTTCATTCCCTTCCTCTATATGTTCGCGGCCGTCATCCAACTGCGCCGGCGTCCCGATCGGGCCGCCGCCCGCCCTCCCGGCTCACACATCATCCTTGTCCCCTGCGGCCAGGCCGGCGTCTGGATCTGCGGAGCTCTCGGCTTCCTCGTGGTCCTCATCGGCATCGCCGTCTCGCTGATCCCACCCGGCGACTCCGCCTCGAAACTCGGCTTCGAGCTCAAGCTCCTGCTCGGAACCCTCGCCTCCATCCTCCTCGGCCTCATCCTCTACTGGCGCGGCGCCCGCTCCAAACAGGACGCCGCGTGAGGCGGCCCGGATCATCATCGGGAGTTTATTCCAGCTAACGCTGCACCCGATGCAAAACCACTGGCATGCTGGTCGGGAAGCGCATGTTTGGATTCCTCGACGGATCGGACCCATCCGGAGGCGGGCCAACCGCCGGGCGCGGGCCCGTTGGCTCCTCGGGCTGCGCCAGGGAGAAGCCGAGATCGACCGCGCGCTGCAACTCGATCTGATCGCCCTCCAGCGTTCCGGAATACGTGTTGTTGCCGGCCTTGAAGTAAACGTTTCTGCCATCCACTTTGCCGTCGGTGATCGGAATGCCCGCATCGCCTCCGCCGAAGAACCCGCCGCCCGCGCCCTCCACGCTGCCGCTGAGCGCGCTCCCGTCCTGCCGCAGCGTAAATAACGTCGTATCGCCGCCGACGAAGATCGCCATCAGCCCGGTCGAGCCGCCTGAACCCGCGATCGGCCTCCATAACCCGGTGATGCCCGAAGCCGCCGGCACTTCGCGCTTCCATGGAGCCAGCTGCGGACGCAACGTTACCTCCTTCGCCGCAATGGTCAAGGTCGCTGAAGAGAGCCCCGCAGACTCCGCCACCACGGTGATGCTTCCCGCTTCTTTCGCGGACTGGACCAGCGCCATGCAATATCCGCAGAACGCTTTGCGCACGGTGCCTCGATCCGATTCGTGATCGGTGGGATCGCCGTTGCCGACGCCGATCAGTTTGCCGGCTCCGTCGACGCGGAACTTCACGACGTTATCGGTCATGGGCAAAACGCGGCCCTGCGCGTCCTGCACCTCAACCGTGAACACCGCCACATCCTCGCCATCGGCCGAGATCTCCCGCCGGTCCGGGGTCATCACCAGCTTGGCGGCAGCGCCCGTCGTCTCGCGTTTCGTGGTCATCACGACCTGGCCGCCTTTGGAACCGCGCGCTTCGA
>Ga0302319_10017172_pt1 | contig 13275 bp, 13 predicted proteins | sample Bog_T0_2_FD_203319 | JGI IMG/M metagenome (GOLD analysis project Ga0302319, IMG submission 203319) | Peat permafrost microbial communities from Stordalen Mire near Abisko, Sweden - Bog_T0_2 | ecosystem: Environmental > Terrestrial > Soil > Wetlands > Peat | place: Sweden: Abisko, Stordalen Mire...
CTGGTTTGCCGGCAACTCCTGGAACTGACCCGGCTCCATCGCACGTTCGAGATCGTCACTCGCTAATCTATGAAGCCTTTGCCAAACATCTCTCGATTCCACCGCGCGGGAGGCGCCTTGCCATGACACACGCCGTCGAATCCCACGGTGGAGTGCTGCCGAGTCTGCGGCTCGAATGCGCTTGCGATTTCGCCGCCGTGCGCGCCGCGTCGCTCGAGGTTCGGGAGTTCCTGCTCGGCCGCGGACTTTCTGAGAATGAGGTCGCCGGGTTGGAACTGGCGGTCGTCGAAGGAGCCAATAACGCGGTCGAACATTCATTCGGCGCCGCGTGCGAGCTCCCGATTCGTATCGAGGCGACGGTGGGCCAGCACGATGTCGAATTGAGAATCGCGGATCATACGCCGGGATTTGACTGGCCGGAGCAGGCGGAGCTTCCGGACGACGATAGTGAAAGCGGGCGGGGCCTTTTTCTGATCCAGGCGCTTGTGGATCGGGCCTCTTATCTGCGCGGGCGGGGTGAGAACAGTCTCGTGCTCACCAAGGCCCACAATCTTCCGCCATCCGGCCAGCCGCCGGAGACGGCGAAAGAACCGGCCCTCGAAGCGCGGATCACCGAACTCGAATGCTCGCTTGAGGGGATGACGGAGGAGCTGATGTGCAACTACGAAACGCTGACTTCGATCTTCCGATACAGCGCCGATCTCGCTTCATCGCAGGATCTCGGTCAATTTGCGGAGCGATTGCTCCGCGATATGCGCGCGCTCGCCGAGGCCGATTTCGTTTTTCTGCGCCTGTTTGACAGCGATCTCAAAGTGCTGCGCGCCTACCGCGCCGCGCCTCCTCTGGACCTTGCCGAAATTCGGCTCGACGACGCCGCTTCCATTGAAGCGGAGTCAGCATCCGCGCTCCGCGATGTTTGGTTCGATCCTGCCCATCCGCTGGCGGAAAAAGATCCGCTGCGCCTCGCCGGCGGTCTGGGGCTCGGCGTCTGCCACCCGCTGGCGCTGGGCGAGCAACTGTTGGGAACGATCACCGTCGCTCGCATGGTCAGCGACAAGCCCTTGAGCGCCTCACAGGTCAACGTCCTCCACACCCTCGCCGATTTCCTCGCCGTCCAGATCGCCCACGAGCGTTATCTCAAGGAGCGCACTAAGGTGCAGCTCGTGCGGCGTGAACTCGAAATCGCCGCCGCCATCCAGCGATCACTGCTGCCAACACAGATCCCGGACGCCAGGCCATTCTCCGTCGCCACCTGCTGTGAAAGCGCGGAGGACGTCGGCGGCGATTTTCTGGACGCCATTCCGGTCGATGACGCCGGCGTGCTGTTCGTCATCGCAGACGTCATGGGCAAGGGAATTCCCGCCGCCTTGCTCGCGGCGATCCTGCGGAGCACCGTGCGCTCTCTCCCGCAGCATTTCGCCAATCCCGCCCTTCTTTTATCGACCGTCAATCGGATTCTCTACGACGATTTCTCGCGCGTGGACATGTTCTCCACCGCGCTCGTCGTCTATCTTGATCGCGCCGGTTCGCGCCTGGTGGCGGCGAGCGCGGGCCATTGCCCGCTGCTCATCGCGCATCCCGGCGAGCCGGGGCTTCACCGAATCGAAGCGTCGGGCCCTCCCCTTGGGGTGATGCCGGAGGTGGGCTATTTCGCTGAGATGGTCTCGCTACGCCGCGGCGCCCGCGCGCTGCTCTATACGGATGGCGTCACCGAACTCACCAACGAGGCAGGCGAGATGTTCACCGAGGCGCGCCTGTCTGATTGGTTCGCAGAGCGGCGGCACATTGGTCTCTGCGCGGCATCCCTTAAATCCTTGTTGAAGGAGGAGCTCGCCCGCTTTCAGCGCGGCCAGCAGCCTCGCGACGATCAGACCTTCATCCTTCTCACACAGGACGCACTATGACTCCTCTTATTCTCATCGTGGACGACGAGCCCTTCATGCAGCGCATTATCTCGGCATCGCTCAAAAAGGGCGGCTTTCCCACTACGGTATGCAGCAGCGGAGAGCAGGCGCTGGAGACAGCCGCCCGCCTGGCGCCCCAACTGATCATCATGGATATGATGATGCCCGGTATTGATGGCATTGAAACGCTGCGCCGAATGAAACAGTGCGAGGCGTTGCGCGACGTGCCGGTCATCATGCTGACCGCGAAGGGGAACAACCTCGCGCGGGTCGAAGCGGTGGCAAGCGGCGCGCAGGTCTTTCTTACAAAACCATTCAGTCCGAGCCACCTCCTGGAAGAGGCCAGAAGGCTTCTCACGACCAACACCACAATACCATGAAAGACCGGCTGTCACTCTTTATAATGATCGACGCGTGCGGCTGGGAAATCGTCCGCAACGATCCATTCGCCAGGGAATTCGCGCCCGAGCGCAAACGGCTCGACTCAGTCTTCGGATACAGCTCGACGTGCGTGCCATCAATCCTTTCGGGGCGCTGGCCGGTCGAGCACCGCAACTGGTGTTACTTCGCTTACGATCCGCAAAACTCGCCATTCCGGGCGCTGCGCCACCTGCGCTGGCTTCCCAAGACGCTGACGAGCCGGCGAATCGTGCGGCGATTGCTGACGAAATGCGTGAAAACCTGGCTCGGCTTCCGAGGTTACTTCGATCTCTACAACATGCCCTTTCAGCACATCTCGCTTTTTGATTTCACGGAGAAGAAGAGCCCCTTGCAACCGGGGGGAATGAATGCGGGCGAAAACATCTTCGATTTTCTCACCGAGAACCGCGTTCCCTATTTCGTCACCGATCCAGCCCTGTCCGAAGAGACGAACCGAGACACGCTGATCGGGGAGATCGAGGGCGAGCGAATTGACTTTGCGTTTCAATACTGGGCCGGCCTCGATGGATTGCTGCATCGCGTGGGCAATGACTCCCCGGAAGTGCCGGCGAAGCTGCGAGTCTATGAGCAGTGGATCGCGCAAGTGATGGATGGGGCGCGGCGGCACTATCGCGAGGTGGCGCTTTACATTTTCAGCGACCACGGCATGGCGAATTGCGACGAACACATCGATCTGCGGGCAAAGATCGATGTCCTCGGACTCAAAATGGGAATTGATTACGCCGTGGTTTACGATTCGACGATGGCTCGTTTCTGGTTTCTTCGCGACGGAGTCCGCGAACGGATCGAAGCCGCCCTCGCCGGAATTCCGGAAGGCCGGATCGTGCCGGACGCGGAACTGGAAGAGATGCGCGCGCTCTTCGCGGACCGTTACTTCGGCGAACTCATCTTCCTGATGCGGGAAGGCGCGCTCATCGTGCCCAGCCACATGGGAGAGCGTCCGATTCGTGCGATGCACGGTTATCACCCGACCGATCCGCAGAGCTACGCCACGCTGATGACCAATCAGCCCGGGATCCCCGGGGAGATCACTGCGATCCCGCACATTTTCAATCTCATGAAGCAGGAGGCCGAGGCGTCGCTCGCATCGGCGGCAGGAGTATGAGCCTCAACACCGAACCAGCGGGCGCTCCGGCGGAAATCCAACTCGCGATCCTGCTCGCTGAGGATAATGCGGTGAATCAGACCGTCGCCCTGGGAATGCTGCGAAAGCTTGGCTTTCACGCGGACCTGGCAATCAACGGGACGGAAGCGATCACCGCTCTCCGGAAGCGCGCCTATCGCGTGGTGCTCATGGACGTGCAGATGCCCGAATTGGACGGCTGCGAGGCGACGGAAGAGCTCCGCGAGATGCTGCCAATCGCGGACCAGCCGTGGGTGATCGCGCTGACCGCAAACGTTTCGCCGGCTGCCCGCGACCGATGCTTCGCCGCAGGAATGGACGACTACATCCCGAAGCCGGTCCGGCTCGCGGATATGAAGCAGGCGCTCCAGCGAGCCGTGGAAGCGCTGCGCTCCCGCGAGTCTCGGCAGGGCAAGATATTGGAGACTGATTCCATCCCATGAAAAACCGCATCATCCATGTGCCACGGCGCTTCGTGTCCCACGAGTGGGGCGGAACCGAAACGGTAATTCTCGAGGTCTCCCGCCAGCAGCAGCGCGTCGGGTGGAGGCCCGAGATCCATACCTCGATGGCGCTCTCTTCCGAGCGCAGCGAGACGATTGGAAATGTGCCGGTGCGCCGCTACGGATATTGCTACCCTTTTCTGGGCCTTACGGCCGGGGACATCGCCGCGATGGACAAGAAGGGCGGCAATTTGCTCTCCCTCTCACTCTTCGCCGGCCTGCTCCGCACACCGGATGTGCGGCTCTTCCACGCGCATGCGCTGAAGCGGCTTGGAGGAGCGGTCCGGACCGCCGCGCGCTTGAGGCGAAAGCCTCTCGTGGTTTCGCTTCATGGGGGCGTTTTCGACGTGCCGGCGACGGAACTCGATTCGATGCTCCAGCCGATCGCGAACAAGATCGAATGGGGAAAGCCATTTGGGGCGTTATTTGGCTCGCGCCATGTCCTGGAGGACGCCGATCAAGTTGTCTGTGTCGGGCAAAGCGAGCTGGAAAAGGCCCGGGCACAATTGCCCCACGATCGCGTGGTCTATCTTCCGAATGGCGTCGATACCGCAAAGTTTGCCTCTGGCGACGGCGCTGCCTTTCGGCGCAAGCATGGCTTCGCCGCCGACGCCTTTCTGGTGCTCAACATCAGCCGGATCGACGCGCAGAAAAATCAACTGCTTCTCGTCGATGCTTTTGCGCAAGCGCGGGCCAAGGCTCCGCACGCGCGCCTGTGTTTGATCGGCCCGGAGACCCAGCCTGAGTACGCGCGCAGGCTCCGGGAACGCATTCACGAACGGCAACTCGACGGAGCGGTGACGATTCTTCCCGGTCTGCGCAATGATGATCCCGAACTCGTGGATGCATTCCACGCCTGCGATGTTTTCGCGCTGCCTTCGATGCACGAACCCTTCGGGATCGTCGTTCTCGAAGCCTGGAGCGCGGGCCGTCCGGTGATCGCCAGCGCGGTGGGTGGCCTTCAGGCGCTCGTGCGGGATGAAAAGACGGGCTTGATGTTCGACCCGAACGCTACCGATGCGGCGGATACCCTGGCACAAGCAATCCTCCGGTTGCGCGACTCGCGCGGTTTCGCTGCCGGGCTCGGCGAGGCGGGCAAGGCGGAAGCGCGGACCGGCTACGACTGGTCCGCCATTCATCAACGCCTCGAATCCATCTACGGCGCCGCTGAGGAACACGCGGCGCGAAAATACGGAGGGACTGAACGATGAACGTAAAAAACGCACTTTGGCGCACCTCGATTTCAAGCTACCTGCGCACCATCCTGCGGCTGGCGCTCGGGCTGATTACCTTCCGAATGCTCTACAGCGGACTGAGCAAGGCGGATTTCGGATTTTGGTCACTCCTCTGGAGCGTCTTTGGCTATGGCGTGCTCGTCGATTTCGGCCTTGGTTTTGCCGCGCAAAAGCGCGTCGCAGAACTGGCCGTGACGGAAAATTGGGATGAACTCAGCCGCATCCTCAGCACGATAGTCACGTTCTTCGTCGGCGTCGGCGCGATCGTCGTGCTGCTTGGCTGGTCGGGAGCGGACGCCATACTGGGATTGTTCAAAATCGCGCCGAATGAGGCCCATCACTACCGGGACGTATTCCTCATTTTCTTCTTCGGACTCGGGATCGGTTTTCCGCTCGGGATTTTTCCGGAAATCCTGCGCGGCTTGCAGAGGATCAGCGCCGTCAATCATATCATTTCCGTGGCGCTTCTCGTGAATGTCTGCATGCTCGCCGCCGCGCTCCATTTCGGCTGGGGACTGAAGGTGATCCTTATCATAGCCCTGGCAACGACCATTGGGCCGGATTTTGTTTGCGCACTCCTTGTCTGGCGATTGCTTCCGCGCGTGCGCATCATCCCGTCATTGTTTCAGTGGAGCAAGGTTCGTGAAACGATGCAATTTTCGCTTTGGGCCTACCTCGTCACAGCGACGAATATCGTGCTCGGCAAGACGGACCAACTGGTCATCGGATCCATGCTGACGGTTTCAGCCGTGGCGATCTATGTCACGGGATCAAAAGTCAGCGACATCTTCAGCATGTTCACACGCCAATTGCAGGAAGCCCTTTCCCCAGCGGCTGCGCATTTGCGGGCCAAGGGGGATCACGCTTCGCTCCGCGAACTCCTCGTCGAAGGCACCCGGTTAAGCGTGATGATCGCCGCGCCACTCTATCTGCTGTGCGCGTTTTATATGGCGGAGTTGATGAAGCTCCTCACCGGGGAGTCTGCTCCGAACCCCGATGGCTACTGGACGGGACAGGTGCTCCTCTTTTGGTATTTCGTTACGATCATGACGCATAGCGTCAGCAAACGCATCTTTGTCATGTGCGGCCACGAGCGCCGGCTCATGTGGCTCGGCGTCGCTGAGGCGGCGGCCAATCTTGTGCTCAGCGTGGGCTTGATATCGATTTTCCGAAACGTGGTCTGCGTCGCGGTGGGTTCACTCATCCCGGCGCTCATCATCGGGTGGGGATTCATGTGGCCGTGGTGCGCGCCCATGGGCACTGGCCCGGAAGGTTCTTCTGCCCACCCTCGGAGCATGCGCGCCGATGGCCGCGTTCCTCCTGTGCCTTCGTCTGCTGCCGTGGCATCACGGCCCGCTGAGCTTCGGAGTAGTCGCGATGGAGAGCGCCGCCGCGGTGACGATCGCGCTCGGCGCATTGTGGAAATTCGCGCTTACCGAAACTGAAAGAGGCCAGTGCTCCCGGCGCTGCGCCAGATTCTTTCCAGAGAGGAGGCCCGCATGAGCGATCCGCTGGTCAGCATCATCATGCGCTCTTTCAATGAAGCCTGGGCGCTGTGCGACACCCTCCCGGCCCTGCGCGCGCAGGACTGGCAAAACTGGGAGTTGATCGTCATCGATTCGGGTTCGACAGATGGTTCCGCCGATCTCATCCGAGCAGCGCAGCCGCGGCATTTCGTCCAAATCCAGCCGCACGAATACAACCCGAGTCGGGTGATGAACCACGGCATGCGCCTCGCGCAATCCGAGCATTGCATTTTTCTCAATGCCGATGCGACGCCCCAGGGTTCGAATTGGCTGCGCCCGCTCGCCGTGGCGCTTCACGATTCAAAGACCGCGGCCGTCTTTGGTCGCCAAATTCCGCGCCCGGATTGTCGCGGAGTTTTCGCATGCGACTACGAGCGGTGTTTCGGGCCGGAGCGCGAATCAGCATCCTGGGAACACTTCTTCAGCATGGTGAGCAGCGGCATTCGCAAGGACGTGTGGGCGAAGCGTGGATTTCGCGAGGATTTGCAGTACGCCGAGGACGACGAATACACGCGCTGGTGCGTGGCTCAAGGATTCCACATTGCTTATTGCGCCGACTCCGTGGTGGTGCACTCACACAACTACACGGTCAAGCAGGCTTATAAAAGGGCATACGGAGACGGTTTCGCGAGCGCGGCAATCCATGGGGGCATTGTTCCCGGTCGGGCAATTCTCGGGCCGAAGTTGCTATTTCAGGTGCTACGCGATGCCTCCAGGGATTGGGCCTGGTGCCGGCGCGAAGCACGAATGAACGAATTGCCGCACGCTGTGCATGTCCGGGCGGCGCAAAGGCTGGGAACAGCCGCCGGCCGCCGGGATGGCTGGCAGCACTACCACGGTCTCTCACCACAAACCCTATGAATGACTCAATAACCATCGTTTCAGCATGCGACCGGAACTTTCTCTGGGGCGCCTATCTTCTTGCCGCCAGCGCGGCGCGAAACATTCCCGGAGTTCCGGTTCATTTGCTGCAGACCGGTCTTTCCGAGCCGGAAATTGGGCTCATCAGCCAGTTTCCACACGTTCAGGTTCTGAGGCTGCAAGACGACGATCCTCGAAGCGTGGCCAATCGCAAGGCCGAAGCGCTGCTCAGCGCGGAAACGGACTACGTGGCATGGCTTGACGCGGACTGCTTCGTCATTGGCGACATTCGAAAGTATCTCATCCCGACCAACGGGGAATTCCAGATCCGGCTTCGGGAGCCACGGGAGAATGGGTGGGTTTGGCGCAACCACTACGCGCCGGACGACAAGCGCGGAGAGCTTCCCCGCGCGGTTGCGGAACGATGGCGGGCCGATGTGGGGCAACTGGAAGCGCCGCGCATTCAAACCACGTGCGTCACCAACGCCTTTGTTCTGCACCGGCGGCGCCTCGATTTTATCCGCGAGTGGAAGTCGCAGATTGCGAAGGTCATCCCGCCGATCGACGCAGGCCCGGTCGATAAAAGCTCGCCCGCCTACTTTATGACCGACGAATCCGTCTTTACCTCGCTCCTGGCATTCTCGAACGCCGCGCCGCCCATCGCGGACATTCGGCTGAACCGCGATGCCACCGCGCACGTAGCGCATTTCGGGGCGAATCCGAAGCCGTGGAAGCGTTGGCGAAAGGGCGTGTGGTATTGCAATCGACATGTTCTTGAGTTGCTGGATTGGGCACGAGCATCGGGGTTTTCCACTCCCCCCTTGCCATGGAGCTTTCGCCGAGGAAACCGCGCGTTGGCGGGCCTGCTGGCTTCCGGCGAGGATCTCTGCATCAAGGCGCGCGCGGCGGCCGCAAATCTCGTTCGAGGAAGGCGGCCTGCGCTGTGAAGATCCTGGCTCTAAGCAACCTTTATCCACCGCATTACATCGGCGGATACGAATTGCGCTGCGAAGTGGTCGTTAATGCGCTGCGCGCGCGCGGCCACGACGTGACGGTGCTCACATCGAACCACGGCCTGACGGACGATGCGCCCCCTCTAAATGAGACAGGGATCGAACGCTCCCTGCGCGTTCACGGTTTTTTTGGTCATCCCTGGCTGGGTATCCGCCGGCTCAAACGGCTCGAGTTTCACAACAATCGGCGCCTCCGCGAAGCCATCAATCGCTTTCAGCCGGATGTGGTCCATGTCTGGAATCTCGGCGGGATTTCAAAATCGCTCATTCTCACTTTGCAGGAGCTCAACGTCCCCGTCGTCTTTGATGTTTCCGATCATTGGATCGCCAGGAGCCTGGTGGGCGACGTTTCGTTGCGCTGGTGGAACCAGCCGCAGGCGCCGCTTTCCGCTCGCCTCCTGCGCGCGATCTGGACGGCAACGGACGAACGCCGGCGCTGGCAGGCGCAAGCGCCCACCAACCCGCTTTCGCACATTCAATTTCGCCGCATCTACTTCTGCAGCCGCGCCCTGCGCGAAATCACGCGAAGCAAAGGATACGCCGTCGATCATGGCGCGGTTATCCATTGCCCGGTGGACGTCGAGCGGTTCTCCGGAACGCCGCGCCCGGCCAGCGATCCCGTGCGCAAGCTGCTCTACGTCGGCCGCCTTTCCGAAGACAAAGGAGCGCTGACGGCGCTGAAAGCCATGGCGCTCGTGCGCGACCGCTTCGAAGGGGTTTTGAGCCTCTACGGTCGCGGCGACGCGGATTACGAGGCGAAGCTGCGCGCCTTCGCGGAGCGCGAACGGCTGCGCGTCGAATTTCGTTCGGCAAAGGCGGCGGAGATGCCGGAGGTGTATCGGCAGCACGACGCGCTGCTCTTCACCTCCGAATGGGAGGAACCGTTCGCGCTTACGCCGTTGGAAGCAATGGCGAGCGGACTGCCCGTCATCGGCACAACCACCGGAGGGAGCATCGAACTCTTTCGTCATCGCGAGAACGCTTTGACCTATCAGGCCGGCGACGCAAATGCCCTGGCTGAGCAAATCCTTGCGCTGGACCGCGAGCCCGCATTGCGCGCGGCGCTGGCTGCCGAGGGGCATCTTGAAGTGCGCGAGAAATTCAACGAACCGCGCATCATTTCCCAAATCGAGGACTACCTGCGCGAAACCATCGCCAATTGGAAGCCGGTCGGTCTGCCAGCTCTCGCCGAATGAACGCGCGCTTTACCATCGATGGCAGCGACGCGCTGGAACGCCAGCTCTCGGAATTGTGCGAAACCATTGCGCGAGGGGTGGGCGAGATCGTTCCCTCCAATCGCCTCGAAGGGCTCCTTCTGGGGGGTGGTTACGGTCGCGGCGAAGGCGGTGTGCTGCGCACGGCGCAGGGGGATCGGCCCTACAATGATCTGGAGTTCTACGTGTTGATTCGCGGTCCGGTTTTCGTCAATGAGAGGCGGTATCGAAGAAAGCTGCATGACGTCGGAGAACGCCTGGGGCCGGACGCGGGCCTGGAAGTGGAGTTTAAGATTCTCTCGCTCCGGAAGCTTCGGCGCAGCCCCGTTTCGATGTTTTTCTATGATCTTGTGGTGGGAAATCGCCGCGTGATCGGCCCGCAAGGTCTGCTCGACTGCTGCGACCAACATCGGCAGGCGGAAGGGATTCCGCTGCACGAGGCGACGCGGCTGCTCATGAACCGCTGCTCGGGATTGCTCTTCGCCCTCGAACGCCTCCGACGGCCGGTCTTCGGACCGGAGGACGCCGATTTTGTCGGGCGCAATTTCGCCAAGGCGCAGCTCGCTTTTGGCGATGTCGTGCTGACTTCGCGGGGCCGCTACCACCAAAGCTGCCTCGAACGGATGGAGCGATTGCGCGCGGTTGCGGCGGACGAATCGATGCCATGGCTCGGTCCGGTCCGCCGGCATCACGCAGAAGGCGTCGAGTTTAAGCTGCACCCCACGCGTTGCGAAGAGTCCAAACAAGCATTGCTCGCCCGCCATGCTGAGTTGAGCGATCTGGGCCGCGCGATTTGGCTGTGGCTGGAGGAACGCCGGCTGCACGCGCGGTTTGCCAGCGCGCGGGAATATGCGCTGAGCCCGGTGGACAAGTGCCCGGAAACATCCGCGTGGCGGAATCGCCTGGCTCATTTCAAGGCCAAAGGCCTCGCCGCCGCGCTTCGCCCAGAGGCGAACCGCTATCCCAGGCAGCGCCTTTTTCACGAGCTCGCGCTGCTCCTCTGGGAGCCGCCGGCAATGAAGCCGGAGGAGTTCAAAGATCGCGTGGAGTCCTACATGGAATACTGGCATCGCTTCAACTAACGAGCCGTCTGCATTCGCCAAACTTTCATTCGATTCCCAACCAATGCCATGAAGATGCTCGTTTTCTATCCCTATATTCCCTACCCGATCGATCGGGGCACGTTTCAGCGGACGTTTCATCTGCTTCGAGCACTGGCGCGGGACCATGAAGTCGATCTACTGGCGCTCGCTGAAAATGGCGAGAACATGGAGCAACGCCCGATCTTCGAAACGTTCTGCCGGCAGGTGGAATTTGTGCCTTTCGAGCACCCGAAGTGGCAGCGCTTAATTCCCGGCCGACTGCTGAACCCGCTGCCGTCCAATGTGGCGCACTGGACTCTGCCGCATGTCGCAGCGGCGCTCCGCCAGCGGCTGGAACGCGAAAGCTACGACCTCGTTCACGTTTGCGATTTGGTGCTCGCGCAATACTTCGTTAACGCCCATCGCAAACAGCGGATCGCCGTGGATCGCAGCCGCGTGGATTTGCAATTCCAGCTCATGGAGCACGCGCGAATGCAGTTCCCGCTCAAGACGCGCCTCCTGCGCTACGAAAGCTACGCGAAGCTTTGGGCGTTTGAGCGAAAGATCGCCCGGCGCGCGGATCTAGAAGTGGTATGCGGGCCGGATGATGAGACCTTTCTCCACCGCCATATCTCGCGCGAAATGCCGATCAAGGTCATCGCCAACGGCGTCGATCTCGACTACTTCCAGCCAGACGCGGCGCCGGACGCGAGATCGGAAAAGCCGACCGTGCTCTTTTGCGGCGCAATGGATTACAACCCGAATATCGACGCGCTTCGCTGGTATTTCAGCGAGATTGACGAACGCCTGCGCCGGCTCGTTCCGGACCTGGAGGTGGTCGTCGTCGGCAAGGCGCCGGTGGCTGAGGTGCGCGCTCATGGCGACAGGTCGGGCGTGACGGTGACGGGCGGCGTGCCGGACGTGCGCCCTTACTACCGCCGCTCCTGGCTGCAGATCGTGCCTTTGCGCATCGGCGGCGGCACGCGATTGAAAATCGTGGAGTCGATGGCCATGGGGACACCGGTCGTCTCCACCACCATCGGCGCACAAGGTCTCGATCTCCGCCATGGCGGTGATATTCTCCTCGCGGACGGCGCGGAAGAGTTTGCGCAGGAAACCGCGCGGGCGTTGCAGGACGCGTCGTTGCGCTCGCGAATCGAGGACGCCGGGATGAAGACAGCCCGCGAGCGTCTGTCCTGGCCGATGCTCGGCAAACAGCTCAGCAGTTTCTACGAGGACCGCTTCGGAGGCGCAGAGAAGTGCCGCGCTTAGGGCATTCCTCTCGGCGCCGCTATCGCGAGACAGCCCTTTTTAGCTCGGGAATCGCGGCGGCGCACGCATCGGCCAATATGTCGATCCGCTCCGGGATTCCCGCTTGTTCTCCGCTGAGAGCCGCTTCCTCGAGAGCGAATGCCGCGGCGCGAGCTGCCTCCAGGCCGAACGTGCCCGAACTGCCAGCCAAGGAATGCGCAGTGCGGGCCAGCGTCGTGAGGTCGCCGCGTCCCGCAGCCTCTCGGATCGCGGCGAGTTGCGCCGGGGCATCTCTGAGGAATTGCTGTATCAATTCCGCGACAGTTTCCGCGTCCAGTTCTTCAGTGAGCTTCGCTATCGCTTCATCGGTAGTCATCGCGGAGGCCGAGCTTGCGTCGGAAGGGCCGGCTCGGCGAGCGCCGAATCTTCACTCTGCGCGTTTATTCGCCGGCGCTACGGCCAAACAAGAGCTGCTGCCAGAACGAAATTTGCGTGTTCTCTTCCACTTCCATGCCATGCCGCAGATGAATGAAGACCAGATAGCCCCCGTGAGATTCCATGTAGCTGCCTTCCCAATGCCATGCAGGTTCGACGGGCAGCGAAAGTTCGACCGGCCCGGCGCCGCGGCCGGCCTTGAGCCGAACCCAGACCGAAGTTTCATCCGGGATCTCCGGCAAGACCTGGCTTTGCCCACACGCCCTCACGGATAGCGGCCCGATGGCGGCGCCAGTGTCGTTATAGATGATGATCTGCGAAGTGTCCGAGCGGAGAATGGCAGTGGCCAGCGCCATCGCAATGAGCAGCAGCGCTCCCGCGGGCGCCAGAAAGCGCCGTCGTTTCCACCAAACTCGGGGTTTCGCGTTCATGCGGGTTTGCCTTCGCGCGGCAGAGTGCGCCGCCACGTCTCGATGCGCGAGGTGACGCCCAGCACCAGCAGCCAGAGCATCAGGTTGCGCGGCTGGGTCAGCACACGCTCGAGCGTGCTCTGAAGATAGTTGCAGGCGCAGCCAGCGGCGATGCCCAGGCTCACGCAGCCGAAGAAGTGATTCCGAAAGCGCAATATGGCCCGCGCGTTCCACCAGAGAAACACGGCAACCAACAAAAGGTAGCTTCCCAGCCCCT
>Ga0302319_10017173_pt1 | contig 13274 bp, 13 predicted proteins | sample Bog_T0_2_FD_203319 | JGI IMG/M metagenome (GOLD analysis project Ga0302319, IMG submission 203319) | Peat permafrost microbial communities from Stordalen Mire near Abisko, Sweden - Bog_T0_2 | ecosystem: Environmental > Terrestrial > Soil > Wetlands > Peat | place: Sweden: Abisko, Stordalen Mire...
TTCGCCTCGGACCTGGCGGGGTTTGTCAATGGGCAGATCCTGCAGGTTGACGGCGGCCGCTAGATCGTGGTCCGGCGCGAAAGAATCCCTCTGCCCACCGGTTAACATATGGGTTAGATTCGAACTCCGGTTGCACCGCGACGGGGCAGCCGGATGATTCCAAGCAAGAGCCGTCCACGGCCGAGCTGGGTCAAACGTCTGGAGAAGGTCAAAAACACATGAGCGCATCGCTGGCGCCAGGGAGCCTGCTGCGGCAGGCTGGGGGGGAGGCATCCCGGTGTTTCCGACACCGGGCCAGGCGGCCCTGTCGATCGCTGCCCCACGTGCGCGAAAAACCGACCCGACCTTTGGGGCAGGCAGGCTTCACCGCAACAATCAGAGACGAAACGGACGCCTGACATGGCAATGCAACCACAATATCCGCAAGTCGCCTCGCGTCCCATGACCGGGGCGGAGAAGAAAGTGATCCTGGCCTCCTCGCTGGGAACCGTCTTCGAGTGGTACGACTTCTACCTCTATGGCTCCTTGGCAGCGATTATCGGCGCCAAGTTCTTCAGCCAGTACCCCGAGAATACGCGCAACATCTTCGCACTGCTGGCCTTCGCCGCGGGCTTCCTGGTGCGGCCCTTCGGCGCCATCGTATTCGGCCGGCTGGGTGACCTGGTCGGTCGCAAATACACCTTCCTGATCACCATCCTGATCATGGGGTCGTCCACGTTCATCGTCGGCGTCCTGCCGACCTCCGACCAGATCGGCTTCACCGCGCCGCTGATCCTGATCGCGCTGCGCCTGTTGCAGGGCCTGGCGCTGGGTGGCGAATACGGCGGGGCGGCAACCTATGTGGCCGAACACGCGCCGCAAGGCCGACGCGGCTTCTATACCAGTTGGATCCAGACCACGGCCACCATGGGCCTGTTCATGTCGCTGTTGGTCATATTGTTCACCCAATCCGCCATGAGCGCCGACGATTTCAGAGCCTGGGGCTGGCGCGTGCCGTTTATCGTGTCGATCCTGCTGCTGGCGATCTCGGTCTGGATCCGCATGCAACTGGCGGAAAGCCCGGCCTTCGTGAAGATGAAGGCCGAGGGCACCCATTCCCGCGCGCCGCTGACCGAGGCCTTCGGGCAGTGGAAAAACGCCAAATGGGCGATCCTGGCGCTGCTGGGTCTGGTCGCCGGCCAGGCCGTCGTCTGGTACTCGGGACAGTTTTACGCCCTGTTCTTCCTGACCGCGGTGCTGAAGGTGGATGGTTTTACCGGCAACCTGCTGGTGGCCTGGTCCCTGGCGTTGGGCACCGGCGGCTTCATCCTGTTCGGCTGGCTGTCGGACAAGGTCGGCCGCAAGCCGATCATCCTGGGCGGCTGCCTGATTGCGGCGGTGACCTACTTCCCGGTCTTCCAGTTCATGGCCGACACCGCCAACCCGGCGTTGTCGCATGCCAATGAAACCGTGAAGGTCACCGTCGTCGCCGACCCGGCCGACTGCTCCTTCCAGTTCAACCCGACGGGGATCTCATCCTTCGTCAAAAGTTGCGACGTGGCCAAAGGCGCCCTCGCTCGGGCGTCGGTCGTCTATACGCAGGAAGATGCGCCGCCCGGGACTGTCGCCAGTGTGAAGATCGGCGACAAGGTCGTGCCCTCGGCCGCCGGCCCGGCCAGCGCGGCCCCGGTGGCAGCATTCAACAAGGCGCTTGCCGCAACTTTGACCGATGTCGGATATCCGGCGGCGGCCAATCCCTCGGTGGTGAAGATGGCCCATGTGTGGGACGTCTTCCGGCCGCAGCCCTTCAAGCTGGTGCTGACCCTGGCCTTCCTGGTGATCCTGGTGACCATGGTCTATGGGCCGATCGCGGCGGCGCTGGTCGAGTTGTTCCCGACCCGCATCCGCTATACCTCGATGTCGCTGCCCTACCATATCGGCAATGGCTGGCTGGGCGGGCTGCTGCCGGCGACCGTGTTTGCGATGAATGCGCAAAGCGGCAGCATCTACTACGGCCTGTGGTATCCGATCGTGATTGCAGGCTTCACCTTCGTGATTGGCCTGCTGTTCCTGCCGGAAACGAAGGACCGCGACATCTTCACCCACGGGGATGCGACGGAACCGCGGCCGGGCGATCCGATCGTGGAGTTCGAACCGATGGCACCGGACGTCTGAGCGGTCTGTCCTGCGATGCGAACGGCCGGGGAGGTGATTCCCGGCCGTTTTCGTTTGGGGCGCTGTGCGGCCACTGTCTCGACGTGGCAGCCGTCTTGGACCCGCGTTCGGCTGTCGACGGCCGGCGCTTGATTCCGACAGGGGTTTGCGCCATATCCCGCTCGCCGGCCGGACAATCCGACCGGTAATTCACACGCGGGGACCCTTTCCCGGCCATCTGGCCCGGGTCCGGTGCCAGTTGGCCGCTTCCATTTGGCAACCCCCGCGGAGGTTCAACCGGACGACAGGAAAGGAGCACGCCGATGGCGATGCCCGATTTCACCATGCGCCAGCTACTCGAAGCCGGCGTCCACTTCGGCCACCATACCAGGCGCTGGAATCCGCGCATGGCGCCGTACCTGTACGGCGTGCGCAACCAGGTCCACATCATCGACCTGCAGCAGACCGTGCCGATGCTGGATCGTGCGCTGCGCGCCATCCGTGATGTCACCGCCGCCGGCGGGCGCGTGCTGTTCGTCGGCACCAAGCGCGCCGCCGCCGACTATGTGGCCGAATCCGCCAAGCGCTGCGGCCAGTACTACATCAACCACCGCTGGCTCGGCGGCACCCTGACCAACTGGAAGACCATCACCGGTTCCATCAAGCGCCTGCGCACGATCGAGGACCTGGTCGCCGGCGAGGTCCAGGGCCTGACCAAGAAAGAGGTGCTCGACATCACCCGCGACAAGGACAAGCTGGAGCGCGCGCTTGGCGGCATCAAGGAAATGGGCGGCCTGCCGGACATCCTGTTCATCATCGACACGAACAAGGAAAAGCTGGCGGTCGAGGAAGCCAACAAGCTGCACATTCCGGTGGTGGCCATCCTGGACAGCAATTCCGACCCGACCGGCGTCACCTTCCCGATCCCCGGCAACGACGACGCGATCCGAGCGATCACGCTGTATTGCGACCTCGTGTCGGGTGCGGTGCTGGACGGGATCAGCGCCGAACTGGCAGCCTCGGGCGCGGATATCGGCGCGGCCGAGAACCTGCCCATCGAAGCCATGCCTGCCGCCGAAGCGGCCCACGCCTGACCGACCCAAGGAGAGCGAAGATGGCTGCGATCACCGCTGCCCTGGTGAAAGACCTGCGCGAGAAAACCGGCGCAGGCATGATGGACTGCAAGAAGGCGCTGACCGAAACCGATGGCGCGATCGAAGCCGCGGTGGACTGGCTGCGCAAGAAGGGCCTCGCCGCCGCCGCCAAGAAGTCCGGGCGGATCGCGGCGGAGGGCCTGGTGGGTGTCGCCTCGATCCCCGGACGCGCGGCGATGGTCGAGGTCAATGCCGAGACCGATTTTGTCGCCCGCAACGAGACCTTCCAGGGTTTCGTCGAGACGGTGGCGAAGCTTGCGCTGGAGATTGGCGCGGATCTCGACGCGCTGAAGGCGGCGCCGTTCCCCGGCACTGGGCGGACGGTGGCCGAGGAACTGACCCAGCTCGTCGCGACGATCGGGGAGAACATGAACCTGCGGCGCGCGGCGGTGCTGTCGGTGAAGAACGGGGTTGTCGCGACCTATGTGCATCAACCGCTGAAACCCGGCGTCCTGGGCCGGATCGGCGTGCTGGTCGCAATCGAGGGCGATGGCGAACTCGGCGCGCTGGAGCTGCTGGGCCGGCAGATGGGCATGCATGTCGCCGCCACCCGGCCTGAGGCGCTGGACGTTGACGGGGTCGATCCCACTGCGCTGGAGCGGGAAAAATCCGTGCTCGCCGAACAAGCGAGGGCGTCCGGCAAGTCGGAGGCGATCATCGACAAGATGGTCGAGGGCCGGATCCGGAAATACTACGAGGACGTGGTGCTGCTGGAGCAGATCTGGGTGCATGACGGCGAAAGCCGGGTGCGCGCGGTGGCGAAGAAGTCCGGCGTTACGGTGACCGGGTTTGAACGCTACGCGCTGGGCGAGGGCATCGAGAAGCCAAAGGAAGACTTCGCCGCCGAGGTCGCCGCCACCGCGGGCGTGCCGGCGTAGCCTCGGGTGCAACATTCTCCCCCTCCCCCTGTGGGAGGGGGTTGGGGGGAGGGGTCGGTTGGAGGTGGCCTGTGGTCTTGGAGCTTCTAATTGCGGAGCCCCCTCCCCCCAACCCCCTCCCTCAAGGGGAGGGGGAGTAGTTTCATGAAAATCACCGCCCTGATCCCATGGCTTGTGAAGACGGCCGGTTCCGGCTGGGGCGAGTACTTCTTCGTCGAGGTTCGCACCGACGAAGGTGTCACCGGCTGGGGCGAGATCACCACCACCACCCTGACCGCAAACAGAGCGGTGGCCGGCATCATCCGTCAGCTCAACGATCTTCTGGTCGGCGAAGACCCTGCGCGCATCGAGCACATCTGGAACAAGACGTTCCGGTCCTTCACCTACATGGGCACCCGCGGCGCGACCAGCCACGTGGTCAGCGGCATCGACATCGCGCTGTGGGACATTCGCGGCAAAGTGCTGGGATTGCCAATCTACGAGCTGCTGGGCGGCAAAGTGCGCGACGAGGTTCTGTTATACACCCACCCGCTCCGCCGCCTGCTCGACAACGACGACGACCTGGTCACCGAAATTCGCGCGATCGTCGAGTCCGGCCACACCGCGCTGAAATTCGATCCGTTTCCGCATAAGCCCGGCCAGTCGCCCATGAACGACGACTACCTGGACGGCGGGATGAGCAAGCAGGGCGAAAAACAAGCCGCGCGCATGGCGGCGCGCGTGCGGGAAGTCGCCGGCCCGGACATCGAAATCCTGATCGACGCGCACGGCCGCTTCAACGTTCCCACCGCGATCCGGCTCTGCCGCAGCCTGGAGGACGCCGCCGACATCGACTGGTTCGAGGAACCGGTGCCGGTCGAAAGCTACGCCGCTCTGCGCCAGGTGCGCGAGAAGGTGAAGGCCGCCATCACCGTGGGCGAGCGTCTGCACACGCGGTGGGAATTCGCGCCGATCCTGGAACAGCGGCTCGCCGACTACATCATGCCCGACGTGACCTGGGCCGGCGGCATTTCCGAACTGAAGAAGATCGCGACCCTGGCCGAGACATACTACATCCCGATCTCGCCGCATGACGCGAGCGGCCCGATCAACGTGGTGGCCGGCGCGCATGTCATGATGACGGTGCCGAATTTCTACCGGCTGGAAACTTCGCGCTACGATCTGAGCAAATATAACGTCTTCATCGAGACGCCGCTGAACAACGCCGGTGGCGCGCTGCATCTGCCGGCGCTGCCGGGTCTGGGGATCGCGATGAACATGGATTACATGCGGGCTAACGTTGTGGACGGATTCGGCGGCTGACCCCGCGGATTTCCGGCGCGACGTTGGGCGGACTGCGTGCCGGCACAGCGGATTTCTCGAACTCGGGTGCCAGGAAATCGTATGCCGCGCGAACCGCGGGATCGGCCAGCAGACTCTCCTTCAGGTCTTCAAAGCAAATCCTCATCTTTGTTCTCCCTCCCGCCACAGAGACCGTGATCTGGGCTGAGCCATTCCGGCAACGGCCCGCAGCGTCAGGCTTCGGAGACGATCCGAAAGGCCTCGGCCGGCGTCACGATGCGAATCTTGTCGTAGCCATCGAGTACCAGCAAATGCCGGTCTCCGGAGACAAGCATATCGGCCTCCGCGGCGACAGCAGCGGCGATGACCGGGTCATCGTCCGGATCTGCGGCCACAACCGCCGGCGTCGAGAGAGGTACGACCATTTCCAGGGCTTCCCGGTAGTCGGCAAGCACGTCCTGACCCGCACGCGCAATCAGCGAAAGACGCTTCGTCGGCACAGGGCGGGTCAGGACATCGGCCAGCTCGGTCAACAAGGCAGGGCTTGCAAAAAGCCGTAGGTCTGGACGCCGCCGGACGGTTCGCAGCAACGCGTAAGGGGTCCCGCGCCAAAGAAGCGCGGACAGCGCGACGTTCGTGTCAAGGACGATCCGCATTGCCGCTCTGCCGTCGCCGCGGCGCGCGCGCGGCTTCGACCTCCGCCATAATCTCATCTTCCGTCATGGGCGGTGCGCCGGCAGCTTCCAAAGCAGGGGCGATGGCCAGCAAACGGTCCAGCGCCGCTGCCCGACGAGACTTCGCGGCCAGGAAATCCACGAAATCCTCCACCTCGGCGAGTCGTTCGTCCGGCAAAGCCTGAATTTTTGCGATTAACTGCTGAGCGCTCAAGGGCACGGATCGTCTCCCGGAAACTTGGCCAAGCCGATGCTATCACCGGTTCGGGTATGGCCCGTCAAGCGGCCGGTCGTCCACCGCCCCATTCTCTTATCTTGTTCCCCAAGCCCCCTGACAGTAGGGTGCCGCCGCCACGACCAGGGACCCGCGACCGCATGCCTCTGCAACCCGTCTACCAGCGCGTCCTGTTGAAGCTCTCCGGCGAGGCCTTGATGGGCAAGCGCGAGTACGGTCTGGATACCGGCGTCGCGGCCGCCATCGCCAAGGACATCGGGGATGTGGTGGCCATGGGCGTCCAGGTCTCCGTCGTCATCGGCGGCGGCAACATCTTCCGCGGAGTCTCCGCCGCCGCCTCCGGCATGGACCGCGCCCAGGCCGACTACGTGGGCATGCTGGCCACCGTGATGAACGCCCTGGTCATGCAATCGGCGCTGGAAAAGCTCGGCGTACCGACCCGGGTGCAGTCCGCCATCCCGATGTCCAGCGTCTGCGAACCCTATATCCGCCGCCGGGCCGAACGACACATGGAGAAGGGCCGCGTCGTGGTCTTCGCCGGCGGCACCGGCAATCCCTTCTTCACCACCGATACCGCCGCGGCCCTGCGCGCCGCGGAAATGAAGTGCGACGCGCTGCTGAAGGGAACCCAGGTGGATGGCGTCTATTCCGCCGATCCGCGCAAGGTGGCCAATGCCACCCGCTACGACCAGCTCACCTATCTGGACGTCCTGGCCCGCGACCTCGCGGTGATGGATGCCGCGGCGATCAGCCTGGCGCGGGAAAACCGCCTGCCGATCATCGTCTTCAACATCCACGCCCCCGGCGCTTTCGCCCAGGTCATGCGGGGCGAGGGCCGTTTCACCAAGATCATCGAACTCCAATAGCACAGGGAGGCTCACGCGATGCCCGCCGACCTCAACACGCTGAAACAGGATCTGGCGCGCCGCATGGACGGCGCCGTCGAGACATTAAGACGCGAATACAGTGGCTTGCGCACAGGACGCGCGCATCCCGGCCTGCTGGAGCCGGTGCGCGTGCTGGCCTACGGGACCGAAATGCCGCTGAACCAGGTGGGCACCGTCGGCACGCCGGAGCCGCGCATGCTGACCGTGCAGGTCTGGGACAAATCGATGGTCTCGGCGGTCGAGCGGGCGATCCGCGACTCGGGGCTGGGGCTGAACCCGTCGTCGGACGGGATGCTGGTGCGGGTGCCGATCCCGCAGTTGACCACGGAACGGCGCAACGAGCTGGCCAAACTGGCCCACAAATACGCCGAAGGCGCCAAGGTCGCGGTCCGCGGCGTGCGGCGCGACGGGATGGAGCAGATCAAGGGCTTCGAGAAAAAGCACGAGATCGGCGAGGATCTGGCAAAAACCTGGCAGGATGACGTGCAGAAGTTGACGGATCAGTATATCAAGCGTCTGGACGAGGCCTTGGTCGAAAAAGAGAAGGACATAAGGCAGGTCTGACCCTGGTCCCGAGCCCGAGATGCCCCCTCCGAGTCCTTTGATCGCCGAACCCCTGTCGGCAGACCTGGTTGCCGCCGATGGATTCGGACCGGTTCCGACCCATGTCGCCATCATCATGGACGGCAATGGCCGTTGGGCCGCGTCCCGGCATCTGCCGCGCATAGCCGGGCACCGGGAGGGTGTCCGAGCGGTGCGACGGACCGTCGATGCCGCGATGCGCGGTGGCGTGGGGTGGCTGACCCTTTATGCTTTCAGCAGCGAAAACTGGCGGCGGCCGGCTGGCGAGGTGCTCGATCTCACCGGGCTGCTGCGCCACTATCTGCGCACCGAGGTGGGCGAACTGAAGCGCAATGGCGTGCGGCTGCGCTTCATCGGCGACCGCTGCCGGTTCGATGGCGATATCCAGGGCGATCTGGTTGCCGCGGAACGCGAAACCGCCCTGAACAGCCGGCTCAACCTGAACGTGGCCCTGTCCTATGGCGGGCGCTCCGAGATCATCGCGGCGGCCCAGGCGGTGGCGGAGGCGGCGCGCGACGGGCGGCTCGATCCCGCTTTGTTGGACGAGGACGGTTTCACCCGGTTCCTGACCACCGCGGGCATGCCGGATCCGGATCTGATCATCCGCACCTCCGGCGAGCAGCGGCTGTCCAACTTTCTGCTGTGGCAGTCGGCTTATGCCGAACTGATCTTTCTGGACGTGCTGTGGCCGGACTTCACTGCGGCGCATTTTACCGCGGCGCTGACCGATTATGCGCGGCGGGAGCGGCGTTTCGGGGCCCGCCCTGGCTGACCCGACCACGCGCTGGACCGATCTCGGCAAGCGGGTGGCCTCCGCTGTCATTCTGGCACCGCTGGCGCTGACGTGCCTTTGGGTCGGCGGGACCCCGTTTCAGATCTTGATCGTGTTGGCGGCGGGCGGCGTCGCGGTCGAATGGGTGTGGCTTTGCGGACAGCGGGTGAGCCGTGTCAGCGGGGGGATTGTGGTTGTCGGCGTGCTGGCTGCGTCCGTCTGCGCGACGCAGGGGTATGCCCTGGCCGGGCTTGGCGCGGTGGGTGGCGTGGCCGTGTTGGTTTTTGGACTAGCGGTAAGCGGATCAGGGACAGTCGAATCTCCCCCTCCCCTTGAGGGAGGGGGTTGGGGGGAGGGGGCCGTGCCAGAGACGCTCCAACCGCCGTCGCAATCTCCGACCAACCCCTCCCCCCAACCCCCTCCCTCAAGGGGAGGGGGAGACATTCAGCGACAATCCCCGCTCTGGCTCCCGCTTGGCCTGCCCTATGTCGGGCTGTGCGCGATCGCGCTGATCTGGCTGCGCGCCGACCCCGCAGCCGGACGCGCCAACCTGCTGTTTTTGCTGCTTCTTGTCTGGGCAAGCGACATCGGCGCCTACCTCGCCGGCCGGCTGCTCGGGGGGCCGCGTTTGGCCCCCAGCATATCGCCCGGCAAGACCTGGTCCGGTGCGGCCGGCGGTCTGGTCGCGGCGGTGGCGGCAGGGCTGGCCTGTGCCTTCGTCGTCCAGCCCCCGGACTCGCCGCTGCGGGTGGTTTGCCTCGCCGCGGGGCTTGGCATCATCGCACAGGCCGGCGATCTTGCCGAGAGTCGTATCAAACGCCACTTTGGTGTAAAGGATTCCGGTCACCTGATCCCCGGACATGGCGGATTGCTTGACCGTCTCGATGCCGTGCTCGCCGTGGCGCCCGTTGCGGCCGTGCTGGCGCTGTTCGCCGGACCTGGAGTAGCTCTGTGGCAATGACATCGCAAACCAGACGTGCCGAAACCCCACGGACGGTGACCGTTCTCGGATGCACCGGCAGTGTCGGGACGCAGACGGTGGAACTGCTGGCCGGCGAGCCCGACCGGTTCCGTGTCCGCGCCCTGGTGGCCGGGCGGAACGTCGCGCTGCTGGCGAAGCAGGCGCTGGCGCTGCGGGCGGAGTTCGCCGTGATCGCAGATGCCTCACTCCATACCGCCCTGCGCGATTTGCTGGCGGGGTCGGGGATCGAAACCGCCGCCGGCTCCGAGGCCGTGGTGGCAGCGGCGTCCTTGCCGGCGGACTGGACCATGGCGGCGATCACCGGCGCGGCGGGTCTCGCCTCCACACTGGCCGCCATCCGCCGCGGCGACGCGGTGGCGCTGGCCAACAAGGAAGCGCTGGTCTGCGCCGGGGAGGTAATGCTGCGCGCGGTGCGCGAGGCTGGTGCCACCCTGCTGCCGGCGGATTCCGAACATAATGCGATCTTCCAGTCGATGGCGGACGGCAATCACGGCGCCGTGGAAAAGATCGTGCTGACCGCGTCGGGCGGACCGTTCCGCACCGCGACGCGGGAGGAGATGGCGGCGGCGACCCCCGAAAAGGCGTTGCGCCATCCGGTCTGGTCCATGGGTGCGAAGATCAGCATCGATTCGGCCACGATGATGAATAAGGGGCTGGAGGTGATCGAGGCCGCCCGTCTGTTCGGCCTGGACGACACCCGCATCGGGGTCCTGATCCATCCGCAATCGGTGATCCACGGCCTGGTGTACTATCACGACGGGTCGGTGATGGCCCAGCTTGGCGCCCCGGATATGCGGATCCCGATCGCCCATTGCCTGGCCTGGCCGGAACGGATCGCCACCGCCTCCCCCCGGTTGGATCTGGCGGCGATCGCCAGGCTGGATTTCAGCACGCCGGACCTGGTGCAGTTTCCGGCCTTGCGCCTGGCGCGGGAGGCGCTGGTTGCCGGCGGCGGTGCGCCGGCGATTCTGAACGCGGCCAACGAAGTGGCCGTTGCAGCGTTTTTGCAACGCGAGATCGGCTTCCTTGATATCGTCGGCACGGTGGCCCAGGTGTTGGACACCATGGGCACGCCGCCGGCCGACACGCTGGACGACGTGTACGCCCTGGATGCGGCCGCCCGCCGTCACGCCCGCGGCTTCGCAACCGCCAGAGCCGCCTGAACAGAAACGAAAAGAGTCGCCATCGTGTTTCACGCTGTTCCCGACATCCTGCGCAGCGGCGCCGCCTTCGTGGTGGTGCTGGGCATTCTGGTCTTCGTTCACGAATCGGGCCACTACCTCGCGGCCCGTTGGCGCGGCGTGCATGTCGAGGTGTTCTCGATCGGCTTCGGACGCGCCATCACCGGCTGGGTGGACCGGCGCGGTACGGTCTGGAAGCTCGCCTGGCTGCCGCTCGGGGGCTACGTCAAGCTGCACGGCCAGGAACAGCCAGAGGACGTGACGGAGGCGGTCCGCGCAAGCTGGATTCCCGGCAAGACCTTCCACGAGAAGTCCGTGCTGTCGCGCGCGATTGTCGTCGCGGCCGGACCGGCGGCGAATTTCCTGCTGGCGATGGTGCTGTTCTCCGTCTTGTACATGGTCGTCGGCCGCCCGCTCACGCTTCCGGTCGTGGGCGAAGTGATGCCCGACAGCGCCGCCGCTCGGGCTGGCTTGCAGGTCGAGGACCGGATCGAGAGCATCGACGGCCGGCCGACCCGGACGTTCGAGGATATCCAGGCGATCATCGTCGGACGCCCCGGCGAGTCGATGCCGATGACCGTGCTGCGGGCCGGCAAGACGGAGACCCTCAAGGTCGTGCCCGGCTCGCGTGAGGTTGGCGGGAAGCAGGTCGGGCTGCTGGGGATCCGCGGCGGCAGAACCGAGTATGTGCCGGTCGGTCCGCTCGCGGCGATCACGGGCGGGATTGCGCAGACCTGGACCATCACCGCCGACACGGTCGCCGGGGTGGCGCAGATGATCAGCGGCCAGCGCGGGACAGACGAACTCGGCGGGCCGCTGCGGATCGCCCAGTTGTCCGGTCAGGTGGCCGAACTGGGGGTTGCCAGCCTCGTGTCGTTCATCGCGCTGTTGTCGGTCAATCTGGGGCTGATCAACCTGTTTCCGATCCCGGTGCTGGATGGCGGCCATTTGCTGTTCTACCTGGCGGAGGCGTTGCGCGGCCGTCCGCTGCCGCCGCGGGCGCAGGAATATGGCCTGCGTGCGGGTATTGCCGTACTGGCCGGATTGTTTATCTTCGCGACGTGGAACGACCTGAGCCACATCGGCCTGTTCCGCTGGGTTGCCGGATTGATCGGCTGACAGGTTTTGTCGCAAGGGCTGGCTGGCGTGCAGGGCTGTGCTGCGGTCCACCCTGCGGCCTCACCTAGCGCCGGCCAAGCCTGAGCGCTATGGTCCGGTGCCGGTGAGTTTAGCACGGTCCGGTACGGCGCGATCGGTGGATAGCGCATGAGTGGAGGGAGCAGCCGTTTGAGACCGAACCGCGCCGAGCGCCTTATGGCCGCCTGTTTGCTGGGGTCGATCGCGTCAGGACCTGTGGTCGCGCAACCCCGACCCGCGTCACGTCCGCCAGCCGTGGCACCTGTCGCGCTGTCGGGCACGATCCAGGCCATCAAGGTTGAGGGCAACCAACGAATCGAGGACGGCACGATCCGGTCCTATATGCTGGTACAGGTTGGCGATCCCTTCGACTCCGACCGGATGGACCGCAGCCTCAAGACACTCTACGCGACCGGTTTGTTCCAGGACGTCCAGTTGTCCCGGTCCGGTGACACGCTCGTGGTGAAGGTGGTCGAGAATCCGATCGTCAACCGGATCGCGTTCGAGGGCAATCACAAGCTGACGGACGACCAGCTTCGGCCGGAGATGCAGCTTCGCGCGCGTGCGGTGTTTACCCCGGCGCTGGCCGAGAGCGATCGCCGGCGGATTCTTAACATGTATGCCGCGCGCGGCTATTACGATGCATCGGCGGAACCCAAGATCATCCGCCTGAGCCAGAACCGGGTCGACGTCGTGTTTCAGATCAACGACGGCCAGGCCACGTTGATCGCCAAGATCGCCATTGTCGGCAACAAGGCTTTCAGCGAGGACCGGCTCGCCGAAGTGATCAACACCCGGGAGGAGCGCTGGTGGCGGTTCCTGTCGACCGCGGACCAGTACGATCCCGAACGGCTCAATTTCGACCGGGAACTGTTGCGACGCTTCTATCTCAAGAACGGGTACGTCGATATCAACGTCGTCGGTGCTAATGCGGAACTGTCGCCGGACCGCAAGGGGTTCTTTGTCACCTTCATCGTGAAAGAGGGCGAGCGCTACCGCGTCGGCAAGGTGACGATCAACTCGCAGCTTCGTGCGCTGGCCACCGGCGACCTGCTCAAGGACAGCGAGGTGCGGGACGGCGACTGGTATGACGGCGATGCGGTGGGCCGTACTGCGGACAAGATGGAAGACTACATTCACAGCCATGGTTTTGCCTTTGTCCAGGTCAAGCCGCGGATCGTGCGCAACCCGGACAAGCACATCGTCGATCTCAGCTTCGATATCGGCGAAGGGCCGCGGGTCTATGTCGAACGGATCGACATCAACGGCAACACCCGCACCAAGGACAAGGTCATTCGCCGCGAATTCCGGGTGGCCGAGGGCGATGCTTACAACTCGGAAGCCGTGCGCAGGACGAAGACGCGGCTGACCGATCTGG
>Ga0302319_10017177_pt1 | contig 13272 bp, 14 predicted proteins | sample Bog_T0_2_FD_203319 | JGI IMG/M metagenome (GOLD analysis project Ga0302319, IMG submission 203319) | Peat permafrost microbial communities from Stordalen Mire near Abisko, Sweden - Bog_T0_2 | ecosystem: Environmental > Terrestrial > Soil > Wetlands > Peat | place: Sweden: Abisko, Stordalen Mire...
CTTGAACATGGCGGCTACGGAGCCATTGCCATGGAGACTTTGGCGGAAGGCAGGGTTGCTGAACCGCTCGAGTCGTTCATCGATCTGCTCAAGCTCTTCAAGAAGACAGATAAATGTCCGCTCCAAGTCATCGGGGCGGTCAAGATGAGGCTTCATTTCTGTCGTATGGCACGAAAAGGGGTTTCGCCCGACTCGCTCCGAGGCATTATCGCGCATGGAAAGTCGCTCGGAGCTTGCAAGGGCAAAGTCGCTTTGACCAGGCTAGAGACGAAGGAAGTCAAAAGCAACGGCGAAGCGGCGCGTCTGGTGGCCGAAAGCGATGAGTATGCCGCCTGGGCCGCTCTTGGCCCAAAGTTTGCGGCGGAAAGATATGGCCTGCAGATCCTGGACGAGGCGTTCGAAGACGGGGAAGCAGTGACGACATTCTTCCTTCTTGGGCCAAAAGAGCACAAGGTCTCGGTCGGACGTGAAAATCGCGCGCTCATCGTCTTTGCGGCGCCACACAAGCCCGGCGGTCTGGTCAGGTCGCTCATTCCTTTTGAAGAAGAAGGCTTGAACTTGATCCAGATCCATTCGGTGCATGTCGGTAATCACACATACAACTTCGCCATAGAAGTCGAGGTGAAAGAAGATCAGCTCGGATCGTTCGAGAAGGCGATGAAAAGCTTTGGCGATCACGTTGAAGAATTCATAACCTTTGGACCGTTTGGAGTCGTTGAAAGGTAAGTAAAACACAAGAGCTTGCGATGTAAGAATCGCAGGCTCTTTTTTCTTGTTAAAACATAATTTTTTGTGCAGGGAGACAGTCGATTCTATCGAAGTGTAGAGGGTAATTAATTAGCGAGCACTATTCTAAATGATAGCGCGCTATTCCTTGGAGAAGTGCACGGATTTGATATGGCAGTACGGTACTCTTTAGAGGAATGCGTGGATTTGATACAACGATTACATTTCTCTTTGGAGAAGCGTACGGATTTGATATAATAGTACGTTACCATCAAATAAAAGGTAAAAATGGAAAAATTCAATTTCAAAACATTTTCCTATAATGCAGCTCGGCAAAATTATCCGCGCAGATTAAAGCGCGAACGCACGAGATGGGATTCGTTGGTTGGTCAACGTTTGCTCGAATCTTTTTGCCTGGCAGAAAAGGGCGGATTCATGAAGGAATTTCTCGATGATCTTTTGTCCGATGAAGAATTCAAAAGGTTTGCTTCAAAGCTCTACGTTCTGGAGCAGCTTTTTATGGACACCCCGTATTCATATATGTGCGAAACCGAGGGCTTGAGTCCGAATACAATTTCCGCTATATCTAAAAAGACTGCGGACAAAAAATGGCGGCTATTATCGAGTCATGAAGGGCAAGTACCCGAACGGTTTCAGGTATTTTGAGTGATTTCACACGCGTTTCGCGCTTATCCTATTAATTCTTTTGCCTTCTCAAAAGTATCAGAATGCTCTTCGGCGGTCTCATTCGTATAATTATCGCGCGCGCGTTCTAGCAAATATCGGCAATATTGTTCGAGAGTCCCATAGCCATCGACTTGCTCGCCCTTCTTTGCTTCATACTCGGGAGAATTAAGTATCTCAAAAGCATCCGAGGCATACCAAATAGCGACTGATTTTTTGTACTCATCCCTTTGGCCGGCTTCAGTCAGGATGGCATTCGCTCTCTCGATCATCGATGAAGTGTCTGCACCAAGCGGCAGCTCGTCGAATATCTCAACAAGTATCTTCTTTCTTTCGAGTTTTTCTGGATTCATGGTTTATTATGCGCTTTAGCTTCTCTAATAGAGAGAATAATAGCACATTTATTTCCCTATATCTTTTACACCGTCAAAATAACAGGAATGACCATCGGGCGCTTGGCGGTCTTTTGCAAGAGGAAGCGGGAAACTTCGTCGGTGATGTTCTCCTTTATATAATCGACATTGATCGGATTCATACCGTGGGTCGATTTTTCGACGCTGTTCTTGATGAGGATGCGCGCTTCGTGCAGGAGTGCTTGGGATTCACGCAGATAGACGAAGCCGCGGCTGATGATATCCGGCGACTTGCGCAGGCGACCGGTCTGGCTGTTGACGATGGCAAATACGATAAAGATGCCGTCTTGGGCTAGCGCCTGTCGGTCGCGAATGACCACGTCCTGAATGTCGCCGACGGAGAATCCGTCAACCATGACGATATTCGAAGCCGCCTTTTCCTTTAACCTAACAATTTTTTGGCCTTTATTTTGAATTTCAAGAATTGCACCATTGTCTGGAATAATGACGCTTTCTTCAGGCAGATTGTTTGCCTCGCGAGCGATCTCGCCATGAACGCGCAACATATAATGATAGCCGTGGAGCGGCATGAAGAATTTCGGATGAATCTTGCGATGAATCCAAGCCGTCTCATCGCGGTTGGCATGACCGGATGAATGCACGTCAGCGATCTTGTAATGGATGATATGGGCGCCTTGACGAGAGAGGTTATCTTTCAATTTTTGTACGCCTCGTTCGTTGCCTGGTATGACAGACGAAGAAAGTAGAATGGTGTCTCTTTTTGTAATCTTGACATATTTATGTGTCTTGTTGGCCATGCGCATCATGGCGGCGTATTCATCGCCTTGGGCGCCAGTAGCCAGGATGATCAAACGTTCAGGAGGAGTCTGATCGATCTCTTCCGATGAAATCATGGTGTCTTTTTTTGGCTTGAGGAGGCCCAGCTGTTTGCAGATCTCGATGTTTTGCTTCATTGAACGGCCTTCGACGCAGACTTTCTTGCCGTATTTTTCGGCGAATTCGATTATCTTCAAAATGCGTTCGAGAAGGGAAGAAAAAGTGGCGACAATCAAGCGGCCTTGGATGTTCTTTATTATTTCTTCAATATTCTTGTGCACTTGTTTCTCTGGAATGGAAAAGCCGGGATTCTCGACGTTGGTCGAATCGGCCATGAGCAGGAGCACATTTTCATTTTTAAATGCACGATCGTATTCAGCTTCTTCGGCATCTGTCGGCACGCCGTCGATGTGGTCAAGTTTAAGGTCGCCAGTGTCAACTATTGAACCCCACGGAGTCTCAATTATTACACCCATAGCGTCCGGAATAGTATGAGTGACGCTGAAAAATTTGACCTTTAGTTTGCCGACTGTGATAGTGTCGTTCTTTTCGATTACACGCAAGTCAAGTGGCGGCATGTGCAGGAATTCCTCCTGGCGTTTTTTTATCATGACCGAGGTCAAAAGGCGAGTGTAAAGCGGCGGATTGCCGATGCGCGGCATGACAAAAGGAATTGCGCCGATATGGTCGAGGTGGCCGTGAGTGATGATGACGGCACGCACTTTGTCCTTGCGTTCCTCGACGTATTTCGTATTCGGTAATATATAGTCGATGCCCGGGGTATTCTCGTCCTTGAACTGGAAACCGATATCGACGACGATGATGTCGTCGCCCACTTCGATCATGGTGCAGTTTTTGCCGATCTCTTCGACGCCACCGAGCGGAATGATGCGGATGGAGTCTGGAGCGAGCGGAGGCACAACCTCCGTTTCCTTTGGTTTTGTGTCATATCCGCTTTTATTGGCCGTGGAAAAATGGCTCGGACGAAGGCCTCCGGCAGGGCCGTCTTTTTTTGCGGAAAAAGAACTTGAACGCCGATATGGCCGGACGCCTTGGCGCGGAGTGCGAGCATACGAAGTCAGACGTGAAGGTGGCGATTGTGGGTTTATTGGGTTCATGGTTTTTAGTCTATAAAGTCCGTAAAGTTCTTAAAGTCGTAAAGTCAGAAATGCTCGCATTCACTTTAAGGACTTTATGACTTTTGACTTTATGGACTTTCATTTTATTATTCGAATCTATATGTTAAATTTTGTAAATACGCTCCATATTCTGTCCGTGTCTATATACCAACTCGTGACTCCGTTCCAACGGTCGGCAGGCGTCATGACAGAATCGATGTTCACGCCTCGCAGTTTGAGAGGTATGACATAGATCAAGTCGGGCGAATAGAGGAACACCGCCGGGTTGTCTTGTGAGAATATCGACTGGAAAGAGGATATATCCGCCAGTTGTCCCGCCGAGCTTGTGGCGGTTCTCGCATTAGACAGGGCCTTGTCCGCAGAGCTGTTCACATATTCGGCTATGTTCAATCCCGGCGCATTCCTCTGGGATGAGTGCCAAAAGGCATACAGATCGAGGCCTGGGCCGACATATTGGCCAAAGAGAAGGGAATCATATGATCGTCCGCTGATGGAGCTTTGCAGGCCGCTGTAGGGCAATACATTCACCGTTACTTTTGCTCCGATGGCTCGCCATTCTCGCGCAACCATATTCGCCGCCGCCGACAGATCGGGTGAATCGGCTGTGGTTATGGAAAAGGCGAGCGCCTGGCTCTTCTTGTTCACTGTCTTTGCGTAGACGCCGTCTGTTCCGAGCTTCCAGCCGTCACGCTCGAGCGTGCTGGTGGCGAGAGCAATGCTCGGGCCGTTCGGTGTGGATGTGCTTGCCAAGAGGCCGGACGGTACCGGGCCGTACACAGGTATGCCGTAACCGTCAAGGACGTCTTTGACTATGGCCGCACGGTCCACAGCCAAAGACAAAGCTTGGCGCACGCCGTTATCGGCGAATACGGGATTCTGGTTTTGATTGAAGAAGACGCCAAAGAGCCTCGGTACCGGATGGACCAGAATAGCGACGGCTTTGCTCGTTGAAGCCAGAGCTGACGCGTCTGACGGATCAAGTCCCGCCAGACTGTCGATCTCTCCGGATTCCAAAGCGCTAAAAGCATGAGCCCCATTAGGGTAAAAATTCAGAACGATCTTTGATATATAGGGCTTGGTTCCGGCATAACGAGCCGACGGCACCAGAGTGTATGACTGGACTACTCCGCTCACATCCTCCGATACGGATCCGATCCGGTATGGCCCGTCGCCTACAGGTTTTGTGTTATAACTGCTGAATATGAATTGGTCGTCGCTCACATTCTGCCAGATATGCTCCGGCAATATTCCCAGAGTCATATTATCCAGGAAAGGCACATACGGCTGTTTTAATGTGAATTGGATCTCGCTGTCGCTGATCTTTTTTACTGCGACATCGGCCCAATCGGCCAATTCGGGGCTTTTTATGGCGGCATCCTCCGTCTTGTTTATCGTAAATACCACATCGTCTGCGGTAACAGGCTTTCCGTCGTCGAAATATGCGTTCTTGTTCAGTATAAAATCATAGGTCAGACCGTCCGGCGAGACAGAATAGCTTTCCGCGAGGTCTGGCACGAGATCTCCCGAAGCGTCGCGGCGCAAGAGACCGGAATAGACGAGGGCAGCGAGGTCTTTGTCTGCGTCTGTAAAAGCCAGCACGGGATTTACGGTCCTCGGCGTGCCGACTTCACCTTCTACGAGACTACCGCCAACGGTCGGCACCGTCACCATGAAATATTGGCTCGCTCGGTATGCCATGACGAGGGCTGTTACGAGAGCGGCAAGGACAAAAAATAGGAATACCGCCTTTTCGGTAGGAGAAAAAGCTTTGAACAAGAGCAGGATCTTATTTCCGCTCTTTATGCGGAATTCGCGAGGAGACTCGGATGATTGTGAATCGTTCACAGTAGTTTGGATGTATCAGAAAGGTTAATTATGTTTAAAAGACGGATAGTCCTTAAAGTCCGTAAAGTCTATAAAGTCCTTAAAGTGAGTGCGAGCATTCTTGACTTTATAGACTTTCAACTTTATGGACTTATAAGAGCGATATCAATGACAATGCGGCAAAAATTATTCCGACTACGACAGTGCCGACAAAGAGTCCTTTCTCGAGGCCGCGGCGAGTGTGATATGCCGAGCTCCAATTGTCCGATCCGCCGAAAGCTCCACCGACTTGTGCGCCAGTTCTCTGGAGAAGGATGAGCACGACAAGCACCGCGGCAACCGCGATTTGCAGGTAGGGCAGAAACGAGACTAGGGACTTCATTGGTACGAGGATAACATAGGGGTGAAATTGGTGCAAGTGAGTCAAATAAGATCGGTTCTTGGACAAAGTGGCACCTTGCATCGCATAGGTTGCCACGATTTTAACTTTTCTTTAGAACTTTTTTATTATTTCTTAATAACTTTTTCGTACAATGTGCTGATTATTAGATTAATTTAGTAAACTTATGAAAACAAACAATAAAGATCAGGTTATCCTTTATTCAGACAAAAATGGCATCGTTGAACTTAGAGCTGATACAAAGAATGATACTTTATGGGCGACGCAAGATCAGATTTCGCAGCTCTTTGAGGTGGAGCGCTCAGTGGTCACTAAACATATAAACAATGTCTTCAAGGATGATGAAGTAGATCAAAAAAGCAATGTGCAAAAAATGCACATTGCAAATTCAGACCGTCCAGTATCGCTTTACTCGCTCGATATAATACTGTCTGTCGGATACAGGGCTAATTCAGAGAATGCCCCACAAACAAAAACCCCGCGCAGTTTTTAGGCTGTGCGGGGGCAAAACGTGAGGAACCTAGCGTTTGATCTCACCGAGTCCATCTAGGACGGCGTCTCGTTGTCTGATAATTGAAGAACGGCGTTGTTTCGCGTAAAGGCTCGCAATGGTGCTTGCGATAAGAATCACAACCCAGATTACTGCGTAGGTGGGGAGCAGTTTCGGAGATATCTGACCAATCGAGAACCAACGGAAGATACTCATAGCGACAAGTATCAAGGAAATGTAGCATATTGAGAACCCAAAGATCGCTATTTTACGCGTAGCAGCGCAGATCTTAAGCTCGCGGTCAATTCTCAACACATTCTTGCCCCATTCGGAGTCGGTCATATTCATATTTCAATCCTTTGTTTTGAAGTTTCTGATATAAACTTTGCATAATTATATAACTTTGTCAAGTTGTAAATCTTCTATTTTTACCTATAATTAGAGCCACGTAACTACCCAACACCGCTTCAAACGAGGCGTTGTTTGAAAAGTCGTCATTATCAGCATTAATCCCTGCTTTTTAAAGCCAATGAAAGAACAAAAAAACCAAAAAGATACTAATGTTGCAAAGAAGATAAAGCCGCTTGTGGATAGAGTGCTTATAAAAGAAGACACCGAATCAAAAGAAAAGAAAACTTCAAGCGGTATCATCATCCCAGTGACAGTCAATGAGGACAAGGGAAGCAAGCGTGGGGAAGTCGTGGCTGTCGGTCCCGGTCGCGTCGAGGATGGTCAGCTTGTAGAGGTGTCGGTCAAAGCGGGTGACACAGTTCTTTTCCAGTGGGGAGACAAGGTCAGAATTGGGGAGGAGGATTACTATCTTGTGCGAGAGTCGGAAATCTTGGCTATTATTAAATAATAAATAAAATAGTCCATAAAGTCGAAAGTCCGTAAAGTCTATAAAGTGAATTCAAGAATGCTCGCACCGACTTTACAGACTTTATAAACTTTAAGGACTTTATAGACTAAAATTACCATGTCAAAAAAGATCTTATACAATGAAGAAGCGCGCAAAGCTCTGAAACGAGGAGTCGATATCGTGGCTGATGCAGTCAAAATAACGATCGGTCCGCGCGGACGGAATGTCGTGCTCGATAAGGGATACGGAAGCCCGACCATCACGAATGATGGCGTATCGATTGCAAAAGACATTTCCCTTAAAGACAAATTCGAGAATATGGGCGCTGAAATCGTGAAAGAAGTAGCTACGAAGACAAATGATGTCGCAGGAGACGGAACCACCACTGCAACCATCTTGACCCAAGCGATCGTTGATGAGGGGATGAGGCAGACCTCCATGGGCATAAATGCAATGGGCGTGCGCGCCGGCATCGAAGCCGCGGCAAAAGACGTCGTCGCGGCGCTCAAAAAAGCGGCAAAGCCGATCAAGAGCGACGACGAGATACGGCAGGTCGCCACCATCTCATCAGAATCGCCTGAAATCGGTTCAATCATCGCAGAGACCATAAAAAAAGTAGGCAAGGATGGCGTCGTCACCGTCGAAGAGTCGCAAACGACCTCGCTCGAGTCGGAAGTAGTCGAAGGGATCCAATTCGATAAAGGATATGTGTCGGCGTATATGATAACGAACGTCGAACGCATGGAAGCGGAATTCAAAGAGCCGGCTATTCTCATCACTGACAAGAAGATCTCGGCGATAAAGGAGGTTCTGCCTCTGCTTGAACAGCTCGCCCAGAGCGGCAAGAAGGATCTGGTCATAATAGCCGAGGATGTCGACGGCGAAGCCTTGTCTACGTTTGTGGTGAACAAACTCCGTGGCACGTTCAATGTTTTGGCGGTCAAATCTCCGGGATACGGCGACAATAAAAAAGCAATGCTTGAAGATATCGCTGTGACAGTTGGAGCGACTGTTATAAGCGAAGATGTGGGAATGAAGTTTGAAAAAGCGGATATATCGATGCTTGGTAAAGCCCGCAAGGTCATTTCGACAAAGGACAATACCATAATTGTTGGCGGCAAAGGAAAGAGAGCAGATATCGAGAAAAGAGTCGCTCAACTGAAGAAGCAATATGAGAGCTTTTCTCCAAAAGAAAAGGCTAGTGAATACGGAGACGCTCACAAACTAGCCGAGCGCATTGCCAAACTTTCCGGCGGCGTCGCTGTCATCCGCGTCGGAGCGGCTACGGAAACGGAAATGAAATATTTGAAGTTAAAGATCGAAGACGCTGTCAACGCGACAAAGGCTGCGATCGAAGAGGGTATAGTTCCTGGAGGAGGCGTCGCTCTCGTTCGTGCGGCGAACGAAGTGGCCAAGTCTTCGGCAACGAGACAGTCCAAGGTCGGAAAAATTACAAGCGCGGAAGAGATCATTGGCTACGGAATAGTTTTGAAAGCTCTCGAGGCTCCCTTGAAACAAATAGCTATAAATGCAGGCAAAGACGATGGCTCGGTTATTGTGGAAAAGATAAAAAATGGAAAGGGAAACAGCGGCTATGACGCGCTCGCCGACAAGATAGTCGATGATATGATAGCGGCCGGCATCGTCGATCCAGTCAAGGTCGCCCGCCTCGGCGTCCTAAACGCCTGCTCTGCGGCTGCGTTGCTCCTCACCACCGAAGCCGCCATCGCCGACGAGCCTGAAGAAAAGAAGCCGCAAGGAAATGCGGGAATGGGGGACATGGGGTATTAGACCCAGAGCAGCTCAATCCATCACATTCCACCAACCGGTCGGATGAACGGATTTGATTATATCGATGACTTTGTCGAGGTCATCGGTCACTGTGAATATGCTCAATTCACCCTCCTCTATCGTATGATGGCTCTGTATCATTGCTCCTCGGAGGAAGTCGACGAATTTCGTCCAATAATCGGTGCCGACCAGGATGATGGGCACTCGGGGTATCTTTTCGCCCTGTACCAGATTCAGGATATTCGCCACCTCGTCGAGCGTGCCATAGCCTCCGGGAAAAAATATGAAGGCTCGGGAAGAGAAAGACAGCATGGCTTTGCGGGCAAAGAAGTATTTGAAATCGCAGGCCTCGGTCACATATTTGTTCGTAACTTGCCCGCGCGGAAGCTGTATCGTCAGTCCGAGGGCTTTCCCGCCTGCCTCCACTGCGCCTTTGGCGGCCGCCTCCATGATGCCCGGTCCGCCGCCGGTGACGACAGCGAGGCCGAGCTCCTCTACGATCTTGGCTCCCAGCTTTACCGCTTCCTCATAATGGAAATTCCCGGGCTTTGATCTGGCAGAGCCGAATATGCTGACCGTATTCGGGTATCTCTTCAAGATCTCGAAGCCGGCCTTGAATTCCTTGCTGATCTCCTTTATATGGTCGTAGATATTCTTGTTTATCTTTTGCGCCGAGAGCGGCTCCAGGTCATTTTGATTCATGGGGATATCATAGCACAAGAAAATTTCAAAGTTTAGGTTACGTCAGATGATTAGAAATTAAGTCGGTTTTCTTGTACTATGTGCTCATGCCATTCTCATTTTCCATTGAAAAAAAGCTTGCGGGGACGCGAGCCCGCGCCGGTCTCATCCAGACGCCGCATGGGCGATTAGAGACGCCGGCCTTCATCGCCGTGGGGACCAAGGCGACCGTCAAGGCTTTGACGCCCCAAATGTTGCGGGATATGGGCGTCCAGGCGGTCTTGGCCAATACGTATCATCTGTATCTGCAACCGGGTCAGGAAATCGTAAAAGCCGCAGGAGGTTTTGCGCCGTTCATGAACTGGAAGGGGCCGACTATGACCGATTCCGGCGGCTTCCAGGTTTTTTCGCTGGGGAGCGCCTTTGACAAGGGAAAATCGAAAGTTGGGGGTAATGGCAACAAGGAAGAAGTACTACTAGTGAGGGAGGGGAAACATTCTCGGAAGGGGCTTTCGGAGCGTGACTGGCGCGAGAACGAGACGCATCGCCAGCAGGCGATGACGGCGTACCCTGATGAGGATATTTCCCTTCCCGAGCCTCAATCTTCTCCTCATTCCTCGCTTGCCAAAATAGACGAGAACGGAGTTGCGTTCACATCCGTGATCGACGGCTCCGCGCATTACTTTACCCCGGAAAAATCAATACAAATCCAACACGACCTCGGCGCTGACATCATCGTCGCTTTTGATGAATGCACCGCCGCGGACGATCCGTATGGATACCAAAAGGAGGCAATGGAGCGCACGCATCGTTGGGCTGGTCGAAGCCTCGCTGAACATAAAAAGCTTGGCGGCGAACAAGCCCTCTATGGCGTCGTCCAGGGCGGCCGATTCGAAGACCTGCGTAAGGAAAGCGCGGACGCGATCGCGGTTATGGATTTTCCGGGCTTTTGCATCGGTGGATCCTTCGACAAAGACGATATATACAAAGCCGTCGAATGGGTCACGGATATCTTGCCGGAAGGGAAGCCGCGGCATCTCCTCGGTATGGGCGAAATCATCGACCTGTTCGAAGGCGTCGAACGCGGCATCGACACCTTTGACTGCGTCTCGCCGACCAGACTGGCCAGGAACGGCGCTCTCTATACGCGTCACGGCCGCATCAACATGTTGAACGCCAAATATACGAAGGATTTTTCACCGATAGACCCGGAATGTCGTTGTCCTACGTGTACGAATCATAGCCGCGCCTATATTTCGCATCTTTTCAGGTCAAAGGAGATACTCGCCTCGGTTTTAGCGAGCCAGCACAATCTTTATTTCATCGTACATTTGGTCAAAGAAATGCGGAACAGCATTCTCGACGGGACATTTTCGAAATTCAAAAAAGATTTTCTTGAAAATTATTACGGATATAATCCAGGTTAGATTTTATAGTTCTATCGCTCTATAGCTTTCCGGAGCTTTATTTAGATATTCCTCCAATTTTTCTCTTGTCAAAAGGCCTTCTTGCGCGCCGATATATTGCACGACCGACATGGAATTTATCGGCGCCCAGGCCAAGGCTTCGAGCGGCGTCTTTCCGAGCGCTAGGGCGGCGATGAATGTCGATGAAAAGGCATCGCCGGCGCCGGTGCGCTCGTAGGGCGGCTTTGGATCAGGGTAAAGCGGCATCATATAGAGCTTGCCCTGGTCGAATAGATATGCGCCATTCGGGCCGTCGGTGAGCAGGATCATTTTCGGACCGAGGGTCAAAAGCCTCTTGCACAGGCTGTTTATATCGCGGTCTTCCTCCTTTGCGCCGAGGATGCGCTGCGATTCCTCGACATTCATAGCGAGGACCTCGGTCTCGGCGTAGATCCTCTTCAGCCTCTCCGTACCCAGCTCCATCTGGAACGTGCCGGGCTGGAAGGCGAGCTTGACCGACGGGTTTTTCTCCAGATAATCGGCGATTTCGTCATGGAAACCGGCTGATGACACTCCCATGGAGGACAGGTATATCCATTTCGGCGGAGCTAATTTCGGCAGGGAATAAGCAAAGTCCTCGTGTTTGACCAAAATGGTCCGTTCGGATCCGTACCAAAGGACGTAGTGGTAATTGGTTTTCTTGTTTTTTTGCTCGACTATGTATTCCGTCGACACGCCGTTCGATTCGAGGGCCGATGCGCATTCCTTGCCCCGATCGTCGCGCCCCACGTTCGCGATGATGGCTGATCGGAGCCCGAGGCGAGCCGCAGACACGACGGCATTCGGCGAATTGCCGACGCCTGCGATGACGCGGTCGAACTCGAACGGTATCTTGTCGCCGAATTTCATACATATCTCGCAGTCGGCGCTGTTTATCTTGCAATTGACATGAGCGTCTTTCAACTTTATAAAAGCGTCGATGACGATATCCCCAATGGCGACGAAGTCATGAGGTTTGTTGAAGAGAGACATGCTAGAATTATACCATGAAGTCTCTCCGCGAATATATACTCGAGGCCAGGAACGATTCCGTCGCCATAGGCCATTTCAATGTTTCCACAATCGACGGCATCTGGGCAGTGGCGGATGCGGCAAAGGGGTTGAACGTCCCGGTCGTCATCGGCGTATCGGAGGGCGAGCGCGATTATGTCGGCGTCCGTGAAGCAGTGGCAGTCGTTCGTACCATCAGGGAAGAAAGGGGCCAGCCGATATTCATCAATGCCGATCACACATACAGCTACGATAGGATAGTCGAGGCGGTCGACGCCGGATTCGATGCGGTCATATTCGACGGAGCAAAGCTCCCGTTCGAGGAGAATGCCGCTATGACGAAAAAATGCCTGGAATATGCAAAAAAGAAAAACCCAAACATAATCTTTGAAGCAGAGCTGGGGTATATCGGCCAATCATCGCAGGTCATATCGGCCGTGCCGGTCGGCGTGCAATTGACGAGCGCGGCAGATGCAAAGCGTTTTTCAGACGAGACCGGCATCGATATGCTCGCTCCGGCGGTCGGTAATTTCCACGGCCTTCTGGAGGCCGGCATGTCGGCCACCCTCGCGGCAAAGAAGATAGACCCGGAAAGGATACGAGAGATCGCCGAATCGACCGGTCTGCCGCTCGTCTTGCACGGCGGTTCGGGCCAAGGCGATGATATGGTGCGTTCGGCGATCAAGGCCGGAATTTCCATCGTGCACGTCAACACCGAGCTTCGCGTCGCATACCGCATCGGCCTTTTGAAGTCCCTCTCCGATACTCCAGATGAAGTGGCCCCTTATAAATATATGAAGCCTGCAAAAATAGCCATGCAGGCTGTCGTCGAGCAAAAGCTCAAGGTTTTCAACATGCTGTAGTTGTCATTATCAGGTCAAAGGTTATAATCCAGTCATGTCTGACGAAGTGCAATTCGACACTGATACTCAAAGCAACGCCATGCACCGTCCCTCTCCTGCGGCTGGATTCGGCCAGTCATCTGGCGGGGCTTCGGGCATGGCCGGGTGGCTCATGCGTCACGGTCTGGCT
>Ga0302319_10017179_pt1 | contig 13271 bp, 14 predicted proteins | sample Bog_T0_2_FD_203319 | JGI IMG/M metagenome (GOLD analysis project Ga0302319, IMG submission 203319) | Peat permafrost microbial communities from Stordalen Mire near Abisko, Sweden - Bog_T0_2 | ecosystem: Environmental > Terrestrial > Soil > Wetlands > Peat | place: Sweden: Abisko, Stordalen Mire...
CCTGTACGGTGAAAGGCCATTACGTTGGGGCTTCAGCCCCGGAGGGAGTTCATGGCACAAAGCGAGGCACCGCCGCCATGGACCCTGCGCTCCCACCGCGACAGCGGGTGGTGCAGAGCGAGGCCCGAGCCTATACGGAGGAGTTTGGCTGGAACGACGACTTCGAGGCGCTCGTGGCGCGCATCGTCGCGGATTTCACTGCCAACTTCAATTCCGCGCGCGAGCGCTGCTGGATCGCGGAGATAGACGGTCGCCCCGTGGGCCACATCTTTCTGGTGCAGCATCCGGACGAGCCTGACACGGCGAAGCTTCGCTTGCTGCTCGTCGAGCCCGAGGCCCGCGGCACCGGACTGGGTGACGCCCTGGTGGCCGAGTGCCTGCGCTTCGCGCGCAACGCCGGCTATCGCAAGGTCACGCTGTGGACGCAGAGCATGTTGCACCCCGCGCAGCGAATCTACCAGCGCGCCGGATTTCAACTCGTCCGCGAAGAGCCGCACCACAGCTTTGGGCAGGACCTCGTCGGGCAGACGTGGGAGCTGGAGCTGTAGCGAGCAATTACTCCTCGCCGGCTTCCTCTACTACTCTTCGCCGACTTTCAGCACGGCCAGGAACGCCTCCTGCGGAATGTCCACCTTGCCGATGCGCTTCATCCGCTTCTTGCCTTCCTTCTGCTTCTCCAGGAGCTTTCGCTTGCGGCTGATGTCGCCGCCATAGCACTTGGCGATCACATTCTTGCGGATGGCCGTCACGGTCTCGCGCGCGATGACCTTGCTCCCGATCGCCGCCTGGATCGCCACCTCAAACATCTGCCGCGGAATCAGCTCGCGCATCTTGGAGACCAGCGCTTTGCCGCGCTCATACGCCGCATCGCGGTGCACGATGATCGACAGCGCATCCACCGGATCGCCACCAATCAAGATATCCATCTTCACCATCGGCGATACCCACGAGCCCGCGAGATGGTAGTCCAGCGACGCGTAGCCGCGCGAGACTGACTTCAGCCGGTCATAAAAGTCCAGCACAATCTCATTCAGCGGCAGCTCATACGTCAGCATCACGCGCGTCTCGCTCACGTACTCAAAGTTCTGCTGGCGGCCGCGCTTGTCCTCGACCAGCTTGAGGATGCCGCCCACGTACTCCTCATTGGTGAGGATCTTCGCCAGGATCACCGGCTCCTCAATCTGCTCAATCTCCGTCGAGTCCGGCCAGCGCGAGGGATTGTCGACCTCCAGCACGCTGCCGTCGGTCATCGTGATCTTGTAGCGCACGCCCGGCGCGGTGGTAATCAGGTCCAGGTTGTACTCGCGCTCCAGACGCTCCTGAATAATCTCCAGATGCAACAGGCCCAGGAATCCGCAGCGAAACCCAAAACCCAGCGCCACGGACGACTCCGGCTCAAAGTTGAAACTCGCGTCATTGAGCTTCAGCTTCTCCAGCGCGTCGCGCAGCATCGCGTGCTCGTGCGAGTCCACCGTATACAGCCCGGCGAAGACCATGCTCTTGATGTCTTCAAAGCCCGGCAGCGCCTCGGCGCAGGGCCGGTCCACATGCGTAATCGTGTCGCCGACCTTGGTGTCCGCGACGTTCTTGATGGTCGCCACAAAGAATCCCACCTCGCCCGCGCTCAACTCTTCCAGCACCACCGGCTTGGGCGTCATCACGCCCATTGATTCCACATCGAACTGCCGCCCGTTGGACATGATCTTGATGCGGTCGCCCTTGCGCAGCCGCCCGTTGATGATGCGCGCCAGCACAATCACTCCGCGGTAGGCGTCGAACCAGCTATCGAAGATCAGCGCCTGCAGCGGCGCCTCAGCATCGCCCGCCGGCGGCGGCAGCAGCATCACCACGGCCTCCAGGATGTCCGCAACGTTCAGCCCGGTCTTCGCGCTCACGCACACCGCATCGCTCGCCGGCAGCCCCACGGACTTCTCAATCATCGCCTTGGTGCGCTCAATGTCCGCAGAGGGCAGATCGATCTTGTTGATGACCGGCAGAATCTCGAGGCCTCCCGCAATCGCGAGGTACGCATTGGCCAGCGTCTGCGCCTCCACGCCCTGCGAGGCGTCGACCACCAGCAGCGCGCCCTCGCACGATGCCAGCGAGCGCGAGACCTCATAGCTGAAGTCCACGTGCCCCGGCGTGTCAATCAGGTTCAGTTGGTAGGTATTGCCGTCGCTGGCGTTGTACATCATGCGCACGGTGTGCGCCTTGATGGTGATGCCGCGTTCGCGTTCCAGATCCATCGCGTCCAGCACCTGCGCCTGCATCTCGCGCGAGGTCAGCGACCCGGTCAGCTCCAGCAGCCGGTCGGAGAGCGTCGATTTGCCGTGGTCGATGTGCGCGATGATCGCGAAGTTGCGGATGTACTTGGGGTCCATGCAGTCCGGAAAGGGCGAGCAGCCTCAACCTCTAGGATAACAGTGGACCCTGCATGCAACGCTCCAGTCATGCGTGCGGATTCAGGGCAGCTGCTCCGCCATCACGTCAATCTCAATGTGCCGCGTCGAGTCGGGAATGTCGAGTGAGCCCAGGGTGACCGATTTACCCGGAAGAAGGAGGCTCGTGTTCATGAGCACCATCTGCCGAATGACCGGCTCATCCACGCCATCCAGCTTGGCCGGCGCCGGCGCCGCGCTGGACTGTTCCACCTTGCTGGTCAGCTCAATGCCGTTCGCATCCTCGGCCACAGTGGCGTCGATGTTGATGCCCACGTCGAGATAGGTGAACTGCGTCTGCACTCCAGCTTGCGGGTTGGGGCCGTAGCTGCCGGTGACGACCGGAATCTTCTCGCCCATCTTGACGGTCCCGCGGTTCGTCGGCGCGCTGACGGTCATGGCGAAGTGTTGCACCCCTACGCGCTTGTTGGCTTCAGACACGGTCAAGGTGTAGGTCAGGCGATAGGTGTGCGCCAGCGGCTTCGATATGGGAGGCGCAGCCGCGGGAGCTTGCTGCGCCTGCAGTGCCGCAGGCAGAAGGCAGACGAAGAGGGACGAAGCAAGCAATAGATTTGTGCGGTTCATTCGATATCTCCTTGGATAGGTTGCGTCTGCAGCGTGGACTGCAAAGGACTGGGGTTCTGGTGGTCAAGTTCAAAGATCGTGTTCAACCCCACACCGTGATTCACCACCACCACGGTGCGGAGGATGGCTGCCGGTGCGCGTGCGATCTCCGGCGACCGCGCCAGTTGCAACAGGAGGCGTTCCTGCGCGGAGAGCGGCAGCGGCGGCGGATTCAGGAACCCCGGCGAGACTCGCTCCGCCACAGCCGGCTCCATGACTCCCCGCATCGCTCGCTTCCCCGTGGGCCCCTGCTTCGCAGCGACCGTTCGCGGTGCAGGCGACCCAACCAGAGCCTGGTGTGGCTGTACCGCCGCCCGGTCCTGCGCCGCAGGGATAGGCTCCGTCCCGAGCAAGCTCACCCATAGCGCCGCCATCCCCAGAGCCAGCGACAGCGCAGCCAGTGCATACACTGCCGGCACACGAGGGCTCGCCGGCGCCGCCGCTCGCTGCCGCCGCTGCAACCCTGCGGTAAGGCGCTCCGCCATCCCCTCCGGCAACGGCGCCTGCGCCAGCAGCCGCAAGGCACGCACCGCATCTTCACGCAACTCGATCCGCTCGTTCATCGCCTGCCTCCGTTCTTCGCCTTGGAGCTTCGCTGCGCGCCGTCCAGCCGCTCCTGCAAGTGCGCTCGGGCGCGAAAGATCAGCGACCGCACGCTCGACTCCGATCGTTTCAGCAGCGCCGCAACCTCTGCTGTGGAAAGCTCGTCGATCGCCGACAACAGCAGCACCTCACGCTCCGCCCGTGGCAAACGGTCCACCGCGGCCAGCACGCGCGCCAGGTTGCGCGCCTCCGCAACCGCCTCATCCGCCGGGCACACGCGGGAGATCAGCGAGGCCGCCAACGCCTCATCTATCTGCTCGGGCGCTCTCCGCCGCCTGCGGTCCAGCGCCAGGTTCCACGCGATGCGCGCCAGCCACGGCCGCAGCTCACGCACCTCCGCCAGCCGGGTGCGGCCTTCCAGCACGCGGATAAAGGTCTCCTGCACCACGTCCTCCGCCTCAGCTGGGTCGCGCAGCACACTCAGGGCCACCCGGTACAACACGCCGGAGAAGTTGGCGACCAGCGCGGTCATCTCCGGCTCGTCGCGCGCGTCCTCCGCCGCCAGGAAGCCCAAACCCGTCTCTCCAAGTGCGATTGCCATGATTGCCTGTCAGGTAGAAGACGTTCGCCACCGGCTTCCGCTCGGAAATATCTCTTCTAGTTGCCTGAGTCAGGTACAGAAGTGGAAATTAGGTAGTGTCTCAGTTTGGAACGCCAGACCCGGAGCACGTCTCTACCAGTTCAGATCACGTCTGGAGCTACGAAGAAATCGCGTCTCTGGCAAACTAAAGCAATGGTGCCGCATCAGACTCGTCCCTCCAAAACCATCTGGCAGAAACTGCTATGGACTTCTCTACTTTTGTTGCCAACACTTGGAGCAATCTGGTTTGGTTTGAACAAGATTCGAGTCAACACATACGACTATGCAGCTGACCATCAGGAGCATCTAGGAGATTTCCGCCAAAATCTCTATTGGGATGTGGTGAAAACTCAGGATTGTATCGTTTAGGTAGCAGGAATAGATGCGATTTCGATTCTGTCCCTTGCCGTCTTAACAGCTATGCAGCGAATCCGGTTAAAACCAAACTGAGACCCTACCGGAAATTACCGCGTGGAGCCTCAGGCTGCGTCCAACCTTTACAATGAACAGGTTGATGTTGACCCTGCGAAGGACCCTCCCACCGCGACCCCAGACACGGACCCAGGCGCTGGCCTGCGCTCTGTGGCTCGCGGCGATCACCGCGTACTCGCAGCAGCCGCCCCAACCTGCGCCGCCGCCCGCCGTCCAGACACCCGCCCAGATCGCCGCCACCACGGCGCATGCGCAGCAGGTGCAGCAGCTCATCGCCCGCGCCGAGGCCAGCTACACCTCCGGCGTCGCCAACTACAACGCCAACCATCTCGACGCCGCGCGCACGGACTTTGACGCCGCCGTGGACGCCATGCTCTCCAGCGAGATGGATGTGAAGAACGACCCCCAGCTCTCCGATGAGCTCGAGCGCCTGCTCGATTCCATCAACTCACTGGAGATGATCGCCCTCAAGCAGGGCAACGGCTTCTCGCCCAAGGTGGAAGCAGCGCCGCTGGACGCCGCGAACGACGTCACCTTCTCGCCCAACCCCATGCTCGTCACGCAGGTCACCGCCGAACTCAAGACCACCACCTCCGACCTTCCCCTCGTGGTCAACGAGTACGTCGCCGGCTGGATCAACGCCTTTGAAGGCCCGCGCCGCGGCACGCTCAAGCGCTCGCTGGAACGCGCCGGCAAGTACAAGGAGATGATCTCCAAAATCCTGCGCGACAACGGCGTTCCCCAGGACCTGATCTACCAGGCTGTCGCCGAGTCCGGCTTTCAGCCGCAGGCGCTGAACCCGCGCTCCGGCGCCGGCGGCATGTGGCAGTTCATGCCCTTCGCCGGAGCCTACGGACTGGAGCGCAACGGCTACTTCGACGAGCGCTTCGACCCCGAGAAGTCCACGGAGGCTTACGCGAAGTACATGAAGTTCCTCTACCGGCAGACCGGCGACTGGTATCTCGCCATGGCGTCGTACGACTGGGGGCTCGGCCACGTGCAGCACGCCGTCAGCCGCACCGGCTACGCCGACTTCTGGGAGCTCTACCGCCACAACGCCCTGCCCACCGAGACCAAGAACTACGTTCCCGGCATCCTGGCCGCGATCATCATGGCCAAGAACCCGCAGCAGTACGGCCTGTCAGACATGGTGCCCGACGCGCCGGTGCTCTCGGACAAGGTCACCACGTCGTACTCCATCAGCCTGCCGCTGGTCGCTGACCTGACCAACTCCGTGGTGCCGGAGATCGTCGCGCTGAACCCCGCGCTGCTGCGTCTCTCCACGCCGCGCGACATCCCCTACGATCTGCACCTGCCACCGGGCACCAGGCAGGTCTACCTCGACCGCCTGAAGGACATCCCTGAGGACAACCGAGACAGTTGGCGCTTCCACGTGGTCAAGGACGGCGAGACGCTCAACGACATCGCCACCGCGATGCACGCCAGCGCCGCGCAGATCGCGACCGTCAACGGCGTCACCTCAGCCGAGCCCATCGGCTCCGGCGACGAACTGGTCATCCCCATCGCCGCCAGCAGCGCCTCCACCGGCCAGCAGCGCTACACTCTGCGCCGCGGAGACACGCTGGTCACCGTCGCCGACCGCTTCGGCGTGAGCGTGGAGCAACTGCGCTTATGGAACCGTCTCGCCTCCAACCGCGTTACCCCCGGCCGCACGCTGTACGTCGTCGAGCCCGTTCGGCTTGCGCCGGGGATGCGCTCTTCGCACCGGCGCCGCGGCTCCTCCCATGGTTCATCGCGCGGCTCGACCGCAACATCGCGCAGCCACACGAAGCTCGGCGCAACACACGGCACAGCGCACACGACAGCCTCCCATGGCAGCAAGAAGAAGCGCTCTCGCTGAACCGCAAACGACGGAACGGAATTTGCAGCGCATTGTTTTGCTTCGATGCTTGAAAAATATTTTTGCGTGCACCAAAAAAGGTGCTTGCTATTTAACCGCGAGCGGCGTAATCCTGTTGGTACCATCTGTGCGAAGGAAATTGCGCTCTACCAACGCAGCCTTCCTGAAATGAAGTTCGGCAACTGAAGTTGAAGAAAGAAGTTCAGAAAAGAAGTTGCATCCAGAGACGCTCAGCAAAAAGAAATTCCACAACAGGCCCCGCAGTTTGCTAGCATCGCAAGTGCAACCGTAACGAAGAGCCGGAGACCAAAGGTTATGCTTCACGACGAAACGATCCTCAAGCTGCACGCTGCCGCCTTTGACGGCGGCGAGGATGACATCGACGAGTTGAACGAAGTGGACACGCTCGACGACGAAGAAGAGGAAGAGCTGAGCTCAGCCGGCGAACTCCACGTGGAAGAGGCCGAGATCTATGCAGCGCCGCCCAGCCCGGTCGCGCCCTATGAGCCGCCCACGCACCTCTCCACGCCGCCGGTCGCTGCTCCCGCCCAGCCGGTCAAGACCCCAGCAAAGAAGGCACCCACGAAGAAAGCTCCCGCCAAGAAGAAGGCTCCTGCCAAGAAGGCCGTGAAGAAGGCCCCGGCCAAGAAGAAAGCAGTGAAGAAGGCCGCCAAGAAGGCCATCAAGAAAGCTCCCGCCAAGAAGAAGGCTTCCAAGAAGAAGTCTGCGGGCAAAAAGATCTCAAGTTCTGCCGCGAAGTCTGCACGTGCTCTGCGCGGCGGTAAGGCTGCCCGTAAAAAGGCAGTCGGCAACAAGGGCACAAGCACCAAAAAATCAACTATGAGAGGTAAGACCGTGGCAACCAAGAAAAAGGCAGCGAAGAAGAAGGCAGTGAAGAAGGCCGTCAAGAAGGCCCCAGCCAAGAAGAAGGCTGCGAAGAAGAAGAAGTAGCTTCACTCCCTCTAACCGAACAGGCAAGCAAAAGCGCCCGGCTCTCTTATGGAGAACCGGGCGTTTTTGCGTCTGCTCAACGAGGATGTGTCCTCTCGAACGGAGTCCGCGCAAGTCGCGGACGGAGTGGAGAGACCCGCAGGTTGGGCGGGTGGGTCCGGATGCCTACTTCTTCATCGCCGCAATCGCCGCCAGCACCTCGTCGCTGTGGCCCTGGATGTCCTTCACCTGCCACTCCTGCACGACCTTGCCGCTAGGCGAGATGAGGAAGGTGTCGCGTTGCGCGAAGCTCATTCCGTTGCGCGACATGATCGGCACGCCGTAGGCGTCAATCGCCTTGTGGTCCGGGTCGGCCAGCAGCTTGAACGTCAGCGAGTCCTTAGTGCACCACGTCTTGTGGCTCTCCACCGTGTCCAGGCTCACGCCCAGCACCACCGCGTTCAGCTTGTCGTATTTGGGCAGGTCGCGCTGGAAGTTGTGCGCCTCAATGGTGCAGCCGGTGGTCTGGTCCTTGGGGTAGAAGTACAGCACCACCCACTTGCCCTTGTAGTCGGCCAGCGAGACCAGCTTGTCCTCCTGCGAGGGCAGCGAGAAGCTCGGCGCCGGCGCTCCCACCGACGGCATATCGGCAGCCGCGGCGGTCCGGGGAGCCATCACCATCAGGCACGCCAGCGCGCCTGCACATCCTGTTGCAAAAATCTTCGAACGCATGAGCACATCTCCTCTGTGGCCGGCCCCTGGAATCGGCCGCGCCGGTCTTGCCATCTTACGCCGCGCGCAAGCCTCCGCGCCGCAACAATTCGTCAACTTTACAGCTGCTTTGCGGTCTCACCAACAATCGCGATTCCCGCCGCGTCCGCCGCCACTACCATGGCAGCGCGGTCAAAGACCAGGGTCCGTCCCGCCTCGATGCACAGGCAGGTCGCGCCCGCCGCGCACATGGCGGTGATCGTCGGCAAGCCCACCACCGGCACGTCGAAGCGCTTGTCCTGTTGGGGCTTGGCCACCTTCACTACGGTCAGCCGCCCCGCGAGCGTGGGGGCCGCGGCGCTCGGCGTTTCATCTGCTTCCAGCGTCTCCGCGCGCAGCAGCTCTCCGGCGCGCGCGATGGTCACATCGGTGCCCTCCATCGCCTCCACCGCCACGCACGCCCCGGCAGCGATGACCACCGTCTGCCCCAGGTCAAAGCCTGCAATGCCGCGTGCCACCCGCAGGCCGTACTCGATGTCCGCCCGTTCAGCCTCGTCCGGCGCGCGCGCGGTGAGGATGCCCGCTGGCGCCAGCAGCGGCTCCAGAAAAGAGGTAGATGACAGCAACTCAATCCCCTCGTCTTCCAGCACCTTCGCCACCGCGCCCAGCAGCATGTCCGTATTGCGCGTGCGCAGGTTCAGCAGCAGCTTGGCCAGCCGCCAGTCCGGCCGTATCGCGGAGAAGATCTGCTTATGCTTCACCTGACCGGCCATCACGGCGCGCGTCACACCCACGCGCTGAAAGGTCTCGATGAGCTTCGACAACTCGCCAAGCGACATCCAGTGCACCGTAACACCGGCATCCGTCCGCGCGCGTTCGTTCATCTCCGGGTCGGTCTCTTCGGTGATCGCCGCCACCACCACGCGCAGCCCCTGCGTGCGCGCCGCCTCCAGCAGCAGGAACGGAAACCGCCCGTTGCCGGCGATGAGGCCGAGGCTAGGCAACCTCCGCCAACTCGGGTGTCGCCTGAAACCAGCGATTGATGGAGCTGAAGCTGCGAACTTCAGGAAGTAGTTTAGGATTCAGGTCAGAAAGAGTCTTGAGCGATAGTGAAACTTGACCATTGGATGACTGCACTTTGCTGCTGAGAACATCTTTCGGAAACGGGCCGTTGTAGACCTCAAAAAAACCATCAACCGTCATCCTGAGGCAGATCAGCACATCCGGCAGAATGCTCCCTTCCCGTACAGGCCAACGGACCGCGAACTTTTGTCCCTTCTCTCCTGTCAGTTTGATCTGGACTGAAAGCCTGTCCTCATTTTTCGTGTAAGCGTCTATGAGCGGCGTGCTGCACGGCTCTAAACAAAGAACGTAAACATACTCAGCAACTACTTCGCCTATGCTGCCAACCAAATGACCATCTGGGGTGAATTGTCGTCCCTCTAAGAGCCCATTTAGCCGGCTTGTTGTCTTGAGTAGATCGCTGATCAGCGCAGGTATCTTCTCAATCGCGCTCTCCGGCATTTGCCGGGCAGTTGCGAATAGACCGCGAACCGAAATGTCCTCATCCACGTCTGGCCAGTGAATCCCGTCACCGCGCCCAATGAGCCGCCAGTTTGTTCGCTTGGAAGGTTCCGCGTCCCTCAACCGGGGAAAGCGTGCCACGGGGGTTGCCAATTCGAGACCACCCGAGAATGTCACCCGGATCATCTTGTCGTCGACACGAACTTCCACCGGTATTTGGTTCTCATCCAGCGTTGAAAAACCCATACCATGCCTCCAAGAGCAATATTAGATGGGTTGCGATAAGCTCTTCAATCTCTTTCAATTCGCCTGAACGAAATCCTTGATTCCAGGACAGCGCGACGGGGGTCAGCTAAAACTTGGCTTCACGCTCCGCAGACCCAACGTGAATATGCGGCGGTTCCTGACGCTCATCCGCCCAAAAGTAAAACCTGTAAGGCCCAATCCCGAGCACGGTGGGCATAGACACCTCAATTCTACTTAATCACACCCCGTTCGCTCCCCGCCGCAAACTCCGCCAGGTACTTCACATGCTCGTCCCCCGCACCCGACGTCAGCATCTGTTGGATCTCCTCCACCGCCTGCGATGTGTTCCGCTTGCCGCTGGTCAGCAACCGCATGGCTTTGGCGAGATCGCGCAGTTGATCGTCCGTAAAGCCACGCCGCTGCAGGCCCACCTTGTTCAGCCCGTACGCATGGTTGTTCCGCTCCGCCGAGACCAGCGAGTACGGCAGCACGTCCTGCGTAATCGTCGTTCCGCCCCCAATGTACGCATAGCGCCCGATGGTGCAGTACTGGTGCACGGGCGCCATGGCGCTCAGCGTGGCAAAGTCCTCTACCGTGACGTGCCCCGCCAGCGTGGCGCCGTTCGGCAGGATGCAACCATTGCCGATGGTGCAGTCGTGGCCGATGTGCACATACGCCATGATCAGGCAGCCCGCGCCCACCCGCGTACAACCACCACCGCCCGCCGTCCCGCGCGAGATCGTCACATACTCGCGGATCACGGTGCCCTCGCCGATCTCCACCCGCGTTGGCTCGCCGGCGTACTTCAGGTCCTGCGGCGCAATCCCCACGCACGCAAACGAATAGACCCTGCAGCCTTTGCCCAGCGTCGTGTGCCCATCCAGCACCACGTGCGAGACCAGTTGGCACTCCTCGCCCAGTACCACGTTCGGTCCCACCGTACAGTACGGCCCCACCGTGCAGCTTGCCGGAATGACCGCGCCTTCCGTCACAATCGCTGTTGCGTGGACGCTCACTTGCCCGCCTTCGGCCGCGCGACCAGCATGCACATGATCGTCGCCTCGCAGGCCACCTCGCCATCCACGGTGGCAACGCCGCGCAGCTTCACGGCCGTCGTCCGCCAGTTCAGCACCGTCACCTCAATGCGCAACTGGTCCCCCGGCACCACCGGGCGGCGGAACTTCGCCGCTTCGATTCCGGCGAAGACCATCAGCTTGTTCTCGCGGTCAGGGATTTCCGTCAGCAGCAGCGCGCCGCCGGCCTGCGCCATCGCCTCCACCTGCAACACCGCGGGCATGATCGGGTAGTCGGGAAAGTGTCCGGTAAAGTGCGGCTCATTCGCCGTCACGTTCTTGATCGCGACGATGCGCGTCTTGCGCTCCATCTCCACCACGCGGTCAATCAGCAAAAACGGATAACGGTGCGGCAGAATCGCCATAATCTCGACGATGTCGAGCGTCGTCTGTGCAGGCCCGGGCACTTCGGAGGTTGCGTCCATAGGAGGCCCAGAATACCAGTTCTGGGTTGTTGGTTCCTGGTGGTTGGTTCTTGGTGGCCGATGTTGCCGGTCCCATGCGCCTCCAGCCTGGCAAGCACGTTCCAACAACCAACAACCTGCAACCAACAACCTACTTCGTCTTCTTCTCCAGTTTCCTCTCCGGGTCGAAGAGGTCCGGCGCCAATTTGGCGTTGTATACCACCTTGGTCAGGAACCGCTGCTGCACCATGTCGCTGTTGTGCAGCCGGGTAAAGCTGAACGGCGTCATCACCCCCTGCACCGGGTGGTAGTCGTCGAACTGCTCTACGTCGGTGTTCAGGTCCTTGTACAGCGGGTCGCGCCATTGGTAGCTCAGGCTCAGCGGCAGATGGCTGGCCTCGTCGAGCTCCAACGTCACGGCGTCGTTGCCCGCGGTCAGCACGCTCACCTGCTCGGCCAGACGGCGCTCCACCATGTTGGTGCCCTCGTAGCTCACCAGCACGCCCGGCTGCTTCAGCCAGTCGTTCACCACCACCTCCAGCGAGTGCCGCTGCCGCCGCTGATACTCCGTCACATCCTTCGCGGGCAGCGGCCGTGTGCCCTTGTAGGTCACCTCGAAGCCGCCCTCCGGCGTCCACACCTCGGCGATGTCACGATGGTCCTTTCCCGGCATACCGGGAATCGTCGAAAAATGCGAGATCGCAACCACCCGCTCCGCGAAAGGCCGGGCGCGGTAGTACTCCTCAAACTGCGGGACCTCCTCATGCGGCTGGCCCTTGTAGAAGCTCGCCGAGCGCCCATAGAAGATCCAGTCCTGGCGGTTGAGCCACGCCTCGCCGCCCAGCGCGACGACCATCTGGTCCAGCAGCTTGCGTCCGTGGCCGGCCTCCCCGGACTCCGGCCCGGCCTGCGCGCTGGGCAGCGCCGAGGCCTGCCCCCGCGCCACGCCGCTCAGCAGCGCCAGCATCACCACCGCCAGCCATCCGTTCTTAAAATCTTTCATGCCACCTTTACCTTACGCGCCACCCTCTCTTGGACGCGAAAGCCGCCCCCCGGGTTCCACCCATCCTCCGCGCCGTCGCATACCATTGCGGCCTTCGCGTTTCTACTTTGCGTCCTTTGCGTTCGTTTTTGCCTTAGCCTTCTTCTCCGCCTGCGCTACGAGCACCTTCCGCCGCTCCGCAATTAGCTTCGCCCGCGCGCGCTCCGGCATCGCCAGCACCTCCAGCACACCTTTGGGCAGCTTTGCCAGAGTCATCCCATGAGCCGCTGACAGGTCCGCCTCCCACTCGCGGTCGCGCAGCACGCCCCAGTGCTCCACGGCGACCCAGAAGATGCGCGCAAAGTACGGCGCTGGCACCACACCCTCGCGCTCCACCAGCTCGGCAAAGCGCTCCGCCCCGGCTGCATAGCTGATGACGCCGTGCTCCGTGCCGTCCAGGTTCACCAGCGCAAACATCTTGCCGCCGATGGCCTTATCCCCCACCCAGAACACGAGGTTGTCGCCCCACTGCATCGTCTCCACAACGTGCGGCAACGTCAGCAAAAACTTCCGCACTCGTTCAGCATCCATCGCGGAAGTATACGGCGAACCACCCAAATTTCCTGTCATCTCGACCGGAGTCCGCGTCTTTTGCGGACGCAGTGGAGAGACCCCTGTATTCCGCTCCTGCGCCTTCTATACAGCGCCCGCGGCTTCTATACTTAGCCCTGTCCTTATGCCGACCGAAACCCAGCCCGCCTTTGCGCCCCTCGCCTTTGCCCCGGTGCAAGCCCAGCTTGACCTCATCACCAAGGGCGCGGCCGAGATCATCCCGCCCGCCGCCTCGCCCGCGCCGGACGGCC
>Ga0302319_10017183_pt1 | contig 13270 bp, 11 predicted proteins | sample Bog_T0_2_FD_203319 | JGI IMG/M metagenome (GOLD analysis project Ga0302319, IMG submission 203319) | Peat permafrost microbial communities from Stordalen Mire near Abisko, Sweden - Bog_T0_2 | ecosystem: Environmental > Terrestrial > Soil > Wetlands > Peat | place: Sweden: Abisko, Stordalen Mire...
TGCGGGATGCCGGGTGCCTGATGCACCCGCAGCCTTGTGCGCAAAAAAGGGTAGCACGTCCGCGCACAAGTATTCACAGCGGAGGCACCGGAAAACCCGGCAATCCCGCACGCAATGGTGTTACTGCTTATACCGTGCTCTCCTCGGGGAGGTGCTCATTGCGCCCGTCATCCCGCGGATTAAGGTTTTGTCCGGCCCGGTTGGGTGGACTAGCCTCCGCAGGACTTGACCCCAGCATCAGGGGCGGGACCACACGGCTTCGCAGTCCGCTTCAGTATCGTTCGTCCTGCGCGATCTTCATCAGCTCACAGGCTCAACTTAATGGCCGCCCGCCCTGCCAACTCAGATCACGCCCGATACCCCCGCGTCCATCGCATCTCATCCCGCGTCCGTGACGATCGCGAAACGCCCCTCGTGTGGGACGAGACGAAAAAGGTTATAGGGTGTTTCGAACAAAAAGGGAACAGGAATATTTTTGGCGAAGGGACTGGACAGCCGCGAAACACCTGTGCTGCTCGGCCGGACCCACGGCGATGCGCATAGTTCATCGGAATAGGGCCGCCAACGCCTCAGGGCCGGACACCCAAAATATCGAAAACAACCCCATGCAAAGTAACAAATGGGGTTCCAGGTCTGTCCCCTATTGCCACATGAAATGCCAGGCTTTCTACGATAAATTGACTGATAGAGAACCGAGCGCGGTGGCCATATTTCAGGGCTACCATAAACTTTTTGAGGGTTGAAATCGTGTGGCTTGAAATCGGTTCGAAACAAAGCAGGCTTTTGCACCAATCATTGCGAGCGCAGCGAAGCAATCCATGTCGCGGCGAAGCTGGATTGCTTTGTCGCTTCGCGCCGCGCAATACGATGACACTGCTCTCGCTCCAGTCCCCCCTCAATCCTCAATCCAGCTTCGCCGCCATGCCGCGTTGCACGCCGGGGCGGGCCATCAGCGTTTCATACCAGCGCCCGACATGGGGAAAATCCGACAGCGCCACCTGGTGGCGCGGGTGACGCCAGGCCCAGCCGAGGATGGCGAAGTCCGCCACCGACAGCGCGCCGGCGACGAATTCGTTCGAAGCCAGCCTGCGGTCCAGCACGCCATAGAGCCGCAGCGTCTCGCTCATGTAGCGCTTCAGGCCGTAGGCCCGGTCGGCCTCGTTCTCCAGCGCGATGAAATGATGCACCTGTCCGGGCATCGGCCCGAAACCGCCCATCTGCCACATCAGCCATTCATAGACCGGGATGCGCTCGGACAGCGATCGGGGCAGGAACCGGCCGGTCTTCTCGCCGAGATAAAGCAAAATGGCGCCGGACTCGAAGATCGAGACGGGCTGCCCGTCCGGGCCGTCGGGATCGACGATGGCGGGGATCTTGTTGTTGGGGCTGAGCTTGAGGAAATCCGGTGCCATCTGCTCGCCCTTGCTGATGTTGACCGGGACCACCCGGTACGGCAGCCCGATTTCCTCGAGCGCCACCGAGATCTTGCGGCCGTTCGGCGTGTTCCAGGTGTGGAGCTCGATGGTCATTTTGTCGTCATCCCCGCGAAATCACGGATATCCCCTAGCCCGGAAATGTGCCGCGATACAATCGCCGACCCCAGCGCTGTTGACGGCACGCTTTGCGCGCTGGAACCGATGCGCTTTCGCCGATAGATTGCGGCCGCCTTGAAAAAGGGGAGTACCCGTGTCCAAATCAGCCTCTCGCGCCCGCCTCGCCGACATCATCCGCCGACGCTCGTTCGGCCGCGGCGAGATCACCCTCGCCTCGGGCCGCAAGAGCGATTTCTATTTCAATCTGAAGCCGACCATGCTGGATCCTGAAGGCGCCACCCTGCTGGCGGAACTGACCTATGAGGCGCTGCGCGATGACGCGCTGGATTATGTCGGCGGCCTCGAAATGGGCGCGGTGCCGCTGGCCGGCGCGCTGGCGCAGCTGTCCTGGATCAAGGGCCACCCGATCGCCGCCTTCTTCGTGCGCAAGAAACCCAAGGAGCATGGCGCGCGGCTCGCGATCGAGGGCCTCGCCAATGGCGAGAGCCTGCGCGGCAAGCGCGTGGTGATTGTCGAGGATGTCACCACGACGGGCAGCTCGGCGCTGAAGGCGGTCGAGGCGGTGCGCGAGACCGGCGCCGAGATCGCGCTGGTGTTCACCATGGTCGACCGCGAGGAAGGCGCCAGCGAAATGTTCGCGGCCGCCGGCATCAGCTTTCGTTCGCTGTACCGGGCCAGTGAATTCCTCAAACTTTGAGCTCAACATCACCCAAGGCGCGCCGCATTTTGGCCGTGGCACTCGTTTGTTGATGGGTCCCAGTGCAGGGGGTAAGCGGCGAGGGTTACTTTGCCGGCTTGCAGCGTCCGCTCATCGCTCGTTTACCATCCCGCATTAGTGTGAAGCCGGGCCGGGGATGTTCTCGCCCGCGGGCTGAGATGTCGGGTGGAGTAGGTGTTGCGTAGCAAATTACCTGATCGGCGATTCTTACATGGGCCGCGGCTGGTCGCCGCCGTCCTGCTGGTTGTCGCAGCGGTGGCAGTGCCGCAATTCGCCGCCGCCCAGGGGTTTTTCGATTTCCTGTTCGGCGGCCCGAAGCGCGCGCAGCCGACCCCGCCACCCGGCCCGGCCAGTTTCTTCGCCGATCCGTTCAATCCGCCCGCCGCGCCGCCGCGACCGATGGCGAGCAATTCTGGACCGGCCTATTGCGTGCGCAGCTGCGACGGCCGGTATTTTCCGCTGACGGCGCGCGGCGGGGCGTCGCCGGCGCAGCTGTGCCAGGCGTTTTGCCCGGCGAGCGTCACCAAGGTGTTCTTCGGCAGCACGATCGACGGCGCGACGTCGGGCAATGGCGAGCGCTATGCCGACAGCGAGAACGCCTATCTCTATCGTAAGACGCTGCGCGCCGATTGCACCTGCAACGGCCGCGATCCCGCCGGATTGGCGCCGGTCGATCTGACGCTCGACACCTCGCTGCGGGCCGGCGATGTGGTGGCCACCACCGACGGATTGGTGGCCTATTCCGGAATAAGGCTCGGCGCCAGCCAGACCGCGGATTTCACGCCGGTAGCGTCCTATCCGGGCTTGACCGCCGAGGTCAGGGCGCGGCTCGGCGAGATGAAGGTGGCGCCGGTGAGCGCGGAAACCGTCGCCACCGATACGCCGCTGGTCGAATCCAGCCGCGACGTCGTGCCGGCCCCGATCAGTCCGAAGCCAGCCACGCCCAAAGGCAAGCGCGCGGAAGTGGACTGATCAGCGCCCGACAATGATCCCGATCACGTTCGGTGAGAGGCGGTATTGTTCCTCGATCCGGGCGCGCGCCGCGGCGCGGTTTTCCGGCGTCAGCAGGCCGCGTTGTTCGGCCAGGATCATCCAGCAATAGCCCCACCAGTCGGTCAGCAGGTGGCCCTGGTCCGGGCCTTGGTCATCCACCAGGTCGTAGCCGAGTTCGGCGGCAAACAGGCGTGCCTTGGCTTCGTCGAGCGAATCGAGAAAGGCGTGGTCAGCATCGGACAGCAGCTCGTCGGCAAAATCGTCGGTGGTATAGCCCCAGACCGAGTGGCAGACGGCATTGAAGGCGCGGTCGATGGCGTCGTCATCGATGACCTGGCGGCGCGAGGCCAGGTGCAGCCGGGACAACGAGCGGGCGAAGTCGGCGATACGGGTGAGCGCGAAGGCATCAAAGGCGGTAACGGGAAAGGCGGTAACGGGCATGGGGTCCTCGACGGCTTGGATGGCCTGATAAGGGGACGAATCGGGGTCGAATCAGAATGGTATATCAGATGCTTGTGGATTTGTTCTTAATTTGTTCTCTATTCCGCAGCCTGCAGCCGGCGGCCCGGCTGCGGCGCGATCCAGAACGCCGCCGGGCGCTCGAACAGGAAGTGGGCGCCGCAGCGGAGCGCGAGCCGCCATAGCGCCAGCGCGCCGGTGACGCCGGCCAGCGTGACCAGCAGCGACACCGTGCCGATATCGTGGATCATGCCGCTGCGCAGCAGCAGCGTCCGGGTCGCCGCCATCGGCAGAAAGAAGGCGAGGTAGATGACGATGGAATGCTCGCCGCAGAAGCGCAGAAAATTCAGTCGGCGCGCTTGCGCCAGCAGCGTGCCGCAGACGACGATGGCGCCGGCGCCGGCGAGCCCCAGCGCGAGCGAAACCAGCGGCCAGTCGCTGACGCCGACCGCGACCAGGCTGCCATTGAGGATGGCCCAGCCCGCGAGGCCGGCGAGCGCCAGGCCGGCGTGGGCCCGCGCCCGGTCCGACAACGCGAACACCACGGACGCGCCGCAATATCCGCAATAGAAATAGACAAAACGCGCGGCGAATTCGTCGATCACGGTCCAGCCGGTGGCGACATGCGCCATTTCCAACAGCGCCGCCGCGCCCAGGATCAGCGGCGCCGGCCATCGCCGCAGCGCCTTGGTGACCACAAAGAACAGCGGCAGCAGATAGATGAACCACAGCGTTCCGAACGGCTCGATGAAGGATTCCAGATAAAGCACCCCGACATGGCCAAGGCCCTGTTCGGCGGCGAAGGACGGCGCCTTGAGGGCGAACTGGATCGTTACCCACAGCCCATAGAAATAAAAGAAATGGACCACCTTGCGATCGAGATAGAGCCGCCAGTCGCGGTCGATCACCAGCGCCAGGAACAGGCCCGAAATCAGAAAAAAGTCCGGCATCCGGAACGGCCTGGCGAACATCACGACGAGATGCATGAAGCCGGTCTGGCCGGCGGCCAGCTCGACGCCCAGCACCGAATGCATCATCACCACCATGATGATGCAGATGCCCTTGGCGTAGTCGACCCAGTCGATGCGATCCTTGGCCGGCCGCGCCGGTGGCGTGGAACGCAGGGGAAGCGCGGAGGTGCCGTTGCCCGTCATCGCAGTCCTTTTCGAGCCGCGCGGTACCCGCATTATCGGCGCTTTGGGTTTCAAACTCCTTTACTACAGGATCATGACGGGCTGGATGGCGGCGCTTTCCGGTTTCCCCTCGGCCTTGAAATGCTCTAAGAGGCCAATCGACTAACGTTCGCTTAACCCTGACAAGCAGGAAATCGCATGCGAATTGCCATGATCGGCACGGGCTATGTGGGGCTGGTATCCGGCGCCTGCTTCGCCGATTTCGGCCACCAGGTCACCTGCGTGGACAAGGATGGCGACAAGATCGCAGCCCTGCGGCGTGGCGAAATCCCGATCTTCGAGCCTGGGCTCGACGCGCTGGTCGCGGCCAACGTCAAGGCCGGGCGGCTGGATTTTACCACCGATCTCGCCGCGCCGGTCGCAGCAAGCGAGGCGGTGTTCATCGCGGTCGGCACGCCGTCGCGCCGCGGCGATGGCCATGCCGATCTGAGCTATGTCCACGCCGCCGCGCGCGAGATCGCCACGGTGCTTTCCGGCTTCACCGTGGTGGTGACCAAATCGACCGTGCCGGTCGGCACCGGCGACGAGGTTGAGCGCGTGATCCGCGAGACCAATCCCAAAGCCGACGTGGTGGTGGCCTCCAACCCGGAATTCCTGCGCGAGGGCGCTGCGATCCGCGACTTCAAATTTCCCGACCGCATCGTGGTCGGCACCTCGGATGAACGCGGCCGCAAGGTGCTCGGCGACATCTACCGGCCGCTGTCCTTGAACCAGGCGCCGCTGATGTTCACCGAGCGGCGCACCGCCGAGCTGATCAAATACGCCGCCAATGCGTTCCTCGCCACCAAGATCACCTTCATCAACGAGATCGCCGACCTCGCCGAAAAGGTCGGCGCCAATGTCCAGGAAGTGGCGCGCGGCATCGGTCTCGATAATCGCATCGGCAGCAAATTCCTGCATGCCGGCCCGGGTTTTGGCGGCTCCTGCTTCCCCAAGGACACCCGCGCTCTGGTCAAGATCGCGCTCGATCATGACGTGCAGCTGCGCATCGTCGAGGCCGTGCTGGCGGTCAATGACAACCGCAAGCGCGCGATGGCGCGCAAGGTCGCAAACGCGGTCGGCTCGAGCCTGCGCGGCAAGACCATCGCGGTGCTCGGCCTCACCTTCAAGCCCGACACCGACGATATGCGCGAGGCGCCGTCGATCCCGCTGGTCACCGGCCTGCTCGACCTCGGCGCCAAAGTGCGCGCCTTTGATCCCGTCGGCATGGAAGCGGCGCGCCGCGAACTGCCCGACATCGACTATAGCGATGACGCCTATGCCTGCGCCCGCGGCGCCGACGCGCTGGTCATCGTCACCGAATGGGTCCAGTTCCGCGCGCTCGATCTCGATCGCCTGAAACGGGAAATGGCGCGGCCGGTGATCGTCGACCTCCGCAACATCTACCGCCCCGAAGACATGAAGGCGCACGGCTTTGTCTATGAGAGCGTCGGGCGTCCGGCTGAGCCGCGGACCTGATGGCCTGGGTCTACCGCCATGCTCAAGTACCCTTCCTTCCTGCCTTTCATGACAAAAAGAAGGGTTCTATCGTAAGCCCATCATTGATCTAACGCGACGGGACGCGTTGAATGAAGTCGAGCTCCAGATCCAATATCGCTTTAACGGTTTTAGTGGCAAGCCCGCCAAATTCATGCTCGCCGTCAAAGCCGAGAAAAACAGTTTTTACCTTGGCCTTGCCAAGCGCCTCCATCAGCGCAATGGATTGAGCGATCGGGACCACGGTATCGGCAAAACCATGGGCGATGAAGATCGGCGCCGTGGACGAAGTGATCGCAACAATCGGAGAGACCTCTGGCGCCAATTTGAGCCGGCCCGGTTCATCCATGGTCGGGAAAAACCGGCTCAGCAGGTTCTGGAATGGCGATGCGACCGTGAAATCCGACGGTCCCCAATTGTCGATGGCACACGAAATGGAAGAGGAAAAGCTGCCAAGCTGTTCGGCATAGTCCCCGGGAAGGGTGCCGACCTGCGAAGCCAGCAGCGCCGCGATGTGACCGCCGGCGGAGTGTCCATAGGCGCAGATCCGGCGCGTATCGATCCGCAGGTCAGAGGCGTGCTCACGCAACCAGCGGACCGCCAATTGGGCATCGATCAAGGGCGCGGGCCAGCGCTCCGACCCGTCCAAAAGGCGGTATTCCATGGTTGCGGCGACGACGCCGCGATCCGCAAAATATCGGCAAACCCAACTCAGGTCCTCCCTGTGGCCGCCAGACCATCCGCCGCCATGGATGAGCAATGCGGCCGGCATCGGCCCCGGAGAGGAGCCGGGCGGTCGGCACACATCGATCAGATGGTGTGGGTTCGGCCCATAATTGAAGCTCGAAACAATGGCTTCGGCATGGGCCACGCCATTCATCTCCATCCCAATGCCCAGCAGGCCCAGAATTCCGACCAATCCGGCCCAAGGCGAACGATAAAGCATGATACTTGTCGTTCTGTTTGAGTTCGTCGTTTCAATGTAGAAATTGAGAAATTTTGGTTTTGAGCTGTATTCCAGGGTTGGCTTGCCTCACCGAACGTAACTTGGCGCTGGCAACTTTCAAGGCAATTCTCAATGGAGAACCGTCCGACGAATATCTGCAGATGAAGAATATGCGGAATGATGCCGGACGTGCCTCAAACGCGAGCGGCCTCAATGGCATGCGTAAAATTCGATGCCTTATATCCGGCTTTGACAGCAGCGAGGTAGAGGCCGACGTCTGCTGAAAGGATGTGACAATCGGCTTTGCCGGTTTCGAGAATCGCGGCGTCACCCAATCCGAGCCTGCGAAATTCGCCTCGACGCAACGCATCGGAACTCGGTATGTAGATTTCCTCCGCGGTCTCGAGTAGGCGCGAAAAAGCGGCAAAGAGTTTCGCAGGCAATCCTTCTCCTTCAAAACTAAGCAGATTTGAGGCTTCCGTTGGCGCGTTTGGGATGACTTTCATCTCCTCGAAATTCGAGATGATTTCCTTCAGCAAATGGAAATCGTTAATTGAGTAAGCGCGCGTACGTTTGTGTATTGCGTTTCTGAATTGGTTCCCCAAACGATAGAGCGTTCCGGTACGAATTCCACGGTCGAGAGAACCCGAGCGTAATGTTCCATACTCCCTTGGGTTCGTCGAATTCAACCTCTTCAAGCCCGACATTGGCGGGTAGCTCGTCCGCCATCACGTAAACTAACCAGTCCTTCGCGGCCTTTACAGCCTCTTTTACGTCCATCGCATTTATCCTCGCCGCTGGCCACCCAGGCGCAAATTACCGGTTTTCGACCCATTTGAAAACGGTCTATAGCCCCTTACGTGGAGACGCATCCGCCAGTCCATATTCGGAGTCCGCCAGCGTCGGGAAGGAACTGATTCAAATTGAGACCTTAGGCATATAAAAGGTAGATTGGGTTTGCCGGAAGGATCGCGGCCGGAGACAAATCTCGCACAGTTTTAATCATATTGGCGCCACGGCGCACGCATGACAACCCTACATCGGATTCATTCTTGCCCCGCAGCTTTGACACCCCGCTTCCGATCGACGCCGTGCTCGATGAGCTGGCGCAAACGCTGGCTGTGAACAACGCCGCGGTGCTGGTAGCGCCGCCTGGCGCCGGCAAGACCACGCGGGTGCCGTTGGCGCTCCTCGATGCGCCCTGGGTCAACACCAGGAAGATCATCATGCTGGAGCCGCGGCGGATCGCGGCGCGCGCCAGTGCGGAGCGCATGGCGCAGACCTTGGGCGAGCGGGTCGGCGACACCGTCGGCTACCGCGTGCGGTTCGGCTCCAAGGTCTCGCGCGCGACCCGGATTGAAGTGGTCACCGAGGGCATTTTTGCCCGCCAGATTCTCGATGATCCGGAATTATCCGATGTCGCCGCGGTGCTGTTCGACGAATTTCACGAGCGTTCGCTCGATGCCGATCTCGGCCTGGCGCTGGCGCGCGACGCGCAGACCGGGCTGCGCGAGGATTTGCGCATCCTGGTGATGTCGGCGACGCTCGACGGCGCGCGGGTGGCCAAGCTGTTGGGCGGGGCGCCGGTGATCGAAAGCCAAGGCCGCGCCTTTGCGGTCGAAACCCGCTACCTCGGCCGGAAGGTCGATGCGCCGCTGGAACGGCAGATGGCGGAGGCGATTGCGACCGCGCTGCGCGCCGATCCCGGGTCGGTGCTGGCGTTCCTGCCAGGGGCTTCGGAAATCCGCCGTACCCAGAATTTTCTTAGCGAGCGCGTGCATGACGCGTCGATCGAGATTGTGCCGCTGTTCGGCGCGCTCGATGCGGCCGTGCAGGACCGTGCGATCAGGCCGGCGCCCAAGGGCTGCCGCAAGGTGGTGCTGGCGACCTCGATCGCCGAGACCTCGCTGACTATCGAGGGCGTCCGCATCGTCGTTGATAGCGGCCTTTCGCGGGTGCCGCGCTACGAGCCGGATATCGGCCTGACCCGGCTGGAGACCGTGCGCGCGTCGCGCGCCGCGGTCGACCAGCGCCGCGGCCGCGCCGGCCGTACCGAGCCGGGCGTCTGCTACCGGCTGTGGGATGAGCCGCAGACCGCCGCATTGCCGGCCTATACCCGGCCCGAGATCCTCAGCGCCGATCTGTCGTCGCTGCTGCTCGATGTCGCGCAATGGGGCGTCAGCGATCCGGCCACGCTGGCGTTTCTGGATCCGCCGCCGCAGCCATCGCTGAAGGAGGCGCGCGTCCTGCTGCGCGAACTCGGCGCGCTCGATGCCGATGGCCGGATCACCGCGGAAGGCCAAAGCCTGCGCGCGCTGGCGCTGCCGCCGCGGCTGGCGCGGATGATCGTGGATTCGCATCGGCTTGGCGCCGGCGCGGCGGCGGCCGAGATTGCGGCTGTTCTCACCGAGCGCGGGCTCGGCGGCGACAGCGTCGACCTCGATCACAGGCTCGACCAGTTTCGCCGCGATCGCTCACAGCGGGCGGTCAGCGCGCGCAGCCTGGCGCAGCGCTGGGCCGCGCAGGTGGCGACAGACCAAGGCGCCGCAAAGCCCGCAAGCTTGGCCGACGGCGCTGTTTCGACGGGCGTCATGCTGGCCTTCGCTTTCCCGGACCGGATCGCGCGTAACCGTGGCAATGGCAGCTTCGTGCTGGCCAATGGCCGTGGCGCCGCGGTCGATCAGGCTGTGGGGCTGGCGGGCGCGCCCTTTATCGCGGTCGCCGAACTCACCGGCACCGCGGCGCAGGGCCGCATCCTGCTGGCGGCGCCAATCACCTCATCCGAAATCGAAGCCGGCTTCGCCGATCAGATCGAGAGTGTCGACGAGATGGCCTTCGACCGCGGCGCCATGGCCGTGCGCGGCCGGCGCCGGAAAAAGCTGCGGGCGATCATCCTGTCGGAAGCGCCGCTGTCGCTGCAGCCGTCCGGCGAGACCGCCCTGGTGTTGGCCGAAGGGCTGGTCAGTGCCGGCCTTGACCTGTTGCCGTGGTCGAAGCCGCTGCGACAATGGCGCGACCGCGTCATGTTCCTGCGCAAGGCCGATGCCGGCACGTCGGATCCGATCTGGCCCGATCTGTCGGATGCCGCGCTCGCCGCGCAGATCGAGAATTGGCTGGTTCCCGCGCTCTACGACAAGACCGCGCTGAAGGATTTTTCCGCCGCCGAATTGTCGGAGGCGCTGCAGACATTGCTGCCCTGGGAGCTGCGCGCGCGGCTCGAGCGCGAGGCGCCGACTCATTTCGAGGCGCCGACCGGGACCCAGCTTGCCATCGATTACGAGGCCGAGCAGGGACCGACGATCGCGGTGCGGCTGCAGGAATTGTTTGGACTGACCCAGCATCCTGCGATCGCCAAGGGCGCGGTGCCGCTGGTGCTGGAGCTGTTGTCGCCGGCGCAGCGGCCGGTGCAGGTGACGCGCGATCTGCCGGGTTTTTGGCGCGGCAGTTATGCGGCGGTGCGTTCCGACCTGCGCGGGCGCTATCCACGCCATCCCTGGCCCGAAGATCCGGCAAGCGCGCCGCCGACCCGGCGCGTCAAGCCGCGGGGAACATGACGCCAAGCCGAGGACTGGCCCGACCTGCAACGGCTGGAATTTTAAACGCCCCGTTAACTCCATGCTCATCCTTTTCGCGACAATGGCGGCCGTGGCTGCTTGCTGCCTGTCGCGGTTGGATCGCGGACGTGGTGATATCGCGGCGGTTCAGCGGGTGTGGCATGATGCGTAATTTAATGATTTTTGCCGCCATCATGGTTGTGCTCGGCACCGTCATGGCGGATACGGCGAACCGAATGACGGGCAAACCTGTGTCTGCCAAAGCCGCCATGGCCAGCGCCGCCACCGACGCCGGCATCGCGCCAGCCGGGCTGCACAGCATCAGCATCCCACGCGATCTTCGCGGCCACTTTCTCACCGAGGCCCGGATCGAGGGCCAGCGCATCGGATTCATGGTCGACACCGGCGCATCGCTGATCGCGCTGAACGAGAGCTCGGCGGCGCGGTTCGGGCTACGTCCGTCCGCCGGCGATTACACGGCCGCCGTCGCAACCGCCAACGGCACCATCCGCGCGGCGCGCACCCGGCTGGCCATGGTCGATGTCGGCGGGCTTGTGGTGCGCGATGTCGATGCCATGGTGCTGCCCGATGAGGCGCTGTCGGAGAACCTGCTGGGACTGTCGTTTCTGTCCAGGCTGAAGCGGTTCGAATACGCCAATGGCACGATGGTGCTGGAACAATAGGCGTTTGGCCTGCGCTGGCGCGCGATTAATCTAACCGGCAGAAAAGCGCTGGCGCGGCTTCCGCTGGCTGGCGACATTGGCTATGGCTGCGGCGCGCGTGAGATCACCGCGCGATCCTGCCGCAGGCCGCCACAATAAGGATAACCGCATGTTTCCCAAGCCGAAACCGTTGCTGTTGCCGAATACCCTGGCCTATGAATCCGAGCCGATGGTGAAGCCGACCGGATTTCGCGAATATGACGCCCGCTGGCTGTTCGGCCAGGAAATCAATCTCATGGGCGTGCAGGCGCTGGGCATGGGGCTGGGGGCGCTGATCGCCGAACTGGGCGCGCCGCAGGAGGTGGTGACCGGGCACGATTTCCGCGGCTATTCGGCGTCGATCAAATATGCCCTGATGTCGGGGCTGCAGGCTGCCGGCTGCAAGGTGCACGACATCGGCCTGTGCATGACGCCGATGGCCTATTTCGCGCAATTCGAGCTCGAGGTGCCCTGCGTCGCCATGGTCACGGCCTCGCATAACGACAATGGCTGGACCGGGGTCAAGATGGGCGCCAACCGGCCGCTGACCTTCGGTCCCGACGAGATGAACCGGCTGAAGGAGATCGTGCTCAACGCCGAGTTCAACAACAAGCCCGGCGGATCCTACCAGTTCCACGAGAATTTTCCGGCGCGCTATATTGCCGACCTCACGCGGCGGCCGAAACTGCGGCGCAAGCTCAAGGTCGTGGTCGCCTGCGGCAACGGCACCGCCGGCGCGTTCGCGCCGCAGGTGATGGAAGCGATCGGCTGCGAGGTGGTGCCGCTCGATACCGAGCTGGATCACACATTTCCGAAGTACAATCCGAATCCCGAAGACATGGAAATGCTGCACGCCATCCGCGACGCCGTGCTGGCGCACCAGGCCGATATCGGGTTAGGCTTTGACGGCGACGGTGACCGCTGCGGCGTGGTCGACAATACCGGCGAGGAGATCTTTGCCGACAAGGTCGGCGTCATGCTGGCGCGCGACATGTCGGCGATCACGCCGCATGCGCAGTTCGTGGTCGACGTCAAGTCGACCGGCCTGTTCGCCACCGATCCGGTGCTGCAGCGGCAGGGCGCCACCACCACCTATTGGAAGACCGGCCATTCCTACATGAAGCGCCGCACCCATGAACTGAAGGCGCTGGCCGGCTTCGAGAAATCCGGCCATTTCTTCTTCAACGCGCCGCTCGGCCGCGGCTATGATGACGGCCTGATCTCGGCGATCGCGATCTGCGAGATGCTGGACCGCGCCCCGGGCCAATCGATGGCCGATCTGAAGCACGCGCTGCCGAAGACCTGGTCGTCGCCGACGATGTCGCCGTATTGCGCCGACGAAGCCAAATATGGTGTGGTGGCCCAGGTGATCAGGCATTTCGAGACGCTGCAGCAGCAAGGCGCCACCGTCGCCGCCCAACCGATACGCGATCTCGTCACTGTCAACGGCGTCCGGGTCACGGTCGAAGACGGCAGCTGGGGACTGGTGCGGGCGTCCTCCAACAAGCCCGAGCTGGTCGTCGTGGTCGAAAGCCCGGTCTCCGAGCAGCGCATGCGCGATCTGTTCGAGGCGATGGATTCGGTGCTGCGCGGCCATCCCGAGGTCGGGGCTTATAATCAGACGATTTAGTTAGACCAACAGCTCGCCTCACGGTCCTTAGTTTAGCATCTTCTGCT
>Ga0302319_10017187_pt1 | contig 13268 bp, 13 predicted proteins | sample Bog_T0_2_FD_203319 | JGI IMG/M metagenome (GOLD analysis project Ga0302319, IMG submission 203319) | Peat permafrost microbial communities from Stordalen Mire near Abisko, Sweden - Bog_T0_2 | ecosystem: Environmental > Terrestrial > Soil > Wetlands > Peat | place: Sweden: Abisko, Stordalen Mire...
GCTTATGGAGTAAAGCGTGACGACATTGTCCGGCGAGACACGCACATAGGCATTGATCACATGCGGCAGAGAAGCGTCTGCCGCCAGGGCCTTGCCGCCGGCCGGCAAATAAAAGCCGAGCACCAACCCGGCCCCGCTTCCCGCGGCCAATTTGAGAAAGCCGCGCCGGCCCATGCCCGCCTGGGGCGCGGTGCCATCAATAGCCCGGCGCAGAATTCCTGCAAGTTGGGCCTCCGGCGTTACGGAATTGGCGACTGCGTCTTGCTTAACCAGCAACATGGGGCTCTCCTTCCATCGCGCTGCGCAAGGCAGGTTCCGCCGTGGGCGGATGGCCTGCCGCGGTACGAACAGCCGCCTTGATGCGATTGTAGCAACCGCAGCGGCAGAAATTGCCATTCATCGCCTGCTCGATCTGGTCATCGCTGGGCGAAGGATGCTGTTTGAGAAGCGCCGAAGCCGTCATCAATTGACCGGCCTGGCAGTAGCCGCATTGCGGCACGTCATAATTGATCCACGCTTCCTGCAGCGGATGGAGCGTGCCATCCGCTGCCGCCAGCCCCTCGATGGTGGTGATTGATTTGGTCCCGACCGTGCTAACCGAAACCTGGCAGGACCGGACGGCGGTGGCGTCAAGCTGCACGGTACAGGCGCCGCAAAATCCTCCTCCGCATCCAAACTTCGTGCCGACAAGGCCAAGATGGTCACGCAAAACCCAAAGGAGCGGCGTGGCAGGATCAACGTCATCCGCCAGGACATGATCCTGTCCGTTTACAGTGAGGTGAAGCATGGTGCCTCCTGAGCTAAACCATCTGTTTGAAATTAAAAAAGACTTCGCAACCCGCGCTGGCCTTGCCAGTCAACAGCCAGTCTTCGAACAACCCCAAATATTAAGAGTTGTAAGCGAGCCCTGCAATCCCCAGCCTGGCAAGATTCTAACGGAATCGAGCCGCCATCAAGCATTATCCCCGAAATAACCAACCGTGAAGCCCTGGCCGATATCACGGTGGTCTCAGATGGCTTCCGTTTCCTGTTGCAGGATGGGGGGTGCCCCAAAATCGCGGCCGACAAAAATAGCAATGCGGACATTGTAAAGTTATCCGAATTTCTAAGGCCCCCCAACCGCCCCGCCGGGATCGGCCGCCATCGTCGCGCCGGAACCTATCGGCTCCGTCCGGGGGGCCTGATCAGATGCAGCTGGCAGCGCATTTGGCGATGGGTCGAGCAGGGATTTCAGCGGCGATTGGCAAAGCCGTCCAAATGCTGGGTCTTAGAAAACCGCGATGATGGCCGCGATGATGACAAGCCAAAGAAGTGCGGAGACACCCAAGACAAAGCACACCGTCATTTGAAGCGACCAATTGGCTTTGGGCGCTTCAGCGCGGGCGGACCTGCGATCAACGAAATCAAGAAAGGCCATCGAAATCCCACTGGAATCGATATCTGCCAAGCGGTTATATGATTAATTTTTGTGTGCAAATACAGCATTCGTCGCTGCGATGCGGCGAGCGCGGTGCAGCAACCGGCCTCCGAATGCCGCCCAGGAATCACTCGCTCCTGCTTGGCGCCCCGCAGCCGAAGTTTTTGCAATGGGCGCAAAAAAACTGCCGTCGATTCGTCCAAGCCGTGAAACTGAGCATGGAACCGATTCTTTTCCCGCGGCGTTTCCCAGTCGAAGTCTCTGTGGGCGCCGCTTGCTGATTTACAAATTGCTGGCCAAGACTTGATGGGGCACCCGCAACAAGCGAGATTTCAGGCCCAAAAGGCCGATCCATGACCAGCCATTTTGTCCTGCCTGCCCCATTCGCAGATCACAGCGTCGCCACCGGGCTTTTCATCGGCGGGCGCTGGCTTGCGGGCAAGGCACGCGCGGAAGTTGTGAACCCCGGAAATGGCAAAAAGCTCACCGATGTCGCCGACGGCGATGAGGGCGAGGCCACCGCCGCGGTAGATGCGGCGGCGGCTGCCGCTCCGGCCTGGGCCGCGACAGCGCCGCGCCGCCGGGCCGAGATCTTGCGCGATTGCTATGGCCGCATGGTGGCGGGGGCGGACTGGCTGGCCTTTCTGATCGCCCTGGAAAACGGCAAGTCCCTGGCCGATGCCCGCGCCGAAATTCTCTATGCCGCCGATTTCTTCCGCTGGTATTCGGAAGAAGCCGTGCGGCTGCTGGGCGAAATCACGGTGGCGCCCGGCGGCCAAAACCGCATCATGGTGGAGTATCAGCCCATCGGCGTATCACTGCTGATCACGCCGTGGAACTTTCCCGCCGCCATGGCGACGCGCAAAATCGCCCCGGCGCTGGCGGCCGGTTGCAGCGTCATCCTCAAGCCCGCGCTGGAGACCCCTCTGACCGCCTTTGCGATCGCGGACATCATGGCAGAGGCGGGGGTGCCGCCGGGGGTGATGAATGTCATCACCACCAGCAAGCCCGGCCTCGTCGCCAAAAAAATACTGCACGATCCGCGGGTGCGGAAACTCTCCTTCACCGGTTCGACTTCGGTGGGCCGCGCCCTGCTGAAGGAGGCGGCCGATCAGGTGATTTCCAGTTCCATGGAACTGGGCGGCAACGCCCCTTTCATCGTCTGCGCCGATGCCGATCTGAACGATGCGCTGGACGGGGCGATGCTGGCCAAGATGCGGGGTGGCGGCCAAGCCTGTACCGCCGCCAATCGGTTTTATGTCGAACGCTCTGTCTATAAGGCTTTCACCGACGGGTTGGTGGCGCGGATGGCAAGCCTCAAACTGGGCGAAGGCACCGATCCCGAAACCATGCTGGGACCGATGATCAACGCCAAGGCGGTGGCCAAGATTGCCGAACTGGTGGACGACGCTGTGGCCAAGGGGGCAACGCTGCTCCTGGGCGGCACGCGGCTGAACCGTGCCGGCACCTATTATCCGGCCACCGTGATCAGCGACGTGCCGGGCAATGCCAGGCTTTTGCGGGAGGAGATTTTCGGTCCCGTGGCGGCGCTGCAGGCATTTGACAGCGACGCAGAGGTAATTGCCAAGGCCAATGACAGCGAATATGGCCTGACCGCTTACCTCTACACCGGCGACATGAAACGCGGTTTGCGAATCAGTGAAAAACTGGAAGCTGGCATGATCGGGCTTAATCGCGGCCTGGTGTCCGATCCCGCCGCGCCGTTCGGCGGCGTCAAGCAGAGCGGGCTGGGGCGTGAAGGCAGCCATCACGGGCTGATGGAATTCACCGAATGCAAATATATTGCGACGAATTGGTGACAAAAATCCGGCGGCAGCCGTCCGGCGCGTGTTTCATCCTGGGGCAGTCCGATTGAGGAAAAAATTTCTCTGGACAAAGCGGCGCAGCGGGTTTGAAATTGCCGTGCGTTCCTTGTCTGGGAGATCACCATGCAAGATTACGACATTCATCTTTTCAACGAAGCCGGCAAGCTGTCCCTGAATATGAGCGGCAAATATGCCAGCGATTTCGCGGCCATCCGCGCCGCCGAGCATTTCTGCAAAGAGCATGAACGGGTTGAGGTGTGGAGCGGCAATGGCTGCATCTTCGCCTCACCGCCGCGCCCGGCGGGCGCGTCAGCGGCCTGAGTTACGCAATACGCGGGTCTTCTCCGGCATGGGCGCGGGCAATCGCCTCGCGCAGCTTGGGCTCAAGCCTGGCCGAATCCAGCACGACTTTCTCGGCTTCCACTTCCTTGACGGCGGTGAGCGGGACCACGAAATCGCCCCCATTCTCGACATAGATCACGATGCTGTGACCATGGACCTGGCGCACCGCGCCGAACGATTTGCCGCCGTCATGAATGAAGACGTCAAAGCCTTCTTGAATCGCCTCGGCCATGGAGTTCCTTTCAGTAATAACGCGGGATCGGGCCCCGCTGGGGCGTGACATCGCCGCCCAGGTCGAACATCACCTCGTCAATATAGCACCATCCCCAGCCTTCGGGCGGATCATATCCTTCGATAATCGGGTGCTTGCTGCGGTGATAATGCTTGGTGGCGTGTTTGCCCCGGGACTGGTCGCAGCAGCCGACATGGCCACAGGTCCGGCACACCCGCAAATGAAACCATTTCCAGCCCAGCGTCAGGCATTCCTCGCAGCCCAGTGCGCTGGGCGTGACTTTCCGGATCGTATCCAGGTGGGTGCAACTATCAGCCATTACTGAGCAGCCTTGGCCAGGGCCCGCTGTTTTCCCAGCCAGGCATGCACCCCTGAAATCACTGTGGCGCCCTCGCCCACCGCCGAGGCCACCCGCTTGATCGAGCCACAGCGTACATCCCCTACCGCGAACACCCCGTCGCGGTTGGTCGCTAGGGCATGACCGCCGCCCGCGCCGGTGATGACAAAGCCCTTGTCATCCAAACCGATGTCGCAGCCCTCCAGCCAGGCGGTATTGGGTTCGGCGCCGATAAAGGAAAACAGGTGGGCGATGGGATGGGATTTTTCTTCGCCGGTGTCGCGGTTTTTGCAGCGTACCCGCTCCAGCATGCCGTTGGCGCCTTCCAGCCCGCAGATTTCGGTCCGCAATTTGACCTCGACATTGGAGAGCCCGCGAATACGCTCGACCAGATATTGTGACATGGTGTCTTCCAGCCTTTTTCCCCGCACCGCCATGATGACCTGGCGCGCCTGGCCGGCCAGATACACCACCGCCTGGCCCGCCGAATTGCCCGCCCCCGTCAGCGCCACGTCCTGCCCGGCACAAAGCCGCGTCTCGATCGGCGAGGCCCAGTAATGCACGCTGGTGCCCTCGAATTCCGGCAGGTTGGCGATGGCGAGACGGCGATAGCGCGCCCCGCTGGCCAGGATCACGCTGCGCGCCCGCGCCTTTTCGCCATTGCGCAGATTGACGCAAAACCCGGCCGGGTCTGAAGCCAACTGCGCCGCCTCATCGGGAATGGCGATCTCGGCGCCGAATTTCTGCGCCTGGTTGTAGGCCCGCGCCATCAGGGCAAGGCCGGTAATGCCGGTGGGAAAACCCAGGTAATTCTCGATCCGCGATGAGGCACCCGCCTGGCCGCCAAAACTGCGGCAGTCCAGCACCAGAGTCGAAAGCCCTTCCGAGGCCGCATAGACGGCGGCGGCCAGACCCGAAGGCCCGGCGCCGACGATTACCGTGTCATAGAGGTGATCCGGATCAACGGATTTGAGCAGCCCGATGCAGCGCGCCAGCTCCGCTTCGCCCGGATTGCGCAGCAATTGTCCGCCGGGACACAGCACGATGGGAAGTTCGGCATCGGCGATCTTGAATCGCTCTTTCAGGGTGCGGGCGCAGGAATCGCTGGCGGGGTCCAGGCTGCGATGCGGCTGGCCGTTGCGTCTGAGAAAATTCTCCAGCCGAAGCATGTCGCCGCTGCCGGGATGGCCGATCAAGATGGGGCCGCTCTGCCCCGCTTCCAGCAGCCCGACCCGACGCAGGATCAGAGCCCGCATCAGCCGCTCGCCCAGCTCGGCTTCCTGCACCAGCACATCGCGCAGTGACTGGGGCGCAATGACGATGGCATCCACATCCGTCACCGCGACGGCATCGGCCTGCGCCGGGCGGTCGGACAGTTGCGCCAGTTCGCCCAGGAACTGGCCGGGACCATATTCGACCAGCGTTTCGCTGGGCGCATAAGCCCCGCCCAGATTGACCGCGATCCTGCCCGACAGCACCAGCACCAGGCCGGGCGATAGGTCGCCCGCACGCATGATGCTGCTGCCGGCGGGCCAGCGCCGCGCCGTGCCGAAACGTGTCAGGCGCCCGACATCGCGTTCGTCCAGAGTTGGGAACATCTGGTGGCGGCGGGCTTCGATGGTGGGCGAGGTGATGGTCAAAGCTAATTCTCACTATAACAGGCGACATATTCCCTGCCGGAAAGGCGGCAAATTAAGGCCGCAATGCCCGGAACTCCAGCGCTTTCAGCGCCGCCGCCACCGCTTTAGCGCCTGTGCACGGCCGCACGATCAGGCGCGGCGGCCGGAGGCTCCGCACCGTGCCCGCCAGCACGATGGCATTGCGGTCCAGTTCGCCTTCCTCGTCCAGCAGCCGGACCTGGCCGAAGACTCTTTTCAGGCGATAGCCGATGCGGTCGGCGGCGCGGTCGTCATCGTCCCGCACGATCACATTCATGGCAAATATGCCGCCACGCGTCAGCCGCGCCCGCACCAGGCCAAAGAATCGTGCCGTCACAAGGTGCCGCGGCACCCGACCCGCGCCAAAAGCGTCCAGGACGATGGCATCGTAACGCTCCATCGTCCGGCGCAGAAACGCCGCGCCGTCGCCAAGCTCACAAGTGGCCGTTTGAGGCAAATGAAAATAGGTGCGCGCAATCTCGAACGACAAAGGATCATTATCCACCAGTGTGATTGCTACACCTGCTCGTTTCAGCATGGTGGCCAGCGTGCCGCCGCCACAGCCGATCATCAGGATTTGACGCGCACCAGATTGGCGCACCAGACCATAGAGCGCATGGATATAGGCCGCCAGGCTGACGCCATCACGGTCAGCCACGCTGTGATGGGCGCCGCCTTCGCGGTAGCTGACGCCGCCGCCCTGATTGTCCTGTTGAATGACGATTTGGCGGCGTTTCATGCCGCCGGACCCTAGCAACTTCGTCCCGGCGCCACTAACCGCCCCCATCGCCTGAGTTTTTTCCTTGTTCCCCAAGCTGCCACCGGAACCGGCTTCGCGCGTTTTCTAGGAGCAGTTCCTGCGCAAGAGTCCATGAATGCATACCGATAGTAAAGGAGTACGCCATGACAATGGACACATCCCACCCGACCCCGCCCCCCAAGGTCGTGCATCCGTCAGGTCAGAAAGTGCCGGAGCATCTGTCGACGGCCAAGCCGGCCGTGACCCGGGAAGAAAAGATCGACCAGCAGATGGCCGATTCTTTTCCCGCCAGTGATCCGCCATCCTTTTCCGGCGGCAATCACACCATCGGAGCGCCAGTGGCGCGCGAAAGCGATGCCCCGACTGGCGGCTCGCCGGAAGTGAAAGAAGCCGAGAAAAAAGTTCACACGGGCGACGCCAAGACACCGGAAACGTATTAAGACCCGATAGCCAACAGGACTCCTGCCTCAGTCAATATCTGGGGCAGGATCACCGGTTTGTCCGCGCCGGGGGCGTAATACAGATAAAGCGGCACGCCATCGCGGCCATTGGCTTCCAGCAATCGGGTGATCGCCGCGTCGCGGTTGGTCCAGTCTGCCACCAGATAGCTGACCTTCTTGGCCGCGAAAGCGTCTTTGACCGGTTGGCGCGACAGCACCGCCTGTTCATTGACCAGACAGGTGATGCACCAGGCGGCGGTGGCGTCCACGAATACCGGCGTGCCGGAAGCACGCAGTGACGCCAGCTTTTCCTCACTGAATTTTTCGGAGGAAATCGCGGCGGCCTGCACCGGCGCGGTGGCGCCGGACAGGGTGCTGAGGCCATAAAAGGCCATAATCAGAATCGCCAAAGCGGCGACGGCGCCCAACGCGCGTCCCCGCCCGCTCATCTCCCGCGTCACGCCCCACAGCCAAGCGGCCAGCGCCAGCCCGACAAAGGCCGCCAGCAGCACGGCAACGCCATTGGCACCGGCCTCCTGCGCCAGAACCCAGGTCAGCCAGGCGGCGGCGCCATACATGGGAAAAGCGAGAAATTGTTTCAGCCGCAGCATCCAGGGACCGGGCCGGGGTAGGAACGACAAAGCGCGCGGCCACAGGCCCAAAATCATAAAGGGCAACGCGAAACCCAGGCCGAGGAAAAGGAAAATCAGCAGCGCCGATACCGTACCCTGGGTCAGGGCAAAACCCAGCGCCGCCGCCATAAAAGGCGCGGTGCAGGGCGCGGCCACCGCCACCGCCAGCACGCCGGTGAAGAAGGCGCCCACCGCACCGGAGCGCGACGCCAGAGTGTCGCCCACCGTGACCGAGCCGAACTCGAACACGCCGGACAGATTGAGGCCGACCGCGAATATCAGCAGCGCGAAACCCGCCACCGCGATGGGCTCCTGCAACTGAAAGCCCCAGCCCACGGCGGCGCCCCCCTGGCGCAGCGCCACAATGACAAGACCGAACACCAGGAAGCTCAGGACCGCGCCCGCGGCATAGGCAAAGCCTTCCTTTTTGGTTTCGCTGTTGCCGCCGCCGCCATGACCGGCCAGCGCCAAAGCCTTCATCGCCAGGATTGGCAGCACGCAGGGCATGGCGTTGAGGATCAGCCCGCCGGCAAAAGCAAAAACAATCGCCAGCAGCAGGGTGATGCCGCCCTCGGTGCCGGCACTGCCGCCAAAATCGGCATCCGGCACCGGACCGGGCGGCGCAGCCACCTGGAGCGCCTGCACCGAACCATCCGAGGATTTCAGCATCAGCACGCCCTCCAGCATGCCGCCGGCCTGCGCAATCTTGTCGCCGGGCGTCATACGCAGCACCAGCCCGTCCTTGGCGAAGCCCATCACCTGCGGCGCCGGGCTTTTGATCATGCCGGGCTTCAAGGGAAAGAATGCTGCCTCAACCGGGTGCGCCGCCGCCAGTGCGGGCGCAGCGGCGTAAATATCAAGATTCTTGCCCAGCGAATAATTGAGTTTCCAGGGGGATGCTACCGGCAGCGCGGCGCGGGCGGCGGCAAAATCCTTGGCCACCGACGCATCGGCGGCGCCGTCGCCAATTTTCACCGGCAGGGTCAGTGACGCATCTTCCGGAATGCAAATCTGCCGGCAGACCAGAAAATGCGCTACGGCTTTCAGCGCAATCGTGTCGCCGGCTTTGGCGTCGGCCGGCACGGCGACATCGGTCAGCAGCCAGACCTTGCCCTCGTAGCCGTAATCCATGAACGGGGGGACCGGCAGCCGCTTGGGCGTGGCCCATTGCAGCGCGCCCGCCTTCCAGCCCGCGGGCAAGTCCCAATCAACGCCGGTGGCCTGACCGACATCGCCGGGATTGATCCAATAGGTGTGCCAGCCGGCGCGGATATTCTGTTCCAGCGCCAGCGTCAGCACGCCGCCCGGCCTGGCGCTGGCCTGCTGCGCGATCAGGCGTGCCTGCACATGGGGCGTGGTGTCTTCCTGCGCCAAAGCGGGAGCGCCCAGAAGCAGCAGGACAGCGGCGGCGGCGAAAACCTTCATGGAGTGCCCTATAGCCTTTCCCGCCCGCCATCGCTAGGAGAGCGGGAATGAGAATTACGGGCGGGACATTTCGAGGCCGGAATCTGGCAGCGCCCAAGGATATGCGGGTGCGGCCCACCTCCGACCGCGCCCGCCAGGCGATCTTCAACATTCTCCAACATTCCGATTTCGGCATCGGTTTTGCGCTGGAAAACATCGCAGTGGCCGACCTCTTCGCGGGCACCGGGGCGCTGGGGATCGAAGCCCTGTCGCGCGGCGCCCGCTTCTGCCTGTTTGTCGATGACGATGCCGACAGCCGCGCCCTGCAGCGTGAAAATGTCGAGACGCTTGGCCTGACCGGCGTCACCAAGATCTGGCGGCGCGACGCCACCGATCTGGGACCGCTGGGGGGCGGAGGATTGCCCCGCGAAGTGGGCACCGGTTCGCGTCAGGCAATCCGACCAAATAAAGAAGGCGCGGGCGGCCCGTTCGGGCTGGTGTTTCTCGATCCGCCCTACCACAAAAATCTGATCCCACCCGCCCTCAAGAGTTTGAAGGACGGCGGCTGGCTTTCGAAAAACGCGCTGCTGGTGGCCGAGACAAGCGCCAATGAAATCATCGAGGCGCCGGGATTCAATATTCTGGACGAACGCGAGTATGGCGAAACCCGCGTGCGTATTTTATCGACGTCCGAATAGCCGCTCAATATCCGCCAATTTCAATTCCACATAGGTCGGGCGACCGTGATTGCACTGGCCGGAATGCGGCGTGGCTTCCATGTCCCTGAGCAGCGCGTTCATCTCCTCGGCATTGAGCCGCCGCCCTGCCCGCACACTCATGTGACAGGCCAGGGTGCCGGAGACCTCCTCCAGCCTTTCCTTCAATGACAGGGCATTGCCGCTTTCGGCGATTTCATCGGCCAGGTCGCGTAGCAGCCCTTTGATGTCTAGCTTGCCCAGCATGGCGGGAACTTCACGCACCATCACCGCATCGGGACCAAAGCTCTCGATCACCAGTCCCAGTTCAGAAAACTCTTTCTCCCGCGCCATCACCCGCGTCACTTCGGCGGGATCCAGGTCCACCACTTCGGGAATAAGCAGCGGCTGCCGGGCAATGCCGCCATTGGCCAGCGCTTTCTTCATCCGCTCATAAACCAGCCGTTCATGCGCGGCATGCTGGTCCACAATCACAATGCCGTCAGCGGTCTGGGCAATGACGTAGGTCTCATGCAATTGCGCCCGCGCCACGCCGAGTGAATGTTCATTGGGGGGATTATCCGGCGCGAAGTCTGCTTCCTGCTCTTCCACCCGCGCCGAAAGAATTGGCGCATTTTCCGAGGCGAATAGTGGTGCGCCCTCCTGCACGGAAGGCGGTGTGCCCCATTGATCGCGCGCCGGTTGATTATGATAACCCTGCGGCGCCTGCCTGTTGAAGGAGGCCAGCGTCGCCCCCGCCACGGTGGTGGAGGCGCGGTGGCCCGCTTCGCTGAGGGCATGTTTCAGCGCCCCCACAATCAACCCTCTGACCAGCCCGGCGTCACGAAAGCGCACTTCCGTCTTGGCGGGATGGACATTCACATCCACGAAGGCCGGGTCGCAGTCCAGGAACAAAGCCAGCGCCGGATGGCGGTCGCGCGCCAGGAAATCGGCATAGGCGCCGCGCACCGCCCCGATCAGCAGCTTGTCGCGCACCGGCCTTCCATTGACGAACAAAAACTGCATCTGGGCGTTGGCGCGGTTGTAAGTGGGCAGCCCGGCATAGCCCGACAGTGACACGCCTTCCCGGGACCCTTCCACCTTGACGGCATTGTCGGAAAAATCCCGCCCCATGATTTTGGCCAGCCGCTTGAGCCGGCCTCCGAACAGGTCGCCATCGGCTTCCAGAGCCAAGACCTGCCGCCCGTCCAGATGCAGGCTGAACGCCACATCGGGCCGCGCCATCGCCAGCCGCTTGACGATATCGCTGGTGGCCAAATCTTCGGAGCGATGGGATTTGAGGAATTTCAGCCGCGCCGGGGTGGCGTAAAACAGCTCGCGCACCTCCGCCCGCGTGCCATGCTGGCCGGCAGCGCGAAACCCGGTGGGCGCCGGACCGCTGAATTTGCCGCCATCCACCTTGATCTCCCGCGCTTCGCCCGCCGCTGTCCGGCTGGCGATGGCAAGCCGCGCCACCGCGCCGATGGAAGGCAGCGCCTCGCCGCGAAAACCCAATGTCTCGATATGCGAAAGATCGTCCTCGCCGCCGCGCTCCGGCAGTTTAGAGGTGGCATGGCGTTCAATCGCCAAGGTGAGATCGGCGGCATCCATGCCGCTGCCGTCATCTTCCACCAGAATCAGGTCGGCGCCGCCATTCGAAGATGCGATTTCGATTCGCGTGGCGCCCGCGTCCAGGGCGTTTTCCACTAGCTCTTTCACCGCGGCGGCGGGACGTTCCACGACTTCGCCAGCGGCGATGCGATTGACCGTGCCTTCGGAAAGCCGCCGGATTTTCACAAAACCCTCCACGTTTCTCCGGCCCCTCGCCCAAACTCGGGGCGTTCGTCGCTCGAAATGGTCCACCGGACCATTTCGTTTGCCTTTGGCAAACCGCTCCTCACCCCTCCGCCAGATACTGGCGCGCCAGAACCTTGCCCTCTTCCACGCCGGGCTGGTTAAACGGATCAACCCCCATCAACTTGCCCATGATGATGGTCTCCAGCATGAAATGCATCATCAACGCCCCCATGTCGAAGGCGTCCACCCGCGGCACATGGATCACGCGCACGGGCCGGCCATTCTTGAACAGGGTCTGGGCGGTGGCGCGCGATTCCGCTTCCACAAGATCGCCCAGCCGCTTGCCCGCCAGATAATCCAGTTTCAGCGACTTGGCCGCGGCGCGCGGCGCCATCGGACCTTTGCCCTTGGTGTCCACGGTGACGATGGTGAACAGGGCATTGCCCGGGCCGTCGCGGAACAGCTGTAACTGGCTGTGCTGGTCCACCGGTCCCAGCACCGAGACCGGCGTCGAACCCTTGCCGTCCTTGCCCAAACTCTCGGCCCATAATTGCCGCCACCAGCCGCCGAACACGGCCAGGTGATCGACATAGGGCCACAGTATGGTGGTCGCCAGCCTGTTTTCCGACGCCAGCGCATGATGCAGCGCCGCGCCGGTGGCGGCGGGCGAACCGGCGGCGCTTTTGGCGGCCAGGGTCTCGGCCAGCACGGCGGCGGCGCCGGCGCGCAGCGCCTTCACGTCAATGCCCATCAAAATCGCGGGCAACAGGCCCACCACCGTGAGCACCGAATAGCGTCCGCCCACGCCGGTGGGATGATCCAGCCGCGCCGCCCCGATGGCATCCGCGAAATCGGCCAGCGCGCTCTGGTGCGGTTCGGTGATGATGGTGAAATGCTTTTTCAGCGCCTTGACGCCCGCCTGCTTCAGCGCTTCGGCGGCCGTGAGCACCTGCATCAGGGTTTCGGCGGTGCCGCCCGATTTGGAGATGGCGACGAAATGCGTCTTCTTCAGGTCAAAGCGCTTAAGGGCCGCACTCCAGGAAAAAGGATCGGGATTGTCGTGGAATTCCACGCCGGGGTTTTTCCGCAGAGCCGTAAGCGCCTGTCCGCCCAGGCTGGAGCCGCCAATGCCCAGCACGGCCACCGTCCTGGCGCCCTTGATTCCGGCCGCCACCTTCTGCGCCGCTTTCAGGTCATCCTTGCCCGCCGGAATGCCGAGCAGCTCCAGCGATTTATCCGCCGCCTGCTGGCGCAACCAAATCAGCGCCGCATCCGCGCGCTGCAGTGAGCTGTCATAAGCAGCCCTGGCGGGCGCGCCCTTGCCGGACAAGGCCAGATCGAGGGACAAGTTAAGCGGGGATTTTCTTGAGTCTGGCATGGCATCACTCTAGCAAAAGGTTTCGTGAAAACCGCCCCACCGCATAAGCCATCAACAGGCGGCCAAACAACAGGCATATATCATGTCCGGGGCTTGATAACCGGCGGCACGGTGGGTTTGACCGCCGGTTTTGCCGGCGGCGTGGCCCGTGGTGCCCCGGCCGGGGGGGCCGTCGGCGACGCCGTCACGGCTCCGGGCGCGTTGGCAACCGATGGCGGCGCGGGGCGCACCGGCGCCCTGGGCCGTTCTGTCACCGGTCTGCCCTCAACCGGCGTCCCAGCAACCACCACCGTCAAACGCGCGGGATCGTACAAACGTTTCGCCACCCGTTTGACATCGTCCAGCGTCAC
>Ga0302319_10017189_pt1 | contig 13268 bp, 12 predicted proteins | sample Bog_T0_2_FD_203319 | JGI IMG/M metagenome (GOLD analysis project Ga0302319, IMG submission 203319) | Peat permafrost microbial communities from Stordalen Mire near Abisko, Sweden - Bog_T0_2 | ecosystem: Environmental > Terrestrial > Soil > Wetlands > Peat | place: Sweden: Abisko, Stordalen Mire...
GGGCTGGAGGCGCGCGCCGCGGCCGGCGCGCTGGCGCAGACCTTCCGCGCCGCGCGCGCCACGGCGATTTCGCATAGCGAGACGGTGACGGTGGCGATCGATCCGGTGCGGCGCGAGTTCTCGGCTGATAATGGCCCCGTCCGCCGCTTCGCCGCCGGCGTCGTGGTCGAGGTGTTGCCGCCGGCGATTAGGGGGCCGGGTGGCGCCATGCTGATCAAGTTCTCGCCCGATGGCAGCGCCACGGGCGGCGGCGTCTCGCTCGGCGTCGGCCACCGGCATTTGCGCGTCGACGTCGACTGGTTGACCGGGCAGGTGAAGGTCACGGATGCGCTTTAAGGCTTCATCATCAGAAACGGGTCAGGCCGGCTTCACGCTGCTCGAAGTCATGGTCGCGTTTTCGATCGCGGCGCTGGCGATCGCGCTGCTCTATAACGGCGCCACCGGCGGGCTGAACGCCACGGCCACCGCCACGAAGAGCCAGGAGGCGCTGTCGCTGGCGCGTTCGCACATGGCGGCGATCGGCAAGGGCGAGGCGATCCTGCCGCAGGAAACCTCGGGCACCGATGGCGACGGCTATTCCTGGCATTTGCGCATCCGCGAAATCGGCTCGCGCCAGATGGCGCTGTCGGACAGCGACACGGCCAACGACACCAAGCCCACCAACGCGGTGCTGTACGACGTGCAGGTCAAGGAATCGTGGGAGGTGGCCGGCCGTTCGCACGAAATCAGCCTGGAGACGCACCGCTTCGATTTGCGCTCGGCGGAGGGCGGATGAAGCGCGAGGACGGTTTCACGCTGATCGAAATCCTGGTGGCCGTGACGGTGCTGGGATTCGTCATCGCCGGGCTGGTGCAGGCAACGCATTTCGGCGTCAACGCGTGGGATGTGCAGAACCGGCTGGTGGACAAGGCGCAGGCAATGGAGCGCGCCGAGGGCGTGTTGCGCGCGGTGGTGGAGCAGGCGGTGGCGCCGCTGGCGGCCGACGACAAGCCGTTCGCCGGGCAGGAGCACCGGCTGGACCTGATTACCCGCCTGCCGGCGCAACCGCAGACCGATCCGATCCGCCGCGCCGAAGTGGTGATCGGGGTGGATATGAATCACCGTCTGGTGCTGCGCTGGCAGCCCAAGCCGAACGCCACGCCGCTGAAGCCGGTGCAGCCGGCGCAGGAGATCGTGCTGGCCGAGGGCGTGGATCATTGGGACCTGACCTATCGCCAGGCGGCCGACCAGGGTGGTAAATGGTTGCGCGTGTGGGACGATTCCGAATTGCCGGCGCTGGTGACGATGCACATCGTGCTGCAGAACCAGAGCCGTCACTGGCCGACCATCCAGGCGGCCACGATGCTTGATACCAATGGTAGTTTTTGATGAAGTTAAGGAAGCGCTTCTTTTTGAAAAAAGAAGCAAAAACTTTTGCCCGGCTGTCGCGGACTAGTCGGCGACAGCCGGGCCAAAGTTTTTTGGTCAAAAAAGAACAGCTTTCCTTGTCGTCCCGCGAGTCCGGCTTCGCGTTGCTAATAGTGCTCTGGACCCTTGTCCTACTGGCGCTACTGACCGCGCAAATCACCGGCGCCGGCCGCAGCGAGGCCGTGATGGTGTCGGCACTCAGGGAGTCGGCGCAGTTGCAGCAGGCGGCCGATGGCGCCGTGTTCGAAACGCTGTGGCACATGCTGGATGGCGGCGGCGATTACTGGGCGCCCGCCGAAGGTGTGCGGGAAATGCGTGAGCCGGGCGCTGTGGTAACAGTGACGATCGAGGACGAGCGCGGCAAGCTGGACGTGAACCAGGTGCCGCCGCAATTGCTGGCCGGGCTGTTCATGGCGTTGGGCTCGGATGCCGACACGGCGCAGGCCCTGGGCAGCGCGATCGGCGACTGGCGCAGCCAGGCCTCGCCGGGCGACCAGCAGGACAACGTGCCGGCAGAGTACCGTATGGATGGCCGCGCCTGGGGCCCGCCCGGTCAGGAGATCGAGCGGCCGGACGAGTTGCTGCTGGTGCGCGGCATGACGCCGGCGCTGTATCAGGCGGCCCTGCCGTATCTGACCGTGGCGCTGGAGCAGGGGCCTTGGGTGCAATACGCCGGCCCGATGGTGCAGAATGCGATTGCGCGGGCGAAACGTATTGGCGGCATCGCGGTGGATAGCGCCGATCCGCGCGGCCCAGTGGTGTTGCGCGTTACCGCGGTGGCCAACGGCCCGGATGGGACACGGTTCGTGCGGCGGGCCTTGCTGCGGCTGGATGGCACGCTGAGCGGGCCAGCCTGGAAATACCGAATATTGTTTTGGGAATAAGCAAATGGTTCTTTCTTGAAAGAAGGAACCAACGAACTTTTGCAGGCGCTGTCGCTGACTAGCCGGCGAGTCCGCGATAGCAAGGGCAAAAGTTTTTGCTTCTTTTTTCAAAAAGAAGCGCTTGCTTCCTTGGGCGTCGCCACAAAAAAAAGGCGGCCCCCGAAGGGACCGCCCATTCTTAAAACGCTAGGCGAGAGGCTTAGCGGCCGATGCCCGAGCAAGCGGTCGTGTTGCCGATGTTGATGTTCCATGCGCCGGACTTCTTGGTGGCGGTATTGCCCACGATGTGGTCCAGGATCGCGGTGGCGAAAGCGGCGCGGCCGCCTGCCTTCAGCGTCACGAAGCCGTTGTCGGCCTGGTACGTCGCGTCATCCTGGCTGTAGGCGTTATTTACGAAGTTGAAATGCTGGTTCAGGAACGTGACAACGGCCGTGGTGACGGTCGGGTCGGCGTAGCACTGCGCCAGGTCAAGCGTCGTGTAGCCAACCACCGGGTACCCGGAGGCCGCCTGCGCAATGGCGGGCACCCACAGCAGCGGGTTGGCGCCTTCGGCTGCCGTGCTCGGCGGCTTCAGGTTCGCGTTGCCGGTAGCACCCGCCTTCGGATGCGCCAGCGCGGTAGCGATTTCCGTTGTGGTCGGCAATTCCGGGTTCCTGCCCTGCAGGACCGAGGCGACCACCAGCGTGCTGGACGTGCCGTTAACCTGAACCGTCGAGTTCGGATCGATCGTCGTGTAGTCGGGCGAGATGTAGCCGAGCGCCGGCTGGCTGCCTTCGCCTTCCAGTTCGCTGAACACGCCGCCGCTGCCCTTCGGGCCGTCGTTCGTGCCGTTGGTCAGGCCGTTCGTGACCGTGCAGAGGCCGGTGGTGGTGCTGCACGAGAACGACGTCGGGATGCCGTTGAAGCTGCTGGAGCCATTGAACAGCGAGGCGAATGTCGTGGTCGCCGTGAACTTAAAGCCGGCGGGAACATCGGCCGTGCCGCAGACCGAGTTCAGGTGCTGGGTCAGCAGGAAGCTCGTGCCCGAGCTGTCGCCGCGGTAGACGACATCGAACGTGCCAGCGGCGAACGAGGTCTTTTTCTTGGCCAGCGTCACGGCGTCGGTGATCTGGCTGAAATCGGTGTAGCCGCCGGAGAAGATTTCGCAGAGATCATGGTCGCTCAGCGACGCGGCGCCGTTCGCGGTGAAGCCCGAATCCACGATCGGGAACGCGATGCCAACGCCCAGGGCGGGCAGCTGGATCAGGTTGCCGGAGACGGCCTGCCCGTAGGTGTAGGAGTTTGACGTCCAGGCTGTGGCCTGCGTGCTGCTCAGCGTCGAGTCAGATGCGCCATAATCGACATAGTTGCCGTTCGTGGGGGGCAGATTCGAGCAGGCGCCGCCATTATTGCCGTCAACCTTGTTCAGGTCGCAGGTAAAGTCGTCCTGCAAGAAGGCCTTCTGGCCCGCGCCGGAGCCGGACGGCGAAAAGGCGCCGAACACGGCCTGCGTGCCGGTCTCGCCGGTGTTGAAGATGAACATTTCGTCGATCCACTCGTATTCGGCGAGTGTGGAGCCGCCGCCCTGGATGACGGTTTGGGCGTGCGAGACGCCCGAGAAGGACAACAGGACGGCCGCGGAAGCGGCGCCCAGCAGCTGGGTGCGTGACATTGGGGATCCCCTTTGGAGTACGCCAGCCACATCCGGGCCGGTCGGGGCGGGTGTTAACAAAAACCCGTGACACGCTTGTGACGAGTTGAAGATAGATCGGTGACACAATCGTGACGGATTGATGACAGGCCGCCAGTCTATTGAAATATCAAGAGTTACTTTATTGGGATGTGTGTCGCCTGCAAATCGGCTGAAGCCGGCTCAATTTCGATGTGTTAAACGTTTTAGTTGATCTCCTTGGCTTACTCTATCGCCTTGGACGCTTGTGGCGAGCAAACCACGTGTTCGGGCTGCATGGCTTTTGTCATCGATCTGTCACACGTGAAATCTGGTTATCCGACCAACTTGGTGGCATTAGGGGCGCCACCACAGCATCGACCGGTTATGGCCGACCTACGCGCGCGACCTGACGGAGCCCGTCCCAACGCCCCGCCCCGGCGCGTGCGGGCGATGGCTGCCGCGCTATTGCTGGTCGCCGCGACGCCCGGGTCACTGCTTGCCGCCGATACGTTCGACGTCAACGAAATCCGCATCGACGGCAGCACCGTGCTGCCAGAAGAGCAGGTGGAGGAGACGGTTTATCCCTATCTCGGCCCCGGCAAGAGCGCGGCCGACGTGGAGTCGGCGCGCCACGCGCTGCAGGATGCCTATACCAAGGCGGGGTATGTCACGGTTTCGGTGGCCCCCCCGCGCTGGGTGGACCGCGCCGAAGGTGTGATCGGCATTCACGTCATCGAACGCCGCATCGGGCGCCTGCGCGTCAAGGGCGCGCGCTACTTCGTGCCCGATGCGGTGCGCGACGCCGCGCCTTCGGTGCAGCCCGGCACAGTGCCGAACATGAACGCGGTGAAAAACGACCTGGTGGGCCTGAACCAGTTGCCTGACCGCACCGTGCAGCCCTCGCTGAAGCCTGGCCGCTATCCCGATACGGTGGATGTGGACCTGGACGTGGTGGACAAGCTGCCGGTGCACGGCACGCTGGAGCTGAATAACCGTTACAATGCCGATACGCATGCGCTACGCCTGAACGCCTCGCTGACCGACAACAATTTGTTCCAGCGCGGTGATTCGGCAACGATCAGTTACAGCGTGGCGCCCGAGGATGTGCGAGACGCGGAAATCGAATCCGCGAGCTACCTGTTCCACATTCCGGACAGCCGCATGTCGCTGCTGTTCACCTATCTGCATTCGAACAGCAATGTCGTGGCGCTGGGCACCACCGATGTGGCCGGCCGCGGCGAAACCGCCGGTTTCCGGCTGCTGATCCCGCTGGGCACCGATACCGACAGCACCGGCCACAGTTTCACCCATAGTTTCAGTATCGGCTGGGACTATAAACGGTTTTACGAACTCGATACCTTCACCACCAGCAATACCAGCACCAGCGCGCCGGTGACGTACTACCCGCTGAACGCGGCCTATGCGGCCAACTGGACCGGGCCGAAATCGACCACGGACGTGAATGCCAGCGTGGAGCTCGGCGTCGGCCCGCTCGGCAGCAATGCTTATGTGTTCGACAATAAGCGCTATCTCGCCAACACCGGATTTTCGCTGCTGCGCGCCAGCGTGACGCGCGAGCAGGATTTGCCGTACGACATGCAGCTTTGGGGCAGCCTGTCCGGCCAGGAAACCAACGACCCGCTGGTCTCCAGCGAGCAGATCGCGCTGGGCGGCGCCGACAGCATCCGCGGTTATCTAGAGGCCGAGGCGCTGGGCGATTACGGCATTTATTTGCAATCCGAGCTGCGCAGCCCGGATATCCGTAAATACCTCGGCAAATACCTGAGCCGCCAGCTGACCACCTGGCGTTTCCACCTGTTCGCCGATACCGGCGTGGTGGGCTTACGCGATCCAACGGCCGGTCAGCGCACGAGCGATGGGTTGAGCTCGGTGGGCGTGGGCACGCGGGTTAATCTCTGGGGCTATTTGAACGGTCAGGTGCAGGATGCCGAGACCTTGAATAATGGTCCTGACACCAAGGCCGGCACCAACCGGGTGCTGTTTCGCGTTTTCGGGGAGTTCTAGCGTATGAAGGCCATGATGCAGCGCCGCGCGAGTTTTAGCGCCACGCTCCGCCGCGCCGGTTTGGCGGTTGCCTTGGCCAGCGCGGCCCTGTTGCTGGGCGCCGGCGGTGCTTCGGCCAGCTGGTGGAATCCGGATTGGCAGAACCGCGTTAAAATCGATGCCGATGCGGGCCCGAAAGGCGCCAATATCGGCGAGGCGATTGGCCGTACGCAGGTTTTGATCCGCCTGACGCAAGGCAATTTCAAATTCGATAGTGCGAAAACCGACGGCAGCGATTTGCGCTTCGTCGCCGGCGACGACAAGACGCCGTTGCGCTACCATATCGAGAAATGGGACGGCCTGGTTGACCAGGTGGCGCTGATCTGGGTGGACGTGCCCGATCTGGCGCCCGGCACCAGCAGCAATTTTTACATGTACTGGGGCAACGACAAGGCCAATGACGGCGCTGATGCGCATGCCACGTACGACCCCGACCAGTTGCTGGTCTGGCATTTCGGCGGCGACAACGCGCTGGCGCATGACAGCACGGGCTACAACAACAATGCATTGACGCCGTTCGTGCGCGACGAGGCCGGCATTATCGGCTTCGGCGCGAAATTGGCCGGCGCGCCGCCGGTGAAATTGGCGCCCAGCCCATCGTTGAACCTGACCGCGAACGAAACGCTGACCTGGCAGGTATGGGCCAAGCCGGCGCCGCTGAACCAAACCAGCGTGATTTACGACCAGCGCGACAGCGGCGGCGTGGCCGATTTCCAGATCGGCCTGGCGGCCGGCGTGCCCTATGTGCAGGCGACACCCGCCACCGGCGCACCGGTGCGCGCGCAGGCCGGCGCCGGCATTACCGGCGATAGCTGGCACCTGATTACGGTGACGGCGGACGGCACGAAGCTGAAGCTGTACGTGGATGCGGTGAAGGTGGCGGAAATTGCCGGCGGCGTGCCGGCGATCGACGGGCCTGGATTGCTTGGCGGCGCTGAGGCAGCGCCGGCAGCGCCTGCCGCAACGCCGCCCGCGCCAGGCGCGACGGCGCCCGCGGTTGCACCGCCGGCCGCGCCCGTTGCCGCGCTGCCGAATTTCACCGGCGAGCTCGACGAACTGGAAATCAGCAAGGTGGTGCGTCCGGATGGCGCTATCGCGGTGGCGCTGCACAGCCAGGGGCCCTCGGCCAATCTACTGGTCTTCGAAGGGCCGGAGCAAACCAGCGGCGGTGGCGGCTATATCGGCGTGCTGGTGCATTCGCTGACGCCGGACGCCGAATTCGTCATCGGCATCCTGATGGTGATGATGCTGATTTCCTGGGTGGTGATGTTCAACCGCGGTGTGGTGATCGCCACCACGCGCGGTGCGAATAAACGTTTCCGCCACGTTCTGCGCGATACGATGCGCCGTTCCGGCGCCGATATCCTGCCCGCCCTGCCGACGGAATCGGCGAAAAAGATCGGCCATTCGAGCTTGCTGGCGCTGTACGATACCGGCGTGCGCGAGGTGCATGACCGCCTGAAGGGAGGACGCTGCCTGCCGGATGGCTCGATCGCGCCGCAATCGCTGGCGGCCATTAAATCGGCCATGGATGCGCAAATGGTGCGCGAAATCCAGCGCCTGAATAATCTGATGGTGCTGCTGACGATCGCCATTGCCGGCGGGCCGTTCATCGGACTGCTGGGCACCGTGGTCGGCGTGATGATTACCTTCGCGGCGATTGCCGCTTCGGGCGATGTGAACGTGAACTCGATCGCGCCTGGTATTGCCGCGGCGCTACTGGCCACGGTGGCGGGGCTTTCGGTCGCGATCCCGTCGCTGTTCGGCTACAATTATTTTCAGACGCGCATCAAGGACACCGTGGCGGAAATGAGCGTGTTCGTGGATGAGATCGTGACGCGCATTGCCGAGGGGAATTTGGGCGATGGTAGGACGCAGCCGGGTGAGTAATGAAGCAAGAAAGGCCAGGGCTCTGCCCTGGACCCGCTGGGGCCGGGGGCCCCAGACCCCGATCTGTTTCTGTAGCCTTCAAGTAATGGGGTCTGGGGCCGGACGGCCCCAGCGGGTCCAGGGCGGAGCCCTGGCCTTTAACAAAGGCTAATTATCATGCAGATAAATGAAGACAAGCCCTACGACGACATCAACATCACGCCGATGTTGGATCTGGCGTACGTGCTGTTGGTAATCTTCATCATCATGACGACAGCCAGCGTCCAGGGCGTGAAAGTGGATTTGCCGCATGGCAGTTCCACGGCCTCGCTGGCCGTGCCGAAAACCAAGGTTATTTCGATTTCCAACTCCGGCCAGATTTTCATGGACGCCATTCCGGTTTCGGTGGGCGAGCTGGAAAGCAAATTGCGCGACGCGATGGCGGTGACGCCGGATTTGCCGGTGGTGCTGAAGGGCGACCGCGCCGTGCAATATGAAAAGGTTATGACGGTGCTCGATCTGTGCGGCCGGCTCGGCATCAGGTCGATCGGCCTGGCCAGCCAGCATATCGCGGGAAGCTGATAAGATGTTCGGCGACGAAGAAGAAATCATCCGCAAGCCCGCGCTGCGACGCTATGGCGTGCCGGCGCTGCTGGTGGCGTTCATCGGCGGCGGCGCCGTCGGCATCATGACGCTGATGAAGCATACCGGCCCCACCGCGCGCCCGCATATCGAACAGCACATCACGCAAATCCAGTTGCCGCCACCGCCACCGCCCCCGCCGCCGCCGCCGCCGAAGGAGCCGCCGAAGCAAGAGACCAAGCTGGAGCAGAAGCAGGTGGTGGCTAAGCCAACGCCGAAAGTTCCAAGCCCGCCGCAGGCGCTAACCGCGCATGCCGGCGCCGGCAACGATGCGTTCGGCCTGAAGGCCGGTGAAGGCGGCGGCGATGGCAGTTGCGTCGGCGATTGCGGTTCGGGCGATGCAGATGACGGTACGTATTTCGAAAACGTCTTGAACGGCATGGTGAAGGATACGCTGCGCGACGACGACCGGCTGCGCACGGCGCATTACCGCGCTACCGTGGCGATCGTGTTCGACAGCTCTGGCCATGTGGAGCACGTGCAGTTCCAGAATTTCGAAGGCGACCAGGATGCGCGCGACGAAGTCGCGCGGGTGCTGTCCCGCATGGCCTCGAGCGAATCAATTCCAGCCAATGCAGCGAATGGCAAAGCGTGGATCGTGCGGCTCAATGCGCACGCGCCGGGCTGAGTAAGGGTAGGGGGATTATGTTTTCGACCTCGACGCGGCGGCTTTTTGCCGCCGCTTTTTCAGAACGGCGGCTTTTTGCCGCCGCTCTTTCGGAACGGTGGCGTTCGGCCACCGCTCTCTCGGCCACCCTTGCCATCGCGCTCGCCGCTACATCGCTGCTGGCGCCGGCGCCGGCGCGCGCGGACCAGCAGACCGTGAAGCTGATTCAGTTGCTAATCCAGAAAGGCATCCTGTCGCCGAACCAGGCGAAGGATTTGCTGAAGGAAACCGGTGGCGGTGCGGTCACTGGCGGGCATCATCACGCCGCGGCGCCGGAAGGCGAGGAGGGCGAACCGCCCACCACGACCGGCCAGATTCGCGTGACCTACGTGCCGCAGTTTATCCGCAAGCAGATCGCCGACGAGGTGCGCGCCCAGGTGATGGACCAGGCGCAGGAGGAAGGCTGGGCGCAGCCGGATGCACTGCCGGAATGGACCAAGCGCATCAAGATTTATGGCGACATGCGCATGCGTTACGAAGGCGATTTCTTCGACAAGAACAATTACAACCAGTTCGTCAATTTCAACTCGATCAATAACGGCAGCCCGTTCGACGCCAATAGCTACGGCATCAATGGTGGCACGCAGGCCAACCCGCCGTTCCTGGATACGTCGCAGAACCGCAATTTCTTTAAGCTGCGCGCGCGGCTCGGCTTCGAAGCCGAGATCGACGATTGGGTGAAAGCCACGTTCCGCATCGGCACCGGCCAGAACGACAGCCCAGTGACGGCCAACGAAATTCTGGGCGCCGGCAACGGCAGCTCGCTGGCGAACGGCGATTTCGCCAAGCCGTCACTGTGGCTGGACCGCGCCTATTTCACGCTCACGCCGCTCAAGGACGTGACCCTGTATACCGGGCGCATGAACAATCCGTTCCTGCCGTCCGACCTTATGTTCGCACAGGATCTGGGCTTCGATGGTTTTGCGGCCAATTACCACCGCGATATCGGCTCGGGCGTCGCGGTGTTCGCGAATACCGGCGCGTTTCCGATGTTCAACACGGCGCTGGATTTCTCGACCAATTCCGACGTGAAATACGGCAGCACTGACGCGTACCTGGCCGCGCTGCAGGCCGGGGCGACGTGGACAATCAGCCCGCAATACCAGGCGTTGCTCGGCATCGGCATTTTCGATTATCTCGGCAACCAAGGCGCGGTTTCCTCGCCCTGCTACGTGCAGCCTGCCAACCAGTATTATTGCAGCACGGACGATACGCGCGCGCCGTTCGTGCAGTTCGGTAATACGTTGTACGCTATTCGTAACATCGTGCCGTCGAACGGCAGCACGGCAACGAGCCCCAATCCGCAATATTACGGCTTGGCCTCACGCTTCGACGTGCTGGATATCCACCCACGATTCGATATCCTGACCTGGCACCCGATCGACGTGGAATTCGACGGCGAATTCACCAAGAACCTGGCCTACGACCGGTCGGCAATCGTCAACCATGGGCCCGCCAACGGCCCGGTTGGTCCGGTCAACAATTTGGGCAATGGTGGCATCTATCAGGGCGGCGATACTGGCTACGAAGCCAAGGTGACGCTGGGCCATCTGATTATCGAGCAGCGCCTCGATTGGAGCGCGTTCCTTGCCTACCGTTATCTCGAAACCGATGCGACGCTGGATGCGCTGGCGGATAGCGATTTCCACCTCGGCGGTACCAATGCGAAGGGCTACCTGGTGGGCGCCAGTCTTGGCGTGGCGCGAAATACCTGGCTGACGCTGCGGTACCTATCGGCCAACCAGGTGTCGGGACCGCAATACGGCGTCAGTTCGGTCTATGTCGATCTGAACGCGCGGTTCTGACCATGCGCTTTACCCTGCTGCTCTCCGCAACCATCCTGTGCGGCACGATAAGCGCGGCGCGTGCCGACGACACGACCGAGGACCGTCTGCGCGCGGCGTTGAAACAGTCGGTCAGCGAAATGCGCGCGGCGCAGGACCAGGCCTCGCAAGCGCAGGCGCAACTGACGCAGGCGCAAGGCGACCTGGCGGCGATGAAGGCGAAGTTTGACGCCGACGAAGCCAAGCTCGCGCAACTCAGCGGCAGCGGCCCGGCCGCCAAGGCGCTGCAGGCGGAACTGGATGCCGCCAGGCAGCAGAATGCCGCGCTGCAGAGCGGCCTGAGCAAATACGAAGGCGCGGTGCAGCAGGCGCAGGACGTGGCGCGCGCCAAGGATGCCGAAAACCAGCGCGCCCAGGCCGGATTGCGTTCGAATTTCACCGCGCTGGAAACCTGCAAGGAAACGAACAAGAAATTGATCGACGTGTCCGAGCAGGTGCTGAATTTGTGGCACGACCGCAGCTTTATCTGGGTGCTGCGCAAGAGTTATGAACCGATCGTGGGCGCGGCCAAGGTGGACCTAGAAAATATTGTGCAGGATTATGACGATAAGATCCGGGATCAGGAGTATATCCCGCCACGGGAGCCGGCGGCGCGGCATTAAGGAAGAGTTCTTTTTTGAAAAAAAGAACCAAAAAACTTTTGCTCCTGTCGGATGTTGGATAGGTAATCGCGTGACCCAATTCGCAAAAGTTTTTGCTTCTTTTTTCAAAAAGAAGCGCTTCCTTGCCTTACTCGTGTTAGCCGCCGCCTCCCCGGATCCCGTAGTGGCAGTGCGCGGCAGCGACGCGATCACCGCCAGCCAGGCTCGCGCCCTGATCGCCGCTGCCGACCCCGATCTGCGCCACCGCCTGCAAACCGATCCCACCGCGGTAACCGCCCTGGTGCGCGATACGCTGTTGCAGCACGCGATCCTGGCCGAAGCCGAAGCGCAGCATTGGGACCAGAACCCCGAAGTGGCGGCCCTGCTGCGGCGCGCGCGCGAAACCGTGCTGCTGCAAAGCTACCTGGCCGCGCAAGCGAAAATCCCCGCCGCGTATCCGTCCGAGGTCGATATCCAGGCTGCCTACAATCAGGCCAAGGCACAGCTGATGCAGCCGCGCAGCTACCACCTGATGCAGGCCACGCTGCAAAGCACCGGCGGATCCCCGGATGCCGCGCGTGAAAAACTCACGGCGCTGCAACGCGATATCGCGCATGGCCGCGCCCGTTTCCAGGATGCGGCCAAGCGTGTGCCCGGGCTGCAAATCGCCGATATCGGCTGGCAGCCGGAAAACCGGCTGCTGCCGGCCGCGCGCGATGCGGTTGCCGGCCTGCTCGAAGGCCAGGTCAGCAGCCCGGTCTGCACCGCCGCCGGCTGTGCGCTGCTGCAACTTACCGCCACGCGACCGGCCGGGCCGGCGCCGCTGGCCGATGCGCGCGATGGGTTGATCCGCCTGCTGCGCCAGCAGAAGCAGCGTCAGCTGGAACAAGCTTACTCGAACGCGCTGCTGGCCAAGCAGCCCGTGCAGGTCAACGAAATCGAGCTCTCGCATCTGGCTGGGCCGTGACCCATATTCAGCGCATCATGACGCCAGCTTCTCGCCGCACCGCGCTCGCCGCCGCCCTGGTCTGCCTAGCGGTACAAGGTTACGCGCAGCCGGTCAGTGGCCAGCCGGCGGCGCCGCCCGCCACGGGCAATTGCACCGACGTGCAGGTGGGTTCGGCGCAAAGCTATGACTGCATTAACGCCCAGCTTGGCGCCGTGGCGAACAGCACGCAGCGCTTTTCGTCCGACGCCAATGCGCCGGTCAGCGCCAGCTCGCCCAGCAACACGGTGGGCGTGTTCAACCAAAGCGCCACGGCCAACCGGCTGGGGCGGAATTTCGGTAAGTCCGTGACCCCGTACCGCCCCGCCAGCGTGCCGCCGCCGGTGCTCGGCAGCCCGAGGTAGGGTGACCAACGAGGATTTCCGGGCTTTGGCCCTGGCGCTGCCGGACGCGACGGAATCCTCGCATAGGGGCCACCCGGATTTCCGCGTGCGCAACAAGATATTCGCCACGCTGTGGCCCGAACAGAACCGCGGCATGGTGAAGCTGCACCCTGAGCAGCAGGGATTGCTGGCCCAGGCCGAACCCGGGAGTTTCACGCCGGTGCCGGGCGGCTGGGGCGCGCGCGGCGCCACGCATGTGCATTTGGCGGCGGCCGATGCGGCCAGCGTTGCCAATGCGTTGGCCATGGCGCATGCAAACGTTTTGGCGGC
>Ga0302319_10017192_pt1 | contig 13267 bp, 13 predicted proteins | sample Bog_T0_2_FD_203319 | JGI IMG/M metagenome (GOLD analysis project Ga0302319, IMG submission 203319) | Peat permafrost microbial communities from Stordalen Mire near Abisko, Sweden - Bog_T0_2 | ecosystem: Environmental > Terrestrial > Soil > Wetlands > Peat | place: Sweden: Abisko, Stordalen Mire...
CGGCTTCGGCAACCTGCACGACGTGCAGGTGAGCGACACCATGCGAGTCGTGCAGTTCACCCCTCCCGGCTCGGCCTGCGCCATCGTCTTCGGCACCGGCATGGGCGAGCTGACCGCGATGAAGCCCGGCTCGGTCAAGGGCCTGCACTTAGTCGTGGACGACATCGAGCAGGCGCGCGCCGAGCTCGTCGGCCGGGGCGCCGATGTGGGCCAGATCACCGACAACGGGGGCGTGAAGTACGCGAGCTTCAACGATCCCGACGGCAACCTCTGGCTGCTGCAGCAGTGGCCACACTGAGCGGCCGGGCCGCGCGGCGGCCGGCCGGAAGGCCGGCCGCCGCGCGCGCTCAGGCGCCCTCCGCGACCAGCGCTTCGCCTGCCACGAGCGCGTCGAGCGACCACGAAGCGCGGCACACGCCGGCGACGGCTGTGACCAGCAGCATGCCGACGCCGCAACCCACGAACAGCGCGGCGGGACCGAGCTTGACGACCGCGCCCGACAGCGCCTGCGACAGAGGCGTGACGCCGAGCATGGCCAGCATCACCAGGCTCATCACGCGGCCCAGCATGGGCGGCGGCGTCATGCGCTGCACGAGGGTGATCATGACCACCGCGACGTAGCCGTTGCCGACACCCAGGCCGGCGAGCAGCGCGACGCCCACCCAGACCGACGTGATGAAGGCAAGCGCCCCCACGACCAGGCCAAAGCCCACGAAGAGCGCCAGCACGACGACGGTGAAGGTGCGCGCCGAGGGCCGCGGCGCGGCGGCCGCGGAGAGCATGCCGCAGAGGTTACCCATACCGTAGGCGGAGACCAGAAGGCCGAACGCCGCGGCGCCCTGGCTGAAGCGCGTCTGGGCGAGCACGGGGACGCCCACGAAGAGCGGGCCGACGATCAGCAGGTTGGCGGCCGCGATCAAGCCGACGAGCCAGCGAAAGGCCGGTCGCGACAGGGTGAAGCGCAGCCCCTCGGCCACGGCGTCGAGGGCGTGGCGCGCAGACCCGGCGCCGAGCGCCGGCAGCGAGCGGATGAACACGAGCGTCGCCGCCGACACGGCGTACGACACGGCATCGACCAGGAACGCCACCCCGACGCCGGTCAGGCCGGCCTCACGCCCGGCGTGCGACACCGCGAAGAGCGCGATCAGGCTGCCGGCCAGCGCCGGTCCCGCGAACTGCGCCAGCTGGTCGGCGCCCATCATCAACGCGTTGCCGCCCTCGAGCTGCTCGCGTTCCAGCAGGCGCGGCAGCGCGGCCTCGGCGGCCGGCATGAAGAAGCCCGACACCACGCCGAAGGCGAGCGTCAGTCCGTAGACCATCCAGAGCTGCACTGTGCCGGTGAGCACCGTCGCGGCGAGCACACCGCACAGGGCGAAGCGCAGCGCGTCGCAGGCGAGCATGATGGCACGCGGCGAGTGGCGGTCGGCCAGGGCGCCGCCGACCAGGATGAGCGCCGCACGCGGCACGCCTGCCAGGGCGAGCACCAGGCCGAGCTGCAGCGGGTCGTGAGTGAGGGTGAGCACGAGCCAGGGCAGCGCGATCAGGTGGAACTGATCACCCAGGTGCGAGATGCCCTGGCCGGCCCACAACAGCCGGTAGTCACGAGCCTTGAGCGCGGCGAACATCACTCCCCCTGCGGGCCGTGGTGCGGCGTGTCGAGCAGGCCGCGCACGAGAGCGTCGAGGCCGAACTCGAACTCGGCCTCGAACCCCAGGTAGTGCCCCTCGGCGAGCACGCGGGTCATGTGCGGGAACTCGGCGGCGTCGAGCGCCTCGAACTCGCGTTCCTCGCCGAGCTCGCCGTCGACCAGGTGGTGGTAGTAGCCGACTGCGCCTCCGAGGATGTACTGCGCGACCACGTCGACGGCCGCGAGCGCCTGATCGGCCGTCAGGCCGGCGGTCAACAGCGCGCCCAGGAACGGCTCGACGGGGCGCAAGGCGGTCGCCGTTCGCACGGAGCGCCCGGCCAGCACCGGGATGGCGCGCGGGTGCTCGAGGATGGCCGCGCGGTAGGCGCGCGCCGCCTGCTTGAGCTGCTCCGCCGGCGACGCGGCGGCATCGATCGCCGCGGTGTCCACGCCGGCCATGACGGCGTCGAGCACGAGGTCGTAAAGCGCCGCCTTGTTGGCGACATGGTAGTAGGCGGCCATGGGATTGACCCCGAGCTCGGCGCCCAGGCGCCGCATGGACAGCGCGTCGAGGCCCTCGGTGTCGATGATCGTCATGGCCGCGTCGACGATGCGCTCGCGAGCGAGCGGTTCGACGTTCTTGCGGCGCGGCGCCATGCCGGTCTCCTTTCGTTATGCTACGTTGTAGCACAAAATACGCTACGCTGTAGCATACGTCAAGAGACCGGTAGTTCGAGCTACGCGGCGCGGCCCTGTCGGTCGCGCGCGGTGAGGCCGCCCCGACGGTGCCGGAAGACCAGACGGCGGCCGGACGTCGCGGTAGACCCCGACCCTAGTAGGCCAGCCGCGCCTCGGCGAGCAGCTGCCCGATCAGCCGGGTGCCGTTGGCCACCGCGGCGCTCGTGGTCGAGCTGCCATCGGCCAGCTCGCCCGCTGGTATCGGCACGCCGACGCGCGCCGTGATGCGCGCGAACGAAGGCCACTTGTTGTCGGGCGGCAAGGCCTTGCCGGTGCCCGTGAGGTACAACGGCAGGAGCGCCGCGTTGGTCTTGAGCGCGAGGTAGACGGCGCCGCCATGGACCTCGTCGCGGGCGATCCCCCCCTGCGGAAAGATCGCCACCGTCCCGCCCTCGCCAAGGATCTCGATCGCTCGCCTGAAACTCGCCACGTTGGCGTGCTCTTCTTCGACCGGCAGGGCGCCGATGCCGCGCAGGTAACGCCCGACACCGCGCTTCTCGAACAGGTGGGCGGCGGAGAGGAACGTGAGGCGCCTGCCCCTGAAGACCGAGATCAGCACGAAGCCGTCGAGGTTGCTCTCATGGTTGGCCACGACCACGAGAGGCCCCTCGGCGGGGATCCGCTCGCGGGCTACCACCTTGAGCCGAAAGGCGCTTCTGAAGACTGGTCCGACGGCCAGCGCGGTAGCCGTGTAGGGAACGAGTCGCGGCACCTGGCCGCCTGGGCGATCGTGAACGGGGAGGATCCTGGACCTGACCTTTACTGGTGGATCGACGACTCCATGATAATGCCACGGAGGCCCGCCGCGTGTAGTTGCGTCGTCATCCGGCCGCACGGCCGCGCTCTCCGGCCCCTGACCGACCGGCTAATGGATCAGCTCGAGCAGGCCTTTCGTGCTGTAGACGACGCCGACCACGGCGAACAGCACAAGGAGCACGGGACGATTGTAGCGGGCAAGCCAGGCTTTGGCGCGGTCGACGTCGACGGCGGAGCGGCGGTGGGCCACGAGCACCCCGGCGACGATCACGACGGGCAGCGCGCAGGCGAACGCGACGAACAGCCCGAGCGCCACGGCCGCCTGCGCCCGGCTCACGTCGGCGGCCAGTATGTCGAGCATGGCCGGAGTCTGCATCTCGTAGTTGACGAGCAATACGCCCACGGCGACCGCCCCCAGCGGCCCCATGCCGGCGACCAGACTCATCCAGCGTGGCTGGGCGCCCCCGGCGGGCCGCGGCCGCCGGACGAGCAGCACCGCGAACGCGACGAGGAAGGCCAGGCCGATGAGCAGCCAGGCCCAGCGCACGAAGGGAGTGCTGGCGCCCGATCTGGTCACGAGCGACCCGCCGAAGACCAGCAGCACGAGCGCGCCGAAGAGTGCCATGCCGACGAGCAAGGTGGCGATGTAGGCCAGGCCGCACGCCCGCGGCCGGCGCGTGGTCGACACCACGAGCGCCGCCACCACGGGCACCGGGTTGATCGTGATGATGATCGCCACCGGCAGGATCTGGAGGAGGAGCGACGTCATCGGCAGATCAGCCGCGGCCGCGGGCTCAATCGCGCGCTCACCCGGACACGTCGATCGGCGACCCTACGCGCCGGCGCGGCGACGAGCCCTGGGGCCGCGGCGGGCCGGAGAGACTGAAGGCCAGGATCTGCATGTCGTCGCTCCAGCGCCCCGCGAACCGCAGCGCTGCGTCGCGCAGACGCTCGGCCACCTCGCGAGGGCCGATGCCGGGGTGGTCGCAGAGCGTCTGGGCGAGGCGGCGCTCGCCGAACAGCGCCGTGCCCACGCGCGCCTCGGTGATGCCGTCGGTGAAGAGCGCCACGCACTCACCCGGCGCCAGTACCACGTGCCCTACGGGGTAGTCGCAGGGAAACGTGCCCAGCGGCACGCCGAAGACGGTCTCCAGGAAGCCGCACGACTGCCGCCGCACGAGCAGCGGGGCGGGATGGCCGGCGCTGGCGTAGGCGGCCTCGCCGGTGGTCAGGTCGAGCGTGAGCAGAAAAGCCGTCACGAACTGGTCGTCGGGGCCGTTGCGCCGCAGCAGCAGCTCGTTGGTCTTGCGCAAGATGAAGCCGGGCGCGGCGTCGACGAGGGCGAAGCTGCTCACCGCGGTGCGCACGGTCTCGGTCATGCCGGCCGCACGCACCCCTTTGCCCTCGACGTCGCCGAGCAGCACGACCACCCGGCCGTCGGGCACGGTGAAGACGTCGTGAAAGTCGCCGCCGACGAGCTCGGGGGCGTGAGCGGTCTCGGTGACCAGCGCCAGGTCGAGGCCCGTGATCGTGGGCAGGGGATGGATGAAGTTCTCCTGCAGGGTCACGGCGATGTGGCTCTGGGCGTGCAGCAGGTCGCGCTGCGCGCGTTGCTCGGACTCGTGGCGTTCGGCGTTCCAGACGGCGCTCGTCGCCTGCAGCGCGAGCAGGCGAAAGACGCGCAGCAGATCGCCGGCGACCGGGTCGCCGTGACGGCGCCCGAGCCCGACGAGCAGCCCCTTGAGCCGCACCCCGGCCACCACCAGGGGAGCCGTCCAGGCCTCGTCGTAGCCGTGCCGCGCGCAGAGCGCCGCGAACTCGGGCGAGCCCAGCGCCGCGACGGCCACGAGCCGCGGCCCGGTGCGTTCGAGGTCGAGCGCGGCGATATCGATGGGCTGCAGGTGGACGCTCGCGGTGTCGTCGAGGATGCCCTCGGTGGCCGCCGGGCGCAGCTCGCCGCCGTCGTCGGCCATGACGAACAGGGCGAAGGCCGGCAGACCGGTGAGGATGCAGCCGTACTCGACGACCTGCGAGGCCGCGCCCTGCAGCGAAAGCGCCGAAGCGAGCAGCGCGCCGAGGTGGATGAGGCCCTCGAGGGTGCGCGCATCGGGCACGCCGCTGTTGCCGGGAAGGTCTGACCGGCGGCGCAGCGGACGGACCGGCTGCGGAGCCCCCGACGCCCGACTGTCGCTCATGAGACCCGCGGTCCTCTAGGACAAGCCGCGGCCGGCGAGCTCGGCGAAGGCCTCGCCGAGCACGAACCCGTCGGAGGTGATGGAGAACTCGCGGATCGCGGGGTCGTGGCCGCTCGCCCTGGTCTTGATCACCGTGATGGCGCGCTTGATCTGCGAATCGGCGCGCACGTAACTGAGCAGCAGGACGTTATCGGACAGGTGGCTGATGCCCTGCCGCGAGAGCACCGTGGTGGCGAACAGGTCGCCGATCTCGTGGGTCATGAAGGTGGAGACGCCCTTGACGGCCATGGCCTGGGTGAGCGAGTACATGAAGTCGCGAAAGCGGCCATCGCTCGGCGAGGCGGCCTGCAGGTCGTTGACGCTATCGATGAGCAGGCGCTGGGCGCCCTCCTCGAGCGCGCGCCGCGAGACCCGGCTGACGAACTCGTCGATGTAGATGTCGACCGGCGAGACGTCCATGACCGTGAGCATGCCCGCGGCGATCGCTCCCCCGATGTCCCAGCCGAAGCCCATGGCGATGCGCTGCAACTGGGTCGCGTTTTCCTGCATGGTGGCGATCAGACCTTTCTCGCCCATCTCGATGCCTTTGAAGATGAAGTTCAGGCCGAGCAGCGTCTTGCCGCTGCCGGGAGGGCCGAAGGCAAGCGTAGAGCTGCCCTTCCAGAGGCCCGCCGGGAGCATCGCGTCGAGGGCGGGCACACCGGTGGCGCTGCGCGCCGCGGCGAGCTCGTAGTCGACCGGCACCTCGGGCGTAGCGAGGCGCGGGAAGAGCTCGATGCCGTGGGCGCCTATGCGAAAGGCGTGCTCGCCGCCGAAGAAGGCGCTGCCGCGCAGCTTGGTCACACGCAGGTAGCGCACGTCGCTCACACCGATCTTGTCGAGCACGAGCTCGACGATGCTGTCGGTCACGGCGAACTCGGGCAGCGCGGGGATCTCGGCGGGACCGTACTCGCCCACCCAGAACGAGGTGATGGCAAGCGACGACAGCACCGCGGTCAGCACCGAGAGGCTCGCGCGGAACTCCTGCTCGGAGTCGGTGAACGAGTGCAGCGCCTTGAAGCTGTCGATCACCAGGAAGGCCGGCTGATGGCGCTTGATGAGCTCGACCAGCTCGTCGACCGCAGCGACGAGGCCGCGCGTGCGCAGCGGCTCGCTCAGCTCCTGGTAGATGATCGCCTCGCCGATCTGGTCGGCGTCGAAGTAGTCGAACTCCTGCACGTAGCGCAGCATGCGGTCGAGCGGTTCGGAGACCGTGCTGATGTAGAGCACGGGGCGTTCGGCCGAGGCGTTGTGAAAGGCGATGCTCTGGGCGAGCACCGTCTTGCCGGTGCCCGGCATGCCCATGAGGAGGTTGGTGGAGTTCACGGGAAAGCCGCCGCCCAATATCTGATCGAGGGCCTCGTTGCCGCTTTCGATGCGTCTCACGAGCGGAGCGCCCCCTTCAGGTGGCCAGCACGGCGGCCTTGCCGACAAGCATGGTCTTGACGAGCTCGATCAGCGCCGGTTGTTCGAGCGGCTTGAGCAGGAAGGCGTCGGCGCCGGCCGCCAGGGCGCGCTCGCGCACATCGAGCACGCTGAAGACGAGCACGGGGATCGACGCGGTCTGGGGGTCGGCTTTGAGTGCCTGGCAGACTTTCAGGCCGCTCACGCCGGGCAGGATGACGTCGACGATGACGAGGTCGGGTCGCACCCGCTTGGCGTCGTCGAGGGCGCCCGCACCGTCGAGCGCCACGAGCACATCGTAGCCTTCGTTGCCCAGGAAGTACTGCTCGAGCTCGGCGGTGATGGGGTCGCGCTCGGCGACCAGGATCATGATGGCGCCCCTGTGCGCTGCCTCGCGTGCCACTCCTCCGACCTTGTGGAGCTCGTGCGCGAGCAAGCGGTGCGCGGCGCCCGCCTGCAGGCCGTCGTCGATCTCGGCCTTGAGGAATCGTAGACGCTCGACGTCGAGCTGGCTGTAAAGGCGATGCCCGCCGGCGGTGCGAAACGGCTTCACGACGGCGTAGCGGCGCTCCCAGTAGCGCAGGGTGGTGATGGGGATGTCGGTCATCTCGCTGACGGCGTTGATGGCGTAGATACCGATCTGGGAGCCTGGGTCCAACAGTACCTCCAGTGTCGGCGAGCCGTGGGCGGGTCCGACTGCGAACTCAACACAAACTGAAGTAACCCTAGAGCGAACTTCGCCGACGTGCAAGGTCTTCTCAAGCTCGGATGCAGCCCTCAGACCGGTGGCGGGGCGCCACCCACTGCAGCCTCACGATCTTCAGACTCCCGACGAAACGCGGCGGCCGGCGTTGAAGCCCCGTTGTCGATGGGTAGACTGCCGCGATGGACAGCATCGTCGTGTTCGTCGCCAAGTACGCCCTCTTCTTCAACCTCGCCATCGCCGTCTACGTCTGGCTGCGCCTGCCGCGACAGCAGAAGTGGGAGTTCGTCGCGTGGGCGGTCATCGGCGGGGTCGTCGCGCTGGCGCTGATCAAGCTCGGGGGCGCCCTCTTCTACGACACCCGGCCCTTCGTGACCGACCACGTGGCGCCGCTGATCGCCCACGCGCCCGACAACGGCTTTCCCTCCGACCACACGGCGGCCAGCATGTTCGCCGCCGTGCTGGTGCTGTACTACTCGCGGCGCTGGGGCGTCGCTGCGGTCGTGATCTCGCTGCTGATCGGCGCCAGCCGCATCGACGCGCACCTGCACAGGCCGATCGACATTCTCGGCGCGATCGTCATTGCCGTGGTCGCGGCCCTGATCACCTTCCCCGCGGCGCGCTGGCTGACGCGGCGCTGGCCGCTCGGCGCGCGCAAGGCCGCGGCTTAGGGGCCACTACGCGCGAGCGCAGCCCTCTCGGGTGAAGTGGGGCGCGAACGGCGCCCTCGGGTAACGCGGGGCGGCTTCAGGCCGCGCGCGGCGTCGACTCCTCGTTCAGCAGACCGATACCGGTCAGCAGCAGGTACTCGCCGCCCTCCGTGGCGAACTCGGTCGTGACGTCGCCGGCAAGACACAGGCCGGCCATCGTCTCCGCGACCAGATGGCCCTCGTTGCCGATCTCCCTGTAGGCGCGCGACGGCACCTGGTAGAGGGCGACGTGCCAGCCCCGCAAGGCGTGGATGAGCACGCCGTGGCCGAACGACACCAGTCGTCCGTTCAGTGTCACCGTGGCCAGTTGATCGGCGGTCTCGACCATGTTTCACCCCTCTGGAGACAAACAGCAGGGCATAGCGTGCCCACGGCGTGTCCTCCTATTATGTTCGTTGACCGTTGGAAACGCGAGAGAGTCCGTGATCCGCCAACCAGTGCGCGTGGGGCCGGACCAGACCCTCGATCGGCTTCGTCGTCACCGCTCAGACATGCGTGACTTCGTCGCGCGTCTGGTCTGTCGATCGACTTCGTCGTCGCCGCGCGTCTGGTCCGCCTCGTCGAGCTCGAGCACGCGACGCAGCGCGGCGCAGGCCAGGTCGAGGTGCTCATAGGCCGGCTCGCGTGTGGTCAGGCAGCGCTGCAGCGCCTTGCCGCCCGACAGGCACACGCGACTGGCCAGTGAGCGCGGCCGGCGCGAGATCAGCCGGAAGAGCTCGAGCGCGAGCGCGACGGCCAGCACGGCGTACGCGGCGCTGAGCAAGGCGCTCTGGTCACCGAGCAGCAGGCTGCCCAGCATGAGCACGAAGATGATGGCCACCAGGTTCGTGCCGCAGCGATCGTGGATGCGGCTGAAGCCCATGACCGCCTCGGCGTCGCGCAAATCGGCGCCGGCTTCGTAGGCGTTCACCGCCTTGTGTTCGGCGCCGTGGTAGCGCCACACCGTCTTGCCCATGCCCTGACGCAGGGCGATCAGCGCAAGCGCAAAGCTCAGGGCCTGCACGACGACGTAGCCGGCAAGTTCGCCATGCACGACGTCGGGCACGATCGTGCTGACGGCGAAGCTCGCGAGCATCGCCGCGGCAAGCCAGGCGAGCAGCGCGGCAGCCGGGCGCACCCCGTTGCGGCGGTGCAGCCTGACGGCCATGGCGATCATCTCGGCAAAGACGACGACCGAACGCACGACCGGCAGCCGCAACAGCCGGTGGCGGTCGAGCACGCTCAGCACGGGTCCGTCGACGACCGAGCCGTCGTCGCGCGCCCAGGCCCACCAGCGCTGGCTGCGCATGAGCACGCCGTTGCCGAACGCCATGCCGCCGACCCGGGCTGCGGCGCGACTCGCGCCCATCACGACGCCTCCGTCGGCGCGATCACCTGATTTGCAGCAGAAAACCTCATCGCCCTTTCACTATACCGCTGTTCGCGGTCGCCTCGGCGGCGGGCGGGGGTCGTCGAGCAGCAGGCCGCCGCCGAGACGACCCAGGCCGCCGGCCACGGTCGGGCGCCTTACGCCGTCGCCTCGTCTGCGGCGTCGATGCCCTGATAGGCCCGCTGCAGGCCGGCGATATCGAGCTTCTTCATGTCCATCATCGCCGCGAACGCGCGCTGTGCCGCCGCCGAGTCGTCCGAGGTCATCATCTGGTCGATGACGGCGGGCACGATCTGCCACGACACCCCGTACCTGTCGGTCAGCCAGCCGCAGGCCACCTCTTGGCCGCCCTGCGAGAGCTTCTGCCAGAGATCGTCGATCTCTTCCTGGGTGTCGCAGCGCACGACCAGCGAGATGGCCGGCGTGAACGCGAATTGCGGACCGCCGTTCAGGGCCAGGAACTCCTCGCCGTTGATCGTGAACTGGACGGTCATGACCGACCCCGGCGTGCCCGGTCCACCTTCGGGGTACCGCGCCGTGCCGACGATACGCGCATCGTCGAAGACCGAGACGTAAAAGTCGGCCGCCTCCTCGGCCTGGCCGTCGAACCACAGACAGGAGCTCATCTTCAGCATGGGAGCCATCCTTCGCGTCGCTGTCCCGACTCATGCGGTCGTCTCGATGGAAACGTGCCCGCAACGGGGCGCGAGAAACCGGCGCCCGTGACGCCACGAGCCGCCGCGCGCCGGGGGGCCCCTGCCGGGGTCGCGCCGCGGTCGAGAGACACGACCGAGTTGCAAGACTTGTTGTCGATATATACTCTCGCTATATCTATTTCGGCTATGAGATCCGCCGCGAAGGAGACCCCCTCTTGGACGCCCCCTACGAACCACGCGCTCTGGCGACGGAGTGCCTCGAAGCCATGGTCGGCCTTGCCCGTCAGGTGCAACGGCCGCAAGCCTGCCTGTGGAGTGAGCTCGAGCTGAGCATGGGCCAGCTCAAGGCCGTCTTTGCCCTCACGGGCGACGGTCCGCTGTCGGTGGGACACCTGGCCCACCTGCTGACGATCTCAGAACCGGCGGCCAGCGTGCTGGTCGACCGCCTGCAAGACGCGCAGCTTGCCGCGCGCGAGCGCGACCCCGGCGACAAGCGCAAGACGCGCGTGGTGCCCACTGCCAAGGCAGTCGCGCTCAGCGAACGGCTCCTGCAGGTCAAAGAGGAGCGCCTTGGGCTCTGGCTCGACCGTCTCGCCGACGCCGACCTGCGCGCCCTGCTGCAGGGACTCACCGCGCTCGCCGCGGCGGCAGCGCCCGACACGGCGGCCACCGACGGCCCAACCGCCGCGCCCGACGCCGCGCCCCACGCGGTGATCGCGTGAGCGCGTCGGCCGGCGCGGTGAGCGCCACGCACCCCGCGGGTCAGCCGTGGGGCGTCACGCTCAGTCGCAAGCGCATCGTCCTGGTCATCGTCAGCCTCATCCTCGGCATGCTGCTCGCCGCGCTCGACCAGACGATCGTCGGCACCGCCATGCCGCGTATCGTCGCCGACCTGAACGGCCTGCAGCACTACGCCTGGGTCGCGACGGGCTACCTGCTCGCCTCGACCGCCTCCATGCCGATCTGGGGCAAGCTCTCCGACGCCTACGGGCGCAAGCGCTTCTTCATCGTCGGCATGGTCATCTTCGTGGTGGGCTCCGCCCTGAGCGGCCAGTCGCACTCGATGAACGAGCTGATCGCATTCAGGGCCCTGCAGGGCCTGGGCGCGGGCGCCATCATGCCGATCGTGCAGGCCATCCTCGGCGACATCTTCCCGCCGGCGCGCATGGCGCGCTGGATGGGCGTGCTCATGAGCACCTTCGCCGTGGCCACCATCGTCGGCCCGTTGCTGGGCGGCTGGATCACCGACAACGTCGGCTGGCGCTGGGTCTTCTACGTAAACCTGCCGGTCGGCATCGTCGCCCTGACCTTCGCCGCCCTGGCCTTACCCGGGCACACCAGCGTGCGCCGACACGTCATCGACTACGCCGGTACCGCCCTGCTGGTGGCGGCCGCGGTGCCCTTGCTGCTCGCCCTGAGCTGGGCGGGCAGCACGTACCCGTGGGCCTCGTGGCCTGTGATCGGCTCGCTTGTGTTCTCGGGCTTCATGTGGGTCGCTTTCATAGCACGCGAGCGACGCGCCGCCGAGCCGATCATCAACCCGGCGCTCTTTCGCAACAGCATCTTCACGATCTCGGCGACCGCGAGCTCGCTGCAGTCGGCCGGCATGTTCGGCGCCATCATGTTCCTGCCGCTGTTCGTGCAGGGCGTGATGGGCAAGACGGCCACCAACTCGGGCATCGTGCTCACGCCGCTCATGCTGGGCGCCATCGTGACGAGCATCGGCGCCGGCCAGCTGCTCACCCGTACCGGGCGCTACAAGGTCATCGTGATCGTCGGGTTCGTCGTGGCCGTGATAGGAATGTTCCTGCTCTCGCGGGTCGGCGTCGCCACCACGCAGCGTGGTCTGGCCCTCGACATGGTCGTGCTGGGCCTGGGCTTGGGCGTCTCGATGAGCGTCTTCACCGTGATCGTGCAGAACCAGTACTCCACACAACGGCTGGGCGAGGTGACCGCCGGCCTGCAGTTCTTCCGCTCGATCGGCTCGACGGTCGGGCTTGCCGTGTTCGGCTCGTTGCTCAACAGCCGCTTCTCGTCGGCCCTGGCGAGCAATCTGCCGGCGCCCCTGAAGGCCCTCGACCGCGGCCCCGCGGCCAAGACGTTCGGCAACCCCCAGGTGCTGCTGTCGGCCGGCGCCCGCACGCAGCTCAGCGCCCGGCTGTCGCACGCCGGACCGCAGGGCCACGCTCTCTTCGCGAGCTTCATGAACGCCGTGCGCCAGGCGCTGTCGACCAGCATCAGCAGCCTGTTCCTGCTCGGCGTGATGCTCATGATCGCCGGGCTCGTCGTCGTGGTCTTCCTGAAAGAGGTCCCACTGCGCCGCACCCACACCCTGCCCGAGCACCCGGAGCCCGACAAGGCCGCCGCGCACACGCCGCGCGCCGACACCCGCGCCACCATCGACACGGTGTAGCGCGGCAAACGCGGCAGCCTAGCGGACGGGAGAGCCCACTGCGAGCAAAACGCATCGCGGGCGGAGAGCGACGCGCCGCAGCGCGCGCACATGGCTCCAAGCGCCGCGCCACACGAGCGGCAGAAGCGCGCCCCTGGGGCGTGACTGGCGCCGCATGCCGGGCAGGTGGGTGGGATCGACACGGCCATTGTGCTTTCATCCTCATCGCAAGCGCGGTGCGAAAAACCGGTCGCCGAGCCTTGCCGAGTTCACAGCGTTTCCACAGCGTTCTCTTGGTCGAAACTCACCCCCGCGGCCGACACTGACCGGTGTCGGCCGTCTTCGTACGGCCGCAAGGCAGCAACGAGAGGATCTCCATGAGACGCAAGAGCATCATCTGGATCGTGGGAGGCGTGCTCGCGGCGGCCGTACTGGCGGCCGTCGCCATCATCTTCTACCACGTCGGTTTCGACCATGGGACAAACACCGGAGTGGTCAGTCGCATGCGCCTGCCGCTGCGCGGCGGCGTCGCCATCGGCTTTCCGCGGCGCTTCGGCGGCGGCGGCCTGGGCGGCTTCGGGGTGCTCCTGGGGCTGCTGGCGGCCGGCGGCATCGGCGCGCTGATCGTCTATCTCGTGAACTCCGGCCGTCAGGGGGCGGCCGTCGCGACGAGCGTCC
>Ga0302319_10017193_pt1 | contig 13266 bp, 9 predicted proteins | sample Bog_T0_2_FD_203319 | JGI IMG/M metagenome (GOLD analysis project Ga0302319, IMG submission 203319) | Peat permafrost microbial communities from Stordalen Mire near Abisko, Sweden - Bog_T0_2 | ecosystem: Environmental > Terrestrial > Soil > Wetlands > Peat | place: Sweden: Abisko, Stordalen Mire...
CTCGTTCTGCATGAAGAGCTGGGCGGCGGCGAACACCTTGGTCTGCGGCACGGCGACCGCCTCCATCATGCCCAGATGGTAGGCGTGGCTGACGAGCGGGCCCATGGCGTGATAGCGCAGGCCACCGGCGTGGATGCCGGCCGGCATGAAGTCGTGACCCAGCGTGTACATCTTGAGCAGCGGGGTCGTCTGGCCGACGTCGCCGAAGTCGTAGGTGAAGACACCCTTAGTCAGCGACGGGCAGGCGGTGGGCTCGACGCCCACGAAGCGCGTCTTGGCCTTGCCGGCGAGGTTCTCGCGCATGAACGGGAAGGCGATGCCGGCGAAGCTCGAGCCGCCGCCGACGCAGCCGATGACGACGTCGGGGTAGGCGTCGGCCGCGCCGACCTGCTCGATGGCCTCTTCGCCGATCACAGTCTGGTGCAGCAGCACGTGGTTGAGCACGCTGCCGAGGGCGTACTTGGAGCCGGGGTGACCGACGACGTCCTCGACGGCCTCGGAGATCGCCAGGCCGAGGCTGCCGTTGGTGTCGGGATCGTCTTCGAGCGCCTTGCGGCCGGTCTCGGTGTGCGCGGTCGGGCTGGCGTAGACGTGGGCGCCGTTTAACTCCATGAGCACGCGGCGGTACGGCTTCTGCTGGTAGCTGACCTTGACCATGTACACGGTCAGGTCGAGGCCGAAGATCTGGCAGGCCATCGAGAGTGCGCTGCCCCACTGGCCGGCGCCGGTCTCGGTGGCGAGGCGCTTCACGCCGGCTTCCCTGTTGTAGTAGGCCTGAGGAACGGCGGTGTTCGACTTGTGCGATCCCGAGGGGCTGACGCCCTCGTACTTGAAGAAGATGCGCTGGTCGTCGCGCAGCCCGAGCGTGCGCTCGAGGCGGTCGGCGCGGATCAGCGGCGTCGGCCTCCAGATCTTGTAGATGTCGCGGATCTCGTCGGGGATGTCGATGTAGCGCTCCATCGAGGCTTCCTGAGCGATGAGCCCCATCGGGAACAGCCCGGCAAGGTCATCGGGCCCGACGGGCTGGCCGGTGCCGGGATGCAGCGCGGGCGCCGGCGGCTCGGGAAAGTCGGGCGCGATGTTGTACCAACGCCGCGGGATCCTCTCTTCGCCCAACAGGTTCTTCTTCTGCATGACGCACCACCTTCTGACTGGAGCGGCCTGGGGGCCGGTCTTGGCTTTGCGGTATCGCGGTGTGCAACGGCGCCGCTCTTCGGGCAGGCCGAAAGAGCGGGCGGCAACTGGAGCGCGGCGGGCGAAGCCCGCAGGGGATGTCGGGAAGGGCGCGCTAGGCGCGCCAGAGCCAGACCAATGAGGTGGCGATGATCCCGTTCATAGCGCGAAATACTACCACGCGCGGCAAAGCTTCTCTACTCGTGGCGTTGGCGGTCGTTCATACTGTGACACACGAGCTCGATCGAGCTCACCGTTCGAGGCATGACGAAAGGAGACGGCCGGTGAGGGTCGCCTGCGTACAGATGAACTCGCGCGCCGACAAAGCCGCCAACGTGACGGCGGCGCTCGACCTGGTGCGCCGCGCCGCCGCCGCCGGCGCCCGCCTGATCGTGCTACCCGAGACCTGGACCTTCAAGAACGGCCGCGCCGCACTGGCTGCCGCCGCCGAGACCGTCGACGGGCCGAGCAACAGCCTGCTGGCGGCGCTCGCCGCCGAGCTCGACGTCTACATCCTGGCCGGCTCGATCTACGAGACGAGCGACCGTCCCGACCGCTTCGGCAACGCGAGCGTGCTCTTCGGCTCCTCGGGCGCTGCGCTTGCCGTGTACCGCAAGATCCACCTCTTCGACGCGGTCGCCGGCGCCAAGGTCTACCGCGAATCCGACGACCTGCTGCCCGGCGACCGGATCGTCACGGGCGACGTCGACGGTGTTCCGGTCGGCCTGTCGATCTGCTACGACCTGCGGTTTCCCGAGCTGTACCGGGCACTCGCGCTGCGCGGCGCGAAGATCGTCGTGGTGCCCTCGGCCTTCACCGAAGCCACAGGACGCGCCCACTGGGAGGTGCTGCTGCGCGCCCGGGCTATCGAGAACGGCTGCTTTGTTGTGGCCGCCGGGCAGTGGGGCGTGCACGGCGACGACCGGCGCTGCTACGGGCACAGCATGATCGTCGATCCCTGGGGCACGGTGCTCGCCGTCGCCGCCGACGGCGTGGGCCTGTGCGACGCCGAGCTCGATCTGAGTGCCGTCGATCGTGCGCGCGAGCAGCTTCCGGTGCTCGCGCACCGTCGCCCCGCGCTGTACCGCGCCTGGGACTAGGCGCGGTACGAAGTCACGCCAGCCTGAGCGGAAACGACGCAGTCGATTGACGGCACTAGGCGCGGTACGAAGTCACGCCAGCCTGAGCGGAAACGACGCAGTCGATTGACGGCACTAAGCCGGCCGTCGAGCGCGCCGCCGCCAGTCGAGCATGGCGGCGGCGACCAGCCCCACGACCAGCCCGACGAGTATGCCGATCGCGACGTTGGTCTTGAGCGACGACGCCTGCGGCGTCGAGGGCGGCGCGGCCCGGGCCAGGATGGCGGGGGCTTCGACGCCCTTTGCCACGAGAAGGGTGAGGCTGTCGCTGCGCCTGTCTTCGAGCAGGGCCTGCTGTTCGCTTGCGGCCGACTGGACGATGCCCAGGTAGGGCGCGGCGGCCATGGCCCTGGTCGCGGCCGGTCCGCCGCCGGCGGCGATCGAGGCGAGCGCCTTCTGGGCCGCGTCGCTGCGCGCCGTGAGCTGAGCGAGCCGCTGGTCGTCGCTTCCGACCTGCGAGGTGAGCAGGGCGACCTTGGCGTCGCCATAGGCGGCGAGTCGCTGCAGGATGATGGCGGCGATGGCGTTGGCGGCGGCCGCGGCGCGGGCCGGCTTGGTGTCGGTCACGCTGATGGTGACGATGTTGATCGGCGAGATGGCCGTCTTGACTGCCAGCGCCGGCGCCGTGATCGAGACGTCGACGCGCAGCTTGTGGGCCGTCTCGCCGAGCCCGATCTCTTTGGCGACCTTGACGTAGGTCGCCTCGGAGGTGCCGATCTGGATGGCGGCCCGGGGGTCGGTGTTCAGGGCGGTGATGGGGACGCCGCTGGCGTCGGTGGGCTGCCCAAGGTAGACGGAGCTCGTCGCCACGTAGGTCTTGGGCTGCGCCCGGGTCACGCCGGCGGCGACCACGGCCCCGACGATCGCCAGCACCACCACGATCCACCACCAGTGCGCGAGGCCGCGCAGGTAGTCGCCGAGATCGATGTCGTAGCGGTCGTCTGTCGTCACGGTGGCCTCCGTCTGCGGGGACTCGGGGGCGGCGTTCGTGCCCGCCCCTTGTCGCGGGTGGCTCATGCCCCGCTGAGCGCCTGACGTATGGCGGGCGCCTGTTTGTGCAGGGCAATCATACATGCGGCCACGCGCTCGATGTCGGCGGCCGTCAGGCGTCCGTAGGCGGGCAGGGTGAGCACCTCGTCGGCCAGCGCCGCGGTCTCGGGCAGACGCTCCTCGAACGCCGCTCCCACGGCGGCAAAGGCCTGCGTGCGATGCACCGGCGGCACGTAGTAGGCGCGCGTGTCGATGCCCTCGGCGGCCAGTGCCGTCGAGACCTGGTCGCGCGTGAGGCCGAACTCGGCGGCGCGGATGCGCACCGAGAAGTCCTTGAACGACGAGCGGTCGCGCGGGCCGATGCGCTGGAATCCGATGCCGTCGAGCTCGCCGAGCAGGCCGCGGTAGATCGCCGCGAGTGCGTTGCGCCGCTCGGCCTCGCGGTCGAGCAGGGCGAGGCCCTTGAGGCCCAGCAGCGCGCTGGCTTCGGGCAGCCGCGCGTTGAACCCGACGAAGAGCGGGTCGTAGGTACCGGGATTGCCGTACTCGCGCCCCACGACGACGCGCTCGGCGAGCTCGTCGTCGTTTGTCGCGACGACTCCGCCTTCGCCGGTGATGAGCAGCTTGGTCGGCGACGTGCTGAACACCTGGGCGAGGCCCTCGCGGCCGACCGGCGCGCCGTCACGCAGGGCGCCGAAGCCATGGGCTGCGTCGTAGACGACGGCCACGCCGCGGCGCGCGGCCAGGGCATCGAAGGCCACGGTGTCGGCAGGGTCGCCGAAGAGGTGCACGGGCGTCACGACGACGGTCGCCTGAGTGAGCGCGGCCTCGGCGGCCGCGGGGCTCAGGCACCAGGTGTCGGGGTCGATGTCGGCGAAGATCGGCGTGAGGCCGGCCCACACCGCGGCCATGGCGGTCGCCATGAAGGTGAAGCTCGGCAGGACGATGTCGGCGCCCCGATAGCGGTCGAAGACGAGCATGAGGCCGGCCGTGCACGATGACACCCCGAGGGCGTGGCGCACGCCGAGATGGTCGGCCAGGGCGCGCTCGTAGTCTCTGAGGATCGGGCCTTTGGTGATCGTGCCGGAGGCATACGATTCGCGCAGCCGCTCTTCGAGGTCGGAAAACGGCGGCAGCGTGGGGCGCAGCAGGTGCAGGTGGTCGGGGAAGGCGGCTGGGCCCCCGAGAATGGCCGGAGTTGGCGCGATCATCGGGGCATCCTACCGCACCTCGGCGCCGGGCGCGAGCGTCGCGGCGCCGAGGTGCGAGCGTCGCGGTGCCGGCTACGCGACGGGCGCCGGGCCGACGTCTTCGACGAACGCCCGCGGCGCGTCGTTGCTCGAACCGCGGCGCAGCAGCACAGTCGGGACGGTGCGCAGGAAGATCATGAGGTCGGTGAGCGGGCCGAGCGTCGCGACGTAGCGCTCGTCCCAGTCGAGCATCTCCGACCGCCGCAACCGGTTACGCCCATTGACGGCCACGAGGCAGGTCAGTCCGGGCTTGACCTTGAGCACGCGCTCGAACCGGTCGCGGTAGCGCTCGACGACGAACTCCACGTTGGGCCGCGGGCCGACGATGCTCATGTCGCCCTTGAGCACGTTCAGGAGCTGGGGCAGCTCGTCGAGACTGAAGGCGCGCAGCCAGCGGCCGGCCCAGGTGATGCGGTCGTCGTTGTGCTCGACGTAGAGGCCGGCGCCGTGCTCGGTGGCGTCGGGGATCATGGAGCGGAACTTGTACATGCCGAAGACGGTGCCGTCGCGGCCCACACGGTCCTGTATGAAAAGCACCGGCCGGCCGCTGGTGGCATACACCGTGGCGGCAAGGCCGGCGAGCAGTGGTGCGGCCACCACGCAGCCCACGCCGGCGACGGTGAGATCGACGAGGCGCTTGCCCAGGCGCTCGTAGAAGCCGTAGGGGTCGGGCGTGGCCGCGTCGGCGTGCGCCGCGAGCTCTTCGAGCGACGCGCAGAGGCGCGCGGCCACCTCGTCGCGGTCGAACTCGCGCTCGGCGAGGCGGCGGGCGTTGGCGCCCATGCGGCGTGAGAGCTCGGGTTCGCGGGCGAGCGCCACAAGCGCCGCCGCGAGCGCCGGGGGGTCGTCGGCCGGCACGTAGAGCCCGGCGTTGTTCTGCTCGACCAGACGCCGCAGCCAGCCTCCGACGTTCACGACGACCGGTTTGCCGGCGGCCAAGCCGTCGAAGAACTTGTTCGGCGACGCGGTCTCGAAGGCCGGGTAGTCGGCCAGCAGTTCGAGCGCCGCGTCGGCCGCTCCCACGAGCCCGGCGACCCGCTCCTTTGGCATGGGCGGCAGGAACACCAGGTTGTCGAGGCCGAGCTCGCGGGCGCGGGCTTCGAGGCGCGGCCGTTCGCTGCCGTCGCCGACCGCGACGGCGGCGATGTCGTGCTCGCCCGCGTCGCGCAGCGCGGCCATCGCGTCGATCAGCTGGTCGACGCCGTTGGCCACACCCATCGCCCCGGCGTAGACGGCGACGAACTTGCCCTCGAGCCCATGGGCGGCGCGCACGTCGTGGTCGACGTGGTCGGGCCCGAACAGGTCGAGGTCGGACGAGTTGGGCGCGAAGAGCAGCTTGTCTCTGGGCACGCCCTGGGCGGCGAGCGTGTCGACGGCCGATTCGCTCAGCACGACGACGCGGTCGGCGTGGGCGTAGAGGGTGCGTTCGAGCCACTGGGCGGCGGCGATCAGAGAAGGCCGGCGCAGCACCCCCATGGCGATCGGGTACTCGGGCCACAGGTCGCGCACCTCGAAGACGAAGGGTACGCCCTTGGCGCGCGCGGCGAGCAGGCCGGGAAGGCCGATCGTGAGCGGCGGCGAGGTGGCGTAGACCACGTCGGGGCGTCCCAGCAGCACGCCGGCCACGCTCGCCCCCGCCGTGAACGCGGCAAAGGCGGCCAGGCGCAGCGGGTACGAGAAGTAGTTCGAGTACGGCACGCCAAGCAGCAGAAGGTCGATGCCTTCGAGCCTGTCGCGAACGAGCGGAGGCACGCGGCCGGCGCTTTGGTCTTCGTGGCGCGGCAACTGGGCGGCGCTGCTCACGATGGTGACGTCGTGACCGCGAGCGACGAACCTGCGGGCCAGCTCGAACGAGCGCGTTCCCGTGGCGCTGCGACGGGTGGCGAAGTACTGGTGGAAGTAGAGGATCTTCATCGGTCTGGCACGCTCCCGGGCCGTCGACCCCGCGAGCCCGCGGAGCAGAGTCGAGCATAAAAGTCGAGGAAGCGCTCTTCAACCGCCTCCCAGCAGTAGCGCTCGCGCACGGCGGCGCGGGCACGTTGGCCCATGGCGCGCACCGCCTCGCGGTCGGCGGTGAGCCGGCGGATGCCGCCGAGGTGGCCTTCGACGTCGGGCGCGACGTTGATGCCGATGCCTTCGTCGGCCACGATCTCCCTGCCGGGCAGGTCGCTGGCCAGGACGGCCAGGCCCATGGCCGCCCCCTCGAAGACCTTGGTGGCTACCGTGGGCCGCGAGAACTGGGCGCTCGGCCGGCTGGGCGTCCAGAGCACATCGGCTGAGGCCAGGTAGCGCGGCACGTCGTCGCGGGCTACGCGGCCGAGGAACCTCACGCGGTCGGCCAGGGCGGGCAGTCGGGCCTCGACTTCGGCCGCGAAGGCTCGCGACGAGAAGATGCCGCCCAGCAGCAGCTCGGCCTCACCGGGCTCAAGGCGGGCCATGACGTCGAGCATGAGCGGTACGCCGCGGCTCTGCGAGAGGCCGCCGATGTAGACGAGGCGCAGGCGGGGGTCGGCCACGATCTCAGGGATCGGCGTAGCGCCGTCGAAGTGCGCGAGGCGCGGGTAGTTGGGAGCGACGAAGCGCAGCGCCGGCCGTGCCCCCAGGTCGTTCAAGATATCGTCGGTGGCCACGACGACGCCGTCGGCCCAGCGCGCCAGGCCGCGTTGCGCCATGTCGCTGGCGGCCGCCACCAGCGGCCGCCAGCGGGCGGGGATGTACTCTTTGGTGAGCACCGCTTCGGGCAGGAATTCGTGGAAGTCGTGGACGAGGTGGGGCACGAACGGCCGCAGCGCGGGAAACAGGGTGAGCAGCTCGGGGTCGTGGGTGTGCACCACGTGGGGGCGCAGCCCCTGCAGGGCGACCACGATGTCGCGCATGGTGAGCCAGCGCCGGGAGCGCGGCCGCAGCGGCAGCGCCGCGCGGCGCACGCCGTGGGCGTCGCGCCCCGGGGTCGCGCCGGGCACGAGGTACGTCACGTCGTAGCCGGCGGCGGCCAGGGTGCGGCACTGGCGCTCGTAGATGCGTGGGTCGTCGGGCCGGTGGACCACGGACAGGTGGACGACTCTCAGGGGATCGGTCACGAGCGCCGCATCTCAGGCGTCCCAGAAGACCTGGTCGTAGTAGCGCACGGTGCGCCGCGATGGGCGCACGCGCGCCTGGGCGGCGCGCAGCGCGTCGGCGTCGAGCTCGCCAAGGGCGTACTTGATGCCGAGGTACGGCAGGCTGAAGTCGTCCTGGTAGACGAAGGTCGAGACCCGTGGATTGACCTCGAGCAGGTGGTCGCCCTTGAAGCTGACGTTCACGAACCAGTCGAGCGCCAGACGCCGGCAGACGTGCCGCGCGGCCTCGACCAGGTCGGGCCGGTCGACGGTGCGAAACGACATCGCAAGGCCGGTGTCGATGGCCTCGCGGGTCTTGGCCTGGGCGAGCACGATCTCACCGTGGTCGGCCAGCGCGTCGACCGTGTATTCCGTGCCCTCGACGTACTCCATGAGCATGAGCGCGGGAAAGGGCTCGACGCCGATGAACAGCGCGACGAACTCGTCGAGGGCCATGTAGAGGCTGTTGGGGCGCTCGTGGAGCAACAGGCGCCGCCTGTCGACGGCCGTCGAGAGAATGCGGAAGCCGCGCGAGCCCTTGCTCACCGGAGGCTTGAAACAGACCGGCACGTCGGGGTAGCCCAAAGCGCGCGCGCCCGCCACGAACTCGTCGAGGTCGGCGGGCAGGAGCAGCTTCGGCTGGCGCACCGCGAGCCCGGCGACGGCGGCGTGCATGGCGGCCTTGTCGTTGCACAGATCGACGGCGTCGGGTCCGGCCACCAGAGCCTTGGCGCCGAGCTCCTCGAACGCGTGCCGGTGACGCGCGACCTGACCGACTTCGTTGCTCGACTGCACGAACAGCACATCGGGGCGTTCGCGCTCGACCAGGGCGAGCAGGGCGGGGATGTACTCGCGCGCGCCTCCGGACGGCACGGTGGCAAAGCCGTCGCACAGGAAGCGCCCGACCGCGTCGGGCCGCGTGTCGACGCCGAAGATCTCGATCGGGCGTTCGCCGTTGGCCTTAAGGCGGCCGATCAGCGTCGCGGCGCCGGGGCAGCCGGCCGCGGTGAGCACGAGCTTCAGGGACGGCAGCGACATGCGACGGCTCAGACGATCCAGCGGTAGACCTCGAAGACCTCGGCGTACTCACAGCCGACGTCGATGGCGCGTGTGAGCGCGACATTGCGGATGTAGTCCTCGCGCACGTAGTTGCGGTGTTTCTGCGAGCGGTAGCAGGCCAGGGCGTCGACCTTCTTCTGCACGTGGCGCTCCTCGAGGCGCACGTAGGCCTGGTGCGAGAAGTTGAGGTTGTTCCAGGGGATCTCGTAGGCCATCACGGTCGTGCGCTTGAAGGCGCGCAGTCCCTCTTCGGCGACGGTCTTGTGATCCTGGTGCAGATCGACCAGGGCCGGCATGAAGACGCAATCGGGGTCGAGCTCCTGCTGCAGGACGATCATCTCCTCGAGGATGTCCTGGCGCACGGTGGGGAACGTACGTACCTCGAAGTCGTAGACGCGCAGGTGCGCCTCGTCGATGCCGATGATGCTGGTGGCCTGGCGCACCTCGGTGCGCAGGATGTCGCGCGGGAACCCCTCCGGCACCGACTTGGCCGCCGTGCTGAAAGCGACGTAGGTGACCTCGACACCCGACTCGATGAGCCGGGCCATGGTGCCGCCGCAGCCGAACTCGCCGTCGTCGGTGTGCGGCGCGAGCACCAGCGCGGTGCGAAACTTCTCGATCATGGACTTCCCCCTCCAGGGTCGGCGTCGCCGCCGCCGAGGGCCGGCCAGCGCGCCGGGTCGTGGTCGGGCGCGGCGTCCTGCGGGTCAGCCCAGAAGTCTAGCAAATCCGGGGCGCCGCGGGGGCCGGCGGTGCGGGCAGGCCGCCGCCGGGCGTGTCGCGGCTCGCGGCGACCTCGCGGTCGTGGCGGCGCGCGCGGATGACGATCGCCAGCGCCAAGCCGAAGACGATCGCCATGGGCGGGAATTTGATCGGCGTGCTCGGCCCGATGATGGCCACGGTAAAGCCGGCCAGCGCGATCGCCATCGCGGCGCCGAGATAGCGCAGGTCGGTGCCCTGGGCGTAGCGCGCCACGCGCACCATCGACACGACGAGCATCAGGTAGATCGTGAGGAACGCCAGCAGGGCCGGCAAGCCGCCGTCGACGAACACCTCGAGGTACCAGTCGTGCAGGTTGAGGATGGTGAAGCTGGGGTTCTGCTGGCCCACGACGGGCTCGGCGTTGCCCGGCCCGTCGCCCAGGAACCAGCGCACGCTGGCGGCGCGCAGGCCGGCGATCTGCAGCTCGGAGCGCACGCCGCCGCTGCCGCTGCCGCTGTGGATCTGCGACATCACCTGGGTGATCTTGAACGACTTGCCATAGCGGCCGCCGTGGCCGGTCAGCAGCAGCCCGGCGCCGAGGAGCGCCACCACCAGGAGCAGACCGACGGCGATGCGGGCGCGCCGGCCGGCCCGCAGGGTGAGCAGGGCCGCGACGATCACGACCTCGAGGCCCAGCGCCAGCAGGCTGGCGCGCGAGCCCGTCGAGAGGATCACGAGGAGGGTGGCGAGCACCGCCGCGGCGGAGAGCGCGATCGTGCGCGCGCTTCGGTAGAAGTAGGGCAGCAGGAGCGCGAACGGCCAGCAGAGCGTGAGGTACGTGGCGAAGTCGTTGGTGTTGTAGAAGAAGGCGGCCGGCGTGGGGTGGTGCGCGTAGTGCGGCGAGGCCGTGGGCAGGTGACGGTGGACGGCGATCTCAGCCAGGCCGATCAGCAGCGACAGTCCGTAGACGCCGGCCAGCGTGAGCAGCACGAACCTGAGTCGCCGCCGGCTCACCCCCGCGCTCGCCGCAGCGACGGCGACCGCCCCGAGCGTCGCGAACAGGAACAGGTACTTCGGGCCCACGTTCGGGTAGGGCGCCCATGCCAGGGTGATCACCAGCCAGCAGAACCAGGCCCCGAAGAGGAACACGTAGGTCGCCGCCTCGAAGCGCCAGCGCGGCCGCGCGAGGATCAGCCAGAGCAGTCCGCCGACGCCGGCCAGGGCCAGCGCCACGCGCAGCGCGAAGAGGTTGCGCAGGTGCGGCACGGCGGCGACGGGGCCGAGCACGGCGAGCGCCGGCAGCAGGAGCACGACGACTGCGAGCGGCACGCGCAGCCGCACGCGCAAGAGCCGGCGGCGCGCGACGACGAGCAAGACGATCGCGCCGACGAAGAGCGGCAGGCCGACGGCGGCCACCAGGTGCTTGGTCGAGAGGTGGTGGCCGCGCAGGGCGAAGTCGGTGAGCCCGGCGGTGAGCACGACGGCCGCCGCGAGCAGCGCCGCCGTGACGGCGGCGCTCGGCTGCCGGCCTGCGGTCGGGGTGGTCGGCTCAGCCACGTCGCCGCCGCGCCGCGCCGTCGAGTGCCTGTGCGTACACGCGATCGACCGCGAGCGCATTGCGCTCCCAGGTGAGCTCGCGTGCGACCGAGCGGCCGGCTTCACCGACGGCCGCGGCGCCGCCGGGGTCGTCGAGCGCCCGCGCGATGACGCCGGCCAGGGCGTCCGCGTCGCGGGCCGGCACGAGGTAGCCGCTCACCTCGTCCTCGATGAAATCCTGGGGTCCCTCGCCCCGACAGGCGATCACCGGCGTGCCCTGCGCCATCGCCTCGGTGTACACGAGGCCGAAGGCTTCGTTCCAGCTCGGCAGGGCGAACAGCTGCGCTCGCCCCATGAGCGCCAGCACGCGCTCGTGGGGCAGCTGGCCGAGGAAGTGCACCCGGTCGGCGACGCCCTGGGCCGCCGCCTGGGCAGCGAGCGTGGCGCACAGGCGGCCCTCGCCGACGATCGCGAGGTGCACGAGGCGGCCCGCGTCGCGCAGCCGGGCGACGGCGTCGATCAGGAAGCTCGTGGCCTTGCGTTCGATCAGATAGCCGACGGTCAGCACGAGCGGCTCGCCGGGCAGGTAGTCGTCGGCCGGTTCGACGGCGCGGTCGAGGCCGGTGGTGCCGTTCAGCACGACGCTGAGGCGGGGCGCTGCGACGATGCCGGCCAGTAGCCCCGCGACGGCGCTCGAGTTGGCCATGACCGCGGCGGCGCCGCCGAGCACGCCGGCGGCGCGTCGCGCGACGGCGCCGCCGAGCGGCAGGCTCTGGTAGACGTCGGCACCGTGGACGGTCACCACGTAGGGCACGCCCAGGTCCGCGGCGAGGCGTTGCGCCAGGGCGCCGTCGGGCAGCGCCTGGTGAGCGTGCACCAGGTCGAACCCGCCCGCCCGCACCGAAGCCAGGCGGCGGACGCGCGCGTACGCGATGTCGCCGAGGCGGTCGAACAGCCACCTGTGCGGCGGCTGCAGCACGCGGGGGTAGTCGATGGCCACGTCGTCGAGCAGCGCGCGGCGCGGTTTGCGGCCGCGCATCCGCTGGCGTGGGTCACGCCACAGGATGCGCGGTGCGTACGGCGTGGGTGAGACGACGGTCGGCTGCACGCCGAGCGCGCGCAGGGCCAGCACCTGGTCGTGCACGAACAGGTGGCGCCGCTCGGCCGGCCACGGGTAGAGATGCGAGACGACGAGGACCCTCACGAGCTCGTCCCTCCGCGGCCCGCCAGCCCATCGAGCACCTCGGCCAGCCGTGCGGTCAGCTGGGTGAGCTCGTAGCGCTCGAGGGCGGCGGGTGCGGGGACCGGCGCGCGGCCTTCGCGTGCCGCCGCCACGAACGCCGCGAGCGGCTCTGCCATGGGGTCGTCGGGCAGCGCGCAGGTGCCGCCGCCGACCTCGGCGAAGAGCGTGCGCGCGGCGGACCGCGCTGGAGAGACGGCGAAGATCGGCCGGCCGGTCGCCAGGTACTCGAACACCTTGCTCGACATCGACTCGGCCCGGCGCCCGTTGATGAGCAGCAGGGCGTCGGCCGCGCGCTGAAAGCCGAGCGCGCGCTCGTGCGGCACGAACGGCTCGACGCGCACCCGCGCCGCTATGCCCAGCGGTCCGGCGATGGCGCCGATCTGGCCGGCGTCCATGCCGACGAACAGCAGCTTCACGTCGGGGGGCAGCGTCGCAAAGGCGGCAAGGAAGGCGCGCAGCTGCTGGTCGCGGCCGTACAGCCTGCCGGTATGGACGATCCAGAAGCCGGGGTCGAGGCTCAGTCCGTCGGCTTCTTCGGTGCGGTCGAAGCCGTTGGGCAGCACGTGGGTGCGGCCCTCGAGCCAGGCGTGACGCGCCACGAGGTCGTCGACGATCGGCTGGTTCACGGCGCTCACGGCGGCGGCGTGACGCAGCGCCCACGCTTCGAGCCAGGCGTCGGCGGCCCGGTGCGCCGCGGTCGGGTAGGTGTGGAACTGGTAGGTCGACCAGGGGTCGCGGTAGTCGGCCAGCCAGGGCAGGCCACTGTGCTGCGCAAGCAGGGCGGCGACCAGGTGCACGCTGGGTCGCGGCGAGCTCGAGAAGACGGCGCTGAAGGGCTGATCGCGCAGCAGGCGGCGGCCCAGGTAGACGGCCGGCGGCACCCACGTGAAGTAGGGGTCGGGCACGCTGATCCAGGCGTTGACGGCGTTCCGCCGCCGGCCGCCACCGAGCAGTTGCCTGGGCATCGCCACCGGCCCGCGCACGACACGCACGCCGGGCGGCACCGGCACGGGCCCCGAGGCTTTGACGGTGAGGACGGTCGGCTCCCAGCCGTTGGCCGGCAGGTGCCTGAGAAA
>Ga0302319_10017194_pt1 | contig 13266 bp, 11 predicted proteins | sample Bog_T0_2_FD_203319 | JGI IMG/M metagenome (GOLD analysis project Ga0302319, IMG submission 203319) | Peat permafrost microbial communities from Stordalen Mire near Abisko, Sweden - Bog_T0_2 | ecosystem: Environmental > Terrestrial > Soil > Wetlands > Peat | place: Sweden: Abisko, Stordalen Mire...
GAATTTTCGGCCGAAGGCGAGATGCTGCTGCGGCGTGATGCGCTGGTCGCGAAAGAAGATCACGAGGTTTTCGGCCAGCGCGCGGTGGATCTCGTCCAACTGCCGGTTGGAGCGCGCATCGTCGGAGACCAGCTTGCCGATATCGACGCCTATGATCTCCGCGCCGATGATCGGGGTGAGTTTGTCGACACCGATGGTCTCAAAGGGTTCGGCCTCGCCGGCGATGTGGCGATAGCGCGGACCCTGTTTGCTGGCGAGCGAAGACATGCGGATCCTCCGGCGAATTCTTTTTACGCATCGTAGCCCGGATGGAGCAAAGCGCAATCCGGGACCGGCCGATAGATTTACGAGATGGCCTAATTTCGCTGGGGCTTTATCTGGGGTACACTTGCACCGATGGAGGCGCTCATGGCCAAAGACAAGCAATTGGGCGAATTGTCGGAAACTCGGCGGGACGAGCAAGCTCGTTCAAGCCGACGTCATCCGCTGTCTGGTGCTTTGAAGGACATCACATTCATTCCGCCCGGGGTTGATCTAACCGAACCAGCCGATCCGGACTGGGGCAAGGGTTATGAAAATGACGGCCCCGATGAATCAAAAGGCAATCCGGGACCGGCCGATCCGTTGGCGAAATAGTCCCGGATCTCGCGAGCGCTCCATCCGGGCTACGCTTTACTCCGCCGCGGTCACCGTCTCGCCCGGCACCTTCGCCCCGGCGCCGTAGCGCTGGTCGATATAGTCGATCACCATCGCCTTGAACTCCGTGGCGATGTTCGGCCCGCGCAAAGTGCGGAATTTCTTGCCGTCGACGAACACTGGCGCGGCCGGGGTTTCGCCGGTACCGGGTAGCGAGATGCCGATATCGGCATGCTTGGATTCGCCGGGGCCGTTGACGATGCAGCCCATGATCGCGACGTTGAGCGATTCGACGCCGGGATAACGGGTCTTCCAGCCGGGCATCTCTACGCGGATGAAATCCTGGCTCGAGCGCGCCAGTTCCTGGAACGTGGTCGAGGTGGTGCGGCCGCAGCCGGGGCAGGCCGCTACCAGCGGCACGAAGGTACGAAAACCCATGGTCTGCAGCAGTTCCTGGGCGACCTGAACTTCCAGGGTGCGATCGCCGCCGGGCTCCGGCGTCAGCGAAATCCGGATGGTGTCGCCGATGCCCTGCTGCAGCAGGATGCCGAGCGCGGCCGACGAAGCCACGATGCCCTTGGAGCCCATGCCGGCTTCGGTGAGGCCGAGATGGATGGCGTAATCCGATCGTTCGGCGAGCGTCTGGTAGACCGCGATCAGGTCCTGCACCGCGGACACCTTGGCCGACAGGATCATTTTGTTCTTGGGCATGCCGAGCTCTTGCGCTCGTGCCGCCGACAACAGCGCCGACTGCACCATCGCCTCGCGGGTCACCGCGCGCACATCCTTCGGTTCCGCGAGCAGCGCGTTCTCGTCCATCAGCTTGGTCAGCAGTTCCTGATCCAGCGAACCCCAATTGGCGCCGATCCGCACCGGCTTGTTGTTCTTGTTGGCGATCTCGATGATGTCGGCAAATTGCGTGTCGCGCTTGTTCTTGAAGCCGACATTGCCCGGATTGATGCGGTATTTGTCGAGCGCTTCGGCGCAGGCCGGATACTCGGCCAAGAGCTTGTGCCCGATATAATGGAAATCGCCGATCAAGGGCGTGGTGATGCCGCGCTTGCGCAGCTCGTCGCGGATGTGCGGGACGGCCGCCGCCGCCTCGTCGCGGTCGACCGTGATCCGCACCAGCTCGGAGCCGGCGCGCGCCAGGGCGGCGACCTGCGCCACGGTGCCCGCGACATCGGCGGTGTCGGTGTTGGTCATCGACTGCACCACGATCGGCGCGCCGCCGCCGACGGCGACATTGCCGACCATGACCTGGGTGGATATGTGCCGCGCACTGGGCCCGGCGACGTCGCTCTCGGGTGGCTTCACTGGCTTGTTCATGATGCCTCAAATATCAGGTTTTGGTGACATTCAGCAATGGATCAATGGGAACCGGGACCGCCGAACCCGGCCGATTGACCAGCCAAAGCCCGGCGATCACGAGCAGCGCCGCGGCGCCGAAGGTCAGCGTCAGGGTTTCATGCAGGATGAAATAGCTCGCCACCACGCCAAACAAAGGGGTGATGAAGGTAAATGCCGACAATTTGCTGGCGGAATAGGCCTTCACCAGGCTGAACCAGATCAAAAACGTCAATCCGACCACCCAGAACGTCTGGTAGGCCACCAGCGCCACCGCCAGGGGCCCGGGAACCCGGGTCATGGTTTCGCCGGAAAGCCAGGCCGCGAGGCCCAAAATCGGGATCGAGGTCGCCACTTGGTAGCTCAGCGCCTTTTCCGGCGCCGCCCGCCGCAGCGAGGTCGCCTTCACGAGCAGCGTGGTGGCCGCCCACATCACCCCGCCGCCGACGATCAGGAGATCACCCAGGATCACGGTGGCATCGACATTGGGCTGCGGCACGCCGATCGCCAACGCCACGCCGGCGAAACTCAAGGCGAGCCCGCCCCATTGCGACATCAGCAGCCGTTCGCCGAGAAACTGGTAGGAACCGAGCGCCACGAAAAACGGCGCGGTGTAGAGAAACACCACCGCCCGCGACGCCGATGTCAGCATCAGCCCGCGAAAGATCAGCACGAATTCGACGCCGAACAAAACGCCCGCAAACAGGCCTACGCCCAGCGTGCCGTCGGCAACAAAGATCTTCACGCCGCGGGCTCGGCCGATCAACAGCAGCAGCGGCAAGGCGCCGATGGAGCGGATCGTCGCCTGCAGCATCGGCGGAATATCCGGCAGAGCGAGCTTGACCGCGATCTGGTTGAACCCCCAGCTCAGGCACAACATCAGCATCAGGGCGATGGCAGCCGGGCCAAGCGGCCGCTCGTTCGCTGTCAGCACTTGATTTGGCGGCATGAACCCTCGGAGCCGGCTTGTCGCCGTGTTGTTATTACTTTTGGCAGTGCGCGCAGGTGCCGGTGATTTCGACGACGGACAATTTCGGTGCAAAGCCGGTGGCGCGCGCCGTGGCGTTTAGGCTTTGCGCCACGGGCGCGGCTGGAATTTCGCCGACCAGGCCGCAAGCATCGCAGATCAGAAACGCCACCATCGCGGCCGCCTCATGGTCGTGGGCACAGGCCAGATAGGCGTTGCGGCTTTCGATGCGGTGGACGAGGCCGTTCTCGATCAGGAAATCCAGCGCGCGATAGACCGTGATCGGCGCCGGTCGCGGCATCGACTTCGCCAGTTCGTCGATCACCTCATAGGCGCCGAGCGGGCGGTGGCTCGACAGCAGCGCCTGCAGCACCTGGCGCCGGATCGGGGTGAATTTCTGCGCCCGCAGCGCGCACACCCTCTCGGCATGATCGATCGCGTCCGCGGCGCAGCGGCCGTGATCGTGATCGGGGGCGGGAAATGTCGGCTTTGCCAGGGTCATACGACAGGACATGTAACGCGGCGGGTCCGCTCCGTCTAATCCGGAGTCGGAACCGGCGCCGCAGCATTTTGTAGCATTTCCACCGGCAACGCCCAAATCCCGCCAAAGCCCCGATCCAGCCATGTGCGGCCTGCGGGTCAGCCTTCCATTTTGCCGCCATGTTTAATTCATAAGCTAGCTTATGATATAGGTAGCTTATGGAGGAGACGGCCCGATGTCCCGCGGTTCCGTGGATATGAACTTCCTGTTTACGCTCGGCGAATTGCAGCGGCTGGTCCGCGCCTTTGCCGACAAGCAGGCCGCGCGCTACGGCATTACCCGCGCGCAATGGGCGGTGCTGGCCAAGGTCGAGCGTACCGAAGGCCTGAAGCAGACGGAACTCGCCGAACAGATGGAAATGCAGCCGATCACGCTGACCCGGCTGATTGATCGCCTTTGCGACCATGGCTGGATCGAGCGCCGCGGCGACGAAACCGACCGCCGCGTCAACCGGCTCTATCTGCGCAAGGCCGCTCGCCCGCTGCTGGGCAAATTGAGCGGACTGCGCTCGGAACTGACCGCCACCGCGCTCGAAGGCATCAATCCCGCCGATGCCCACCGCCTGCTGGCGCAACTGGAAGCGATCAAGGAAAACGTGCGCAGCGCCATTCAGAATGCCCCGGCCGAACCGCCGAAGAAGGAGCAGCGGTATGGCTGATCCGGTCCTGAAATTTCCGCCGGAGCAGAAGGGCAGCCCGCCCGCCAAGCCCCGGAGCAAGCTTGCGGCCGAGCCGCGCCGCCGCCTGATGGCCGGCTTGCGGCGTTATCGCCGCGTGCTGCTGCTGGTGGTATTGCCGCTGGCCGCTGTCATCGCGGGGCTGATCTTCTATCTCAATGGCGGGCGCTACGTGACCACCGACGACGCCTATGTCGGCGCGCAGAAGGTGCTGATCACGCCGGACATTTCCGGCAAGATCGAAAAGGTCGTGGTGCACGAAGGCCAGCAGGTTGGTGAAGGCGACGTGCTGTTCGAGATCGATCCGGTGCCGTTCCGGCTCGCCGTGGATCAGGCCAGGGCCAATCTCGCCCAGACCCGCACCACCTATGACAATCTGCGGGCCAACATCAAGATTTATGGCCAGATGCAGGACCTTGCGCAGCAGGGCGTCGACCTCAAGCAGCGCGATGTCGATCGCAAGACCACGCTGGCCAAGAGCAATTTCGGCTCGCAGCTCGATCTCGACAACGCGGCGAACGCCTTTGTCACCGCCAGCGCGCAGCTCGAATTCCTCAAGCAGCAGCTTTCGAGCTCGAAGACCCAGCTGCTCGGCAATCCCGATCTGCCGCTCGAGCAGTTTCCGCCCTATGCCCAGGCCAAGGCGGCACTCGAGCAGGCCGAACGCAATCTCGATCACACCGTGATGCGGGCGCCGATGGCCGGCATTGCCACCCAGGTCGAACAGATCCAGCTCGGCCGCTTCGTCGTTGCCGGCACGCCGGTGTTCAGCATTATCGACACATCCAAGCCCTGGGTCGACGCCAACCTGAAGGAATCCGACTTCACCTATGTCGGCGTCGGCGAGCCGGTCTCGATCGACGTCGATGCCTTCCCGGACCATGTCTTCAAGGGCAGCATCGGTTCGCTCAGCCCCGGCACCGGCGCGCAGTTTGCGATCCTGCCGCCGCAGAACGCCACCGGCAATTTCGTCAAGGTGGTGCAGCGGGTGCCGGTGCGAATCTACTTCGACAACAATGACAGGTATGTCCGCAAATTGAAGGCCGGCATGAGCGTCTATACCACCATCGACACCGGCCATCGCCGTTCGCTGGCTGCCCTGCTCGGCTTCTCGCCGGCGGCAGCGGCGAAGGAGGAATAACCGGCCATGCCGAGCATGGCCGCAGCGCCCATCGCCGTTCCCGGCCTGCGCCGGAACATGGTGACGATCTGCGCCATGACCGCGACCATCATGCAGGCGCTGGACACCACCATCGCCAATGTCGCGCTGCCTTACATGCAGGGCACGCTGTCGGCCTCGCAGGATCAGATCAACTGGGTGCTGACCTCCTACATCGTCGCCGCCGCCATCATGACGGCGCCGGTGGGCTGGATCGCCAATCGTTTCGGCCGCAAGCGCATCTTCGTGGTGTGCTCGGCGGGCTTTACCGTTGCATCCGTGATGTGCGGGGTGGCGCAGGACATCAACCAGATGGTGCTGTTCCGCCTGCTGCAGGGCGTGTTCGGCGCGGCGCTGGTGCCGTTGTCGCAAGCGGTGATGCTCGACTCCTACGCGCTGCATGAGCGCGCCAAGGCGATGTCGATCTGGGGCATGGGCGTGATGATGGGCCCGATCATGGGGCCCTCGCTGGGCGCCTGGCTGACTGAAACCTATTCATGGCATTGGGTCTTCTTCGTCAATATTCCCTTCGGCATCATCACCGTGGCCGGACTTCTGATTTTCATGGACGAAACCAAAAAAGACATCGAACTGAGATTCGACTGGTTTGGCTTCACCGCGCTGGCGGTCGGCATCGGATCGATGCAGCTGGCGCTGGACCGCGGCGAACAGCTCGGCTGGCTGGAGTCGAACGAGATCATCGCCGAAGCCATCGTCTCGATGGTCGGCTTCTACTACTTCTTCGCGCATTCGTTCACTTCGGACAAGCCGTTCATCCAGTTCGCGATCTTCAAGGACCGCAACTTCCTCAGCGGCTGCTTCTTCATGGCCGTGATGGGACTGGTGCTGTATTCGACCATGGCGCTGTCGTCTCCCTACCTCCAGAACGTGGTCGGCTATCCGATCCTGACCGCCGGCTTTTTGCTGGCGACCCGCGGCCTCGGCACGTTCGTCGCGATGATGCTGGTGGGGCGTCTGATGCGATATATCGAGGCGCGGACCTTGATCGTCAGCGGACTTGCGCTGATGTCACTGTCGCTTTTTTTCATGACCGGATGGACCGATCAGACCGACGTCCCGACCATCGTCGTCGTCAGCATCGCGCAAGGTTTTGGTCTCGGGCTGGTGTTCGTGCCGCTCAGCACCGTTTCCTTCATGACGCTGTCGAATCATTTGCGCACCGACGGCACCGCGATGCTGACCTTGATGCGCAATGTCGCGAGTTCGATCGGCATCTCGATCGTGATCGCGCAGCTCACCGAAGGCGGCCGCCGCATCTATGCCGTGCTGTCGGAGAACATCAATCCCTTCAATCACGCGCTGCAGATGCCCGATGTCCGCAGCCTGATCGACCTCAATTCCGATGGCGGCCGGGCGCTGGCGGACGCCATGGTCACCATCCAGGCGCAGATCATCGCGTTCTCGCAGGACTATCAGATGGTCATGATCATCACGCTGTGCGCCATCCCGCTGACGATCATGATCGGCTCGACCAAGGCCGCGCTGCGCAAGCAGTCGGGGGCGCCGGACCACGCGGTGATCGAGTAGGGGGCTCTTAAGCCTCTCCCCGCCTGCGGGGAGAGGCCAAAATTCGCGAGAGCGAATTTCGGGTGAGGGGGATTCTCCGCATACTCGCTATCGAATTTGTGACGAGCCCCTCACCCCAGCCCTCTCCCCCGCAAGAGCGGGGCGAGGGAGCGATAGAGCCCCGGACCGAAGCTCGTGCCGCTCTAGTTCACCTTCTCGATCGCCATCGCGACGCCCTGGCCGACGCCGACGCACATGGTCGCCAGCGCGCGCGTGCCGCCGCGCTTTTCCATGCCGTGGACGGCGGTCATCGCCAGCCGCGCGCCGCTCATGCCGAGGGGGTGGCCGAGCGCGATGGCGCCGCCATGCGGGTTGACGAAATCGGCGTCGTCCTTGACGCCGAGTTGGCGCAGGCAGGCGATGCCCTGGCTCGCGAAGGCCTCATTGAGCTCGATCAGGTCGAAATCGCTGATCTTCAGGCCAAGCCGCGCCATCAGCTTGCGCGTCGCCGGCACCGGGCCGATGCCCATGATGCGCGGCGGCACCGCGGCCGAGGCAAGGCCCAAAATACGCGCCCGCGGCGTCAGCCCGTGCTTTTTTACCGCCGCTTCCGAAGCCAGGATCATCGCCGCCGCGCCGTCATTGACACCAGAGGCATTGCCGGCCGTGACCGTGCCGGGATTGCGCACGATCGGCTTCAGTTTTGCCAGCCCTTCGAGCGTGGTTTCGGGGCGCGGATGTTCGTCCTTGTCGACGCTGACCGGACCGGCCTTGCCGCCGGGTACCGATACCGCGGTGATTTCCTCGGCGAAATAGCCGGAGGCAATGGCGGCACCGGCGCGCTGCTGCGAGCGGATCGCGAACGCATCCTGGTCGGCGCGCGACACCTGGAATTCCTCGGCGACGTTCTCGCCGGTCTCGGGCATCGCATCGACGCCGTATTGCGCCTTCATCAGCGGATTGATGAAGCGCCAGCCGATGGTGGTGTCGAAGATATCGGCCGAGCGCGAAAACGCTTCCGGCGCCTTGCCCATCACGAACGGCGCCCGCGTCATCGATTCGACGCCGCCGGCAATGGCGAAATCGATCTCGCCGGCACGGATCGCGCGCCCGGCGGCGCCGACGGCGTCGAGCCCCGAGGCGCAGAGACGATTGAGCGTGAGGCCGGGAACCGTCTCCGGCAGGCCTGCCAAAAGCAGCGCCATCCGCGCCACGTTGCGGTTGTCCTCGCCGGCCTGGTTGGCGCAGCCGAAATAGACCTCATCGACCTCCGACCAGTCGAGCCCGGGATGCCGCGCCATCAAGGCCTTGATCGGGATAGAAGCGAGGTCGTCGGCACGCACCTTGGCCAGCGCGCCGCCGAAACGGCCGATCGGGGTCCTCACGGCATCGCAAACGAACACATCGCGCATTGGAAATCTCCCTGAATGCCGCGTTTCCAGCGGCTCGCCGGCCCGATTGATGGCGAGTTTTAGGAGCGCGCTTGCGGCAGGTCAATTGTCGATGCTTGCAGCCATGCGGACACGGTGAAGGTGGAAAACCGGCATGATCGCGGCAAAGCAATAGGATCGGGGGTCAAAATTTTGTAGTTTGCGCACGCCATGACGATCCAGCAGTCCATCCCCGTTTCAGCCGAGCCCGCACCATCAGCGGAGGACGCGGCACGCGTGTCGCCGATGATGGACCAGTATCTCGAGATCAAGGCCGCCCATCCCGGACTGCTGCTGTTCTACCGGATGGGCGATTTCTACGAGTTGTTCTTCGAAGACGCCGAGATCGCCTCCCGCGCGCTTGGTATTGTCCTGACCAAACGCGGCCGGCACCAGGGCGCGGATATCCCGATGTGCGGCGTGCCGGTGGAACGTTCCGAGGACTATCTGCATCGCCTGATCGCGCAGGGCCATCGCGTCGCGGTCTGCGAGCAGTTGGAGAACCCGGCCGAGGCGCGCAAGCGCGGCAACAAGAGCGTGGTGCGCCGTGGCGTGGTGCGGCTGGTGACGCCGGGCACGCTGACCGAGGACACCTTGCTGGACGCGAGGGCCAACAACTACCTTTTGGCGATGGCGCGGGCGCGCGGATCAGCCGGAAGTGACCGCATCGGGCTGGCGTGGATCGACATTTCCACGTCCGAATTCATCGTCACCGAATGTTCGACCGGCGAACTGGCGGCGACGCTTTCGCGCATCAACCCCAACGAGGTCATCGTCACCGACGCGCTGTATGGCGATCCCGATCTGGGGCCTGCCTTGCGCGAGCTGCCCGCAGTGACGCCGCTGACCCGCGACTACTTCGACAGTTCCACCGCCGAGCGGCGGCTGTGCGATTATTTCGTGGTCGCCACCATGGATGGCTTAAGCGCGATGTCGCGGCTCGAAGCCACGGCTGCCGCGGCGGCCGTCACCTATATCGACCGGACGCAAGTGGGAAAGCGCCCGCCGCTGTCGCCGCCGGCGCGCGAGGCCGCCGGCACCACGATGGCGATCGATCCCGCCACCCGCGCCAATCTCGAATTGACGCGGACGCTTTCGGGCGAGCGGCGCGGGTCGCTGCTCGATGCCATCGATTGCACCGTGACGGCGGCAGGCTCCCGGCTGCTGGCGCAACGGCTGGCGGCGCCGCTCACCGACAGCGCGGCGATCGCGCGGCGGCTGGATGCGATCGCTGTCTTCGTTGCCGATCCTCGGGCGCGCGAGGACATCCGCACCACGCTACGTGCCGCGCCCGACATGTCGCGCGCGCTGGCGCGGCTGTCGGTGGGGCGCGGCGGTCCGCGCGATCTCGCCGGCCTGCGCGACGGCATCGTCGCCGCGGATTCGGCGCTGGCGCGGCTTTCCCGGCTCGACGACCCGCCGCAGGAGATCGCGGCCGTGATGGAGGCGCTGCGCCGCCCGTCGCGCGAACTGGCGCGCGAGCTGGAGCGGGCGCTGGCCGATCCATTGCCATTGATCAAGCGCGACGGCGGCTTCGTGCGCGAGGGCTATGAGCCCGCGCTCGACGAAACCCGCAACCTGCGCGACGCCTCGCGCCTGGTCGTCGCCGCCATGCAGGCGCGCTACGCCGACGAGACCGGCGTCAAGGGCCTCAAGATCCGCCACAACAACGTGCTCGGCTATTTCGTCGAGGTCACCGCGCAGCACGGCGAAAAACTGATGACGCCGCCCTTGAACGCGACCTTCATCCATCGCCAGACGCTGGCGGGCCAGACCCGCTTTACCACGGCCGAACTCGGCGAGATCGAGGCCAAGATCGCCAATGCCGGCGATCGCGCGCTCGGGCTGGAACTGGAAATCTTCGAGCGGCTGTCCGCGCTGTCGATCGCCGCCAGCGAGGATCTGCGCGCTGCCGCCCATGCGTTCGCGCTGCTCGACGTCGCAACCGCGCTGGCAAAACTCGCGGTCGACGACAATTACGTGCGGCCCGAGGTCGATGCCTCGCTCGGCTTTGCGATCGAGGGCGGCCGGCATCCGGTAGTCGAACAGGCGTTGAAGCGTGACGGCCAGCCGTTCATTGCCAACGCCTGCGATCTCTCACCGGGGCCGGGACAAACCTCCGGACAAATCTGGCTGATCACAGGTCCGAACATGGCCGGCAAATCGACCTTCCTGCGCCAGAACGCGCTGATCGCGCTGCTGGCGCAGATCGGCAGTTTTGTCCCCGCGGCGCGGGCCCGCATCGGCATCATTGATCGCTTGTTCTCGCGCGTCGGCGCGGCGGATGATCTCGCCCGCGGCCGTTCCACCTTCATGGTGGAGATGGTGGAGACTGCCGTCATCCTCAACCAGGCCAGCGAACGCTCGCTGGTGATTCTCGATGAAATCGGCCGCGGCACCGCGACCTTCGACGGGCTGTCGATCGCCTGGGCGGCGATCGAGCATCTGCATGAGAGCAACCGCTGCCGCGCGCTGTTCGCCACGCACTACCATGAACTCACCGCGCTGTCGGCCAAACTGCCGCGGATGTTCAACGCCACGGTCCGGGTCAAGGAGTGGCAGGGCGACGTGGTGTTCCTGCACGAAGTGCTGCCGGGCTCGGCCGACCGTTCCTACGGCATCCAGGTTGCCAAACTCGCAGGCCTGCCCGCGCCGGTCATCGCCCGCGCCAAATCGGTGCTCGCAAAACTCGAGGCGCAGGACCGTGGCCAGACCGCGCGCGCGCTCGCCGACGACCTGCCGCTGTTCGCGGTGCCCTCGCGCGCCGCCGCCGAGCCGCCGCCGCCGAGCGAGGCGGAAAAGCTGGTCGAGGCGGTCAAGGCGCTGCACCCCGACGAGATGTCGCCGCGCGAGGCACTGGAGGCGCTGTATGCGCTGAAGGCGAAATTGCCGAAGCAGTGATCAGCGCACAACGCGCCTGCGGCTGAGCCACCACAATCCGAGATTCCAGCACACGCAGGTCGCCAGTGCGAGACTGAGGCCGACAGCCGAGCCCAACCGCAGGGCTGAGAGGTTCAGCACGGCGATCGCAATGCCGAGTCCCATCAGGCCCCAGCCGCTGTTGGCGAGCACGGCCGCGGTCGGCGGGCCGCCGATGCGCGGGTGCAGGATCAGCATCATCGAGGTGAACACCACTGGAAACAGCGCGATGGTGCCGCTCACGCCGGGCCCGACCCAGCCCGACAGGGTGGTGACGGTGGCCACCAGCGTCGAGACCAGAGCCGCGCGCAGCGGGATGTCGTACCAGCGGCGCGTGATCAGCGGCATTTTGACATGGCGGAAGCGGCGCAGCAGCGGCAGGCAGATCGCATATGCAACGGCGTTGAGCATCAACCCGCCCGCGAGCGACCAGTGGACCCTCCGCGTCAGCAGCGCCAGCACGATCCACACCGCAACCGCGCTGGCAAAACTCACCAGCGCGCTGCGCCGCTGCGCCAGCACGACATAGGTCAGCGCCATGAAAATCGTCGCGGCGTTGATCGGCAGGCTCGCCAGCGCGCCTTCGGCAATGAACGCGGCATCGTGATCGAGCGCGAGAAAGACGTAAGAAGGTCCCGCCGAAATCGGCAAGGTCGCGACCAGCGCGCCGATCACCGGGCCCGAGCGCTCGGTGATCACGGACGCTGACACCACGAAGGCGGCGGTCACCGCCATGCGCAGCGCTAGCGTCAGTATGAAGGTGAGTTCCGGGGACATTGTTTCTCTGTCGTCCCGGCGAAGGCCGGGACCCATAACCACGATCGTTCGGGTTGGGCGAAAGCCGGCGAACAGCGTTTCCTAATTGAGAGGACACGGCGTATGGGTCCCGGCGTTCGCCGGGACGACGTCGTGATGGTTCACACCCGTTGCATCGTCACCGAAACCTTCGGGCCGTTTTTGATGGTCTGGTAGACCACGCAATAGCGTTCGGTGAGTTTCAAGAGCAGGTCGAGCTTGTCCTGCGGCGCGCGCGTATCGACGTCGAAGCGCAGGCGAATTTCCGCGAAACCGACCGGCGCCTCCTTGTCGACGCCGAGCGTGCCGCGAAAATCGAGGTCGCCTTCGGCGGTGACGAGGCCCGCCTTGAGCGGCACCTCGAGCGCGGTGGCGACCGACTTCAAGGTGACGCCGGCGCAGGCGACCAGCGCTTCCAGCAGCATGTCGCCGGAGCACAGTTCGAGCCCTGAACCTCCCGTCGCCGGATGCAGGCCGGCCAGCGCCAGCGCGCGACCGGTCTCGACCTTGCAGGCGATGGCTTCGCTGTCGATCGAGCCTTTGGCTTTCAGCGTGATGAAGGCCGCCTTCGGATCGGATTTGTAGCGATCCTTGATCGGAGCCTGCGTGGCGCGGAGTTCGGCGGCGTCCATTTGTCGTCTCTCCCGGATGCGATTGCGGTCGGATGTACTGAAAGATCGCGCCGATGTCACCCTTTGTGCCGGCCAGCGAGAGCAGGTCGCTCCTGAAAACCAATAAAACTCAATCGGTTAAGTAGCCGTGCGGCACGGCGCGGGACAGATGCCGCGCTGCGGGAACCGGACTTCCCAAAGCCTGCGTCATGCTGCGCCAGTCTGCCGTTATCCCGGGAATGTCCCGTGACAGCGTCGGCGCGGTCCGATATCGGGGTAGGTGATGGACAGTGTCGTGACCCAAACCCGCGCCGCGGCCGATGAGCGTTTCGATACCGCGCGCGTCACCGCCGCGGTCGATGCGCTCGCGGCAAAAAACCCCGGACGCGAGGATTTGTTTCGCGCCGCCACCGCGCGTTTGCTGAAGGCTGAAATGATCGCCGCCCGCGCCACCGCGCAGGAGGTGCTGCTGAGGGATCGGCACGGGCGGCGCTGCGCCGAACGGTTGTGTTTCGTGCAGGATGAAATCATTCGCATCCTGTTCGCCGCCGCCACGCGCCATCTTTATCATTCGCCGATTCCCTCCGGCGCCGAACGCATGGCCGTAGTCGCCACCGGTGGTTATGGCCGCGGCCTGATGGCGCCGGAATCCGACATC
>Ga0302319_10017195_pt1 | contig 13265 bp, 15 predicted proteins | sample Bog_T0_2_FD_203319 | JGI IMG/M metagenome (GOLD analysis project Ga0302319, IMG submission 203319) | Peat permafrost microbial communities from Stordalen Mire near Abisko, Sweden - Bog_T0_2 | ecosystem: Environmental > Terrestrial > Soil > Wetlands > Peat | place: Sweden: Abisko, Stordalen Mire...
CGGATAAACATAGCAAAGTCCGTCGCGCACGGAGTGACGCGCCCTACCTGTGGACGATGTGTTTTCATCCGTGTTTATCCGTGTCCATCATTGGTTAAAAACATGTCCACCATCCTCACCGCCACTGAAATCACCATTAGCTACGGCGACCGCACGGTGCTCGCTGCCGCGACGCTCGCCATTGAGGAGGGCGACCGCATCGGGCTGGTCGGACGCAACGGCTGCGGCAAGACAACGTTTCTCCGCATCCTCGCCGGGCTGCAGTCGCCCGACAGCGGCGACGTCACCCGGCGCCGCGAACTGGTGGTCAGTTACCTGCCGCAGGATTTCATGCTCGATGCGGCGAAGAGCGTGCTCGAAAACATTCGCGACGGGGCGAAGCCGGTGCTGGATTTGATCGCGGAATTTGAATCATTGGCGCACGACTCGAAACGGCATGAGGAACTGGAACATCGCATCGCCGCGTTGGAAGGCTGGACGCTGGACCGGCGCATTGAAACGGCGATGTCGCACCTGAATTGTCCCGCCGGCGACCGGCGCATCGAAACGCTGTCCGGCGGCGAGAAACGGCGCGTGGCGATGTGCCGCGCCCTGGTCTCGGACCCCGACCTGCTGATTCTCGACGAGCCGACGAACCATCTGGACCCGGAATCCATCGAATGGGTCGCGGAGTTTCTTGATGAATTCCACGGTTCGTTCCTGGTCGTCACGCATGACCGCTATTTTCTCGACCGCGTGGCCAGGCGCATGGTCGAGCTGTCCGATGGCCGGTTTTTCTCGCACGCCGGCAACTACACCGATTACCTGCTGGACAAGGCTGAGCGCCAGGCGGCGGACGCCACCATCGAGCACAAGCGCCAGATGTTTCTGAAAAAGGAGCTGGCCTGGGTGCGGCAGGGCCCGCGGGCGCAGCGCAGCAAACAGAAGGACCGGTTCGAGCGTTACTATGACACGGCGGCACAGGACGGGCCGGTGATCGAGGAGGACGTGGAGCTGTGCATCCCGCCGCCGCCGCAACTGGGCAATCGCGTCGTTGAATTGAGCAATCTCGGCATGGAGCTGGGCGGGCGCACGTTGTTTCGCGGGTTCAATTTCACCTTCGCGAACGGCCAGCGCATCGGCGTGGCCGGGCGGAACGGCCTCGGCAAAACCACGCTGCTCAAGATCATCATCGGCCAGCTGGCGCCCACCGAGGGCAGCGTCAAGACCGGCCAGCTCACGAAGTTCAACTACGTGGACCAGGGCCGGATCCAGTTGCGCGAGGAACGCACGGCGCTGGAGGAGGTCAGCGACGGCACGGAATTTGTCATCTTTGGCGACAGCAAGATTTCGCTGCGCGCCTATCTCAAGCGGTTCCTGTTTGCCGACGACCGCATCACGACCCAGGTAAAGCACCTGAGCGGCGGCGAACGCAGCCGGCTGTTGCTGGCGCGCATCCTGAAGAACGGCGGCAACTTCCTCATCCTCGACGAACCGACGAACGATCTGGACCTGCCGACGCTGCGGGTGCTGGAGGAGGCGTTGATTGCGTTTCCGGGCACCGTGCTGGTGGTGAGCCATGACCGTTATTTCCTGAACCGCATCTGCACCGATGTGCTGGCCTTTGAAGGCGACGGCAAAATCCATCACAGCGTCGGCGATTACGACTATTATCTGGAGAAGAAAAAACGACAGGCCGCAGCCGCGTCCCGCGAAAGCGAAGCCATTCTGGCAACCAACAAGATTTCCGCACTCTCACGAGTTGCGGGTGCGAAGGCGACAAAAACCGCGCCACCGGCGAAACCCCGCAAACTGTCATTCAAGGAAGCGCGCGAGCTGGAAGGCATGGAAGCGCAAATTCACGCCGTGGACGCGGAAATCGCCCGCATTGAAGGTTTGTTCGCCGCGCCGGATTTTCATCGCACCCACGCGACCCAAACCAGCCAGCTCACCGCGACGCTCGCCGCCGCGAAGGACAAGCTCGCAAAACTCTACGCCCGCTGGGAGGAGTTGGAGGCGATCAAGGCGGCGGCGGAACGGCCGGGCTGACGCGACCAGACCCTGGCGAAAAATTATCCGGCAACCAAGTTGTCATCGACAAAGGCGGCGGATGCGTCAAGACTCTGGGCGCCGGAAACATCCATGAGAACCGGACCAGAACTGATGGCCGCCGCCAAGCGAGGCGCCCGGAATTTTACCACCCAAAACCGGTGGGGCACCCCCAACTCCATATGAGCTCTTTTACGACTGCTGAAATTGCCGAACGCGTCCGCGGCGAAGTTCTCGGCGACGGTTCCACGCGCCTGACCGGATTCGCCGCGGCCGACCAGGCCCAGGCCGGCGACCTCACCTTTGCCGACCGCCAGGAACATTTCGCGGCGGCGGAACAAAGCGCGGCGGCAGCAATTCTGGTCCCGGTCGGGTTCAGTTCAACCCGGAAGGTCTTGATCCGTGTGGCCAATGCCCGGGTCGCAATGGCCAGATTATTGCCCGTTTTTTTCCCGCCCGACCCGCAGCCGCAAGGCATTCATCCGAGCGCCAACATTGACCCGTCGGCCCAGGTCGATGCGACGGCGCACATCGGGCCCAACTGCGTAATTGGCGCCCGCGTGCAGATTGGCCCGCGGTCCGTGTTGCTGGGCGGCAACCACGTCGGGCGCGATTCCCGCCTGGGCGAAGACGTCTGTCTGTTTCCCAACGTGGTGCTTTACACCAGGACCGTCATCGGTCATCGCGTGGTGATTCACGCCGGGACGGTGATTGGCTCCGACGGCTACGGTTATGTTTTCGACGAAGGCCGGCATCGAAAGGTGTTGCAGGTCGGCCACGTCATCATCCACGACGATGTCGAGATTGGCGCGAATGTGGCGATTGATCGCGGCGCCCTGGGCGCCACCGTGATTGGCGCGGGAACGAAAATCGACAACCTTGTGCACGTGGCGCACAACGTGGTCATGGGGCGCCATTGCCTGGTGATGGGCCAGGTCGGGTTCGCGGGCAGCACGCACCTCGGAGATTACGTCATCATCGCGTCGCAGTCCGGCATCGCGGGGCACTTGAAACTCGGCCAGCAGGCGATCGTCGGCGCGAAATCGGGGGTCATGCGGGACATTCCGGCCGGCGGAAAGGTTCTGGGCATTCCGGCGCTCCCCGACAAACAGGCGAAGCGGCAAATGATTGCGGCGCAACAGTTACCGGAGATGATTCACCGCCTGCGTGAACTGGAAAAACAGGTCGGGCAGCTGTTGGCAAGACCAGGTGCTCAGCCCTAAGCCGCGCCAGGGCCAAAAAATTGTTGCCGATTGTTGTTGCCATGGCGGCCGAACCGGCGGATATTCGTCCTGTCTGTTAGATAGTACAGAGCTTCCACGGCATGGTGAATCTTCAAGTGAACTTGGTTCAGTGATGATTTGAAATCCGATAAACGGGAACAGTCTGGTCAGCAAAGTTCGGTCTAGGACAGTTGAACATCACATGAGCAATAAATTGTTTGTAGGAAATCTATCCTTCGAAACCACGGAAAACGACCTGCAGGACGCCTTTGCGGCGCACGGCACCGTCGTCGAAACCAACCTGATGATGGACCGGGCGACCGGCCGTCCCCGCGGTTTTGGTTTCATCACCATGAGCACGCCCGAAGAGGCCCAAAAGGCCATTGAGGCGCTGAACGGCTCGCAACTGGGCGGTCGCGCCCTCACCGTCAATGTGGCGAAGCCGCGTGAAGAACGCGCGCCCGGTGGCGGTGGTCGCCGTGAATACGGCGGTGGCGGCGGTGGCGGCCGTGGTTACGGCGGTGGCGGTGGCGGTGGCGGCGGCCGCGGCCGTTACTAAGCCCGTTGGCAATTTCAGGCGGGGTTCGGGTGGGCCGGACCCCGCTTTTTTGATTTCTGGCTGCGTCCCGACCTCTGGTCTGCGGGATGTCGCTGTCCATCACAGACCCGGTCATTTCCGAGCAGCTTATGAAAGAAGAACACATTGAAGTGGAAGGTCGCGTCACCACCGTGCTTCCCGGCACCATGTTCCGGGTTGAACTCGACAACAAACACCTGGTGCTGGCGACCATCTGCGGAAAAATGCGCAAACGCTGGGTGCGCCTGACCGTCGGTGACCGTGTGAAAATGGAAATGTCCCCCTACGACCTGAACAAGGCGCGCATCACCTGGCGGTTGCGATAAGAAATCTCCCTGCGGCAACTTCTTTCAGCATGCGATGCAGATACGCCGGTTCAAGCGCTTAACCAGTTTTGATCTTGGAAGAATTTTTGGCCTCTTGCGTTGATTTTCGCGGTTGACATCCTCGTTCCGGCTTGGCTCAGTTTTATCCTTACTTATGGACAGCACAGAATATAAGCCCATTAGCGTTCGCGATTGGATCATCACGTTAATCATACTCGCCGTTCCTTTCGTAAACGTCATCATGCTCATTGTATGGGCTGTAAACGAATCAACTCATCCCTCCAAAAGGAGTTATGCGAAGGCGACTCTGATTCTTTGCGGGATTGCAGTTGGTATTGGTTTTTTAGCTGCCTTGATTATGCCATTGTATGTTCATTCTTTGAAATAAAGCGAAATTCAAAAGGGTTACTACCCAATCCTTGAACCCGTCCCCGATCCGCAGCCGGCCTCCACTCGCCGAGCTCAATGTGGTGAGATTCCGGATTCATCCACCACCCGTTCAATGCGCCGGTCGGGCACGAGCCACATCAGGGCCACGAGCGCATAAAGGCAGCAGGAAATCCATGGTCGGACGAAGGCCATGGCGATGGCAACGACATAAACGACGGGCGACAGCTTGCCTTTGAAATCCCGGCCGATGGACCTGGCCAGGCTGGAGTCGGGGCCTTGTTGGGCCACAATCACGCTTTGCAGGAGGTAATAGGCGATGGCGGCCAGCAACATCACCGCGCCATAAACCGCGGTCGGAGCGGTTGAGAAATGGTTTTCACCCATCCAGCCCGTCGCGAACGGAAAGAGCGACAACCAGAACAGCAGATGCAGATTCGCCCACATCATCGCGCCGTTCACCTTCCGCGCGGCCTTGAGCAGGTGATGATGGTTGTTCCAATAGATGCCGAGATAAACAAAGCTCAGCACGTAGGTCAGAAAGACCGGCAACAGGGGTTTCAAGGCGGTGATGTCCGCGCCGGACGGCACCTTCAAATCCAGCACCATGATGGTGATGATGATCGCCAGCACGCCGTCGCTGAAGGCTTCCAGCCGGTTCTTTTCCATGCGCAATATTAGCCGGGAGACCGGCGCCGACGCAATTGCTTCGGGCCGGTTTTGGTGACCCGTTGGCTTCCACCGGGCGGACCGGATGCCTCCCGGTGGAAGGTGGCAGGGTGGTGCGAACTCAGCTCAGATCAAACAACAACACCTGGGCGTTGCCTTTGCCGGCCAGTTCCAGCTTCGATTCCTCGCTCACCGCCACACCGTCGCCGGCGGCCAGTCGCTGGCCGTTGAGTTCCACGTTGCCCTCGGCCACGTGAATCCAGGCATGACGCTGCGGCTTGAGTTCGTGCGTCACCGTCTCGCCGTTGCTGAACCACGCGAGCCACAAATCAGCGTCCTGGTTGATGCGGAGACTGCCATCGCGTCCCGCCTTGCTGACCACCAGCTGCAACCGTCCCGGCGGCGTATGCGAATACGCCTTTTCGCCGTAGGCCGGTTTGGCCCCGCGCTGGTCCGGCTGGATCCAGATTTGCAACAGGTGCACCGCTTCATCCTTGGACGGATTGAATTCGCTGTGCTGCACCCCCGTGCCGGCGGCCATGTATTGCACCTCGCCCGCGCGAATCACGCGTCCGTTGCCCATCGAATCCTTGTGCTCCAGCGCGCCGCTGAGGACGTAGGTGATGATTTCCATGTCGCGATGCGGATGGGTTCCAAACCCCATGCCCGGCATCACCAGGTCATCGTTGATCACGCGTAGATCCCGGAAGCCCATCCATCGGGGATCATGGTAATCGGCAAAGGAGAAGGTATGGTACGTGTTCAGCCAGCCGTGGTCGGCGTGGCCCCGTTCGTTGGCTCTTCGGATCGTCATCATATTGCCCCAAGATGCCCTTGTTTGTAATCTTCGCAATCAGGCACCTTTGGGTGCCCCGGACGCATGAATCTCAAAAGCGTGGAATGCGAAGTTGAACGCCTGCTGGCCGTGATTGGCGGGAAATGGAAGGTGCTGATTTTGCGTGAGCTGTTTGACGGCGCGCGGCGGCACGCCCAACTGTGCCGGGCGCTGCCCGGCATCAGCCAGAAGGTGCTCACCGCCCAGCTTCGCGAACTGGAACTGGACGGCGCGGTGCAGCGCAAGAGTTTTGAAGCAAAACGTCCGCACGTCGAATATTCGCTGACGCCCTTCGGCGAAAGGCTGCGCGGACTCATTCTGCAAATGCACGATCTGGCCCGGCAAAATTGCGAGGTGCTTAAGCGCCGGCCGCCGGCGGGACGATTTGAGCGGACGAACTCATGCACAACGGCATTACTTGATGGTCAAACGGGAACCGCGATAGGTTCCGCCATTGAAACCTTGGTTCCGTTGACGGGAACCGTCGTGTCCAGCAAACGCTCGACAACTTCGGCTGCGGTGTAGGAATCGCAACCCGGTTTGAGAAACTGCGCGACATTCGCGACGTCGTCGCCGGCGGTCATCAAGGCCAGCTCCTGTTCCTGTTCGGAACGCACCTGGCTGAGGCCGACATTGGCGACCAGCCCGTTGCAGAGGCATTTGCGGCCCTGGGCGTCGGCAACCGTTCCGCCTTTTTTGACAAAATCATCCACCGGCTCGGCGGGACAACGATAGCCCGGTGTGCCGTCCGGCTTGCGGTAGAGATGCCGGAGATAGCCCAGGTCGCAGATGCGGGTCCGGGCTACGTATTGGTCGGCATGGGAAAGTGTCCCTTCCATCTGAACCACCTTGAATGGAAAACCGGTGGGCGAGGCGACCGGGTCGGTGAAAACGCGGGCGGTGCCAGCCCGGCTCATTTGCAGGGCTTGTCGCTTGAGCTCGGGGCGCAGGCCGGATTCATTGCAGAATGCAAACGCTGTTCCCACCTGGACGCCGGCAGCACCGAGTCTGAGGGCATCCGCCAGCCGGCCCGGCCGGCCATACGAACCGGCCAGCCAAAAGGGCAGACCCAGTGCGCGAATTTTTTCGAGGTCCACCACATCGCGCTCGCCGTAGACCGGTTCGCCGATGGCGTTGAGTTGCAGCGCGCCGCGGGGCGGGGCGTTGTGACCGCCGGCCGTGTCGCCCTCGACCACGAAGCCGTCCACGCGTCCGTTGGCTTTTTTGGCCAGGGTCATGGCGAGCGTGGCCGAGGCAACGATGCCGATGAATTGCGGGCGGTGACAAACCGGCGGCTGGCCGTTGCAAAAGGCGCGCGGGTCGAACTGGGAAAGAAACTCCTCGCCGGGCAGGGCGCCGACGACATCAATCTTCAACTGCGCCGGTTCGCCTTGTGCCAGCCGGTCCAGTGCACCGGGGATGGCGCGCGGGATGCCGGCGCCCATGAGCACGTAATCCACGTTGGCCAGCATCGCGCCGTAGAGCGAAGGCAGGGTGGGTAGCTGGATTTTTTCGAGAAAATTAATGCCGACCAATCCGCCGTGGCCTTCCTTGGCCAGAAACACTTCCACGAAATTTGCCGTCACCGTCAATTCCACCAGGGCCGCGCCGGGGCGGAGCGTCGGCATGGGCGCGGCTTTGAAAGGCGCGTCCGGCGATTTACCGCCGGGAACGAAATACTGGGCCAGCACCCGTGCGGCGACGGCCGGGATGGGAAATTGCTGGAGGGCGCGGCGCAGGTGGCCATCGAGATCACCCAGTTGCAGGTTGCGGGCCAGAATGATGGCGAGTCCCGTTCCGGAAACAACGCCAAGCTGGCCCAACCGCGAAATCGTGCGCGCGAGTTTCCAGCCGGAAACGGCCACGCCCATCCCGCCCTGAATAATTTTTGGCTGCGACATGATAACTGAACCGCACTTCAAGCAAGTTTCGCTCCACAAACGCCCCGTAAAACTGAAACCTGCCACTGGAATTATTACAAATCGCCAAAAAGGTGTCACTTGGCACACCAGGCGGGCGCCCGTCGAAAACCGACGCTGCTGCATGTTAATTGAATGGCCGGGGAATGGGAAGCACTGTTTTGGGCAATTATGCCTTCCCGATTTGAGCGCCACGCCGGACGCAGATTTTACGAGACAACCTTCCGGTCGGCCAAAATTTCCTGTTCGGCCGCGACGATCGCCTGACGCATGGTTTCAGCATCGGGCGCGTCGCGCAGCTGGTCGAGCAATCTGGTTTTCAGCATGATGAGGCACAGGCGGGCCAGCGTGTGCAAATGCAGCCGGTCGTCCTGGCAGCAGAGCAGAAAGAACAGATGGGTCGGCTGGCCGTCGGGCGCACCGAAATGAATTTCCTGAATCGGCCGCCCCACCACAATGAACGAGGTCTCGAACAGGTAGGGTTCGTGGGACCGCGGGTGCGGCAGCGCCAATCCGCCCGGCACCGCCGTGGAACACAACTCCTCCCGTGCCTCCAGGCTGGCGAGCAGCGTTTTCGGGTCGGAGAGGTTCCCCGTTTTTTCCGCCAGCGCCACCAGATCGCGCAGGACGGACGACCTGGTCTTGGAGGTCATGGCCGAGGCCACCGCCCCCGACTGGAGCATTTCCGGCAGGATGGCTGCCTGCGGCAGGATTTTCCGCGTGAAACGCGTGGATTCCTCATGATAATCGGCCAGCCGCTGGCCGGGCAGCCCCAGGATGCGTTGCGAGGCCCAGGCGTCAATTTCACCTTTGCGGAAGACAATCCGGTCGCCGCGCTTTTCAAAGGGAATTTCGCGGTTCTTCACCCGCCCCTCAATGTCCGCGGGCGTGAGGTGTAAATATTTGGCGACCTCATCCAGGTCAAGTAATCGGTACGGCATAAAATGCGCGCTTTGGGATGCGCCCTAATTTAACGCCAAACCGGCTTGACGACAATCCTTGTTGCGCCCGTCAAAAATGCTAAAATGGGTCATGGCTCAAAACCATCCGCCGATTGACCCCGGCGTCCGCATCGGCCACGTGCATCTCAAGGTGGCCGATCTTGACCGGGCGCTGAAATTTTATCGCGACGTGCTCGGGTTCGAACTGACACAGCAGTTTGGCCGGCAGGCGGCGTTTCTGTCCGCCGGCGGTTATCATCATCACCTCGGATTGAACCCCTGTTGGTTTTTGCACAGATCTTCAGAAGAGGGCAGGTGCGAGAAGGTTATGTCTATTTCGCCGTTGCCGATCTCGATCTTTTCGATGAGGGCTTCAACGATCTTCCGCTTGTCTTCAAACGGCAATGTAGGCCAGCGGTCATAAAGCGTGTTGGCCTCGTGAAGCACGTCATCTGCGGACAGCTTGTTGACTTTGAGCAAATCCACTGCGGCCTCCAGTTTGGGCAGTTCGGCCTGTAATTGTTTCATCCGTTCCTCGGCGGGGGCGTAAAGGTCACGGAAGCCGTCGCCGGAAATCTGCTTGCTCAAATACAACTGGTGGGTCTGGTGCATTTCCTCCCGCACCTTCTGAATCTCCCGTTTGTGGGTGTCCAGCAAAGCGGATTTCTCGGCCAAGTTCCGGTTGGCCTGCTTCAAATGGCCGGCAATCCGCTTTGGCTCACCGAAAAAGACCTTTAGCTCATTTCGGACGATGTTCTCAAGGTCGGTGATTGGTATCTTGTTGCGGCATTTCCGGCAGAAATATTTCGGGGTGTTAGCAGCCACATACATATTGTGGCCGCAGGAACAGCGCGCTAGGCCGCTGAATAGATGCACCGGCGGTTTGCCGGGCCGTTTCCAAGCTTTTAGTTGTTCTTCAATAATCTGATTCACTTGATTCCAGAGGTCTTCGGAAACGATGGGAGGGCATTCGAGTTTGCCCCATTCGCTTTCGGGTTTTGCTTCAGTGCGCCACTTTCCAATCTTGCGTGTGGTGTTAAACATATAGACGCCTTTGGCGCTGGAGTCATCCATGATGCGCAGAATCGAGGTGTCGCGCCAGATGGAGCCTTCGCGCGTCCGGTATCCGGCGGCGTTCAATTCGCGGGCGACCTGCCCCTTGCGCCGGTATTGCAAAAACAGTTCGTAGGCTTTGCGGCGGACGGTGGCTTCCTCCGGCTTGATGACCAATTTGCGTTCTTTCCATTGGTAGCCATACGGCGAACTACCATTGATGGATTTGCCGAGCTTGGCGCGGGTCAATACAGAGGCATTGATGCGCTCGGTGATTTCCTCGCGTTCCCACTGGGCGAACACGCCAAGCAGATGAAAGAACATCCGGCCTCCAGCGGTGCTGGTATCAATGGCTTCGGAGAGTGAAATGAGGTCGGCCTGATGCTTGTTAAAGAAATCAGAGAAGTCCTCCAATTCGCGCCGGTTGCGGGACAGGCGGGCGAGTTTGGAGAACACCAATCCGGTGATGTGCCCGCGCTCAATATCTTTCATCATACGCTTGGCTTCGGGGTGCTGCATGACGGCTTTGCCGCTCTGTCCTGCAAGGTTATAGACTTCCTTGACCTGCCAGCCACGGCTCTTTGCGTAACTCTTGGCGCGCTCCTCATGATGTTCCGGGCTTTCACCCCTGGCCTGATCTTCAGTGGAAACCCGAATCCAGATGCCGACTGGTTTGTTCAAGACACTATTTTCCTTCATAGCACGAGTTCATACCAAAAATCACCGGGGCAATGCAAGAAAAAAGTGTAGTCAAATTAGATATATCTGCTAGGGTTTCATCATGACGAAAATAACGACCATGTGTGAAAATGATTTGGCCGTCCTTGCCAAGACGTTTCGCAGGCAGGCAAGCACGACACGCGCCCAGGCCGCGCGGGACATGGGCGTGGCGCAAACGTCAATTTTTAACGCGGAAGAATCTCCCGATCAAAGCTTGGTCAAATTGCGGATACGGATGATTGAAGCGTATTCAAAATTCAAAGTCAGAGGCCCGGTATATTTACTCGAAAAGAAATGATGTGTTTCGGGATTATTTCCGGCGCATGGTCTCCGCCATGATGCGATTGGCGATGTCCTCTTTCTGCCTTTGCTCCTGCGCGGAAAGTTTGGGAATCGAGCGTTTGACCTTGTAACCGCCATACTGAGTTTCAGACGGTTGCGGCGTTGGCGGCTTCAACGCCTTCAAATACGCGATGAACGGGTCGGGCTGGAAATATTCCACCCGCGCCGCTAATTCTGAACCGAGACTGCCGGAAACGGCTTTGCCGATCTTCCTCAAGCGTTCCTCGTCCAAACAAATCACCTTTACTTTGGGAACACCCGCCTTTAAGCACTTCGCAACATTGCCCACTTCATGGTCAATAGTGGTGGAGATGGAAACTTCACACGCAATGGTCTCCCCGGCACGTTCGAGCCATAAATCCACGCTGCCTTGCCCGTCTAGCACGGACTTTTCAATGACGCTGCGGAAACCAAGTTCCTCCGCTGCTTCTTTGATGCGTTTCTGAATGGCTTGGTGCTGCGCTCCGCCTCGGCCCAAGTCTCGCGGCGGCTCAACAATTTTCTTTTCCGAATCCGTGCCTTTCTGAACTTCGGCAACTTTCGGCACCAGCGGCGGTGGTATGGGGGCGACCGGCTGAACGGATGGCGGGGAAGCGGGCGGTTCATCCGGTCCCGGCTTCGACTTCACCGGTGATGGCTTGGCCGTTTCAACCTCCCATGCCTGACGTAACATGGCTTCAACTTGCGAGCGTGCCGTTCCATACGCTGCCCGCGATGCCGCAATCACTTCCTTTTGCCGTTGCTCCATTTCCTGATCGTCCGGCATGTCCGGCAGTGGAATAGAAAGGTTAAAATCGTAATTGCTCCGTTCGACACGGCAAATGGCTTGGCCTGTTTCGAGGTTCTTTAGGTCGTCTGCCTCGAAAGAGGAAAATCCATCCGCCAGCTTCTTCGCGTCGTCATCGCCCACGCGAAACACGATGGAATGGACATATCCAATCGGTGGCCACCAGCACCAGATGCCTTCCCGCAATCTTCCCTGCATCCCGCCGGTGCATCGCTGTTTGCGGACTTCATTTTCAAATTCAGCATATCCGGCAAGGAATGTCTCCATCAGCTTGCCGATATGGTCCTGCGTGATTGGCTCGGTGACGGATTGCAGGGTGATACCATACTGCGTGAGCTTGGCACGCACGGAGAAGTGGTCGGTGGTGTTCCGGGCAAAGCGGTCAATTTTCCAAACGATGAAGAAGTCTAACTCGCCGCGCTGCTGGCGGCAATATTCGAGGGCTTTCAAGAATTCCGTGCGGTTGGCGGCAGTCGCCGATTCTCCTTTTTCAATGAATGTCCGCACGACCTCAATGCCGCTGTTCGTGGCATATTCAAGACAAGCACGTTCCTGATTATCCAGACTTGTGCCTTGCGTTTGATCCACGGAAGACACGCGAACATAGATGATTCCTTTTTTCATGGGAGTTTAATCCCAAAAATGGGGTAACAGTGAGCGTCTCGAGTTGCTACACAAAAGGCTCTGTTACCCCGCTTCTGGGCTCGATAAAATGATAATGACGCCCGACTTTTGTGTAGCGTTGGTATTTTAACATTCTTGTTCCGATTATAGTAGGGGTGGCGCGGGATGACCTTCGACCTTTGTTTCCAAGGCAATCTCCGCCAGCTCGTGCAACAAATCACGGATGAGCATGATTTCTTCGTCAGAGAAATTCTGCGCAGCAGGGCCAAGTATTCGTCTGGAATCGGCGAGGGAAATCATTTTCGTTTTCCTTTAGCCCATTCGAGCCATTCATCCTTATCGACCACGAATTCCGCCTCGGCCAGTTGTTTGTCCGTATAATGGGGATATAAGTCGCGGATTGTTGGGGCTGAATTTTCGTCCATGAGGCATAACTTATAACCGCCAGCCCTGTATTCATAGGGGGTAAGACTTGCCGCAGTAGGCAATCCAGCTATCTTGACTAATACAGTAAAGTATGTTGTAGTATAGATATTAACACTGTGCCTAGCCGAGCCGGTGTTTTTTGTAAACATGCCAATTCTGACAAGTTTACCCCCCTAGGCCTATCTCGGCCGCACGTCTATCCTTTGGCTCTGAACTCGCAATGAGTTCGACTGTTCAATCATGCCTTCGCTACCAAATTACTTGCGAACCAATCGGAAGCAAATTGCTCTTTCACAGGAGGAAGTGGCTTTTCTGCTGGGCGCAAAGGGTATGGACAAAGGTATCAAGGTGTCCCGCGATGAAAACCATGCCCGCAAGACGAATCTTGAAACAGCTCTGGCATATCAG
>Ga0302319_10017199_pt1 | contig 13263 bp, 11 predicted proteins | sample Bog_T0_2_FD_203319 | JGI IMG/M metagenome (GOLD analysis project Ga0302319, IMG submission 203319) | Peat permafrost microbial communities from Stordalen Mire near Abisko, Sweden - Bog_T0_2 | ecosystem: Environmental > Terrestrial > Soil > Wetlands > Peat | place: Sweden: Abisko, Stordalen Mire...
TTCTACAACACGACGAGGCGCCACAGCTCGCTCGGTCAGATCTCCCCTGTGGCCTTCGAGAACAAACAAAAACTAAACGACATCAAAGCCGCCTGAATTGGTGTCCACTTTATCGAGGCAAGCCCAGCCGCGCCGGCCTCCGCGATGATTGCCTGTACCGCCTCGATAAGGGTTCCCCCTTTCAGGACATAGCGCGTGGGGTCGGCAGGGACGTCGCTCCGCGCGTTTGGAGTCTCCATCAAACGCCGGTTATGGGCGTCGACTTTGGCTAGCTGCTTGAGTGTCCGCCCTTCATGGCGGATGGTGGTGAAGTCGGGTATGTTCACCCTCTAACTATGGGGTGAGTCGACACCATCTTCCCCAACCGATCACCTAAACTATCATATCGTCTCCGAGCGCGATTGCAATCTTCGCAAACGAGACGGATGCGAATCTAAGTTTTCGAAGCCCTTAATGCCATCGCGAGTGATGGCATTAAGAATTACACCTAAAGCTGCCACGCCCCTTTGTGTCCAGTAACTGCGTAGTCGGCCCGATTTGGAGGCAATTCCACACCGCTTTACCCTAGTAATCCTGTATTCTGTCCGATTTTGCCGTCGGATATTCCCGCATGGTAAATGCCCGGCAAGCATCACCAGAAACCATGAAATCGGCGATCGCTTGGACGCATTCCGCTTTCCCGTTTGAGTCCTAAAACGATTCCGTATCTTAGCGCTCTGGACCCCAAACCTTCATGCTGCAGCGCATCGGATTCGGGGCAGAGCGTAGCCGTTCTTAACGATTTTGATTATGTCTTTGCGCCAGGATTCTGATGCTGTCCGGAGGTCTGGGTTCACTGATTTCAGCCCACTTTTGTGCCTCCAGCCCATGAGTTCCGACCCATATTGCCGGGCCCAAAACAGAACGCCGAGCCTCCGTTTTGGACGGCGAAATCGGCGTTTCATCGAGCTCAAAAACCAGCGATCCGCCCCGAGAAATTGTCCGCGTCGGACTCCGTTTGCTCCTAGTTTTGGCAAGCGATTTCCCGGTGAAACGAGGCTTCTTGCAGGCTGCTTTGGCGTTCAAATCGGCTCCGCAGTCTCTCTCCGAAAGCGGTTTGTAGCGCGCAGGAATGCGCCGGAGCTGCATCGTTTGACGGCCCGTCAGGAGCAATCTGTCGGCACCCTTTCACGGCGCAACGCCCGCGGTTTCGCGCTCAATGTTGACGAGAAATCGAGGCGTTGGAACTCCGTTTCGAGGCCTCTCCCACGATCGAAGCGAATGAGCAATCGCGTGCGGTTTTGGATCGATTTCGTGCCTCCCTGAGCTGCCGCGACCGGCCGAAACCCGCTCCGTTTTTGGACGGTAACCGCACCCAATCGACTCGGGAAAACGACCGACCTACCCCTCGATTGGCGCTCGGTCAGAGATCCAAGTCTCGGTCATAACCGGGGCATTTTCTTAGGCGGATTCAGCGCGGGACACCTCCTTTTTTTCGCTTGGTTCGTGCATGAAATAAGATGGCGGCGGGGTTGAAACCGGCCCTAACTTCGGACCGGAAACGGGCACCAGCCTGCCCTGCTCAGGTGGGATTTCTGCCCTTTGGAATTGCTTTCAACCCGTCGACGGAGCACGAGGAATTGATGGCGAAACAGCCTTTCATTGGAACCTGTCGGCTGTGCCGGGAGGAGGCCGCCTTGGTCGATTCCCACATCGTTCCGGCCTTTCTTTTCCGCCCCCTAAAGGAGGTCGAAGGGCGATACTCCATCCTCTCAACCGACCCGTCCGAACGCGAACGGACGGGCCAGCGAGGCATCACCGAACGCCTCCTCTGCAGAGTGTGCGACAACGAGCGCCTGCAGCGATATGAGGATCACCTCGCCAGAGTGTTGAACGGCGGCATTGGGTTAAGAATCCAAACCGGCAGCAACGTGCTCCAGGTCCAAGGGTACGACTACCGCCTAATCAAAAATGCCGCAATTTCGATGCTGTGGCGGATTATTCTATCCCGGGCTCCGATGTTCAAGGAAGTGTCATTGGCCCCCCTTTATGAGGAGCGCTTGAGGGACGTTCTTCTCAACAACCTAAAGGTCGGAGAGGATGAGTTTGCCGTCGCCGTGACGGCCCCCCTGCTTGAGGGGCGGCACTTCCCGGATTGGACGGTCTCGCCTGATTTCATACCCGTTGGGGAGAACAATCTCTACCGTTTCCTCGTTACCGGACTCCTCTTCACCGTTGAGGTCGGGCCAGGGGCGCCGGTCGCGGAGATGGGCCCAATGGTCCTCCGCGAACGCGAATGGCGCATCCCCGTGATGGATGTGCGGATGATCCCGTTCCTATCGACCTTTTGCGCGGACGTCGCCGATGCTAGGAAGACTCGCCAGCAGAACAAGGGGTGAATCAGCCGATTTCGCTAAAATGCCACCTTATCCACTCCCCTTCAGGCGCTTACGCCAATGTCAACTATTGGGGGAAACTTGATATTCGCCCAAATTGACGACCGAAAACCGTGATAGCGGTGACCCTGGACACCCCCCGGGGGGCCAAAATGAGGCGTTTTTGATCTATTTTTGGACACAATAATATTTGTTAGTATTTAATTGTTAATTATTACGGACGTCAGCGTCACCTCGATATCGACTTCTACTCCATTATGCGTTTCACTTCTGACTATGCCTTACGTTCTTCCCGACGACGCTAAATCACCCCGGCTAAGCTGGAACATTATGAAGGTACTTGTTCCCGCCGGCCCTGAGCGTATGGCAATCGCACTCGGCAAATGGGAGGGCACTCCCGTGCTCGCGCTGCGATGGAATGGCACAGACGCGAGCCCTATCGGGAACCCGCAATCGCGCGGTTTAGCGACCTGGTTCATCGTAGAAAGGGGCCCCTACACTGACGCCATAATTGAGGCCCTCCCGGTCGCCGACAAAGAGCTTGCGAGAAACTTCATCCCGAAAACCTGAAAGGAACCATGTCACTCGAACCTCCATCAGAAATCCGCTCCGTTAACGACATCTCGCCTGAGGCCTATCAGCGCATCTACGACTTTCTACAAGGCGCGGTTTATTGCTGGTGCAAGAACCAAGAAGACGAATTCGGCCTACGTGACCTGATGGGTGGAAAAAACTTCTTCTGGGCCCGGACGCCACTAATCGCTATTTGGAATAAACATAAAGCCCTAGGGCTAACCGACGATGACGCCTTAACCGCGGCGGCGATCGATGGTGGCTGGATCCTTAAAAGGGTAATTGACGATGACCGCCGCACGTTCACTCATCGGATAGAGGGCCAAGTCAGGAAATACAAATGGACGGGGGATGATGGCGATGTTGAGGCCTGAGGGACTCGCAGTTGAGATCCATCGTCTAGTTGCTACTCTTTACGGCTCGAATCCATCCCCTTCCCAAGGGTGATCATCGGGATCGGGCCCGAGGCTCGAGGCAACTCGACGCGGGCGCCGAAAACTAGCTCCCCAATTCCATCGGCGTGCTGGAGTCCGGCAGGTTTATTGGTGGGGGCGAAAAATGGGGGCTTCCAGTTTTGAGCGCCGCGTTAGCGCTTTTCGCCATTTTCCCTCTGAAAAACACCGTTAACGCGTCTTGAGAATTGTCTAACAGATGCCGCAACTTACCCCCCGGGGGGCCTCTCATCTGCTCAATTCTTCGTCGAAATCGGCCGCCGCGGACACCCTGCCCGAGCGCGGCGGCCGCCCTGAAAACCTCGACTGCTCCATTTAGAGACAACGGGTGCAGTGGGTACCGAATGCGGTGGGTTGTTATATATCAAGGACTTAAGGCGGCGGTAGGCTAGCCGGGAAAGGCTTCAGGATGAGCGGCAATGGGATTTCGTTTCCCCGCCAAAAATTGCCTTTGCTCCAGGGGTTCTCACCCGCGTCCAAGCCATAATTAAAGGAGAATGCATGACCACTCCGCGCCCGAATCGAATACCAATCCGGAATCCTTCTTGCCGGCCGCCCCGACGCCCATCGAACGCAAGGATCTGTTTACGCAGAGGCGACTCGATCACAGGCGGGACGCCAAAGCCTATGGCTTCACGCTGTCGTTCCGAGGCGTGCCATCGCCAGCCGAGGAGGCTGTGCTAAAGAAATTGTCGGGATTGACGGTCCTCGACCTCGAAGCGGATCAGTGTTTGTGCGCCGAACTCGTCGCTCTTCGGCCGTTCATAATCGAATGCGGGTGCAAGGCCGATAAAAAGGCCCACATTACCCTACGGTGCAATAAAGCAGGACCCAAGGCTCCAGGAGCTCAAGGGCCCTCCGGCACAGCGGCTTCGAAGTACATTCTCCCCGTAGGTTGCACGCTGTCGTCTCTGCACGACGCTAGCTGCCTCTTTTTCGGCCTGACCGCTCCTGGCAAGCCGGCATTGGTCACGGACGGCGCCGGAATCGACACAATCACGGTAAATGCCGCCCTCCGCGGCGGCCCCGATCATGCTGGGGACGACGAAGTCTCCTTTGCTGTCATCAGCGACCGCCCGGCGTGCATGCGTGACCCCGTCCAAGGAAAATGGGCGCTCCATACACTTTTAGTTTACGCCTACGAGAAGGCACTATTGCACCACTGGCCCAGGAAAGGGCCTGCCGGCTTTAAAAATGACTTCATAGATTTGTTCTTAGCTTTGGGGAGGATTCATATCGGCAATAACAACCGCCCATATGCGGCAGCGCACTATGGGAGCGTAAGCCTGATCCCCGAGCTTTTCCGCAACACGGAGTCGATGATGCGGAGAAAGATCAAGGAGCGGGCACGACCAATAATCATCGGTCGCTACGTGTCACACCGACTGAGCGAAGATGGGACCACCGTTTCGGTCCAAGTTCTCGGCATGGAGGACGTGAAATTTGTTGTCGCCGCCTCTATATGGAACGATCGAATGGAGTCGTTTCACGACCCCGAAGAATACCGGAAGGAAGGATTCTTCACGTTGTTGGTCTTTAGCGCTGCGGCCGCCAAAGCACGTCATGGGGACGCCATTTGTATGAAAAACTTGGCATGGCTCCACGTTACCGAGCACAACATTCCTATTGAGTCTCAGGAGGAAGGATGGGAGATCCGCAAGTTCATCGCCCAACGCTTCAGGATCGAGAAAGTGCTGGAGAAGCTGCGCGACGGCGAGACCGGTCAGGAACTTGCCCGTCGAGATCTCAGGATCTTTGGGACGATTTTCGGAGACATCGAGGTCGAGATCTTCGGCATGTCCCTGATTGGTTACGTGAAGAAAATACCATCAAGGATGATTGAGACGGGGCGCCCGCTCCTGTGCATACATTACCAAGGCGGCAAAATGACGAAACGACACTGGGCCGACCCCAAACGCGAAAAGAACTTCCCAGAAGGTCAATTTCCCAAATCGATTCTACCTTTGGGCAATCTGAACGCCCTGGACCCTATCGATTTACGGACCGCAAGCTCAACCCCCTGTCCATAGGCGATAGCTAGCAATGACCCAGGTCAGCCGTTCCTCAGAATTCTAGGGCGCGGGCTCATTTGGAGGCACCTTGATCTCGAGAATTATGTCGGGCACCGGCCCTTTGATCATGGTGTGGCGTTTGCGAAAATTCTCGAACGGTCCGTGCTTTTTCGATTCCGAGGCCGGCATCTTCCGGAAAATGTGAAAGAGCTTTACGGTTTCCGCACCGAACTCAAGGTTGCCACCCCCGTGGTACATCGCAGCCAGGTTACTGGCAGAACGGAATACCATGCACAACTCGAAGAAGGTGAGCTTACCTATTGGCTTCCTAACTGTGCCCTTGCCCGATGGCATCCGGATCACCTCAACCACGTCCTCATCGTCCTTGTTTGACAACGCCATGAACTCATCACGGAACTGCTTCAGAGTGCGCCCGGTGTATTTCTTGCAGGATGTCTTGGGATTCATAAACCTTGCGGCATTCTAGCCGCTTGTTCAACCACGGCAACACAAAGACTATACGCAGCCGACGGTGCTCCGTAATGGGGCATGCGGATTCAGCGAAGGGTTCGTGGAGCGTAAGCCAATTCCCGTCAACAGCCTGGCCAGCAGTGCAACAAATGCCGGTAACGGCGCACTTGGGCCTGCGTTCAAGATAGTCAGAAGCCACGCGGACATGGGGACCACAATGCGCTACCTAGCCTGCTCCGACGAAGCCGCGGCGGCCGCCATCCTGGCGCTCGATGACCGACGCGCGGCCTGACGGCCACACGTCATTGCGTTGCCGCCGGATTGCCGTCAATGGAGCCGGATTAAAAGCCCTCGATCAATGCACCTTCAGGGTCGCCGTGTTGCTCGTGACAGCGCCGAAGCCGTTCGTAACTGTCACCGAATAGCCGCCTGCCGCGGCCGTCCCCGCATTTGCGAGGGCAAGCGTGCTGGCCGTGGCTCCCGATATGGCGATCCCTTGAAATGCCCATTGGTAGGCCAGGGTCGGCGTTCCAGTCGCGGCAGCTGTAAAGGTGACAGCCGCTCCTGTCTTTACCGTTTGTGACTTGGGCTGCGTCGTGATCTTTGGCGGTGCGTTGACAGTCAATAGCGCCGGCGCGCTCGTCGCTGAACCGAACGCATTTGTGGCAACGACGGTATAGGTCCCGGCAGCGCTCGCCTTGACCTTGTTGATCGTAAGCGTGCCTGCCTTCCCGCCCGAGACCGTGACACCATTGAGGAACCATTGGTATTGCGGTTTTGGGCCCCCGATCGCCGCAGCGGTGAGGACAACCTTGGCACCCACGTCAACCGTCATGGACTGGGGCTGCGTCGAAAATGTCGGAGCTGCATCAACTATGAGCTTGGCCTTGTGGCTCGTCATTGTGCCGATGCTATTCGTAGCCGCCACGGAATAGCTGCCCGCACTTGCCAACGTGACGGCAGGCAGCCTGAGCGTGTTCCCGGTGGCTCCGGGAATAGCCGCACCGTTGAAAAGCCACTGGTACGTGACGGGGAGTGCCGTGGCTGTCGCCACGCTGAACGTGACGTTGGCGCCTGCGTTCACCGTCTGGCTCTGCGGCTGCGTGACTATGGCCGGCGGATCAGTCAGCGCGTCGTTGTCCTTCGGGACAATCACCTCTGTCTGCGCCGTGGCCACGTTTCCTGCTGAATCCGTTGTCTGGACGGTGATCGTGTAGATGCGCCCGTTGCCGCTGCTTGAGCGCGAGGCCAGGAGGTTCAGGGTAAGAGGCCCGGTGATCACCCATTCCGCAATCCCGTTTGTCGAGGGCTCATTGCTAACCACCGAGAGGATTTTGGAGGGGGGATTGGGGTAGAACTGGTCTGCCGCGACCACCGTTATCGTGACCGGCACCATCTTGTTGTTTGCCGGGACGAGGTAGGCGGGGGATGGCGTCACCGACTGGATAACCGGGGGAATCGTCACAATGCTGGGCGTGATCACCGTCCCCGAAAGAGCCGTGACGGACGGCGTGCTCGTGCTGTCAAATACTACCGTGAACCGACCCCCAGAGACCGTTCCATCCAGGTTCGGGGTCTCAGCTTTTGTCGGAACGCTGCCGCCGCTGCTTAGCACCGGATCCCAGCTTGTGCCGTCAAAATACAGCAACTGGAGATTGTCAGCATTAGTCCCTGTGAGGGTAGATGGGTAATAGAAATAGGCCGTGACCGTGTCAGAAGCCGTGACGGAGGTTACCTGAAGATCGACGTATTGCCCGCCAACATCGATCGCTGGCGCTACAGACGTGGGATTGCTCGAGTAGTTGGCTACTGAGATCGCGGCGGGCGGCGCACCGGCCGAATTGTTCTGAAGCGTCGCCGTGACACCCGCGCTCCCCGCGCTCGTTGGGGCCGTCGAATCCGTCGCTGTGCCGCCCGTCAGGGCGACTGAGGCCTGAACCTTTGCAACCGCCTGTGACACGACGGGCAGCGCCGCGATATTCGACGTGTCCCCGCTCGCGCTCTGCACGCTGATGAACACCGTCGTTATATCACCACTTGTAGCGAGATCCGCAGCGGGGACCACTGCCGTCAGGGTAGTTGCGCCCACGAACGTGGTTTGAAGGGCAGATCCGTCCGTCCATTGCATCGTGTCGCCGGCACTGAAGCCCGAGCCATTGACCGTGAGGAGCAGGTCGCCGCCGCCGGCGTTCGCCGATCCCGGGTTTAACGAGGCGATCTGGGGAAGCGCGACCGCTAGCGTCACCGAAGCGCTGGTGACGGAACCCGAGGCATCTCCCACCACGCATTGGAACTGGGCACCGTTCAGTGAGCCTGCAGCATCCGAAATCGAAACAGCGGACGTTGCCGTGCCGCTGAAGCTCCCTCCGTCCGCCAAATTTGTCCATGTGTTTCCGTTGTCGGTCGATACCTGCCACTGGTAGCTGAGCGCACCAGATGCGCTCACACTGAATGTGACTGTACCTCCCGAGGGCGTTGCTTCGCTCACCGGCTGGGTTGCGATCACAGGAAGCACAGGAACAATCGTAAGGTTCACCGAGGAGCTGGTGGTGCTTCCATAGGCGTTGCTCACAATCACATCGTACTGGCCGGCATTCGCACTGCTCACGGTGGTAATCGTAAGCATGCTTGAAGTCGCCCCGGCGATATTCACCCCGTTGAACTGCCACTGGTAGGTCGCCATCGGATCGGAGGAGCCGACCATTTCGTATACCGTTGCACCCAACAGTACGTTTAGGTTGGCCGGCTGGCCCGTGATCGTCGGCGGCCCGATGACGGGCGTAGGAGTAGGAGTCGGCACCGGGGTCGGGGCTTCGACCGAAAGAGTCGCTATGTTGCTTGTGGTGCTACCATAGGCATTTGTGAGGATCACATCGTACTGGCCGGCGTTCGCCGGGCCTACGGGGTTTACAACAAATATATTGGCGGTGGCTCCCGGGATATTCACCCCGTTGAACTGCCACTGGTAGGTCGCCATCGGATCGGAGGAGCCGACAACAAAAGTGAAATCGGAACCCGCCGGTTCCGACGCCGTGTTCGGCTGCAAGGTAACAATAGGGCCTCCACTCACTGGCGTAGGCGTCGGAACCGGGCCAATGATTGAGAGGGTCACGATGATACTGGTCGTGCTTCCGTAGGCATTGCTTACCACCACATCATACTGGCCCGCGTACGCGCTGGTGACATAGGGAATGGTGAGTTCGCTGGTGGTCGCAGAGGGAATGTTGACCCCGTTGAACTGCCACTGGTAGGTCGCCGTCGGATCGGATGAGCCCACCCCTTCGTAGGCCATGGAGCCCGCGGAAACGGCCAGGTTTCCCGGCTGACCCGTGATCGTCGGAGGACTATTGACCGAAGTCGGCGTAGGAGTCGGAACCGAGCCGCCAATACTGAGCGTCACAATTGTGCTGGTGGTGCTTCCAAATGCATTGGTCACCACCGCGTCATAGGAGCCGGCATTCGCATTGTTCGCTGATACGATCGTATACATGCTGCCGATTGCCCCATGGATATTTGCACCGTTGAATTGCCACTGGTAGGTCGCCATCGGATCCGTCGCGAACACCATGAAGTTAGCTTGGCCACCCAAAGCCACGTTTAGGTTGATCGGCTGCATGGAAATAGTCGGCGGCCCGGTCACTGGAGTTGGGGTTGGCGTGGGCGTTGGCGTCGGTGTTAGGACGGACAGTGTGACGATGTTACTGGTCGTGCTTCCAAATGCATTGGTCACAATTACGTCATAGAAGCCGACATTCGCGTTTCCCACCGATGCGATAAAATACATGCTGCCGATTGCCCCGGGAATATTTGCACCGTTGAATTGCCACTGGTAGGTCGCCATCGGATCCGTCGCGAACACCATGAAGTTAGCTTGGCCACCCAAAGCCACGTTTAGGTTGATCGGCTGCAGGGAAATTGCCGGCGCCCCGCTTACCGGCGTCGGGGTTGGCGTAGGCACCGGCGTCGGCGTCGGCGTCGGAATTATGAGGGATAGCGTTGCGAAGTTACTGGTCGTACTTCCAAAGGCGTTGCTGGCTATCACGTCATACTGGCCCGCATTTGCAGGGACGGTTTCCCCGAAACCCAGCGAACTCAATATCGCTCCGGGAATGTTGACCCCATTAAACTGCCATTGATAGGTAGCGAGCGGATCGGAGGTCGTAACACTAAAAACCACAGGCCCTCCCACCGGATAATTATAACTTGCGGGCTGCGTTAAGAATATCGGCACCCCGGTCGCAGGCGTCGGGGTTGGAGTCGGAGTTGAGACAGCGAGCGTGACGATGTTGCTGGTGGTGCTTCCAAATGCATTGGTCACCACCGCGTCATAAGAGCCGGCATTCGCATTGTTCGCTGATACGATCGTATACATGCTGCCGATTGCCCCAGGGATATTTGCACCGTTGAATTGCCACTGGTAGGTCGCCATCGGATCCGTCGCGAACACCATGAAGTTAGCTTGGCCACCCAAAGCCACGTTTAGGTTGATCGGCTGCATGGAAATTGTCGGCGCCCCACTTACCGGCGTCGGGACCGGCGGCAAGACGGGCGTGAGCAGGTACGCATGATTGTTGTCGGCATTCGCGATGATCTGCCCGGCGTCATTTATGCCGGTCGCCCCGTTCAGTGTCACGCCAGGCAAATTCACCAGCGAATTCAGGTCTGTCATCGTGCCGCCGCTGTAGACGAAGGCGTGATTGCCCGAGAGGCCCGGGGCTCCGATGTACCAGCCTACGGCCGTGCCCGTGTTGTTTATGCGATAGGCTTCGCAAAAAACCCCTCCAAACGTGCCAAGATTCGTCATGACACCCCCGGAAACGATGAACGCGCTCTCCCCAGGACCCATGCCGACCGTCGCCGACGCTCCGACTATGACGCCCGAATTGTTTATGCCGGGGGCGATGCTCAAGCTGCCACCAAGCGTGCCCAGATCTGAGGTGATGCCGGAAGTTTCGGAGAAGGCGTGCTGCCCGCCAGATCCCGAACTCATCACGCCCACGATTTCACCAAGATTGTTGATGCCAAAGGCGGCGCTTGGGGTACCGACACCTAGGTTCGACATTGTCCCGTTGCTGTAAATGAACGCATTCTCGACATTTCCTCCCGCGAGGAATTGGCCCACGATGATTCCTGAATCATTGATTGCATTGGCGCTGCTGGACGTGCCCCCAAGCGTGCCGAGGTCGGTCATGGTCCCGTTGCTGAAGCTGAATGCGTCGGAAGACGCATCGCCCGCCGTGGATGCGTAGCCCACGATCACGCCCAGGTTGTTAATCGCATTGGCGCAGCTGGACGAGCCGCCAAAGGTTCCGAGGTCGGTCATCGCCCCGTTGCTGTAGCTAAAGGCATGTGTTCCGCCGCCAGGCGTGTTCGACCAGCCCACGACCGCGCCCGCGTTGTTGATGCCGTTGGCAGTGCTTCCCGAACCGCCGAGTGTTCCAATGTCGACCGCCGTGTACGTCTGCGCCCGTGCCAGGGTGACGGCAGTGGAGAGCGCAAGGCCGAGAAGAAGCCGGCGAACGGCCCGGATCATGTCATTGCTTGAAACATTCATGTGGGAAGGGAGCGGATGCGTTGGCAGAAAGTCTGGCCCGGGAGGCACCTACGGCGGCCTCGCAACCCCATGCTCCGCCCCGGACAACAGAAATCCCCCGAGGGGCGTGCGGTGGACGGCGCGGCACTTGGCCATCGCGGCCGCCGCCGGCAGCCCGGTCAATGCAATAGTCTCGCCGTATTGAAACCCAAACTACGTCTTTTTACGTAAAAATATTCCGCTTACCCATTGACATGGCCCATTTGGCCTGTCGCCGAATGAGATTCTCCGGTCACGAGGACCCTGGATAGGCATTAGCGGGACTATACGGCGCCATAATCCAGGCATCTACAACGGAAGCGTACGATTGTGCGTTGATCCCCCCCCGGGGGCGTTCCCATGCACTTGGTGGCCCGGCCTGAGTTCTCATCCCACGAATTCCTTCCCCTGAGCACCCGATGCGCACAAGACGCCGTCTTTGCCCGTTTTCAACGGCTAAGTCGTTGCGGGCCTATCCCATAGGCGCCGGTGCAACGCAATGTGCGTAACGTCGCACTGGGTTGAATGGAGGCCCCCCCGGGGGGATCAGAAGGCGACGGCGAGGGACGGGGCGGCCGGAGCGCCGGCAAGGCCGAGGACCAGGTCATCGAGCTCGCTCTCGGTGTTTTCGAGATAGCGCGCGGTGATGACTGGCGAGGAGTGCTGAACGACCTTCATGGTCTTGATGACGTCATGGCCAGACGCGTCATAGACGGCCCGGACGAAGGTCTTCCTCAGGCTGTGGGTCGACACCCTCGCGGTATCGATGCCGCATTCCTCACACGCCTGTACGAGGATCCGGTGGGCTTGAGAACGATGCAGCGGTCTGTTGCCGCCTTCCCTCGACTTGAAGAGGAATTCATCGGGAGCCGGGACGTAGTCCAGCGAAGCGATGTAGTCCCGGATCGCCGCCCTAGCCTTTTCATTCAGGACGACTCTCCTGCTACGGATGCTGCGCTTCTTCTTTCCGCTTCCGCCCTTTAGCAGCGCCCGGGCAACTGTCACCTCACGGGCCACCTCCCCCGCCAGGGTCAGCACCTGGCCGATGCTCCAGGTGAGGAGTTCGGTGATGCGGTACCCAACCTGGGTCCCGGCCCGGATGAGCAGGGCGTCCCGGTAGCGACGCTCGGCAAGAAGGTGCGATTCGAGGAGGGCGAGCTCGGCAAAGGTGAATGGGCGTGCAGACATACCGTAAGATGGCGCCGCCCGCTTGCGGGGCTTTCACCGGTCACTCAAGATCCGGCTTCTCAACTTAGTACCCCAACGGCCTACGCTTCTCCGACCGCTGCCAACCAGGTTACCTTGCCCGTTGGTCGCACGAGCTTAACCAAGCGTCTACGATGGGGACGTCGGCCGGGGCCATGGTGAGCTTCGATAGCTCCAAGGGTGTTACCCATCGAACCTCGGCATGGAAGTGGAGGCGCATCTCCTTGGTTTTAGGGACAGCCAAATAAGCGCGGAGTAGTATTTCTCCCCTCGAATAACTGTAATGACTCTCGGCAAAAAATGTTCCTATTTCTGCCTCGAGCTCCAACTCCTCCCAAAGCTCACGGGCGAGACAGATTTGTTCCGACTCGCCCTCTTCCAACTTACCTCCGGGAAATTCCCAGAGCCCTGCAAGCGCATCACTGTCCGGCCTCCGTGCCACCAGAATGCGTCCATCGGCAACTAGCAGCGCAGCCGTAACTATTCGAATCGCCATATCCGCCTAGCGTGCTCGCCGCTTTAGTAGCAATTGGTCCCGGTGATATTCAAGGTACCTACGCTGTCCTTCAGAAAAACTGCCAACATTCACAACCTCGTCCGTA
>Ga0302319_10017200_pt1 | contig 13263 bp, 11 predicted proteins | sample Bog_T0_2_FD_203319 | JGI IMG/M metagenome (GOLD analysis project Ga0302319, IMG submission 203319) | Peat permafrost microbial communities from Stordalen Mire near Abisko, Sweden - Bog_T0_2 | ecosystem: Environmental > Terrestrial > Soil > Wetlands > Peat | place: Sweden: Abisko, Stordalen Mire...
ATTGGTAAACAAAGAACATCGATCACAACCTGGACACCCCTGGGTCCCCGCCAGGCCGCGCCTTCGTTCGGGAACCCGAGAACGGCCGGGCGGATCAACCCTCCGGCGCTCGATTCGTCTGGCGAATAGGCAGTTGCTGGCGCGGCGCGCGGCAGGCCACCTCAGCCCACCAGACCTGATTTGGCATCAAGCGCAGGCGTGCTAGATGATTGTCAACCAGTAAGCGTCAGAGGGCCGGGACCGTCCATGAAACACATTACCTGTATCGAGGATCTGCGCGTCGTTCATCGGCGCAAGGTGCCCAAGGCATTTTTTGACTATGTCGACCGCGGCTCCTACGCCGAGCAAACCCTGCGCGCCAACCGCTCCGACCTCGAGCAGATCAAGTTTCGCCAGCGCATCCTGGTGGATATCTCGGCCCGCGAGCTTTCCACCAGCATCCTCGGCGCCCCATCGAGCCTGCCGCTGATCCTGGCCCCGGTCGGCTCGACCGGGATGCAATATGGCGATGGCGAGATTCACGCCTGCCGGGCCGCGCAGGCGGCGGGAATCCCCTACACGTTGAGCACGATGTCGATCAATTCGATCGAAGACGTCGCGGAGAATGTCGACAAGCCATTCTGGTTTCAGCTCTATGTCATGAAGGATCGCGGCTTCTGCAAGGCCCTGATCGAACGCGCCATCGCCGCCAGATGCAGCGCGCTGGTGTTGACCGTCGACTTGCAGGTGATCGGGCAGCGCCACGCCGATATCAAGAATGGCCTGTCGGTGCCGCCGCAATTGCTGAACCTCAGGAATGCGCTGGATTTCGCCATCAGGCCGGCCTGGGTGGCCGGCATTTTGCGCGGCAAGCGCCGGAATTTCGGCAACATCGCCGGACATTTGCCGGGTTCGCAGGATCTTGCGTCGGTATCCGGCTGGGTGGCGTCGCAGTTCGACCCTTCGCTGAACTGGAAGGATGTCGATTGGATCCGCAGCATCTGGCCGGGCAAACTGATCATCAAGGGCATTCTCGATGTCGAGGACGCCGAGGAAGCGGTGAAGACCGGGGCGCAGGCGCTGGTGGTCTCCAACCATGGCGGCAGGCAGCTCGATGGCGCGCCGTCGTCGATCGAGGTGTTGCCGGAAATTGCCGACGCGGTCGGCTCCCGGATCGAAGTCTTGTTCGATGGCGGCATTCGCTCCGGCCAGGACGTGATGCGCGCGCTCGCGCTCGGCGCCAAATCCTGCATGATCGGCCGCGCCTATATTCATGGCCTCGGCGCCTATGGCGGGCCCGGTGTCGCCAAGGCGATCGATATCATCCGCAACGAACTCAGCGTGACCATGGGCCTGTGCGGCGTCAAGACCATCGCCGAGATCGGCACGCAGGTGCTGGCCTCAACTCCGCGATCGCAGGTCGTGGCAAATAAGGTCGTGGGAAGTAAGGTCGCGGGAAGTAAGGTCCTGGCAAGTCACGCCTGAAAGGGCCGGCGGTCCCGCCAGGCCCCCTGCGGCGTCCGGTCAATGTTTCGCCAGATCGGCTTCCACCAAGGCGCGCAGTTCCGCAGTGACCTCGGGCCGCTTTCCGAACCAGAGTTCGAAGCCGCGCACGGCTTGATGCAGCAGCATGCCGAGGCCGTCGGCGGTCCTCAGTCCACGCGCTTGTGCCGCCGCCAGCAGCGGCGTCCGCAGCGGCACATAGACGAGATCAGACACCACGGCATCCGGCGGCAGCAGACTGATATCGATTTCAAGCGGGCGCTGGCCGTGCATGCCGAGCGGCGTGGTATTGACCAACAGGCCGGCGCGGGGCAGCAGATCAACGACAGCGGCCCACGGCACCGCACGAACATCGCCCCCCAACTGATCGGCCAGCACACGGGCGCGGGGAAGCGTCCGGTTGACCAAATGCACGCGCCGGATGCCGCGCTCGATCAATCCGTACGCCACCGCCCGCGACGCGCCGCCGGCGCCTAGCACCAAAGCATCCTTGGTGGCTTCCCAACCGGGGGCGCAGGCATCCAGATTGTTGATAAACCCTTCGACATCGGTATTGGTCGACCGCAATTGGCTGCCCTCGTACCACAACGTATTGGCGGCGCCGACCGCCGCGGCGCGGGCGTCCGGCAGCGACAGCGAAAGCGCGCGCTCCTTGTGTGGAATCGTGACGTTGGCGCCGACAAAGCCGTGGCTCGACAAATGCAGCACGAACTCCGCCAAGCCTTCGGGCGGCACCGCTTCGATGCTGTAGCCGCCCATCAGGTCGAGCTTGCGCAGCCAATAATGATGGATCAGCGGCGAGCGAGAATGCGCCGCCGGCCAACCAATCAGACACGCCGCCGGGGATTTCCGTGAGGCTGTCATGGTGTCAAGGCTGTGAATCGATCAGGCATTCCACTCGTAGACTTCCTTCTCATACGCTTCCTCGAAACCCGCCCGCTGCAGGTTGCGATAGGAATGTTCGAGCATGTACAGGGTCTCGGCCACCTGCAATGAGCAACCCAATCGTTCGGCCTGCTCGATTCTCCGGGCAATCAGGGCCTGCTGGGCCCCTCGCCTGCGGTGACTCTCGGCAGTCGCGGCGGCCATCAGGTAGCCCAAATCTTCGAAAATGCAGAGCGTGGCAATGGCCACCGGACGCTTGTCGTCAAAGGCCATATAATGGAAGAAGCCCTCCTCGCCGGCGGAGCGCGCATATTCCGGCCACACCGTCTCGCCCAGCTGATCGCGGGCCGCTTCAATGTCGCGCGCGCTGACCTGCCTGATTTCGAAATCGGTCTTGAATTGCACCGGCGCGCGATGGCTGCGGCACAGCGTCGGGTAACCCGTGCGCCTGATTCGTAACAGCCCGTTTTGTTCGAGCCAACCGCGCATCACATCCATATCCGGACCGGGGCTCAGCCAGACAAAGAACCGCCTCACGCCCTGGGTCGCGAACAGATCAATCAGACGTCCAACGCTGTCGGGCTCCATGCCTGCTTCCGTTCCGCACATGAAGACACGATTCATGTTGGCCGAAGCGAATGGGCTTTGCCGATCGGGATCAAGCGTCACGTAGCAATTGCCAAATGGAAACCCGTGGAATTGTTTTCGCACGAGGTTATCCGGCTGGCATCGTTCATCCAGCCAGGCCACGAGCCGCTTCAGCTTCAAAGACAGGCCGATCTTGTCCATTGCCCTCCTCACCCACCACCAGGCTGTATAGCAGAAATAAGTGGCACTTGCCTGCTCTGCCACCAACTTCCTACCCGCGGATTCTTCATGAAAGCGGCTGACCTGGAAAGTGTTTTAACGACGAAAGCTACGGCACGGGGCCCAGCCTGGTTGCACGCCGCTGGTCAATTCCCCATTGCAGGGGCAGCCTATTCACGATAGGTTTTCGCGATTCTCAGTGCGATCGGCGAATGAATGACATCCGTGACTACTGAAGGTTAAGCACCCCTGCACCTGACGAAAGCCAGGTGACTCCGCCGTTTCGCCGATATCGGCATCTTTTGGTCGCATACTGGGGCGACGCTCGCAGGCGGTGTATCCGGGCGGTAAAATCCCCAAGTCGAGGGACTTTCCTACCACCTCGTGGCTTTGTGATGTCGGTATCGCCGAGCTCGCCCGCTGACATTGCGTCGAATCGCGGTTCAGCGTCATTTGCACAACTTCAATCCGAGACCGAAAGCGCGAGAGCATAATTCAAGCGCATGACCGCCTGACGGGTTGGCCTTCTCAGGGCAGCGAGCTAACGCGCCGGGCGTCCGGCGGCGATCACGACTACCGCGCCGAGGGTCGTGATCGCTCCTGGATCGCTCAAGCCGCGACGCGGTGCGCGGCGATGATCTGATCGGCGGCGCGGCCTGAGACCTCGGCCATGCGGTCGAACTGCCGGGTAAAGCTGCCGGCACCCGCGGTCGCCGACCGCAGTTCCACGATCAACTCGCCGATCTCCGCTTCCGGCATCGTGGCACGAACCAGGTCCCATCCGGGCCAGCCCTCGCGGGTGTCGAAGCCGAGAATCTGCCCGCGCCGCCCTGACAGGATGGCATTGATCTTGGCGGTGGCGTCGGCAGGACAGACGATCTCGACCAGATGGATCGGCTCCAGCAGCACCGGCTGGCAATGCGGCAGCGCTTCGCTGACGCCTATCCGCGCCGCGGTCCGGAACGCCAGATCGGAGGAATCTACGCTATGATAAGACCCGTCGGTCAGCGTCACCTGGACATCGATCACGGGAAAGCCGAGCGGGCCCCGCAGCAAGGCATCAACTACGCCTTCCTCCACCGCGCCGATATAGTTGCGCGGAACCGCGCCGCCGACCACGGTTTCATGAAATTCGAAACCGCTGCCGCGCGGCAGCGGCTTGACCTCCAGCACCACGTCGCCGAACTGGCCATGGCCGCCAGATTGCTTCTTATGCCGGCCGCGCTGCGTGATCGATCTGCGGATGGTCTCCTGATAACCGATGGCGGGCGGCTGCGACCTTGCCGCCACACCGAAGCGGTCGCGCAGCCGTTCCAGCGCCACCCGCAAATGCATCTCCCCCTGGCCCCACAGCACGATATCATGGGTCTGGGAGTTGTGGATCACGGTCAGCGAGGGGTCTTCCTCATTCAGTCGCAGCAAGGCCTGGCCGAGTTTGACGTCATCCTTACGGTCCGAGGCCGCGAGCGCGATGGCCAGTACCGGCGGCAGCGGTTCGACCTTGGCCAGCGCCGGCGCGGCAGTCTTGCCGGCCGACAGCGTGTCGGTGGAATTGACGGTGTCGAGCTTGCCGAGCGCTACGGTTTCGCCGGCTTCGGCTGTCGCGCGCTTGCTGTCATGGGCGCAGCTCACGGCGAGAATACCGGAGACCCGACCAGACTCGCCCGATGACGATTGCAGGATGGCACCGTCGTCGAGACGACCGGTGAGGATTCGGGCCAGCGACAGCTTTCCACCATGCTGCAAATGCATGGTCTTGAATACATAAGCGAGCGCATCCCGCCCGGCTGGCGCGCCGAGACGTCTGGCGGTCTCGGCCACCTCAGGCGCTTCATGCCGTAACGCCTTCATCAGCCGCAGCACACCGTTTTCGCGCAGCGCCGAGCCGAGCAGCACGGGGCAGATCAACCCTTCGCGCAACTCGCGGGCAAGATCATCGAATACCGCGTCGCGCGGCGGCTGGATGTCATCGAGCAACTGCTCCATCAGCGCGTCGTCGTGATCGGCGAGGTGTTCGAGCATCGAGAATCGGGCTTCCTTCTCGCGATCGAGATCGCCGCCTTCCAGCGTCACAACCTCGGAAGCCTTGTGTTCGCGGTAGACAAAGGCGCGTTCCAGCGCCAGATCGACGAAGCCAGCGATCAGGTCGCCGTTCCAGATCGGAATCTGGCGCAGTACCAGCGGGATCCGGGAGGCCGGCTGCAAGGTCGCGAGCGTCTCGCGGATCCGCTTGTTGGCGCGATCGATCTTGTTCAGAAACAGGAAGCGCGGAACGCCGAGATCCTCAATTTCCCTGAGGATGACCTGAAGCTGCGGCAGCTTGCGTTCGTCGGCTTCGCAGACCACGACGGCGGCGTCGACCGCCGGTAGTGCGGCGCGCATGTCATGGGCGAATTCGACGGAACCCGGACAATCGATGAAGGTGTAGCTCTCGCCCATGAAATGGGTGGTCGCGGCGTTGAGGCCTGTGCCCATCTTGTGGCGGCGCGCCTCAGGACTGGCATCGCCGACGCTGGTTCCGTCATCGACACTGCCGAGCCGCGGGACCGCGGCCGTACGCGCCAGGATCGATTCGAGAAGAGTGGTTTTACCGCTTTGGAAAGGGCCCACCAATGCGATGCATCGTGGACCGCGGGGACTTCTGACGTCTTGTCCCATTGCCGCCTCCTGTCTGGAGCTCGGCCCTTGATTGGGTCGGCGACCGCGATGCTCGCCCCCCACCGCCGATTTGGCAAGCCAGAAAACATCGCTGCAGTGCACCGCAAGGCGGCCTGCCAGGCCTCGCCCATGGTCGCCAAATGCCTTACGGACTTGCTGTTACGGACTTGCTCTGACGGATTTTCTTTGTGGATTGATCTTTACGGAGCTTGCTTTTTACAAAGCTGCTTCGCCAAGCGTTCGCCATGATCCCGCGCCCATTCCGCGTGCGAGGGGAGAGTTTTCATGCGGTTTCGCGCACCTCGATGCAAGAACCTTGCTCCTTCGTCAGTGCGAGCCCAAGGGAAACGCGAGGCGTTTCCCTTGGGCGAAACAATCCAACCTTGGAAAAACAAGCTGGATGACTTCGTCGCGAAGAGCTCCTCGCCATGACGGGACCCTACCATCCGGCCCCAATTTCAAGAGGGCGGGTGACCCCCGGGGTCAGCGCCCCGGTCGCAGTTCAAGGCTTTCCAATCCAGCCGCGACGTTGACACCGACCTGACCCTGCACGCTCAGCGGCTGCAGCGCAATCGAATTGGCCGAGCCGCCGATCAGCACGTTGCCGCCGACCCCGACGCCGACCGAAGCGCTGCCCTGGGCGCCTGCGTAATCGCCGGAGAGATCACCGGGCCCGAGCCGCGCCACCGGGGCGTAGACGCCCCAGGCCAGCGCCGATTCCTGGGTGATACCGAGATCGATGCCGACCTTGCGAATGGTCGCAATATAGCGATCTTCCGGCATGCCATCGACGCGCAGCACGCAACCAAGATTGGTCACTGAGCCGACCACGAAGCCGATGCTCGCACCGCCGCGGCATTCGAGAACGCCGACCTGGACACGCTGCATCGGCTGCTGAGCCAGGGCGAAGGCCGCCGATGCACACAGCGTGGTGCTTGCAATCCAGGCCATAATGATTGAACGACGCATGAAAAATCTCCGACTGGTAGGTGTGATGCGAGCCGCGAAAAACGAAAGCGGCGTCGCCCCCGGCGCTGCGCCCTCTATGCCACAACATTGGCGACGTTGCCAGATTGCGCACGTAACTAGCGCAAATTCCCGCAAAACCGCTGGATCCGCCGGCAGGCTTCTTCAAGATCGGAGGTCTTGGCGGCATAGGATATCCGGAACGCCGGTCCGAGCCCGAAGGCCGAGCCCTGCACCACCGCGACGCCTTCGGTTTCCAGCAGTTCGGTGACAAAATTCTCGTCGTTTTCGAGCACCTTGCCCGATGGCGCGGTCTTGCCGATGGTGCCGGCGCAGGAGGGATAGACATAAAAGGCCCCCTCCGGCCGCGGACATTCGATGCCCTTGGCCTGGTTGAGCATCGACACCACGATGTCGCGGCGCTCCTTGAAGATCCGGTTGTTGACCGGAATGAAGTCCTGCGTGCCGTTGAGGGCTTCGACCGCGGCCCATTGCGCAATCGAGGACGGGTTCGAGGTCGATTGCGACTGGATCGTCGCCATCGCCTTGATCAGCGCGGCGGGACCGCCGGCATAGCCGATGCGCCAGCCGGTCATGCAATAGGCTTTCGACACGCCATTCACGGTCAGCGTGCGGTCGTACAATCCAGGCTCGATCTGCGCCGGGGTCGTGAACACGAAATCGTCGTAGACCAGGTGCTCGTACATGTCGTCGGTCATGACCCAGACCTGCGGATGTTTCACCAGCACATCCGTGATCGCCTTCAGTTCCTCACGCGAATAGGCCGCCCCGGTCGGGTTCGAGGGCGAGCACAGGATGATCCATTTGGTCTTCGCCGTGATCGCCCGTTCGAGCGCCGCCGGCTGCAGCTTGAAGCCATGCGCCGCCGTGCACACCACCGGCACCGGTTCGCCGCCGGCGAGCGCCACCATTTCCGGATAGCTCACCCAATAGGGCGCGGGAATAATCACCTCATCGCCCGGATTGATGGTGGCCATCAAGGCGTTGTAGAGCACCTGCTTGCCGCCGGTGCCGACAATGATCTGGTTCGGCTGGTAGGTCAGGCCGTTTTCGCGCTTGAATTTGCCAATGATCGCCTGCTTCAGCTCGGGAATGCCATCCACGGCGGTATATTTGGTCTTGCCGGCCTCGATGGCGGCGATCGCCGCCTGCTTGATGTTGGCGGGGGTGTCAAAATCGGGCTCGCCGGCACCCAAGCCGATGACGTTACGGCCGGCCGCTTTGAGCTCGCGCGCCTTATCCGTCACCGCGATGGTGGCGGACGGCTTCACGCGGTCGAGTGCAGCGGACAGAAACGGCATCGTGATCTCCAGGTTTATCGCCCCCAAAGGCGCTTTGCGCCGGCTGGTTCTAGGGCGCTTGCCGGGCAGCGGCAAGCAAAAACCAGGGGTTTTCGGCGCTTTTGTCGCCTGCCGCGGCTCCGATTAACGGTCCGCAAAGACCGTATGGCTAATGCTGCGATATCCCCCGGGGACGCGCACGGGAACGACACTTCATGAGAGCAGACCGTCCTCTTTCGCCGACTGCCGATGGCTGTGCCTGGATCACGATAGGCGCCATCGCTTTGGTCGTCGCGGGCTTCGTCTGGCTCGGCGCCTTCGCCGCCGATGGCCGCTCATTTCTGCTTCCCTTAGCCGTCGCGGCCCTGCTCGCGGCCGGCGGCGGGTACTATCGCTTGATCCGCTGCGAAGCACGACTGGGCGCGATGCTCTGCGGCACCGCTGAGATCGTGGGCTTCGCCGCAGTGGCCGGGCCGTTATCCTATCTTGCTGCCGCCGCCGGATTTCCGTTGCAGGATGCCGTCCTGGAGGCGTGGGACCGAAGGCTCGGCATCGACTGGAGCGGAATGGTGAACTTCGTCGCGCTGCGTCCTGGACTGCAGCTCGCGTTGCTGTTCGCCTATTCAAGCTTCGCGTTGCAAACTGTGACGACGGTGCTCGTCCTCGGACTGGCCGGGCAGCTCGCCCGGCTGGGCCATTTCATCCACGCCTTCATGGCCACCACCCTGGTCATCATTGCAATATCCGCCATCTCACCGGCAGCCGGCCCGTGGCTTTACCTCGACCTTCAACCGGGTGCGGCGAATGGCTTCCTGCCGGTCTCGTCGAGCAGTTGGCCGGTGTTCCTCGCGCTTCGCGACGGCAGCCTACGCACCGTCTACGGCTTGAACACCGAGGGCATCATCACCTTCCCCAGCCTGCATGCCGCCCTCGGCGTGCTGTTTGCAGCCGCGCTCTGGCGCGTCAAGAAAATCCGATGGATCGCGCTGCTGCTGAACGGCCTGTTGCTGATGGCTACCCCTGCCTATGGAAGCCACTACGTCACGGATGTGCTTGCCGGCATCGCGGTCGCGGCCGTGAGCTGGATCGCGCTCGCGCCTCGCTTCGATCCCGCTTCCGAACCACAGCCGGAACAATTCTCGGCGCTCGAGGATCGAGCTTCGATCGTGCCAGAGGCTGCGCTGCCCCAGAGTGACCACGGCTCTCTCGCAAAAGTTTGAATCGATATGAGCACATACTCTCCGCTGCGTGATCCGGTTACCGTGGCATGGCGTGCTACGCGGTTGCAGTGCAATAGAGGTTTTCGATTTTTTCCATGGCCAGGGCTTGCGACGCAACGGCAACGGCATCATTGTTTAGCTGCGTTGCGAGCCGACAGCTGATGTTACGCGCAAGACCGCGCGGGCCGCTCACTCCAATCGAATGAAATCGAATGTACAAGCTCTATTCGATGCAGCGCTCTGGCAACAGCTACAAGGTTCGGCTTGCGCTGGCCTTGCTCAAGGCGCCGTACTGCGCCATCGAGATCGACATCCTGCGCGGCGAGAGCCGCACGCCGGATTTTCTTGCCATGAATCCCAGCGGCCAAGTGCCGCTGCTCGAAGTCGCGGAAGGGCGCTTTCTCGCCGAATCCAATGCCATCCTCTGGTACGTCGCGGGCGGCACGCCGCTGGCGCCGGAGTCACGGATCGAGCGCGCCGAAGCCCTGCAATGGATGTTCTTCGAACAGCACGCGCTGGAGCCGAATATCGGCGCCGCCTATTTCTGGCTATCGCTGGTGAAAGGCGGTCGCGACCTGCAGACCCATGCGCTGGAAGATTGGATGGAACGCGGCTACGCCGCACTCCAGGTGATGGAAAACCATCTCAAGACCCGCCTTTATTTTGCCGCAGGCCAGCTGACGGTCGCGGACATCGCGCTCTATGGCTACACCCATGTCGCCGACCACTGCGACTATGATCTCTCGACATTTCCGGCGATCCGCGCCTGGCTGCGACGGATCGAACAGACCGCGGGATTTGTCAGCATGGATTGGCAGCCAGTCGCGGATCCGGCAAGCCTTGCCGCCGAGGCGTAAGTCGTCAACGGCGGGCACAACCGCGTGATCCGCCGCCGTTTCGCCGTATTCGAGCCATGCCCGCCGCAATGTTGCCGGCGAACGCTGACAATCTCAGGAGGATAAAACTTGATTCGTCCGCATGATGGATGACCGACCATGAAACGAACAATCGGCGGGACGGGCTTCAATGTCCGCGCAGCTCCTCTTGCCTCATCTCAGCTGATCAAGGCCGTTGCGGCGTCGCTGGCGATCAGCGCGCTGGCCTTGAGCCTGGTCGCGACCCTGTCCGTAGTCTCGACCAAGGTGGCGATGGCGCTGCCGATGGCTCCGATGTGAGTCCAGGCAAGACGTCGCTTACCGCGCATCATCAACAGTTGTCATCGCCTGGCTTTGACCAGGCCAAGCCTGGCGACGACAGCTGTGGATGCGTCTCACCGTCTCGAACCGTGAGACGTCATCTGGATGATCCAGCCTGTCATGGCCGCGTTACAAAGCAGGACTAGCCTTTGCCTGCGTCTGATCAGGCCCCCGTCACGGATCACACGCCCCCAGCGGCCCCTGTCAGTCGCCGCGGCTGACCGGGGCCGCACTTTTTTGGCCCAGATCGGCCCGAATTGGGTATAAGTCTGTCGTCATTCGCGTCGGCTCCGCATTTTTCCCACGAACGGTCTATGATCCGGGTCTTTGTTGTTGCGTTGGCCTTCCTGGTGCTCACGCTGCTGCCGTTGCAGTTGATTGGCCTCGCCTTCAACCTGCGCCTGCAGAGGTCGATTCCGCATTTCTACCACCGTTTAATCTGCGCGCTGATCGGGGTCCGGATTCGCGAGATCGGGCAGCGGTCGGCAACCAGCCCGGTCTTGATCCTGTCCAACCATGTCTCCTGGCTGGATATCTGCGTCATCACGGCGCTGGCGCCGGTGGTCTTCATCGCCAAGAGCGAAGTCGCGCGATGGCCGGTGTTCGGCTGGCTCGCGAAGCTGCAGCGTACGATCTTCATCAACCGGCAGGCGCGGCATCAGACCGGCGCAGCGACCAGGGAAATCGCCGGTCGATTGCTCGGCGGCGATGCGGTGGTGCTGTTCGCCGAGGGCACGTCGAGCGACGGCATTCACGTGCTGCCATTTCGCTCCTCGCTGGTCGGCGCGGTGCATCACGCGCTCGGCAACTCGACGCATCACACCCGTATCCAGGTGCAGCCGATGTCGCTGGCCTATGTCAGGTTTGACGGCGTCCCGATCGGCCGCGGCCTGCGCGAGCGCGTCGCGTGGTATGGCGACGCCGAGCTCATTCCACACCTGCTCGGCGTGCTGTCGGCGGGTGCGGTCGATGTCATCGTCAGCTGGGGCGAAGCCACCGCCTATGACATGAGCGCCGATCGCAAGGCGATTACGCGGCACGCCGAGACGGCGGTCCGGCGCATGACCTCTGCGGCGCTGCGTGCCGCGCCGCCGCTGCGCGCGGCAGCCATCGCGATGCCCGAACCGAAGCTGCCGGAACCGGTCTGAGCGGCGGCGCATCTTGCGACCCGCGGTCAGCCGGGCCAGACTGCGCAAAATGTCTGTTCATCCATGCTGAGGAACGATCCATGCAAATTCGCAATCTCGGCGGCTCCGGCCTGCGCGTCTCCGCCGTCGGCCTCGGCTGCAACAATTTCGGTCAGCGCACCGATCTGGAAACCTCCCGCAAGGTGATTCACCGGGCAATCGATCTCGGCATCACGCTGTTCGATACCGCCGATATCTATGCAGGCATGGGCGGTTCCGAGACCGTGCTCGGCGAGGTGCTGGGCGAAAGGCGCAAGGACATCGTGCTGGCGACCAAATATTCCAAGCCGATGAGCATGGACGGCACCAAGCAGGGCGCGTCGCGGCGCTACATCCTTGCGGCCGTCGAGGCCAGCCTGAGGCGGTTGAAGACCGACTACATCGATCTCTATCAACAGCACGATTATGATCCGTTGACCCCGATCGAGGAAACCTTGCGGGCGCTCGATGATCTGGTCCGGCAGGGCAAGGTCCGCTATATCGGGAATTCGAATTTCCCGGCCTGGCGCATCGCCGAGGCCGAACTCACCGCGCGCCAGATCAACGCCAATCCGTTTGTGTCGTGCCAGGATGAATATAGTCTGCTGGTGCGCGACATCGAGAAGGATCTGCTGCCGGCGGCGCAGCGTTATAATCTCGGCCTGCTGCCGTTCTTTCCGCTGGCCAGCGGCCTGTTGACCGGCAAGTACCAGCGCGGCGCTGCCGCGCCCGCCGACACCCGCTTCGCCAAGGCCCCGGCGCTGCGCGACCGCTACGTCACCGCGCGCAACGAGGACGTGGTGGAAAAGCTGCAAGCCTTCGCGCAGGCGCGCGGGCACAGCCTGCTGGAGCTGGCGTTCTCCTGGCTCGCCGCCCGGCCACAGGTGTCCAGCGTGATTGCCGGCGCCACCCGCGTCGAACAGGTCGAAGCCAATGTCAAGGCGATCGCATGGTCGCTGAGCGCGGAGGATTTAAAGGCGATCGACGACATCACCAAGGGGTAAACCGCGCACGACACGCGCTAGCTTAAGCGGTGTGCCCACCATCGTTCGGCATGGTGGGCACGGCGCAAAGCGCGCCTTTGCCCACGCTACAAGCGGATCACAACCTCACGCCAGCAGGCCCTGGATCGGCCTGACCGCGGTGCTGTCCGGGAACACCGTGTTGGCCAGCACACGCTCGGACAGACCGAGATGATCTTGCAGCACGCCCTTAATGACCGCGCGCAGATCGGTGGTCGGCGCGAGGTCGCGGTCTTGATAAAGACTGGCGGGCTTCAGGCCGGGCCAGTCGGCGATCACCCGGCCGCCTTGCACTGCGCCGCCCAACAGCAGCGCGACAGTGGCCGTGCCGTGATCGGTTCCCTCGGTGCCGTTGATGCGCGCGGTGCGGCCGAACTCGGTGGCGACCACCATGACGGTATCGCGCCAGCCCGCGCCCAACCCGCTTTCGAATTCGGCGAGCGCGCCGTCGAGGCCGCCCAGCAGCTGCGCCAGCCGCCCGACCGGGCCGCCTTCATTGGCGTGGGTATCCCAGCCGTCGAAAGCCAGCGCGGCGATGCGCGGGCCGTCGTCGGCCGCCA
>Ga0302319_10017201_pt1 | contig 13262 bp, 12 predicted proteins | sample Bog_T0_2_FD_203319 | JGI IMG/M metagenome (GOLD analysis project Ga0302319, IMG submission 203319) | Peat permafrost microbial communities from Stordalen Mire near Abisko, Sweden - Bog_T0_2 | ecosystem: Environmental > Terrestrial > Soil > Wetlands > Peat | place: Sweden: Abisko, Stordalen Mire...
GATGGACGACGCCCCTATCGAATCAACCAAAGAGCGTAGGCGCAATGGCCGTCCCCCTAACGCACCTGAGTCCTATTGCCGCAGCCGGGCGACGATTGACAACACCCCGGAATCCAGGAAGAGCCAAACCGAAATTTCCGGCGCTGCCCTTGAGACGGTGGGCAATGTCGCGCCAAGTGTCGGGTGTGAGAGGTTGGCTTTCCAAGGTGCGGAGTTGTGTCTGCAACGAGTCCCGGTAAATGACCAACAGCCAGCGCAGATGGACCGACACGACCGGCAGGTCGGTCAGGTCGGGTCCGGTTTCCGGCGCGGGAACAGGGGCCGGCGCGCACGAGATCAGGGCGGCGGCGATGGCCGTCCGGGACACCGGCGGTGGCAGCGCCTGATCCGCACCGGCAGCGAGCAGGCTGCCGATCTCGTCAGGATCGACCGTTGTCGCCAGAGCGATCACCGGAACCACCGCCGTCTCGGCATCGGGCCATGTCCTGATCCGGTCGATCACGATCACCGCGGCCTGGACCGGTTGCAGGGCGACCATGATCAGGTCGAACCGGCGCGCTTCCAGCATGTTCAGGGCGGCTTCGGCGTGGCTGACCGGGAAGATGCGATACCCGACGTCGGGCAAGAGGCGCCGAAGCGGGGCAACGTCAGATACGATCATCAGAATGTCGAGCACGCTCCCCTCCTCCTTTCGGCAAGCCGCAGGAAGGTATCATCGGGTTCGCCTCGAAGGTCAATCGAGACCCCTTGATGATCAATGGGGATTGACATGGGGTCGTCCGGGGTGGCCGCGGTCGGCGGGCAACGACCGGTCCGACGGCAGCCGATCCGACAGCAGCCGATGAATTTGACCGGGCCGCAACGGCTTCTCAAGGAATCCCACGACGCCAAGACGGGTCATGCGCTGGTGGGTGGCCATGTCGGCGCCGGCCGTCAGGACGATGACTGCGCTGGCGGCTTTGGCCGCATCGGGCAACTCCCGGATTCGCCGGACCAGTGTCGCGCCGTCAAGACCGGGCATATTGACGTCGACCACTACGCCATCGAAATGTCGGCCCGACAGGACCGAAAGGGCGTCCTCCGGCGGGCTGGCGATCACGTCATGGCCTTCGGCGCGCAACCGATCGACGGCGGCTTCCCGACTGATCAACTGATCATCGACCACCAGAAGCGTGAAACACCGGCGCAGGTCGTCTTTCGGTTCGGCGAACTCGGGCAAGGTCAGAGCGAACTGAAACCGGCTACCGGGTCCGGCGGGCGCATCGGTCACGGTCAATTGCCCTCCCATAGCCTGAACCAGATCACGGGCAATGGCCAGCCCCAACCCGACGCCCGGCGCCGCCCGCGCCGCAGTATCGTCACCGCGCTCGAAACGGGCAAAGAGCCGCTCGCGCTGATCCGGCGCAACACCGCTCCCGGTATCGGTAACCGAAAAGCGGGTGGTCCATAACCGGCCGGACTCCTCCGGCCGATCGGCTTCAATGGCCAGAACGACCTCGCCGGCAAGGGTATACTTGATGCCGTTGTCGGCAAGGTTGAGCAAGACCTGTTTTGAGCCGTTGGCCATCGGCCCAAAACAGAGGAAGAGCCGAAGCCGAAGCGGCGACCCGGAAGACCAGGCCCTTGGCCGCCGCCTGGTACGCAACCAAATCGCCGACCTCTTCGGCGATGGCTGAGAGCGAGATGGCGGCGCTGTGAAGTTGCAGCCGCCCGGTACGTAGGGCCGCCCGATCGAGCAGATCCGAGACCAGGGTGAGCAGACCCTCGCCGGCCCGTCGGATGGCATGAACCCGCGTCATCGTGCGCTGGGGCAAGGGCTCGCGCTCCAAGGTCCGGGTCATACCTAAAATGGCGTGAAGCGGCGTGCGGAACTCGTGGGAGATGCTGGCCAACAGACTCTCCTGGACCTTCCGCTGAGCCCCTGCCGTCGACAGGACATTGTGGACAACCTGGAGACGCCCGGTCAATGCCTGGGAGAACATCACCGCCTCCCAGGTGATGCCCAGCAGGGCAACCATCAGCCAGGTACCCGAGAACCGCCAAACGCCGTAGGACGCCATGATCGTCAGCAGCGATGCCACCAGATAAGGCAGCCAGCCGGCGAGGAACCAGCCGGCACCGGGAATGCCGCGTCGAACCGCCGTCACGCCGACGACGATAAACAGTGCCGCTTCCACGATTGCCGGCAGGTACTGGTATTCCGGCCCGCGAACCCAGGCCTGCTGCCCCTCGGGCCAGACCGACAGCAGCGGCGTGACCGACAGGATCGCCAGGCCCGAAACGCCGCACCACCACAGCACGCGGTCGATGCGCGGTGCGAAGGCGGAGGTGCCGAGCAACGCCCGGACGAAGAATGGCGGCACGGCAAACGCCGCCGAGGACGACAGCTTGCAGAGGACGCGATCAGGGTCGGTGACGCCGAACAGGTCGGCGGCGATGCCCAGCAGCGTCGTCCAATAGACGACGCACGCGGCGGCAAGGGCCGCATACCAGAGGTGGGTTGCCGAGCGCAGGCCGATGCCAAGCGACAGGTTGTAGAGACCGAGCGCGGCAATCAGAGTGAGGGCGACCATGACCACCGCCTGATGCCACACCGCCCATCGAAGGTAAGCGGCGGCGGTCAGCAGATTGGCTGCGAGCGACCCATAGCCGACCGCCGACACCCGGAGCGCCACGGTGCGGGTGTCACCGGAGGGAATAGTGATCGCAAAGCGTTGCCCGATTGCAAAGGCCGACCCGGTTTCCAGGCGCGCAGTCGTGGCGTCGTCACGCCGGCTGACCGACATTACCCGATTGTCGTCCAGCACCACCAGGATCGGCAGGTACAACGGATCGGTGTCCATGCGCAACACCCAGTGCTCGGCCCCGGAGCCGGCCGGGTTCGCCAGCTTGACCACCAGCCAGCGACTGGAATAGAAGCGGTTGCGCAACGGCGCCGGGCGGGCGGCCAGCCACGCCTGACGGACGGCCGGCGGAAAGCGCGGGTCGTCCGCGGAAACCGGGTCGCCGTCAAGGATTTGCGCCTGCGCACCCAGATCGACCACGGTATCGTCGGTCAGACTCACCGTGGGCACGACCTCCGCTTGGACCGGTACTGGCGCGAGCAGGGAGGCGATACCAAGGACGATGACCCGGGCGCCTGCGAACACACCCTGCCACGCCAGTCCCGCGCCACTCCTCCCACCGCACCCCCGTCGCCGACGACTTATAGAGCGGTGGCCGCCGCCCGGACAGCGGGAACTCGCCCATCGATAGCGGGCTTTGGCGGAGCGCCGAAAAGCTCAACGCCGGTTGACCAAACCAAGCCCCGCCTTGATACCGGGCCGGAAGTCGCTCAGCATCATCCCTTCTGTGGCGCACGAATAATCCTGCGCACGAACAATCTTGGGTGGCACTCATGAACCGGGATGAAGAGGCCATCGTCGGCCGGTGCCAGGGCTTGAGGGCCGGTCCCGGGATCAGGCGTCCCGGCGAAATCGGGACCGACTCCGAGGCCGGTCGCCGCTACGCCCTGTGGCGCCGGCATCTGGCCGACGGTGACGACCGGCGGATGCGCCGGTCGCTGCGCCGGGACGGATTGTGGCCGGGGGCCGTCCGTCATCGGCGGGCTCCGGCCGAACCGCCGGCCTGGCTGCCGACCCTGCGCCGGATCATGACCGCCACCGGGTCCCCGCCGCCGGTCGCCGACGCCGAGCGCGCCCCCTTCGCCGAGATCCTTGAGCCGTGCGTCGCGACCGCCCGCGCCCTGCTGGACGCCCGACTGACGGATCGCCGGGCGAACCTCGAGGACGTGTTGACTCCGTGTGTGCGGACCGGGCTGGAGCAGTCCCTGCGCCGACGCCTGTCGTGGCTGGCCTCGCCTTGCCTTTACGCCGCGTTCGACCAGACCCGCGTGGTCACCCGCTGGCGGCGCTGCTCGGCGCGGCGGCCGGGCCACTGGCCCCGCGCGAGGCCTATCATGCCTTCGTCCGGCGAACGCTGGCCGATGGTTACCGCGGCCTGTTCCAACGCTTTCCGGTGCTGGCCCGGAGCCTTGCCGTGATCGTCGATTTGTGGGTCGAGGCAAGCGCCGAGTTGCTGCTCCAGTTCGCCGGCGACCGTCCGGCGCTGGCCCGGACTCTGGGGCGCGGGCCCGCTGCCCCCGGTCGCGGCCATCGAGCCCGGCCTGTCCGATGCCCATGCCGGCGGCCGGACGGTTGCCCGCGTGGTCTTCGCCGACGGGCGGGCGCTGGCCTACAAGCCGCGGCCGATCGACATGGAGGCGGCGTTCTCGACGATTCTCGACTGGGTGAACGGCCAGGGACTGCGCTACGACCATCGCAGCCCGCAGGTGCTCGACCGGGACGGCTACGGTTGGATGGAATGGATCGACGGCGGCCCGGTGGCGGACGCCGCGGCGGCCGACGCCTTCTACTGGCGCGCCGGCAGCCTGTTCGCGCTCTATCGTGCGCTCAACGGCTCCGACCTTCACAGTGAAAACCTGATCGCCGCCGGAGCCTGCCCGGTGCTGATCGACACCGAATGCCTGCTCCACCCGCCACCGGACGCGCTGGCCGACCGCCCGGACCTGCCCGCGATCACCATGCCCTCGGTGCTGACCGCCGGTCTGCTGCCGCTCTACACCTTCGCCGAATCCGGCCGGCGCGCGGTCAATCTGGGGGCGCTCGGCCCGAGTTGCGGGCCCGACGGGCTGGAGGAAACCACCTACCTCAACGCCGGCACCGACTGGGTGCTGCGTACCCGCAAGGCCTCGCCGCGGTCCACCGCCCACCTGCCCCGCCTGGAAGACCGCCTGCTCGACCCCACCGGCCATGTCTCGGCCCTGGCCGCCGGTTACCGTGAAACCTGGAGCCTGCTGCTGCACCGGCGCGACTGGTTGCTGACGGCGGCCGGGTCGCCCTTCGCCGCCCTGCGCCGGGCGCGTGGTCGTCACATGACCCGCAGCACCTGGAACTACGGGCAGTTGCTGGAGGCCGCCCGCGGACCCGAGGGCATGGCGGACGGCATCACCTTCTCGATCCTGTTCGAGGCCCTGCGCCGCCCCCTGGCGTCCTTGCCTGCCGGCTACCGCAAGATCGCCGAGGCCGAGAGCCGCGACCTGGAACGCCTGGACGTTCCGCGCTTCGCCTTCGCCGGCGACGACCGCCATACCGGCGATTGCCAGGGCCGGCCACTGGCACGGCTGTTCGCGGAAACGCCGTTCGAGGCGATGGCCGGGCGGTTTCGGGCCTATGACCAAGCCCAGGTCGATTACGAGGCCACCCTGATCGCAGCCGCCCTTCACCGCCCGCCGGCGGTGGCCAGGCCCACCACCGAGGCCCCGCCAACACCCCGTCAGGCGTAACGGACGGTGGCCGACCGGATCGCCGGAGAGGTGATCATCCGCCCCGACGGCACGGCCCAGTGGCTGGGCCTGACCCAGGACGGCGCCGGCGGCGCCATGATCGTGGCGCCGGCCGGCCTGGGACTCTACGACGGCGCGCCGGGCCTCGCCCTGTTCCTGGCCGCCGCGGCGCGGGTGCTGGGCGACGACCACCTGGCCGACCTGGCCCGGCGCGCCGTGCGGCCGGTGTGCGAGAGCCTGCTCGGTCACCATGGCCGGCTGGTGGCCAGCGGGCTCGGGGCCGGCTATGCCCGGGGCCTGGGTGGCCTGCTGCCCGCTCTCGCCTGGATGCACGATCTGCTCGATGACCGCCGCCTGCTCGACGCCGCCGTCGGCATCGCCGGCCTGGCCGCGGCGGCGGCCGAACACGACCGGGCTCACGACGTCCTGGGCGGTGCCGCCGGACTGGTGCTCGGCCTGATCGTGCTCCATGACCGTACCGGCGACCCGACCTTGCTGACCGCTGCAATCGATGCCGGCAGCCGTATGCTGGCTGCTGCCGGGCGGCGGGGCGACGCCCTGTGCTGGGCGATGAAGGGCGGGCCGCCGCTGACCGGCTTGTCCCACGGCGCGGCCGGCTTCGCGCTGGCCTTGGCCGCGCTCTATCGCGCGACCGGGAACCGGGACTGGTGCCGGGCCGCCGAGGCTGCCCTGGCCTACGAACGAACCCTGTTTGTGGCCGAGGCGGGCAACTGGCCCGACCTCCGCCCGCGTTCCGATGACCAGGGTACCGACGCCGACCCGCCGCGCTTCGTCGCCGCCTGGTGCCACGGCGCACCGGGGATCGCGCTGGGCCGGCTTGGTCTGCTCTCGGCGCTCGACGGCGCCGATGGGAGGCTGGAGGCCGGGCTCCGGAGGGACCTCGAGGTGGCGCTGGCGACCACCTGCCGCCACGCCATCCAAAACACCGACGATCTGTGCTGCGGCAACGCCGGCCGCCTGGACATCCTGGCCACCGCCGGCCGCAGCCTCGGGCGGGCCGACTGGACCGCCGCGGCCCAGGACGGCCTGGCCCACCGCCTCGCCCATTTCCACCACCAGGGACAGTGTCATCTATGGCACCACGACCTTCCGGTCGTACCCGGCGACCCCGGGCTGTTCAAGGGCACCGCCGGCTTCGGTTATCTGCTGGCCCGGATGATCGCCCCGGAACTGGTTCCGAACGTGCTGTTGCCGACGCCCCGCGGCACCTGAGGCCGCCCCCTTGAAACCCACCTCATCCCAGGAGCCTCCCATGTCCGCTTCCGAAGCCATCGCCCGCCTGCAAGCTCTGATCACCGCCCGTCCGGCCCTGGCCGACCCACTCAAGGGCCTGACCGACCCCGCCATCGCCGCCGAAAGGCTGGCCGGCATCGCCGGCGAAAATGGCATCACGATCGAGGCCGCCGCTCTCCTCGCCTATTTCGAGGCGGCCATCGCCAACGCCCATGCTTCCGGCGCGTTGTCCGACGAGCAACTCGACGGCGTGGCCGGAGGAGGGACGGCTCGACAATCTCAGTCCTGCTGTTCGGGGCTTTGTGCTTCGCCAGATCCCCAGCGAAGCCGACGATGGTCATGAATAGTGGGAGACATTCCGCCATCACCATGGTGTGAAGCTGTATAATCAGGCATTATCACCTCATATTGCGGAACCTGGAAAGCATCGTATCGCATAAGCCCGCAAAGAAGGAAATATCAATGAGGGTTGATACTCTAAATAGCCGGCTTGTTGAGGGATGATAACAGGGATATTGTTTGCTTCGACGCTCCATTCACCGAAATAGGGATAATCCCATGTCCACCCCCGACGCCGTCACCCGTCTGCAAGCCCTGATCGCCGAACGCCCGGCCCTGGCCGATCCGCTCAGGGGCCTGACCGACCCCGCGCTGGTCGCCGAACGGCTGGCCGCCATCGGCGCTGAAAACGGTCTCACGGTCAAAGCCGCCGACCTTCGCGCCCATTTCGAGACGACCCTCGCCAAGGCGCAGGCGCCGGGCGAGTTGTCCGATGCCCAACTCGACGGCGTGGCCGGCGGCGGTGTCGCGGATGCGGTACTCTTCTCGATCTTCACACTCGGAATCGGCTGCGCGGTCGTTTCGGCGGTTGCCGGCGCCAACAAGAGGAATTGCGGCGCTGACCTTGAAAGGACGACCTTATATGCCCCCGGACCATAACAAGGCGACCGTATATCCTCGGCATAACGTTTCGCCGTGATAGTATGGTCTGGTAACTATCGTCCCGATACGGCGGCAATTCGCCATTACGCCTCTGTTAATACATGGTTTCCCTGCTCCTGGAAAAGGATTCGCCCATGTCCACCCCTGATGCCATCGCCCGCCTGCAAGCCCTGATCGCCGAACGCCCGATCCTGGCCGAACCGCTCAAGGGCCTGAGCGACCCCGCCATCGGCGCCGAAAACGGCATCACGATCGAAGCCGCCGACCTTCGGGCCTATTTCCAGGCGGCCATCGCCAAGGCGCGGGCATCGGGCGACTTATCCGACGCCCAACTCGACGGCGTGGCCGGTGGCGGTGTGACAGACGCGATACTCCTATCGGTCTTCACACTCGGATTAGGTTGTGCTACCGTTTCGGCGATTGCCGCCAGCAGCTACAGAAATTGTGAAAATTCCCTTAAAAATATAGTGTTGTTCCCTGGAGAAATGCCATCGCGCGGGCCGTGATTTCCGGCGTCGAACCCGGGACCGGTGATGGGTATCCCGCATTCGGAACGTTTCCGCTCCTGATTGCGGGATCGCCCACGACCCCGGGACGCGCTCCCCGAGGAAAGATCAATGGCGGTTTACACTTGCAGGAACGTCTTGCCGCCCGGCCCGCCATGCCTGTAGCGTTGGAACCATTATCTCCACGCCAGGACGGATGGATACATGCCCTCCCTCGATGCCATCGCCCGTCTGCGAGCCCTGATCGCCGAACGCCCGACCCTGACCGACCCAGCCGCCGCCCCGCGAAAGGTTCATCGCGGGTGAGGTGGCCGGCTGGAGAATGGCGAACGTGTCTGGAGGCATTTTTGCGGAATGTCGCGGCGCGCCTGGTGTGGCGCGCGTGGCTGGCGCTGATGCTGGCGGCGGGACCGGTCGGGGCGCAAGACCCTGGATCAGACGCTGACGTCCGCCTATCTCGGCAATCCCGAGCTGGCGGCGGCCCGCGAACAGCTGCGCGCCACCAACGAGTTGCGCCCCCAGGCGCTGGGCGCGTGGCTGCCTACGGTCAGCGTTGAGGCGTCGCGCGACCGCAACAACAAGGAGCAGGCGACCGATGGTTCGAGCGAATTCGCTTACAGCCACAACACCACCTCGGTCGGGCTCAGCCTGACCCAGCCGGTGACGCGCGGCGGTTCGGAGTTCGCGGCGCTCAGGGGTGCCGAGGCCCAGATCGCCACCCAGCGCGCCGCCTTGCGCGCCACCGAACAGGACGTCCTGTCGCGCACTGTGGCCGCGTACATGGACGCGCTGGTCCAGCAGCAGGTGCTGGCGCTGCGCCAGGAGAGCGTCGCCTCGTACCGCCATATCCTGGACAATTCGCAACGGCTGCTGGCGGTCGGGGACCGCACCATCGGGGATCTGGCCCAGGTCCAGACCCAACTCGCCCTGGCCGAAGCGGGCCAGGCCGGCGCCCGCAGCGGCTTGGCCAGCGCCGGCGCCGGTTTTCGCCAGCTCTCGGGGCTGACGCCGGAAACCTTGACACTGCCCGCCGAGCCGCCGGGTTTGCCGTCCCGCCAGGAGGAGCTTGAAGCCCTGGTTGCCCGCGACAATCCGGCCCTGCGCCAGGCCACCTTCGACGAGCGGGCGGCCAGCGACGAGGTCGACCGCCTGACCGGCCAGCTGTTGCCGACCGTGGCGCTGCGGGCATCGGTCCAGGACACCCGCACCACCGGTACCAGCCATGACGTGATTTTTCCCGACAGCAAGCAGCGCAGCCTGACCGTCGGCGTGACGCTGTCGGTGCCGCTGTACCAGTCGGGCGCCGAGTATGCCCGCATCCGCCAGGCCAAAGACACGGCCAGCCAGAAGCGCCTGGCCGCGCTGGCGGTCGAACGGCAGGTCCTGGCCGAGGCCGTGCAGGCGTGGCAGCGGCTCGACGGCGCGCGGCAAACCGCGGCGGCCTACCAGCGGCAAGTCCAGGCCGCGACTCTGGCGGTGGCACAGGCGCGCCGCGGCCTGGAGGCCGGCGAACGCACGGTTTTCGAGTCGCTCGCGATCGAACAGCAACTGACCGACGCCCGGATCGCCCTGGCCCAAAGCGACACGGTGATCCAGAGCTATCAGGTTCTGCGCACCGCCGGCCGGCTGTCGGCGGAGTCGCTGGGATTGCCCGTCACCCGCTACGACCCCGAAGCCGACTACCAGCGGGCCAAATGGCGCATCATCGGCCTGGACCCCAATTGACCGGGCCATCCCCATGACCTTCCTTACCGCCCCGTCCTCGCCGTTCCGCAAGGCCGCCCTGGATCGGCTGGCGTCGCCGGAACAGCTCGACCGGATGGTGACGGTCACCTCGGCGCGGGGGTGGCTGGCGCTCCTGGTGCTGTGCCTGCTGATCCTGGCCGGACTGGCCTGGAGCATCGTCGGCACGCTGCCGACCTACGCCCGCGCCGACGGCATTCTGCTCAGGAAGACCGGCAAGGTCGTGGCCAACCTCGCGGCCGGAAACGGCGTGCTTGCCGAATTTCTGGTGAAGACCGGCGACCCCGTGACCACGGGACAGGTGATCGCGCGGATCGACCATCGCGAGGTCGAGGAGCAGTACCGGAATGCCGTCGCTTCCGTGGAGGAGCGTGAGCGCCTGCTGGCCCGAGCCCGAGCCGATGCCGAGCACGAACTTGCGGTAAAGAATGAAGAGTCGCAACGGGAAAAGGCGGCGCTCGACGTCCAGGAAACGGCGGTGCGCGGTCTCCTGGAGGTGTTGCGCCACAAGCTGGCCGACGAGGAGGCGCTGTTCGCCGACAAGGTCGTAACCCGTCAGGTGGTGCTCCAGACCCGCCAGTCGGTCAACCAGACCAACCAGGAGCTGGCCACCGTCGCGACCAGGAAGGCCCAGATCGACATCCAGACCCTGGACACGCGCCTGGCCGCCGAGCAACGGGTGCGTGAGGCCCAACGCCAACTGGCCGAGGCGCAACGCCGGAGCGCCGAGAGTCAGGCCCTGCACGACACCACCGCGGTGGTGACGGCGGCGGCGACCGGGACCGTCGCCGAGATTCAAGCCAATCCCGGCGCCCGGATCGCCGCCGGCCAGAACCTGCTGACCATCGAAACCGGCGAGGATCGCCTGGAACTGCTGCTGTTCGCGGCGCCGGCCGACGGCGACCGGATCAAGCCGGGGATGGCGGTGCTGGTGTCGCCGAGCCAGGTGCCGCGGGAGGAATTCGGGACGTTGTCGGGCACCGTCGCGACGGTCTCGGAGCTTCCGACCACCACCGAGGGCATGAAGGCGATCCTGCATAACGACGAGCTGATTCGCGGCTTTCAGCGGAGCGGCGTACCGTTTCTGGTCCGGGTCGCGCTGGAGGCGGATCCGCAAAGCGTCAGCGGCTACCGCTGGTCATCCCGGCGCGGCCGGTCGATCACACTGTCTTCGGGGACGCTGGCCTCGGGTGAGATCACGATCCGTCGGCAGGCGCCGATCACCCTGCTGATTCCCCTGCTGCGCCGGAACACCGGACTATGACCGAGGCCGCCCCCACCGCTCCCTGGCCGCGATCCCGGGCCAATCGCCGCCACCGTGTGCCGAGCATCCTGCAAATGGAGGCCACCGAATGCGGCGCGGCGTCCTTGTGCATGGTGCTGGCCGGCTACCGACGCTGGGTGGCGCTCGAAGAGATGCGGGTGGCCTGCGGCGTCTCCCGGGACGGCTCCAAGGCCTCGCGGGTGGTCCAGGCGGCCCGTGACTACGGGTTGCAGGCCAAAGGCTATCGTTGCGAGCCCCGCGAGCTGGCCACTCAGCCGATGCCGGCGATCGTGTTCTGGAACTTCAACCACTTCCTGGTGGTCGAAGGCATCGACACCAGGCGCGGCGTGGTTTGGCTCAACGACCCGGTCGACGGGCCGCGGCGAATTACCCTTGAAGAGTTCGACCGGGGTTTCACCGGCGTGGCCTTACTGTTCACGCCCGGTCCTGGCTTCGTCCGGGGCGGCACGCCGCCGCGCCTGATCGGCCCCTTGATCGAACGACTCCGCGGCTCGGGTCCGGCCTTGTCCTTCCTGCTGGTCGCCACCCTGGCGCTGGTGATCCCGGGCTTGGTCATCCCGGTATTCAGCAGCATTTTCGTCGACACCGTCCTGGTCCAACAGATGCGCGGCTGGCTGTCGCCCATGCTGATCGGCATGGGCCTGACCGCGGTCCTGCGCGGCGGATTGGTGTGGCTACAGCAGACCCAGCTGGCCAGACTGGAACACAAGCTCTCGCTCAACACCTCGGCGGCGTTCCTGTGGCATGTGCTGAGACTCCCGGTCTCGTTCTTCGCCCAACGCCATGCCGGCGACCTGAGCGCGCGTCTCGGCGCCAACGACAAGGTGGCGCAATTGCTGTCGGGCCAATTGGCCACCAACGCCGTCGGACTGGTCAGCATTGCTTTCTATGCCGCCATGATGGCCTCGTATGACGTTACCCTGACCGCGATCGGGGTCGGTCTGGCCCTGTTCAACCTCGCTCTGCTGCGGGCCGGCGCACGGGTGCGCGGCGACGGCAGCCGCCGCCTGCTCAAGAGCGGCGCGGCCTTGGCCTCGGCCTCGGTCAGTGGTCTGACGCTGATGGAAACCTTGAAGGCCGGCGGTACCGAGTCCGACTTCTTCATGCGCTGGGCCGGGCTCCAGGCCAATTACCTCAATGCCCAGCAGGAAAACGCCAGCCGATCGATTCTGTTGGAGTCCGCTCCGGTGCTGCTGTCGGCCCTGGCCAATGCCGCCATTCTGGGGCTGGGCGGCTTGCGGGTGATGTCCGGCGACCTCACGGTCGGCGACATCGTCGCCTTTCAAAGCCTGTTCGGGAGCTTCAACGCACCGATCGCCGGACTGATGGCGTTCGGCGGCGCGCTGCAAACTATCACCGCCGATCTGGCCCGGCTCGACGATGTGTTCAAGCATCCGCTTGACGGGCGCCTGACCAGCACCGCATCCGTGCTGTCGGCCGGGGCGGCGCCGACCTCCAAGCTCTCGGGCCTGGTCGAAGTGCGTGGCCTGGTGTTCGGCTACAGTCGCCTGGAGCCGCCCTTGCTTGACGGCATCGACCTGACCCTGCGTCCGGGCCAGCGGGTGGCGCTGGTCGGCGGCTCGGGTAGCGGCAAATCGACCGTCGCCAAGCTGATTACCGGTCTGTACCGGCCCTGGGCCGGGGAGATACGGTTCGATGGCCTCCCGCTGGAGACCATTCCCTATCAGCACTTCGTGGCCTCGGTGGCCTCGGTCGATCAGGAGCTGTTTTTATTCAAGGGCAGCGTGAGGGATAACGTCAGCCTGTGGGCTCCGACCCTGACCGATGCGGACATTACACAAGCCCTGCGGGACGCGGCCTTGCTCGACGCCATCGTCATCCGGCCCGGCCGTCTGGATGCCGAAGTCTGCGAAGGCGGCACCAATTTTTCCGGCGGCCAGCGCCAGCGGTTGGAAATCGCCCGGGCTCTGGTCAACCGGCCGAGCGTCCTGGTGCTCGACGAGGCCACCTCGGCCCTCGACCCGCTGGTCGAACAACTGATCGACGACGCACTCCGCCGCCGCGGCTGCACCTGTCTGATCGTCGCCCACCGCCTCAGCATGAGGTGGCCCCGGAATCCCGGACAGGGGGGCGGCTTAAATAAGCTTGGTTCCAGGTTTGGTCATGCCGCCCTTTGGATGCCGTCCAGGTTGCCCACATAGGCTTCGTTCGGGGTTCTGCCTCCGAG
>Ga0302319_10017203_pt1 | contig 13262 bp, 8 predicted proteins | sample Bog_T0_2_FD_203319 | JGI IMG/M metagenome (GOLD analysis project Ga0302319, IMG submission 203319) | Peat permafrost microbial communities from Stordalen Mire near Abisko, Sweden - Bog_T0_2 | ecosystem: Environmental > Terrestrial > Soil > Wetlands > Peat | place: Sweden: Abisko, Stordalen Mire...
GAGAGGGTTCCTCTCGCGCTCTCCGGTGCGCCCCTCGGCATGATTTCGCAAGGGCGAAATCATGCCGAGGGTACGCCTGAATTAAGGAATTCCGCCAAAGCGGCCGGGGAAGCAATTTACAGCAAACAGTCTGGTGGCTAAACGACCGACTCTACCCACTCGTAGAGTTTGCTTTTCGGCAGGGCGCCGACTTTGGTGGCGGCGACCTGACCGCCCTTGAAAATCATCAGGGTCGGAATGCCCCGCACGCCATATTTCCCCGGCGTCTGCGGGTTGTCGTCGATATTGATCTTGGCGACCGTTACGCGGGCGCCGAGATCCTTGGAAAGTTCCTCCAGAGCCGGCGCAATCTGCTTGCAGGGGCCGCACCATTCCGCCCAGAAATCGACCAGAATGGCGCCTTCCGCCTTGAGCACATCGGCGTCGAATGAACTGTCCGTCACTGTCTTCATGCTAACGACCCTTCCCGCGCCAACTGCATTCTTGGCCCTATAGGTAGGGTGACGGGGTCGGGACGTCAAGCGTCGCTCGCCATCCTAGCCAAGCTATCGTCCAGCAGGGCCGTCTCCAGCGTCATCCACGCCGGCTGGTCGGTCCACAACAGCGCGCAGCGCACCGGCCGCCCGCTATACAGACAGGCCAGCAGGCCGCGATAGGCCGCCATCTGCCGGACATAGGCGACCGGCGGAGTCGCCGGCGGCCGCCGGTCGGTCTTATAGTCGACCACCAGCACCTGATCCGGGCGCACCAGCAGGCGATCGACCCGGCCCGATACCACCCTTTTCCCCAAGCGGCCGATCAAGGGCACTTCGGCGCGGCTGTCCGGTCCGAACAGGGGGGCAAATCTTTGGTCCGTCATGACCCGCGCCACTTCGCCGGCGATCTCGGCCTGCTCGGCATAGGACAGCTCCCAGGCCGGCCGGCCGAGCAGGCGCGCCGCCGCCGCCGCTCTCTCGTCCGCCGGCAGGTCGGGCAGGATTTGCAGCAGCCGATGGATCAGGCCGCCGCGCCGCCGCGCCCGGCTTTCCTTGCCGCCGGACGGCGTAGCGAAAATCGGGGTTGCTTGCGGCCGCGATGGAATCAGGCGGTCGGCCGGCGGCGGTTCGGCCGGTGCCGGTTGCCGCGCCCACGCCGGCAGCGGTGCCGCCTTGCGCAGCAGTTCGCCGCCGACGGCCGCTTCCACCGCTGCGGTTTGCGGTGTCGCCAGGCGCAAATATCGGGCGTCGTGCCCCTGGGTGGCGAGAAAGGGGTGCAAAGCCTGCTCGGCAATGCCCTGCAGGCTGCGTTCGATCAAGTGATACCAGCAATCCTCCGGCGCCTTCTGACGGGTGTTCCAGCCGCAGACGATGAGCCGGTCCTCGGCGCGCGTCATGGCGACGTAGAGCAGGCGGCGATATTCGGCGTCATTGGCGTCGCGTGCGGCCTGCTGCGCCTCTTCTCCCGCCGCGTTCAGCCCACCCTTGCTTGGCCACAGCGGCAGCGCTGGGCGTTCGCCGTCCTCCAGCCAGATCAACCCGGCCCGCTTTTTCGGCTTTTGCAATGTGTCGGGCAGAAACACGATCGGTGCCTGCAGCCCTTTGGCACCGTGCACGGTCATGATGCGAATGACATCGCCGCCCTGATCGAGGTCGCGCTTGATTTCGGTGCCGCCTTGCTCCAGCCAATGCAGAAAGCCTTGCAGCGACGGTGGATGCAGCTGTTCGTACAGCAGGCAAAGGCTGATGAACTCGTCGAGCGGATCCAAGGCTTCCGGCCCCAGCCGCGCCAGCAATTGCCGTCTGCCACCTTTGTTCAAGACATGGCTGAACAGGTCATGCGGCGTGCAGTAATCGACCCTGGCCGCCAATGAAGTCAGATACGCAGTGGCGTCTGTGAAGCGACTTTGCGCCAAAGCCTGCCATAAACTGCCGGGGCGGTCCCAGGCCAGCGTGAACAGTTGCTCCTCACTGAGGCCGATCAAGGGGCCCTTCAGCACCACCGCCAGAGTCAGATCATCCTCGGGCAGCAGCAGCACCTGCGCCAGCGCCATCAGATCCATCACCGCCAGCTGTTCGGTCAGCACCATGCGGTCGGCGCCCGCCACCGCGACGCCCGCCCGTTTGAGGCTGCGCACCAGGTGATCGACGAAGCGGTTGCGCCGCCGCACCAGCACCAGAATGTCGCCTGGCACGATCGGTCGGCCTTTGGACTCCAGCATTTCCGGAGTCTCGACCATCTGCCGGATGCGTTCCGCCAGCAGCCTTGCCAATCGGGCCGGCGGATTGTCGCCTTCGCGCCGTTCGACCGGCGGCTTCCAGGCAGCATCCTGATCGGCCGGGCGCGGCACCACCGGGGCCCACAGCTCGACCGCGCCGCCGGCGCCCTGGCGCCACAGCTGGTGCCGTATCGACTGTCCGCTCGGTACCACGCCGCTTCCGCCTTCGCCCGCCAACAGCCGGTCGACCACCGTCAACACCGCCGCCACCGAGCGGAACGAGGTGTCGAGTGCGATCTCGTCCCATTGGCCACCGGCGATCGGCACGCGGGCGGCCAGGCTTTGCCGGCTGGCCTCGAATTCGCGTGGATCGGCGCGCTGGAAACTGTAGATCGACTGCTTGGCATCACCGACCGCGAACACCGTGCGGCTTCCGGCGGCGCTGCGACCGTGGCCTGCGAAAAATTCCAGCGTGAGAGCCCGGATTACGGCCCATTGGTCGGGGTTGGTGTCTTGCGCCTCGTCGATCAGCAAATGATCGATGCCGCCATCCAGCTTGTACAACACCCAGGCAGCGCCGCCATCCTGGGTCAGCAGGGCGGCGCTGCGCGCGACCAAATCGTCGTAATCGAGCAGGGCGCGCGCATCCTTGCGGGCCTGGATGCGATCGCCAAGCGACAATGCCAGGCGCAGCAAAGCCAGGGTCAGATCGATTCCGGCGAGCCCCCGCTCGCGCTGCCGGAGCGCGAACAGCCTTTCCGCTTCGGTCTGCAGCCAGGCGCGGGCGCCGGGCCGGGCGGCCTCGACCTCTTTGCCGCACAGCCGGTCGCGGATGGTGTCGTCAAGCGTAAGAAACACGGACCGCCAGCTCTCGAGATCGATTTGCTGTTCGAGACCACGCAACAGAATGGCGCCGCGACGGCGGTCGCTCTCGGTGCCGTCCAACAGGGCAAGCGCGACCGGTCTGGCCGCCAGCCTGTCGATACCCCGCTCTGCCTCTTCCTGCAGACGGGCGGCGCTGTCATCCGGCAGCACCCCGAGGCGCCGCCGCAAAGCCCGGGCACCCTCCGCCAGAGTGTCGCCGCTCCACGCCGACAAGTGTCGCAGCCTGCCTGGTTCGCGGGTAAACTCGGCCATCACTTCGGCGAATCGCTGTTCATGCAGGGTCGCGGTCACCACCGCCAGCGCGGCAAGCAGGTCCGGGTCTGCGGTTGCCAGCATTTCCTCGCGCGCATCCGCCACCAATTCGCCGGCGTCGCGTTCGTCCATCACCTGAAAATGCGGCGCCAGGCCGGCTTCGAGCGGAAAGCGCCGCAGCAGCGACTGGCAGAAGGCGTGGATGGTCTCGATGCGCATGTCGTTGTCGAGCAGCCGGGCGAACAGCTGCCGCGCCCGGCCGCGCCCGGCCGCGTCGGGGGGGGCGCCCATTAACGGCGTCAAGGCGTGATCGAGGTCGAGCTCACTGGCAGTAGTCCAGCCGGCCAGCTGGGCGGTGATGCGATTGGCCATCTCGGCGGCGGCGGCCTTGGTGAAGGTCAGGCACAAAATACGCTCCGGTGCTGTGCCGGCCAGCAACAGGGCAAGCACCCGATCGGTCAGCACCTTGGTCTTGCCGGTGCCGGCCGAGGCGGCCACCCATACCGAACTGGCCGGCCGAATGGCGCGCCGTTGCACGCTGTCTGGGTCGGGACGGCTCAAATCTCACCCTGCTCGCCGCCGCCCCATTCCGACAGCCGCGCTAGATGGCCATAGTCGCTGAAACGGGGTGCGAAATCCGGGTGAGGCCGCGCCGCATAGGCGGTGGCGGGATCGTCGAAGCGCCGCACCAGCTCGGCCAATCCGGCGGCAGCCTGGCGGGTCAACAGCGCGATGTCGGCGCCGGCGGACCGTTCACTGCCGCCCTCGGCGCCGCCAGTCAGGCGCCAGAACGCCAATTCGCCAACCGGTGCGGCGGCGATTCCGGTGAATCCGCCGGCGCCGGCGATCATCGCTTCCAGCGGCAGCTGCGGCGCGAATCCGGCAGCGACCTCCTTGATGCTGGGTGGCGCGCCGGTTTTGTAGTCGATCACCGCCAGGCGGGTGTCCGCCAACACATCGATACGGTCGGCGGTGGCGGTGACGGTGAAGGGACCATAGGGCGCCTCCAAGGTCAGACTGCCGGCAATCTCGGCGTAGCTGTGGCGAAGAGTGGGACGACGCTTTTCCTCCTGCGCTACCAGCCACCGAGCGATACTGGCGAAACGCGGCCACCAGAAGGTCCATAGTCCAGGCCGGCTGGCGAAAGGTGCCATACAGTCCCGCCCGATCGCCAGCAGGATCGCAAGGGCGTTGGATGGTAGCTTGCCGCTCGGAAAGCGGGCGAGAAAGCGCTGCATCGCCTGATGCACGGCGCTGCCATAGTCGCGCAGCGCGGGATCGGCATCGATCGGCTCGAGCGCCCTGAGCTTGAGGATCCGCTCGGCGTAAAGGCCATAGGGATCGCGCATCCACAGCTCGATGGCGGTGACCGGCAGGCGGCGCGGCCGAGCCGCCAGCGGTGGCGTCGGCGCCGGCGGCGCCGTCTCGGTCATGGCTGCCGGCCGATCGAGTTCGGCCGCCCAGTCCAGCCAGTCGCCGGATGGCCAGCCTTGCCGCCTGAGCAGCGCGTCAAGGCGCAGCAGCCAGCGCGACGGTTGGGTAGGCGCGCCGTCGGCCCGCACCGCCCGGGTCAGCGCCACCATTGGCGCGCACAGGCCTTGCGCGAAATCATGGGCGGCCAGACCGATCCGCCGACCTTCCGGCGGCAGCCCGAATTGCTGCCGCATCGGCCGGCTCATCCAGGGGTCGGGGGTGGGCGCCGGCGGCCAGCTGCCTTCGTTGAGGCCCCCCAGAATCAGCAGATCGGCCTGGTGCAGGCGCGCCTCGAGCGGTCCCCAGATCGCCAGCCGGCCGTGCCCGCCAAAAGCCGGCCGCACCACGATAGGCGCCATCAACTGCTGCAACAGGCTGGGATAATGCCGTCCGGCGAGCGCAGGGAAGATCGGCGCCGCATCGGTGAGCGCCGCCATCAAGGCGAAAGCGGCCGCGCCGGCCTCGCCGTGCCAGGCCAGCCCGGGCTCGCCGCCGCCCTGCGCCAGCGCCTCGACCAGGCCAAGATGGGCGTCGAGCAGCGCCGCCAAGCCGGCTTCCGGCTGTCGCATCAGCGTCGTCAAAGGCTGGCAGTGTTGCGCCAGCACGCGCAGCCAGTCGGTCAGCGGCGCATCATCCTGGCACAAAGCCAGCATGCCCTCGATGCCGGGCGCCGGCCGCGGCCCCCGCAGCACGCGGCATTCGAGGCGCCGCGCCAAGGCCCGGAAGCGGCCGGGCGGCAGGCCGCCTTGCATCAGCGGATGCTGGAGCGCCGCCAAGGTGGCGTGCGGCGCAAAGGCGTCGGCCACCATGCGGGCGGTCAGCGCCAGCAGCGTCCCGGGCGGCGTCGCCGCCAGACTGCGGCCGCCGGAATCGTCGATGGTGATGCCGAACCGCCCCAGTTCTGCCGCGACGCGGCGCGCCAGGCCGCGGTCCGGCGTTACCAGGGCAGCGCGCCGGTCGGGCTGCTCGAGGGCGTGGCGCAGCATCAAGGCGATGGCGGCGGCTTCCTCGCGCGGGCCGGGGCACTCCAGCCTTACGACACCCTCGAACGCGGCGGCGGCGGCGGCGGCATCGCAATGGCGCCATTGCCCGGTTGTGACGGCCGGCCGCAGCGCCTCGGCCACCCATGCCGCCCGCGCGCCGTCCCGGCAGCCCGGCCATAACGGCACCTGTGCGGGGGGCATGGCGAGACCCTGCAGCAGCCTCAGCATGGCGAATTGCGGGTGGGTGTAGTCGAGTGGCGCGTCGGCGTCGAGGCCGCGGTCGAGACCGGGCAGCACCACGCGCCCCCGCGGCAGCCGGGCGATCGCCGCCAGCAGCCGCGCGGTGGCCGGCAGACTGCCGGTTGAGCCGGCGGCGAGGATCGGAAAATCGGGCGGCGCAGCAGACCAGCGCTGCGCTTGCAGGGTCAGCAATTGCGTCCGGCGCCGGGCGGCATCCAGGCAGCCTTGCTCGGCCAGGATGGCTGGCCAATGTTCGGTCAGTATGCGCAGGAAATCGAGGGTAATCTGCCAATGGCGGGCCAACTCGAGCGGCACCAAACCCGCCAAACCGGCGAAGTTGAGCTCCTCGTTGTGCACCTGATCCAGCAGCCGGCCCAATTCGGCCGCCAGCCGCGCCGCCTGTTCTGGCAGCAGCGCCGGGCCGGCCTGATGCAATACCAGTCGGGTCAGCAGCAAATGGCGCCGCACGGGCGGCATTGCCGGCGGCAGCAGGTCGCTGTCGTTCCAATCCTCCTCCTCTTCCTCCTGCTCACCGAGCGGCAGCAGGCGCGGCAGCAGCAGCGGTCTGCCGCCGCCCATCCGCAGGAAGGCATCCTGCGCTGTTCGGCAGGCGCGACGGGTCGGCAGCAGGATCAGCGTGTCGGCCAGCGCCAGCGGCTGGTCGGCGTTTTCCGCCAACAGCCGGCGCGCCAGCGCGTCGACGAAGCTCTCGCCGGCGGGAATCGTGAACACCGCCGGACTCATGGCGCCGCCAGTTTTTTGTCGGCCAGCGCGAGCGCCGTGGGCGTGCCGATATGGAACCAATCCCCGTCATGCGCGATCCCGAACAGTCGGTCGGCGGCGGCAGCGCGGTCATAAAGCAAGTTCAGCGAAAAGGGCCCGGACGGCAGGGATTCAGCAAACAGGCGCGGATGCAGGATCTGCACGCCACCGAACAGATAATCGGCCCGCTCGCCAGACCGGCGGCGGGTTAGCCGGCCGTCGCCGCCCAGATGGAAATCGCCCGCGCCATCATACCCGAACGCCCGGTCGAGCGGTGGCAGCAGCAGCAGTGCGTCCATCCGCGCCCCGTCCCATTCTGCTGCCAGCCGCGCCAACGCCGGCACCGCCCCGTCATGCCAGACAATGTCGGCATTGCAGACATAGAATGGTGCGCTGCCGAGCAGTGGCCGCGCCTTGGCGACGCCGCCGCCGGTATCCAGCAAGTCCGGCTCACAGCTGTAGGCGATGTCGGTGCGGCCGGCCAGATGGGCGCGAATTTGTTCTCCCAGCCAATGAAGATTGACGACTTTGTGCGCGGTGCCGACCCGGTCGAGATGATCCAGCACCCGGTCCAGCATGGTCATGCCAGCCACCGCCACCAGCGGTTTCGGGGTGCCGAGCGTGACCGGACGCAGCCGTAACCCGAGACCGGCGGCAAGGATCATGGCGTGGCTCGGGATGGCGAAGGCGGATTTCATGGCGCAGGCGTCCGCCGCTCGTCCGCCGGCACATGACGGGCGAACCAGGCCGCCACTGGCGCCAGTCCGGGATGGGCGAGCCCGCGCTCCAGCAATCGCCACAGCCTCGGCATGTGGCGCAGATAGGACGGCTTGCCGTCGCGCCGAGCCAGACGGGTGAAGATGCCGATCACTTTGGCATGCCGCTGCACGGCCAGGCAGGCCCATGACGCATCGAAGGCCGACGCTTTCGCAGCGCAGGCGACCAGAAACCGCTGCCGCTCCTGCGCCACCACGGCGGGTGCCACGTCGCGCCGCGCGTCCTCGAGCAGCGATACCAGGTCATAGGTGACGGGGCCGATGACGGCATCCTGAAAATCCAGCAGGCCGCATTGCGCCAACCCTTGCCGATCGTCCAGCCGCATCAGATTGTCGACATGAAAATCCCGCAAGACCAGACCTTGCGCCACCCCGAAAGCCAGCGGCAAGACCTCGTGCCAAGCCTGACGATAGCTGTCGCGCACGGCGGAATCGGCCGCGATGCCGATCGCCGGCAAGGTCCAGTCGACCAGCAGCATCGCTTCGTCTTGCAGCCGGTCCGCATCATAGACCGCCAGGCCGGATGGCGGCTCATGCCGCCCCAGATCGATCAGCAGATCGACACCCAGCCGGTAGAGCGGCGCTTCAGGGCTTCCCTCCGCCAGCAGCCGGGTGAAGGTGGCGTCGCCCAGATCTTCCAGCAGCAACAGTCCGGCGGTGGCGTCATTTTCGAGAATGGCGGGCGCACTATAGCCGCAGCTTCGCAAATGGCGGGCAAGGGCGACGAACGGACGCACGTCCTCTTTGGGGGGCGGTGCATCCATCAGCACGGCGCGTCGGCCACCCAAACTGAGCCGGAGATAACGGCGAAAAGAAGCGTCGGCGGCCAGCAACACCCGGTCGGCAGGCCCCCAGCCGCAGCCTTCGAGAAAGGCGTCGATAGTCGCCTGTCGCGATGTCATTGCCAGCGCTGCCGCCACACATCGTCGCCGTCGAGCGTGACGGTGCGGCTGTCCGGTGTCGGCCCTGCGGCCAGGCTGAGCCGCAGCCGGCGGCGCGGCAGCAGAGACCCCAGCCGGTCTGGCCATTCGACCAGACTGATGCCGTCGGCGAAGGCGTCGTCGAGCCCGAGCTCGGCCGTCTGCTCGGCTCCGGTCAGGCGAAACAGGTCGAAATGAAACAGCGGACCCTTGGGGCTGTCATAGCTTTGCAGCAAGGTGAAGCTTGGCGATGGCACCTCGGTGGCGGCGCCGCACAGCGACTGGACGAAAGCGCGCGCCAGGGTCGTCTTGCCGCTGCCGAGCGGCCCGCACAGCGCGAAAATGTCGGCTCGCTGCGCCAGCTCGGCCAGCCGGGCCGCCAAGGCCAGGATGCCGGCAAGATCTGCCGGCGGCAGCAGGCGGGTAAAGCTCACGGCCCGATGCTGCCGGCCGGGACGTAGAGTATCACGGTGGTACCGCGGCCGGGATGCGACCGCAATTCGACGCGGCCGCCATGCAGCCCGACGAAGCTTTTCACCAAGGTCAAGCCGAGGCCGGCGACGCCCGGCCGCGGCGGGAGGGTCTCCTCCTCATCGGTGCGGGTGAAACTGGCGAACATGCGCTGTTGCACGGGCGACTCCATGCCGGCACCGCTGTCGGCGATGGTAAAGGCGATCAGATCGCCGTCGCTGCCCGGTTGGCGTTCGGCGGCGAAGGTGACGCGGCCGCCTTCGGGGGTGAATTTCACCGCGTTGGACAGCAGATTGAACAGCACCTGGCGAATCCGCCGTTCGTCGGCCACCATCCAGCCGATATCGAGCGGGCAATCGAACTTCAGCACGATCTGCTTTTGCCTGACTCGCTCGCGCGCCAGACCCAGCACACCGCTGAGCATGGCGTGCACATCGACGGCGTTCAATTGCAGCGACATTTGCCCGGCTTCGATAGTGGCGAGGTCGAGAATGTCGGACAGCACCTGCTGCAGATGCTGTGCCGACTCGGTGATTCCCTCGGAATAGGCGCGCTGGCGCGGGCTCAAACTGCCAAAATGCTCGTTCGACAGCATTGCCGAATAGGCCAACACGGTGGCGAGCGGGGTTTTCACTTCGGCGCTGACATTGGCGATGAATTCGCTCTTCATGCGATCAGCGGCCGCCAGCGCGTCGTTGCGGTCGCGCAGAGCCCGTTCGACATGGGCGGAATCCGAGACATCAAGCCAGATGATCAGCACGGCGCCGTCGGGCAGCGGCACCGACGCATAATCGAGGATGGCACCATCCGACCGCTCGATGCGGCCATGGTGCGGGATTCGCTCGACGAACAGCGCCAGCATGCCCGCCTGCACCGCCGGCCAGTCGCCGGCGGTGACGAACAGCGGGCGGTGTTGCTCGATCACATCGGTTATATGCGGTTCGCCGGCCAGCGCCTCGGGTGTCAGGTTCCAGATCCGTCCATAGGCCGGGTTGGTCAGCCGCAGGCGGCCATCGGAGCCATACACCGCCACGCCTTCATGCAGATTGTCGAGCGTTTCGCGATGCACCGCCAGCGAGGTCTTGTGCGACCGTTCCAGCACCAAGGCGTTGGTGACGTCCTCATAGGTGAACAGCAATCCGCCGAACGGGTGGGCCGAAATGACCCGGCGCAAGGTACGTTCGTCGGGCAGATGCAGCAGATCCTCATGCGCCTCCAACAGCGAGGTGAATCGGCGATGTTCCTCTTCCTTGAAGGCGCGGTAGTCGGCCACCTCGGGCAGACGGCGACAGTCGCGCAAGCTGTCGAGCAGATTGGCATAGGTCGGCCCGGTCGCCAGCCAGTCGCGGTCCAAATGCCAGAGCAGGGAAAAAGCGGTGTTGAAAAAGGCAAGCCTGGTATCGCTTGCGAAAATGGCGATGGCGGTGCCGAGATTTTCCAGCACCTCGCCGTGGGCGGCGACATGGCGTGCCAGCTGGCTTTCCAGTTCTTCCTGGCGTGTGCGGTCGACCGCCATGCCGACCGTCAGCAGGCCCTCCGCGGTTTGCACCGGTATTTCGGTGAGTTCGGTCAGCCGCCGCGCCCCTTCCATCACCAGATGGAACGAGGCTGAGCGTGGCAGCCCCGAGGCGCGGGCGCGCGCGGCCAGGGCGCGGGCTTCACGTAATCCGGCAGCCGGCACCAGCTCGGCGCCGCTGTCGATAGCCGCTTGCGGACCGTCGGCATCGACAGCCCGGGCGTAGGCCTGGTTGCAAGCCACCGGGGTCAGATCGCCGTCACGCATCCACACCGGCAGCGGCAGACCATCGACCAGCGCCCGCAAGCGGTCACGTTCGAGGGCTAGGCGCTGCTTGTCCGCTTGCAGCCGGGAGACGGCGGCGGCGGCGTCGGTGACATCGCGCATCCAGACAATATCGGCTTGCGCCATCCCGTCGGCGGTACTGGCGCGGTTGCCGATCACCAGCACCCGCCGGTGTCCCTCGCGCAAGGACAATTCGAGATCGAACGCCGCGCCCGAATTGCGCAGCTGAGAGGTGGCGTCGGCCAGTTGCGTCGCCTCGGGATCGGCGAAACAGGCCACCACATCGTCGAATCGCGCTGCCGTGCCGCCATAGAGGCCGAGCAGCACCGCCAGACGGCGCGAGCATCGTTCGGCGAGCAACTGTCCGGCCTGATCGAGGCTCCAGCGATAAAAGCCGTCCGGAGCACTGCCGAGGATCTCTTCGAGGCGGGCATAGTCCTGCAAGCGGGCGTCAGTCTCCCGGCTGGTCCGCTGCATGCTGCGCCTTTGCCACAGCAGGATGGTGAGGACTACCAGGAGCGCCAGCAGCGCCAGCGGGATCATCGGCACTGCCGGATCCTGTTCCTGGTCGGCGGTGCCTGCCGCCGCCGGCCACGGCGCCACCAGAGAAAAGGCTAAAGCGAGCGCAGCTGCGCGCACCCCCTGCCTGCGACGCTTGGTGGTACCAACCATCCGACAATGGGACCCCTTTGAACGAGCCGCAATCGGCCTCCTCGGGAAATATTAGCCCTTCGCGCGCGGGCTGTCCGGCTAAAAATCAGTAGCGGTAGGCGTCCGGCTTGTAGGGGCCGTCGCTGTCGACGCCGATATAGCTGGCCTGGGCCGGATTGAGTCGGGTCAGTTTGGCGCCGATCTTGCCGAGATGCAGGCGGGCAACTTTTTCATCGAGATGCTTGGGCAAAACATAGACCTGGCGCTCATAGCGTTCGGCCTGGCTCCAAAGTTCAATCTGCGCCAGCACCTGGTTGGTGAAGCTGGCCGACATCACGAAGCTGGGATGGCCGGTGGCGCAACCGAGATTGACCAAACGCCCCTCGGCCAGCACGATGATACGCTTGCCGTCGGGAAACTCCACCTCGTCGACCTGCGGCTTGACATTGTGCCAGCGGTAATTGCGCAGATTGCCGATCTGAATCTCGCTGTCGAAATGGCCGATATTGCAGACGATGGCGCGGTCTTTCATCACCCGCATGTGGTCCAGGGTGATGATGTCGATATTGCCGGTGCAGGTGACGAAGATGTCGCCCATCGGAGCGGCGTCGTCCATGGTGGTGACCTGGTAGCCCTCCATCGCCGCCTGCAAGGCACAGATCGGATCGATTTCCGTTACCATCACGCGGGCACCCTGGCTGCGCAGCGACGCCGCCGAGCCCTTGCCTACGTCGCCGAAACCGGCCACCACCGCCACCTTGCCGGCGATCATCACGTCGGTGGCCCGCTTGATGCCGTCAACCAGCGACTCACGGCAGCCATACAGATTGTCGAACTTCGATTTGGTGACCGAGTCATTGACATTGATAGCCGGCACCAGCAGACGGCCGGCCCGCGCCATCTCGTGCAGACGATGCACGCCGGTCGTGGTCTCTTCCGAAATGCCGCGCACATCCGCCAACATCTCGGGATATTTTTCGTGCAGGATGGCGGTGACGTCACCGCCGTCATCCAGTACCATATTGGGGGTCCAGCCGTCCGGGCCGCGCAAGCTCTGTTCGATGCACCACCAGAATTCCTCCTCGCTTTCGCCTTTCCAGGCGAAAACCGGGATACCGGCGGCGGCGATGGCGGCGGCGGCCTGATCCTGGGTCGAAAAGATATTGCACGAACTCCAGCGCACGGTGGCGCCGAGCGCGACCAGCGTTTCGATCAGCACCGCGGTCTGGATCGTCATATGCAGGCAGCCGACGATGCGGGCGCCCTGCAGCGGCTTGCTCGTGCCGAACTCGGCGCGCAATGCCATCAATCCCGGCATCTCGGTCTCGGCGATACGGATTTCCTTGCGGCCCCAATCGGCGAGTGCAAGATCGGCAACCTTGTAGTCGGGCGAGGACATTCTGTTTCTCCCTCGGCAATCAGTGACGGCAGGCCTATATCAGCCTATCGGGAGTGGAGCAATCGACGAAGTGGGCGGGCGGTCCGCCCTTTCGATAGGGTCAGGGGCGGCCGGCCTCACGCGGCGACATTGGGAACGACCCGGCGCCCATCGAAGGCGTCGCGGCCTTTGCGCCGCAGCAGATCCCAGGTCAAGCTCAGATAATTCGCCCGTTCGACGATCCGCCGCATTTCATGGCAGAGCGGCGGCGGCATCACCGGGGTGGTGACCGGCAAGGCAACGTCGAGTTTCGCCGCATAGTCGAAAGTAACATGCAGGGCCGCCGCGTCGGCCAGGGTCTTGCCGAAGGTGATGGCGCCGTGCCAGGGAATGACGATGGCGACGTCGTCCGGGCGTACCGCGGCGCCGATCGCCACGAAGTCGTCACTGGGGCTGACGGCGGTCCGGTCGTAAAA
>Ga0302319_10017204_pt1 | contig 13262 bp, 11 predicted proteins | sample Bog_T0_2_FD_203319 | JGI IMG/M metagenome (GOLD analysis project Ga0302319, IMG submission 203319) | Peat permafrost microbial communities from Stordalen Mire near Abisko, Sweden - Bog_T0_2 | ecosystem: Environmental > Terrestrial > Soil > Wetlands > Peat | place: Sweden: Abisko, Stordalen Mire...
AGCTACGCCGCCTTTCTTCTTGAGTTTAGCAGACGGCCCGCGCGACCGGCGTATACTGGGTTAAATGCCTTTGAATCGCCGTCATTTTCTGTTCGGAGCGTTGGCTGCTCCAGTATTCGCCGCAACCCGGAAGCAAGCCGCTGTCGAGCGCCCCAATATCGTTGTGCTGGTGGCCCAGGAACTTGGCGCTTACATGCTCGGATGTTATGGGAACTCCGAGATTCATACGCCCAACCTCGACCGCCTGGCGCAAACCGGCGTGAGGTTTCACAACAGCTTTTCCTGTGCTCCGGTGGGGCTGGACCAGGCTGCATTCGCGAGCGCGGGTTACAACTGCTCGCAGGCCGGTTCCGCTTCCCAGGCCAACGAGTTTCTGGACGCGCAGGCCGCCGCGAAGCCATTTTTTCTCGTGATTAGCTGGCCCAGTCCGAATGCGGTGACGGCGTCCCAGAAAAACCTGGACCTGTACGCCAAGACCGGATTCGAGTCCGTCGGCTGGGATACGGCGGCTCCCAATGCTACGCATAAAGAAATGCTGGCCGATGTTCCAGGCAATATGCGAAAGTATGCGGCGGCACTGACGACGCTGGACGACCAGATTCCCGGTCTGCTGGCGAAACTGCAACAGCGCGGCGTGGGAAACGACACCCTGATCGTTTTCACCAGTCACGGCGGCTATCTGCTGGGCCGCCATGGTCTTTGGGGCGGGGCCGACGCATCGACTCCCGCCAATCTGTACGAAGAGGTCGTGCGGACGCCTCTGATCTGGGCGTGGCCGAGGCGTTTTCCTCCGCAGACCGTCCGCAACGACGTGGTAAATTCCTACGACCTGATGCCGGCGCTTTGGGAATTGTGCGGTGTGACGCCGTCTGCCGGGGCCCATGCGCCCAGCTATCTGCCTTACGTATACGGCCGTCGTCTGGGCAAGAAGCAATCCTGGCCCGATCTGGCTTTTGGCCGCATTCACGACGTGGAGATGGCGCGCGATGAGCGCTACAAACTGATCCTGCGCAACCAGGGCAAGGGCGCCGGTGAACTGTACGACGAAACCGCCGACCCCAAGGAACAAGTCAACCAGGTGGACGAGACCAAGTTCGCGGGCATGCGCGACCGCCTTACGAGCCAACTGGCGGCTTGGCGGAGCCGTAGCGGCGCAGCGGGCTAGCGGGCATTAGAAAAGTGAGTGACATGAGGCGGCATGCGGCTATCATATATCCCATGGCCCTTCGCTTCCCGGCTCTGCTATTTGCTTTGATCTCCGCCGCTGTCGCGCAGAACTGGCCGTCCTTTCGCGGGCCGGCGGCTTCGGGCGTTGCCGACCACCAGCATCTGCCCGTGAAATGGGACGTGGCGCGTGGCGCAGGCATCCAATGGTCCGCGGCATTGCCCGGACTGGCGCACTCCAGCCCGATCGTCTGGCAGGACCTGGTCTTCGTAACGACCGCCGTGAGCAGCCGCTCCGGCGCCTCCTTCAAACGGGGTCTTTACGGCGATGGCGAGGCTTCCGACGATGTCAGCCCGCAGCAGTGGAAGCTGATCTGCCTCGACCGCATGACCGGTAAGATCCTGTGGGAGCGGACCGCCTACGAAGGCGTGCCTAAAGAGAAGCGCCACATCAAGGCCACCTATGCCAACTCCACACCGGCCACCGATGGCAAGGTCGTGGTCGCCTTCTTTGGCTCGGAAGGTTTGTACGCCTACGATCTGGCCGGCAAGCTGTTGTGGCAGCGAGATCTGGGAAAGCTCAACGTGGGAGCGTACGACCTGCCCGAGTACGAGTGGGGCACGGCCAGTTCGCCGATCCTATATGAAGACAAGGTGGTGGTCCAATGCGACCAGCAGAAGGGCTCGTTCCTGGAAGCCTTCGACCGCCAAACGGGCAAGACGGTTTGGAAAGCCGAACGCGACGAGTTGCCCTCGTGGGGCACTCCGGCGGTCTATCGCAGCGCGGCGCGCACCGAACTGGTGGCCAATGGGTCGAATTTCGTGCGCGGCTACGATCCGTCCACGGGCAAAGAACTGTGGCGCCTTGGCGGGAGTTCCAAGATCACCGCGCCCACGCCGGTCTTCGGCGATGGCCTGATCGTAGTGGCCAGCGGGCGCCGGCCGGAAGCTCCTATCTTCGCCATTCGAGCCGGCGCGGCCGGCGACATCACCGGCGATACAAAATGGGTGGCCTGGCAGAAGCAGCAGCGCGGCCCTTACATGCCGACGCCGTTGATTTATGGCGGTTATCTCTACGTGCTGGGCAATGCGGGCGTCTTCGATTGCTACAGCCTGGCCACCGGTGCGGAGATCTACCGCGAGCGCATTCCGCACCAGGGCTCGGGATTCAGCGGCTCGCCAGTGGCTTCCGACGGCAAGATCTACCTGCCGAGCGAAGACGGCGACATCTTTGTGGTGAAAGCGGGTCCGCATTTCGAGCTGTTGCAGAAGAATGAGATGGGCGAGCCTTTGATGGCGACGCCGGCGATTTCGGGCGGGATGCTGCTGGTGAGGACGCAGCATCGGCTGTGGGCGATTGGGGCCAAGGGAACTTCGTAGGCTCGCTTGCGGCGTGCGCCATGTCACTGATGCGAGATCTGTTCAAAAGGCACGTTCTGAATGGGAAACTCTTTCCAGTTTTTGTAATCGAAGTGCCACCATTCGGTCGGATAGACGGTGAAGCCCTGCTTCTCCATCTCGCTACGCAGCAATTGGCGGTGCGCGCGCTGCTCCGCGGCGCCGCCGGCGTACTCCGGGTAGGATCGTTCGGACATCTCGTCATAGCCGCCGGTCATCTCAATTTCGCGCCCGGTCTTCAGGTCGTACAGCGATAGATCCACCGCGCAGCCGCGATTGTGGCGCGACCCATCCGCTGGGTTGGCCACAAACTCATGTTTATCCGGCGGAGTGGCGTCCCAGAAAATTTTGGTGACGTACCAAGGACGGTACGCATCGAAAATCAACAGGCCGTAGCCTTGCTTGAGCAGTTCGCGGTGCGCGCGCAGCATGGCCTCCGCCGCGGGACGCTGCAGAAAAGCGCGGGCCGAAGAGTAGACCGGCGTGCTCAGGAAATTGTCCGAGGTGGCGTAGCGGATGTCCAGCTTGATTTGCGGATGAAGGGCGGCAAGGTCCACCAAGTCGGATTTGCGGAAGACACCCTGCTCGACGGGAGGCTGAAGCGCGAGCGCTTCGGCGCGCAGTTCGGCTACCGGCCGCACCGGTTGGAGGCGGAAAATCCCGGGGCGGTTTTGGGCCGCGAGGGCGCAGACTATGAAGAAAGATCCGACGATGTGTGCTCTCATGGTTCGCCTACCCTACGTCGTCGAAATCATCGCTATCTTCTTCGTGCGCCGCTTTCGAGCTGATCTGAATCTCAGGGAGGTTGGCGGCCTTTAACTCGCGGTTTATGGCGGCGATGTCCGCCGCCTTCAATTTATTCCAGCGGTCGATGACCACGGGATAGTCGCGCGCGATCTTCGCCGCGGCAGCCGCTTGCGCCGCGGTGGGCGCGGCATCGGCGCTGTCGATCTCGCCGTACAGCGCGGATGCTTCGCCATTCACCGACACCAGCCCTGGCTCGGCGGCCGCTGGCCCGAAGGCTCCGCCTGTGCCCAATGCCGCCTTCACCTTCTTGCCCAGCGCCGCGAGATGCTCCGCCAGAGGACCGCTGGCGTCGTGTGCGATTTTGTCGATCTGCTCCTGTGCCGCCCGCGCTTCCCGAATGGCTTCGCTAGTGCGCGCCAGGGTCTTTGCGAGCTGCTTGGCAGCCTCGTACTGTTGCCGCAATCCGGCTGGCGAGCTCTTCACTCGCGGGTCCATCTTTACCGTCAGCGGCGCTGTATAGGTGTGGCCGCCGGCGGTAAGCTTCACGGTGTATACGCCCGGCAGCGCGCTGGGGCCCTGGGGCAACCGCGGCGTATCGTGGGGGACCGCCGAGATCGGATAACCGTGCCGCAAAGAGTCCGGCGTGGCCCCGTGCAGATCCCAAACCCAGCGATGCAGTCCGGCGCCCCCGGACAGAATGCGCGACGGGCGCAGCCACAGGGCCGGGATGGCGAGGGTCTTCAGATCGGCGTCGCTGATTTCGGGTTCATCCGTGCTCGCATAGCGCCGCACAGGCTTGCCGGCGGCATCCAGAATCTCCAGGGTGACCGCGCCCGCCGCGGGCTGCGCCAGGTAGTAATCGATCACCGCGCCATCAGGGGGATTCTCGGCCAGCGGCTCATCCGGCGGCAGCGGTGTATCGCTGTTGGTGTCGCGGCGCACGCGGTAAGCCGGCGCGGGCCGGCCCAGCCAGGCGGTGGAAGCAAGGGCCTTGTCGTCGAACTGCCGCAGGGGCGTAATGTCGTCCAGAATCCAAAATGAGCGCCCGTGCGTGGCCACGATCAGATCGCTGCCGTGAATCCACAAATCGCGCATGGAAGTGTGCGGAAGGTTCAATTGCAGCGGCTGCCAGCGTCCGCCATCGTCGAACGAGACCCACACGCTGGTTTCGCTGCCTGCATACAGCAGGCCTTTGCGCACGGGATCCTCGCGCACTGTGTCGATCGGCGCATCGTTGGGCAACCCGGCGGTGATCAACTGCCAGCTCTTTCCGCCATCGTGAGTGCGGTAGATATAGGGAGTCAAATCGTCCACGCGAAACCGGCTGACCGAGGCATAGGCCGACTTATCGTCGAAATGCGACGCTTCGAGTTGTGTGACTTTACTCCATGGCGTAAGGGCGGCCGGCGTGGTGTCTTTCCAGTTCTTGCCGCCGTCGGCGGTAACCCAGATCAGCCCTTCATCGGTGCCCGCCCAGATGGTATCGATGTTACGGAACGACGGCGCCAGCGAGTAGACCACGCCGCGTTGCTTATCCGCGCCGGGATCTTTGGCGGCCATGGCGCCGATGCTGGGGGGAATTCCAGGATGCGGACGCGTCAGATCCGGACTGATCGTCTGCCAGGTCTGGCCGCCATCCAGAGTTTTGAAGACGACATTGGCGGCGTAGAATAACACGCGCGGGTCGACCGGCGAGAACATGATGGGCTGCGTGCGGTCCGCGCGATACCTTGCGCCGCCCTTGCCGGGCCCAGGGGTTACGATCTCCACCTGACCGGTGCTGCGATGGAACTTCGACACCTGTCCGCGTCCCGCGCCGTACACGGTATCCGGATCGCGGGGATCGGGCGCGACATACCCGTATTCGATGACGCCCACCGGATGCCACTCGCGAAAGGTGATCAGGCCATCGTTGCCGCGGCTCGCGACGCAAACAGATCCGCTTTCCTGTTGCCCGGCGCATACCCGATACGGAAAGGCATTGTCGGCGATGGCGTGATAAAGCTGCGCGGTCGGCTGGTTATACCAGGAGCTCCAGGTGCGGCCGCGATTGACGCTCACGATGGCGCCCTGGTCGCTGACCAGCAGGATAATCTCCGGATTGTTGGGATTGATCCAGATATTCTGGTAGTCGTCGCCGCCCGGCGCCCCTTTGATACCGGTCCAAGTCTGGCCGCCGTCGCTTGACCGCCAGGTGACGGTGCTGGTGCTGTACAGGGTGTCGGCGTCTTTCGGATCGACGCGCGGCACAGGCAAGTCGCCGCCGCCGATGCGCACCGCGGGGCGAGGGTCGGTTGTGGCGCGATGCCAGTTCTCGCCGGCATCGTCGGAGCGGTAAAGGCCCACTTCGCGGCCCGCGGCGGCTGCGGCATAAAGCCGCTTGGGATCGCTTGGCGCTATCGCCACGTAGGCTTGCTCCACCTCCGGCAGACCCTTGGTCAACTTGTGCCACGTCTTGCCGCCGTCGGAGGATTTGAAGATGCCGCCATGCTTGCCGCTGTAGTCGTTGCCAAACTCCCAAGGCGCTTGGCGGGCTTCCCACAAAGAGGCATAAAGCACATCCGGGTTGGATGGGTCCATGGCGATGTCGGAAGCGCCTGTATTCTCGTCGGCGTACAGGGACTTCTGCCAAGTCTGCCCGCCGTCGCTCGAAACGAAGACGCCGCGCTGATCGTTAGGCCCGTACGGATGGCCCAACACTGCCGCGAAAACATGATTCGGATCGCGCGGGTCCACGGCGAGGGCCGGAATTTGCTGGCCTTCCCGCAGGCCCAGATGCGTCCACGTCTGGCCCGCGTCGCTGGATTTATAGATGCCGTTGCCGACTGACAGATCCGGGCGCTGGAGACCCTCGCCACTCGCCACATAGATGATGCTGGGGTTGGACGGCGCCACCACGATAGCGCCGATGGAGCCGGACGACTCGCTATCGAAGATTGGCGTCCAAGTTCGCCCGTAATCGTCGGACTTCCATACACCCCCGTTTACCTGTCCTATGTAGAAGAGATTGGGTTGGCCCGGCACGCCTGTAGCGGCCCGAGTTCGTCCACCCCGGAAGGGACCGATATTGCGCCAGTGCAAATCCCGGAAAAGCTCCGGGCCAATCTGTTGTGCGCCGGCCTGCGCGAGCATGGCCGCGCAGCATAAAATCCGCCGCACCCAAGTCCTTGTCATCTCTCCTATAGTATCTGGACTTCAGCGAGAGGGCCAGCGTGGCTGGCCCCGGGCGAGATCTAATCCCGATGTTTAGAGGTGCCGGGTCATATCGCCCGTCTCGATCGGCAACGGCTCTTCGGGCTCGGAAAGAGGATCCGCATAACCCGCTCTGCGAATGCGGGGCATGGGCTTATCGCTCACAAAATAGTCCGCGCTGGATTCCGCCGTGGAGTCGATGCTCTCGGCGCCAGTCTGCTTGAGGACGTCTTTGGCGCGCTTTACCCAGTGGTCGTCATCGCAATGCACAGACAGCAAGACGCCGCCCTGCTTAATCCGCCCTTCGTAGCGCTTTGCCTCGTACTCAGGCACCCCCATCCCGGCCAGGCCGCCAATCATGCCTCCGACGGCGCCCATCGCGCCGACTCCGGCCAGGGCTGCCACGATCGGGCCAGCCGCAATCAGCGGGCCCAAACCTGGAATCGCCAAGGCGCCGATGCCGGTTAACCATCCGAGCACTCCGCCGGAGATGCCGCCCACGATGCCGCCGGCGGTGGCCCCTTCCGGCGCCTTGGTATTTTTTTCATGGGCAAAGTCTTTAGTACCCTGGTTGTCTTGAAACAATACAGAGATGTCCGTACCACGAAAACCCGCTGCGCGAAGGCCTTCTACGGCTTCTTCCACGCCTGGCCGGTCGGGGTAAATGCCGAATACCGCTTTATTCTTGTTCGCCATGATCGCTCCCTTTCCCACAAGGAGCAAGGCACGGGCCAAAGAACGCTGGCGCGGCCGGGTCTTTGTTAGAAAGCGCACATGGCGCGGGGAGGATATTATGTGAGCAGGCTTCTTAGCCTGCGCGCACTCTCTGGACGGCGCAATTTGCGCAGCGCCCGCAGTTCGATTTGGCGCACGCGTTCGCGCGTAACGTCGAGGTCGGCGCCGATCTCCTCGAGCGTATGTTCCCGGCCGCAACCGACTCCAAAACGCAGGCGGAGTACCTGTTCTTCCCGTGGAACCAGCGTTTGCAGGAAGGCTGAGGTTTCGGTGCGCACCTCGGAAGCGAGCACGGTGTCGGCCGGAGAAGAGCTCCTCCGGTCCGCGATCAGTTCTCCCAGCGTCGATACCTCATCTGAACCGATCGGAGTATCCAAAGAGATAGGCTCGCGTGAAATGATTCTCAGCTTACTGACCTTCTCGCCGGTGGTCTTCATGTGTTCGGCAAGTTCTTCGTCCGCCGGAGCGTGGCCCAATTCCCGTTCCAAGTGCCTGGAGGCGCGGAAGAACTTATTGAGCTGGTCGTTCATGTGAATGGGGATTCGGATGGTGCGCGCCTGTTCGCCGAGGGCCCGGGAGACCGACTGCATGACCCACCAAGTGGCATACGTGGAGAATTTGAAGCCGCGGCGGTAGTCGAACTTCTCGGCCGCCCGCATGAGACCCAGGCTGCCTTCCTGCACCAGGTCGAGCAAGTGCAGCCCTTTGTTCATATAACGCTTGGCCACCGAGACCACCAGGCGAAGATTGGCATTGACTAACTCGGACTTGGCTTGTTGCGCCTCGCGCTCGCCCTGGCGGACTTTCTGTAAGGTGAGCTGCAACTCCGCATGCGTGGCGCGGGCCAGTGTCTCACGCTTGCGCATCTCACTGCGCAGCACCCGCGCGCGAACTTGCGCCTCGCGTCCGGAAGCCGAGTCGATCTGTTTGAGTTCGCGGGCCAACCTCTCCAGTTCGGAGGCCCGCCGTTCCAGTTCGTCAGTGAATTCGGCCCACTGGGCGGGACGAAACGGGATCTGCCGAATGAACTGCGCGCCGATAACTCGGGCCCGCCGCAGCTTGCCCAAGAGCTTACGGCGCAACATTCGATCGCCGGCGGGCGCCACCGACAGCCATTCTTCGAGCTGCCCTATTTTGGCGTATTGGCGCTTCACCTGGACAAAGTGGGCGGTGAATCCCGCTCTGCGTTGGCGGTCGGCTGCGCCTCCCTCCTCCACATCGGCCCGCTCGATCAGGCCGTCGAGTTCGACGGAGCCCGCGCCAATTTTGGCCAAGAGTTCCACCACGCGCTGCTGCACCAGCGCGGAGCGGCTGATGGCCTTTTCGCGCCTGAACCTGCCGCGCTCCATGCGCCGTGCCAGATCTACTTCCTCGGCGCGCGTCAGCAGAGGAACCGATCCGATTTCCCGCAAATAGCGCCGCACTGAGTCATCGGGCTCCGTGAATGAGGCAGCCCGGTCGCCGAAGGCAACCGGTGGTTCCAGACCATCCGCGGCATCTTCTCCGGAAATCCCCATGGCTACCCTCGCGTCCGGATCTACTCCGTGCAAGGGTGAGTCAAACTGAGTATTATCACCCACCTGTATCTGATAATTCGATACCATCATGCCCCTCAACTCCCCTCTCCCCACGACTGGTGAGGCTGAAATCCCGCAGCCTCAGCACTTTGCCCCGGTAAACAGCAATCCTGCGGCGGACCGCCCGGATGGCGCTGGGTCAAAAGCCCAAACTTTGCTGAGGTTACGTGCCGGAGTAAGCAGTTTAGGGGCCACGGCCTCTCTATTTGGCGCGGCCTGCGGTCTCGGCTTTGCGGACGGCCTTTTCGCGCAGGTTGTAGGCCTCGATAGCTACCTGCGACGCCTCGCGGGCCATGCTCGTGCTCATGCGCTTTTCGGCCTCATCGAACATCCGCTCCGCTTCCATCCTGAGCCGGTGCGCCTCGTCGTCGCCGTCTTTCAATCTCCGGGCCGCGCCTTTGATCTTGGGGTCGATGTCCGCCGCCTCTTTGCGGGACTTCTCATACTTGCGCTTAGCCGGCGCGCCGCCTTCCGAGAGGGCCGCTTCCGCCGCTAATTCGGCGTAGGCCTTTTGCAGATCGCCGCTCCAGGCGCTCTTGACCTCTTTTTCCAGTTCGTCGAAGGCCTCCCAAGCTGTGTCGGCGGTCTGCCGAACTCTCGTCTTTTCAGTGAGCCACTTCCAGACGCCCCATTCCTTGGCGGTTTCGAGAAGCGATTTAGCGTCTTCCACCTGAATCAGTTTACGCATAGCAAGTCTGCTGACAGTATCCGTAAGCCGCGCGGCGAAGTCAACGCGCCACTAAGCGGCTTCTAGAGGCCAGCCCCAGAAAGAAGCCGATCCCACCGCTGGCAATCACTACGCCGACGTGCCACACCATGACGTGAATGGCCTTCAGGTTGGGGCAGTGCAATTCGAGCATGGCTACGCCGGCGATACCGGCCAGGGCGCCCGCCGCGAGACCGGCGGCGCTCCTATTCAGGATGAATCCGCGGCGCAGGAGCAGGCTGATGGCGAGGCCGGTGGGGAGGGCCAGGCACAAACCGGCTTTGAGGCAGGGGACGCCTTCATTTACCAGGCCGCCCGTGCCATAGCCCTCAAATGCCAGGGCGACCACCGCCGCGAGGAGCGAGGGCGCGAGGATCCACGCGAGGGGGCCGAGGTTTTTTCCGGATGCGGGGCGCATTGCGCGCGTGCAGGCCACGGCCGCCAGGCAGGCGCCGGCGAGCAGCGCCGAAAAGACCAGTACGCACTGCGCCGGGCTAAGCGCGCGCAAGCCGGCCATGCCGAGAACGGACGCAGCGTCGACGGCGGCAGCGGCGCAGAGCAGCACCAGAATCAGGGTGTAGAGCGAATCCGGGGCCAAGGGGCGGACGGGGCGCAGATCATGCAGGATGGCGGCCTCCGCGCGCGCGGCCGCGGCACGGTCCCCGGCTTCGCCATCGGTGAAAGCGCGATGCGCGGCTTGTGCCATTAACCTGCCGATCTCGTCGGGCGTCACTTCGTGCTCTCCTTGGCAGACAGAATCTCGCGGAGCTTCTGATAGGCGCGGTGCGCTTTTTGTTTCACGGAACCCGGGCTTGACGACGTGGCCCGCGCCACTTCGTCAATCGACATTCCGGAAATCTTGAGCATAACAATCACTTCCCGCTGTCGCTGGGGTAAGGCGGACAGCAGGGTGTCGATATCCGGAGAGTCGGCCGGGCCGGTAACCGGGTTGGGCGGATCGGGAAGCACGTCCACCTGTCTCTCGTGGGATTCCCGGCGGCTGGCCTTGCGGTAATTGTCCAGGCTGGCGTAACGGGCTATGGCGAGGACCCAAGGGAGGAGCGGTTCGTACGGCCGATAGGTGTGACGAGCGCGGTGCAGACGCATCCAGGTGTCCTGCAGCAGATCGTCGGCGTGAGTCCGATTGGAGGCCTGCAACAAAAAGTAGCGGCGCAGCAGGGGAGTGACGCGGCCTACGAGAGCCGAGGCCGCTCCTTCATCCGCCTGCTGGTAGCGCGCCATGAGGGATTCCAGACTCTCGGCCGAATCGATCACGGCATCTGGAGGTATCCTCATTCGGCGCGAGTTTTCATCATAACTTGAATGGGGCGGCGGGAGAGGCCGCCCCAGGCTGCTACTGTGCGGGCACGACTGCGACGCCATTGGCCGCGCCACTAATGGTGGCGACGCCTTTCAGCGTTAGATTTCCGTCTTCGTCGACATTGAACACGGAGAGATGCGATATGGAGCCGGAGCCGTCGAGAACACCGACCAGGCGGGTGGCGTAAGCGATATCGGTTGGATCGCCGTTCAGGGTGGCGGCCACGGCGGCATCCTGCACAATCTCCGCACCGTAAACCGCATAGCGGGAAATCGTCATGCTGGGCGAATTGGAGGAGAAAAGAAACGCTCCGTCGAGCGCCACCCAGCAGGGCGCCATCTGGGTTCCGGATCCGGTGACGGTGAGCACATCATCGTTGCGGACCAGGCTGATTTCGTTGGCATGCGCGATGGTCACGTAGGCGTCGTTACCGCGGGTTACGAGACCGAACGGAGCATTGACGTTGGATGGAATGTTCGAAACCATGGTGGCGGGCCCGGTCACGGCGCCATCCGCCGTAAGATTTACGGTTTCAATGGCGTTGCTTTTCTCGGTGAGGATCAGTTGGCCGGGGACCACGCCCACCTGCGCCGCGGAGCCATCCGCGACAACCAGAGAAGCCACTCCGTCGGGAGTAGCGCTGACGCCGCTGGCGCTTGAGATGTTGTGCGACTCGACAGAGGTGGATCCCAAAATGTAAAGGTGATTGTTTCCAAAGGCGACGCTCACGGGACTGGAGGCGGCGGGTATAGTCCGGCTGAACGCATAAACGCCGCCGGCGCGTTCGAATAGGGCGACGTTGGTCGAGCCAAAATTCACCACCGCCAATTGCTTCTGAGAGGTGGCAATCCCGCCAGCGTTGCCGGAAACGCCGCCGGCGCCTTGCGTGGATATGGTTTGCACCAGTTTGGCGTTGGCGTTGTAAACCAGCAATTGGTTGCTGGCGGCGTTCGAGGAAGTGACTACCAGCGTTTGCGCTGAAGCCGCGGCTGCGGCGGCTGCCAGCAGCGCTACTGTTTTCATGTTTAAAGTTCGCATCGATCTCTCCTGAGTTTGATTTCCGCCGGACAAAAGAACTCCGGCTGTCATTTGCAGGTTCGCTCGATGCGGCGCGGAAGTTACGATATACTTTCAGAAACTTCGCGGGGCGAGATGAACACTACAATAGAGGTGCCTTTGGATACGATTGACAAAGCGGTATGCCTGCTCAGCGGCGGCCTGGACTCCTCCACCTGCCTGGCGCTGGCGCGCCGGAAGGGGTACGAGTGTTATGCGCTTTCGTTCGACTATGGACAGCGGCACCGCGTGGAGTTGGAGGCCGCGGCGCGGGTAGCGCAGACACTGGGCGCGGCGCGGCACGTGGTGGCGCGCATCGACTTGCGGCAAATCGGGCATTCCGCGCTCACGGACGACGTGGCTGTCCCCAAAGGCCGGTCGGCGCAGGATATGTCCCATGGCATCCCGGTTACCTACGTTCCGGCGCGCAACACCATCTTTCTATCGTTGGCGCTGGCATGGGCCGAGGTACTGGAGGCGCCGGACATTTTCATTGGGGTGAACGCGCTCGATTATTCCGGTTATCCGGATTGCCGTCCGGAATACATCGAAGCCTTCGAGCGCATGGCCAATCTGGCAACGAAAGCCGGCGTGGAGGGCACTTTGCGGGTGCGCATACACACGCCGCTGATCCAGTTGTCGAAGGCGGAAATCGTGAGACTGGGGCGCGATCTCGGTTTGGATTTCGGACAGACTCACAGTTGCTACGATCCGGATGGGGCGGGGAGGCCGTGCGGGCAATGTGACTCCTGCCTGCTGCGCCGCAAGGGATTCGACGAGGCCGGCATTGCGGATCGCTGAGATATTCCATTCCATCCAGGGCGAAGGCTCGCTGGTGGGCGTCCCGTCGGTGTTCGTGCGCAGCAGCGGCTGCAACCTGCGCTGCCGGTGGTGCGACACGCCGTATACTTCGTGGCATCCGGAAGGCGACGACTGGACGCTCGATCGGATCTGGGCGGAGGTGGAGGCTTACCCGGCGCGCCATGTGGTAGTGACCGGCGGCGAACCGATGATCGCGCGGGAGATCGTGGAGTTGACACGCGGGTTGCGCGGGCGCGGGTTGCACATCACGGTGGAGACCGCGGGGACGGTCTATGCTTCGGTGGCCTGCGACTTGATGAGCATCAGCCCTAAGCTGGCCAACTCGACGCCCGCGGGCGAATGGGCGGAGCGGCACGAGCGGCTGCGCATTCAGACGGCAGTGGTACGGCGCTTGATGGCGGACTACGATTATCAACTCAAGTTCGTGGTGGCCCAGGCGGAGGATCTGGGCGAAGTGCGGGAATTGGTAGGTTCGTTCGGAGCGGAATCGGGGAAGGTGATTTTGATGCCCGAAGGCATTGACGCGGCGGTCTTGCGCGAGCGA
>Ga0302319_10017205_pt1 | contig 13261 bp, 13 predicted proteins | sample Bog_T0_2_FD_203319 | JGI IMG/M metagenome (GOLD analysis project Ga0302319, IMG submission 203319) | Peat permafrost microbial communities from Stordalen Mire near Abisko, Sweden - Bog_T0_2 | ecosystem: Environmental > Terrestrial > Soil > Wetlands > Peat | place: Sweden: Abisko, Stordalen Mire...
TCTCCTGGTTCTGCGGGTTTTGCCCATTCCCATTTACGGTCAGGTTCTCAACAAAGATGTTGCTGTCACTCCGCTCCATGTAGCTCCGGTGGATATTGGTCAGGAGCGGCGTGTTCGAGGAGCTGCTCAGGAACAGCCCGCACGTCCCCTCATTCAACCCGATGATCCTTTCGCCGCTGCTGAGCGCCAGCGAGCCGGATATCCGGGCGCATCCCGGCAGCACCAGTGTCCCACCTCCCGTTGCCGCCAGCGTATCGAGCGCCCCTTGCAGCGTCGCCCGGTCATCCTCACCGCCGCCGCTCCACAGGTTCGAGTCGAGGTGAATCCCCGGCAGCCGGTTCGCATACACAACCGGTTTCCCGCCCGCCGTGGAAGCAATCCATTGCGCCGTGACAGGATGTTGCGGATACCCAACCTCCCCTGGCGCCGTCCCGGTGATCAGCGCCGCCGGTTTCCCGTCAGCCCAGGCCCCGGTGCAATACAGCACCGTCGCGATGAGCACCCAACAGCCCATCCTGGTCGCAATCCCCTTCACATCCCGGCGATTTGTCCGCTTCCCGTCGCCGAGTTCGGCACGATCCTTGGATACACCCTCGCGATCAGGTCCTGGATCACCCGATCCGTTCCCTCTTCGCCCCGCCCGGGCAATACGTTCGCCGCCACCGTCACATAAGCCCACCGCTGGTTATAGCCATGCAGCAGCCGGTCCTTCATATCGATATACTCCCGCGTAAAATGCGACGCGGTGATATCCGAATACCCGATGAACCAGTAGTAATTCAGGTTGTAGACGTCGACCACCTGGCCGGAGGTCGTCCGCACTTGCCGGCTATCGTGCAACCGTGTCACCGGCAGCGTCCCACCCGGAGCCTCCGGGACCGGTACGTTCAAGCTCTTGGAATCCACAATCGTCCATCCCTGCGCCGGCAGGCAGCGTTCCGGCCGGTGGATGCTGTTATCCAGGTCATTCCCGGACAGTACGATCGACACCAGCACCGAGTCCCCGAGCCCATCGTCATAAATCTTCCGGCAAAACTGGGTATCCGGCGCCAGCATCGAATGTTCCCGTTCACTGATAGCCCCGGGCGCCCCAGCCCATCCACCCATGGTATCGGGTAATTCCATCACCACCCGGCACGGTTGGATCTTCGTCTCCCGGGGGATGAAAAACACCGTCCCCAGTCCGCACGCCAGCAAAGCCTGTAATATGAGGAGCCTGCTAATAGTCATAAGTCGCGGGAGGATCCTTCTTTGTCAGTGTTTCGAGCGGACTTCCCGGCTCCGCCTGTCCCGTCTTGATAGCCTTCACCGCCTCGAAGATAGGCAAATCCAGCAGCCTGCTCAGCAGCAGCATCGCCCCCAGCGCGATCGGGAACGACACATACCCCGACGCCTCATGGTACGTCCCACCGGCAAACGGTGCCCCGAAAAGCTTCGCCACGATGAAAATCGATACGATCCGTCCCGCGTTGCCGATGATCGCAAATCCCGTCGAGAAAAACAGGATCACCCCCTTCTTCCAGAGCTTCGTCTGGGTCAGGTGGACATAAATCGCCGTCACCATCACCATCGCCATCAGCGAGCGGATGCCGCTGCATCCTTCAGCGACGTCAAATCCACCAAAACTCTGGTCCACCGGCCGCAGAGTCGTCCCCTCCGCATACAACGGGATCCCCACCAGCCCGCAGATCAGCCGCGCCATCCCCGTTACCAGGAATTGCAGCCGAAATGTCGCCTGCTCGATGGCCGATATGGGAATCATGAAGACCAGGAAAACGATTGGGAAGAGGAGGATCCGGGCCACTTCCTTGCCCCACAGATACAGGACGATACCGTACAGAAGCAGGGGACCTGCGGCCATTCCGAGTCGGCCCTGGAGCGTCCGGGCACCGATCGCAAACACAATGCATCCCAATGCCACCCAGATCAGCCCTTGGTTGCAGCCCTTCTTCTTCGCTTTTGCGAGCTCGTCCCGGTGATACCACACCAGGAACAGGAAAATCACGGGCACCAGTTTCCCGTGCTCGAAGTTGTACGCCGGATCGAAACGCGCCCATGCCCATTTCGTGATCGGCAGCCCCTGGTACAGGATAGTTACCCCGTAAAAGTAGTAGAGCGTCCCGGCCACGCCCAGCAGCAGCGCCAGCCGGGCAAAGTCCAGCGGCGTCCACCTGCGCTTCAAAAAGCCCAGGTAATCGAATCCTCCCGCGCTGTCCTTGCTGGCTGTGGGTACGTCATTCGCCATCCGGCCAAAACACTACGCCGCCACCCTCCAAACCGCAAATGTTGAAAATATTTTCATCTGCCGCCCGCCAGCTCCCCCACATGGGCCGCCACGGCACTCCCAAGCACCCGAAGCCCATACCCGCCCTCCAGCAGCGAAACCACCCGCCCCGACGCATGCTTGTTTGCGATCCCCATCACCAGCCGCGTCATCTCCGCAAAGTCCTCGTCCCGCAGCAGGAAGCCTCCCAGCGGGTCACCCATTCCGGAGTCGAACCCCGCCGAGATCAATACCAACTCCGGCCGGAAGCGCTCCGCCGCCGGCTCCAGGTGCGTCCGCATCGCTCCCAGCACCATCGCCCTCCCGGATCCCGCCGCCAGCGGGCAATTAATCGTCAACCCCGCCCCGGCCCCGATCCCTGTTTCGCTCTGCCGTCCCGTACCCGGGTAAAGCGGCCATTGATGCGTCGAGAAAAACAACACTGACCCATCCCCATAGAAAATCTCCTGCGTTCCGTTCCCATGATGCACATCCCAGTCCACAATGAGCACCCGCTCGATCCCGTGCGCCTTCTGCGCATGCCGCGCCGCCACCGCGATATTGTTGAAAATGCAGAACCCCATGCCCCGGTCTGCCGTTGCGTGGTGCCCTGGCGGGCGCACCGCGCAAAATGCGTTGCGCATCCGGCCCCCCATCACCTCATCGACGGCGCTCACCGCCAGGCCCGCGGCCCGAACCGCGACGTCCCACGAAGCCTCGCAGACAGCGGTGTCCCCAGTGCTCAGCTCAGTCGCGCCCTCCTTGATGTCATGCTCCATGAGGTCCAGGTAGTGGCTTGCGTGAGCCCGCCTCAGTTCCGCCCGCGTCGCATCCCTGGCCGGCACCGGCGCCATCTTTCCCGCGAGCCCGGCCTCCTCCAGGCCCGTGATCACCGCCTCGTAGCGCTCCGGGCATTCCGGATGCCCGAATCCCGTATCATGCTTCAGGCAAAGCGGGTCCGCCCCCAGCCCTGTCATTCCTGGGTGTGTCATTCCCGCCCCAGCCAGCGCCCTGCGGCCTGGATGTCTCCCCGCGTCATTTCATGCCCGCCGGTCTGCTGGTGCTCCGTCACCTTCGCTCCTGCCTTTCGCAGCAATGTGCCCAACTGCCGCGTCTGCTCCGGCGTCGCGATCGGATCGTAAATGCCCGATGCCAGCAGCGCCTCCGTACCTGCCAGGTCCGGAAGTGTCTCCGGCTCCAGCGGCACCATCGCCCTCACCAGGACCGCCCTTGAAAAAGTTGCCGCCCCCGTCAGCAGCATCGCCGCCGCGATATTCGCTCCATTCGAGTACCCAAGCGCCATCACCTTCGTTAAGTCAAACTCGTGCTCCGCCGCCTTATCCCGCAGAAAATCCCCCAACTGCGCCGCGCGCCTCTTCACATCCTCCTCATCGAACACCCCCTCCCCGAACCTCCGGAAAAATCGCGGCATCCCGTTTTCCAGCACGGGCCCGCGCGGGCTTAGCAGCCCGGCCCCCGGCAGCACCGCCTGCCCGATTCCCAGCAGGTCCGTCTCATCGCCTCCGGTGCCGTGGAGCAGCAACAGGGTCTCCGGTCGATGTCCCGGCACATAGCGATAGATCAAGGAACTCATCCCCGCACAATAATCGGTTCCAGCCCCGCCTCGATTTGCTCGCGCGCCCCCTCGAGCCACGGCGGCAGCTTCAGGGCCTCGCCCAGTTTCTCGGGCGCCTCATCTGTCGCGAAGCCGGGCTCATCTGTAGCGATCTCGAACAATACGCCGCCCGGCTCCCGGAAGTAGATCGAGTGAAAGTATTGCCGGTCCAGAACCGGGCTCACATTCATCCCGGCGCTTGTAAGGGTTTTGCGCCACGCCACCTGGTCGGGATCATCCGGCACCCGCCATGCGATGTGATGCACCGTCCCTGCCCCGCCGCGCGCCCCACGCCCATCCGGGGTGCACACCAGGTCGATGCCACCGGCCCCGTCCCCGGCCTTGTACCGGAACCGGTTCCCCTCCTGCCCCACCAGGGTAAATCGCAGTGTTTCCGTCAGCAATGCCGCTGTCATCTCGTACCCCTCCTCGTGTGCCGTCACCCCATGCATCCCTCGGATCGCCACCTCGTCCGGCACCCCGCCTCCCTTCCAGTACGGCCTCCCGTCCTCCGTTTCTACCAGTTCCAGTTGCATCCCATCCGGATCCTGAAACGGCAGCACTTTGTCGCCAAATCGCTCCAACGGCCGGTCATGCTTCACCCGCATCGTCGTGAACCGCTCTTCCCACCACCCAATCGAGCCCTTCGGCACTGCGAGCCCCGTCGCGTTCACCTGCCCGGTGCCTGCCCGTCCCCGGAACGCATTTGGCCACGCAAAAAACGTCAGGATCGTCCCAGGCGCCCCCATCTCCGTCCCGTAATAGAGGTGGTAGGTGAGGGGATCGTCAAAATTCACCGTTCGCTTCACCAGCCGCAGCCCGAGCACACCCACATAAAAATCGACATTCCCCTGCGGGCTCCCGGCGATCGCCGTTACGTGATGAATCCCGTTTACGCTCATGGCAGACCGTTACCTTCAGCGCGGGCAGAGAAAATTTCCACCCTTAAACAAGGCATTTCTGCCCCTATCTCCGCTCCCCATAAGCTCGCGCCAGTTCCCTCCGCGATATCTTCCCGCGTTCATTCACCGGCACCTCATCCACCATCCACACATCCTTCGGCACCTGCCAGCCGCTTAGTACCGTGCGTGCATAGCGGAGCACCGCCTCGGCCTTCGCGGTTCCACTGACACATGCCACCGCCTCCTCATTCCTCAATGCCGATGCCACCCCAAAAACCACCACCTGCCGTACCCCTGGGCATTCCGCCAGGCGCGCCTCCACCTCTGCCGGGTTCAGCTTCCGCCCCGCGATATTGATCACATCCGTCGCGCGCCCCGCGAGGTACATACCCCGCTCTCCCATCCGCACCAGATCAGCCGGGACGAATCGCCCGTTCCCCAGCACCTCTTCATCCCGGTCCGGGTAGTATCCCATTCCCACCGCCCCGCTTCTCACCGCGATCTGGCCCGTTTCGCCGAGCGGCTCGATCCCCACATTCCGCATCGCCGTTCCGACAAATCCTTCCTCATACACCACTTCCTCTCCCAAGTCGTATCCGATGCCCCCGCATTCGCTGGACCCATAAAACGTGTGCACCTTGCGCCCGAACCGCGCGCTGAACCCGTCCCCCACCCGCGCCGGCAGCGGTGCGCCCGCGGAGATACACAGCCGTAGCGCCGGCAACTTCTCCGCCCCTTCCATCCCCGCCAGCTTCTCGAAAAATACCGGCATCCCCGGGAACACCGTCGCACCCGTCCGGGCGAGGTCGTGCAAAATCGCCCGCGGCATCCGCTCCTCGCTCGCCGCCAGGGCCACCCCACGGCATAGCAGCGGCGTGATTAGATTACTAAATCCATACGAGTGCGAAAACGGAATCACCCCGAAATTCAAATCCCCATCGAGTATCCCCATCGTCTCGCAGATATTGTCGCAGTCCGCCACCAATTGCCCCGCCGAAAACTGGATGGCCCGTGGCCGCGATGTTGTACCGGAGGTCAGTTTCAGGAAATCCGACCCATCCAGGCCGCCGGCCTTGAAATGACCCTCCCGGCTCCGTTCCTCCACCTCCAGCCCTCGCTCGCCCTCCACGACCACCCCCTTCGCCCCGCAAGTCTCCAGCGCCAACTCCCGCTCCTTGCAATCCATATGCGAACCCAGGGGCAGCGGAATCAGCCCCAGGCGCATCGCCCCCAGCACCAGGGCCGGCCACGCCGGGGAATTGCCCACCTGCATCCCCACCACCGTCCCCGCCGGCCAACGCCCCAGCCGCTCCGCCCATTCCCCCGCCTCCGCCTCAATGTTCGCGAACGTCCGCTCCACCGCGCCATCCCGTCCCCGCACGGCCGCTGCCGGCCCCTTGCGCGCAAGCGTCCCGGCCCATCGTTCCAGAATCGCGTTATTTCTAGTTGCGCTGCGCATCGAATCGAGTAGCTTCTACATCCCTTTTCTACCCATGAAAGCAGAGATTCATCCAAAATACGTTGAGACCTCCGTCTCATGCGCCTGCGGCACCGTCTATCACGTGGGCTCCACCCGTCGTGATCTCAAGATCGGCATCTGCGCTGCATGTCATCCGTTCTTCACCGGCGAGCAAAAATTCGTCGATACCGCCGGCCGCGTCGAGAAATTCGCGCGCCGTTTCGGCAGTACCAGGGCTACCCGCTCGGTCAAAAAGACCGCCGCTTAGCTTTCCATTCCGATTTTTCCCTGACGGTGATCGTGCCCCCCGGCCGGTCACCGTTTTCTTTTGCCCCGTTTCCTGATTCATAAATTCATGGACTTCGCCCCTCTCGTAGAGAAAAAAGCCGACCGCTTCCGCGAGCTTGAGGCCGCCATCGCCTCCCCGGACTTCTATTCCAGCCCGAAAAAAGCGACCGAGATGATGCGCGAGCACACCCGCATCAAGGAATTGCTCGGCGAATGGGAAGACTACCGCAAGGCCAGCATCGAGTTGAAGGAAAGCCAGGAGCTCTCCAAGTCGGCCGACGCCGAGCTTGCCGAGATGGCTGCCGCGGAAATCCCCCATCTTGAGGACCGCATCGCCCACGCCGAGAAGCAGATCCAGATTTTCCTCCTCCCGCCTGACGACAACGAGGACCGCGATGCCATCATCGAAATCCGCGCCGGCACCGGTGGAGACGAAGCCGCCCTTTTCGCCGCCGATCTTTACCGCATGTATTGCCGGTACGCAGAGGCCCACAAGCTCAAGGTCGAGCAGTTGGAGAGCAGTCCCTCGGAATTGGGTGGCCTGCGCGAAGTCATCTTCAAGGTCTCCGGCCAGGCCGTCTTCCGCCAGATGCGGTACGAGAGCGGTGTCCATCGCGTGCAGCGCGTACCCGCCACCGAGGCCCAGGGTCGTATCCATACCTCTACCTCCACCGTCGCAGTCCTGCCCGAGGCGGAGGAAGTGGACCTCGAACTCAAGCCCGACGAAATCCGCATTGAAGTTTGCCGAGCCGGCGGCCCCGGCGGCCAGGGCGTTAATACAACGGACTCCGCCGTTCAGGTTCTCCACATCCCCACCGGCATGATCGTGCGCTGCCAGGATGGCCGAAGCCAGCAGAAGAACAAGGAGAAGGCCCTCAATATCCTGCGTTCCCGTCTCCTCGAGCAAAAGCAGCGGGAGGAAGCCGAAAAATACGCCGCCCATCGCAAGAGCCAGATTGGCACTGGTAGCCGAGGCGAAAAAATCCGCACCTACAATTACCCCCAAAACCGCGTCACCGATCATCGCATCGAGCTGACGCTCTACAATCTGGACCGGTTCATGGAGGGCGACATCGAGCAAATCATCAAGGAGTTGCAGGCGCGCGACATGGAAGAGCGGCTGGCGGAAGCGAGCCTCGCTGTGGGATAAAGTCCGGACTTGGAATCGGTTCGAGGTGCGCTTTTTAACCGCAGATTCAGACAGATTTACGCAGCTCGGCGGGAGACCACTTCGACCGTTCTCCTTCTGAATCTGTGCTAATCTACGGTTAGAAACAAAACCCGTCCATCCGCGCCGGACGCCGCCATACCTGGCGGCACCGTCAATATCCTTGCTCCCTCCGCCGCACTCCTCAATATCCCATTTTCCCATGGAGCAGCCCCCGGAATCCCAAAACGAACTCTTCGCCCTTCGCCGCGCCAAGCTGGACGCCATCCGCGCCCTTGGCATCGACCCGTTCGGCGGCCCCTTTGACACCTCCGGCTCCATCGCCGAGATCCGTGCCCGCTTCGCCGAGGGCAACGTCGAGCGGGCCGCCGGCCGTCTCACCGCCCATCGCGATATGGGCCGCAGTCATTTTCTCGATCTCAACGACGGCACCGCCCGTATCCAGCTCTTCGTCAGCACCAAGGAACTTTCCCCCGCCCAGGTGGAGCTGTTCAAGCTTATCGACCTCGCCGACTTCATCGGCGTCGAGGCCGAGTGTTTCATCACCAAGACCGGCGAACCGAGCCTCCGGGTCAAATCCCTGACCCTCCTGTCCAAGGCCCTGCGCCCCCTGCCCAGCTCCTGGTATGGCCTTGCCGATGTCGAGCAGCGTTACCGCCAGCGGTATGTCGATCTCCTCGTCAATCCCGGTTCCCGCGAAGTCTTTCTCCAGCGCATCCGCATCGTCCGGGAGATTCGGGAATTCCTTCAGGCCCGCGGTTTCCTCGAGGTCGAGACCCCCATGATGCAGGCCGTCGCCGGTGGCGCTGCCGCGCAACCCTTCAAGACCCATCACAACGCGCTCAACCTCGATCTTTACCTTCGCATTGCCCCTGAGCTTTACCTGAAGCGCCTGCTGGTCGGCGGTTTCACGAAAATCTTCGAGCTCAACCGCAATTTCCGCAACGAGGGCATCTCCCGCCGGCACAACCCCGAGTTCACCATGCTTGAGGCGTATTGGGCCTTCGCCGATTTCCAGCTTATGGCCGATCTCGTCGAGGAACTGGTCTGCCACCTCGCCCAGACTGTGCGCGGCTCGTTGCTCATCGAGCACAAGGACGCCGAGGGGAACCCGGTCCGCTCCATCGATCTGACCCGTCCATGGCGGCGCGCCCCATATCGTGATCTGGTCCGCGAAGCTGCCGGGCAGGATTGGTTCGATCTCACACCCGATGCCCGCCGCGCTCGCGCCGCGGAGCTCGGCGTCGAAATCGCGCCGGCCTTCGCCGATTTCGAAGTCACGCAGCATGTCTTCGAGAAACTGGTCGAAGAAAAGACGTTTAACCCCCTCTTCGTGACCCATTGCCCCGCTGAATTGGTCCCGCTTGCCCGGCAAAGCGCCCAGGATCCCTCCACCGTTGAGGTTTACGAATTGATCATCAACGGCCAGGAAATCTCTCCCGGCTACTCAGAGCTCAACGACCCCGTCGTCCAGCGTGACCGCCTCGAGCACCAGGCGGGCGAAGAGAAGCAAAACATCGACGAAGACTTCCTAACCGCCCTCGAGCATGGCATGCCCCCCGCGGGCGGGATCGGCATCGGCATCGACCGCCTGGTCATGATGCTGACCGGCGCCGAGTCGATCCGGGACGTCATCTTCTTTCCCCATCTGAAACCGAAGTGAAGCTCGAACCGTCAGGTTCAGGAACGGTCCACGGTTCTCTTTTTAACCGCAGATTTTCGCAGATGAACACAGATTCGATGGAGGGAGACCCGGAAACCTACGCTGTAATCGGCGCCGCCATGGAGGTACACCGGGAACTCCGTACAGGATTTCTCGAAGCGGTTTATCAAGACGCATTGGCAGTAGAGTTGGCATCGCGGCAAATCCCATTCGAACGCGAAAAACTGCTGGAGGTCCGTTACAAAGGCGGGATTTTGCCAAGCTGCTACAAGGCCGATTTCCTATGTTTTGGAACCCTGCTGGTTGAATGCAAAGCAATCCAGGCCATCGGCAAAGTGGAAGAAGCCCAAGTTCTCAATTACCTCCGCGCGACCGGACTAACACGCGCCCTCCTGCTAAATTTCGGCACCCATTCCCTAGCCCACAAACGCCTCATTTACACCGCCGGAAACCGCACCCTCACCGCTCCCGACCCCGCCGATAACGAAGTCTCGTTATAGATCCCCATTTATCGCCACTCGCTAACCCGCGTAATAAGTCGTGAATTTAATCGAAAAAAATCTGCGAAAATCTGCGGTTAAAAACAAACCCGTACTTAGTCCCTAGTGAGTTCCACCCCATTCAGCCTCTTCCTCGCCCTTCGCTATCTCAAGCCGAAGCGCTCATTCGTTTCCGTCATCACGGTCATTTCGATCCTCGGCGTCACCCTCGGGATTGCGGTGATGATCATTGTCATTTCCGTGATGCAAGGCTTCGACACCGAGCTTCAGCAGACCGTCCTCGGCTTCGAACCGGAGGTCACCATCCAGTCAGACAGTCCGATCGACGATTGGCGCCAGATTCTCACACAGCTCAAATCCAACCCCAACGTCCTCGCTGCCGCTCCGCAGGTCAGGGGACCGGTAATTGCCGAGCACGATCACATCGTTGTCACCCCCTTGCTCGCCGGCATCGACCCCGTGGCGGAGCTGAAAGTCGTTAACCTCAAGGCCCTCATCAAGCAGGGCACCTTCGACCTCAACGGGGATTCCGTCATCCTTGGCGCCTCGCTGGCCGACTCCCTCAACGCACACGTCGGCGATAAAATCACCGTTACCGGTCCCGGCAATCTCCCCAAGATCCTCGAGGAAATCCGCAAGGAGGCAAACGACCCGAACTCCACCAAGAAAATCTCCGACCTCAAGGACGAGGTCACCATGCCCGCGGACCTCACTGTCACTGGCATCTTCGAGTCCGGCCGGTACGAATACGACGCCAACGTCCTTTTCGTGTCCCTGTCACTGGGTCAGGAACTCTGGGACCTCGAGGATTCCGTCCACAGCATCGCGGTCAAAACGTCGAACCCCTACCAGGCCGCGATCCAGGTCAAGGATGCCCTCAACTCCACCCTCCCCCAGAATGTCTACGCCCAGACATGGATCGACCAGAATGAGGACCGTTTCGATGCCATCCGCATCGAGCGTACCGTCATGTTCTTCATCCTCATGTTCATCGTCATCGTCGCCGCATTCGGCATCATGAACACCCTCATTACCGTGACGGTCCAGAAAACCCGGGAGATCGGCATTATGAAAGCCCTTGGCGCCACTACCGCCCAGATCATCTGGGTCTTTATGATGCAAGGGATGGTCGTCGGCTTTTTCGGGGTGCTGACCGGCCTTCTCCTCGGCATCGGGGCCGTCCGCTACCGCAACGAGTTCCGCGCATGGCTCTCCCATACCTTCCACATGAAGATATTTCCCGCGGATATCTACGATTTCGCCGCCATCCCGGCCCAGATCGTCCCGCACGATGTCGCCATCATCTGCATCAGCGGTTTCCTCATCTGTTCTCTGGCGGCATTCCTCCCCGCATGGTTCGCCGCTCGCCTCGACCCCGTTACGGCCCTGCGCTACGAGTGAGCCATCGCACCCGGGACAGAATCATTATGAAGATTCGTCCCAAGCAGTTCGAATCTAGGGCGCAAAGCTTCTTCCGCGAGGTCCAATTCTTCCATCCGCAGCGAGGACCGGGCGGATTCAAGCATCGACTCGATGATCACGGGTGCAGTGGTACCGATGCACCCGGCAATACGCTTGTAATCCCTGATGGCTCCATTTGACATCGGGCGATGCCGGCAAAACGAATCCAATTCACTTATGTGAATTTCCCTTATCCGATCCGTGAAGCGGCAAATGATATCCCAAAGTAATCTAAGACTTGTATCGAGTTGTCTGGCGTGGGCAACGTCGAGGCAAAGTTGTGCATCTGGCAATTCCTGAAAAATCTGGGCCAATTCGTCCGCTGTGCGGCCCACCGGTTTCCTGCGATCCATATTTTCGATCAAAAGGCGTTCCCCAAAGGACTCCCAGCACATTGGAGTATAAATCACGTCGGGATGTACGATGATGTTCCATCCGTTGCGACTTACTGGCAAAAGCAATTCCGCAATTTCTTTCTCCTTGGCTCGTGGGAACGAACTGGGCGCATGTAGTGATATGTATGTGAACGCATCCAGACCGAGATCATCTAGACCGGCAAGAAGGGGCTTCAGCTCCTCATACCGCAAGGCAGAAAGTTCAAGAACTTTGATCCGTTGGGACAGCATCCATTCCACGGCCGAGCGAAAGTTGCCACGCTCCAATGCTCCGGTGGAAAACCCCGTACGGGTATGGCTATGGTTAGAATCCGACATATTCGAGACTGAGATTAGTTATTCGTTCTTCGATATCCTGATATCTGCCGAAAAACAGAAGTTTTAGGCCCTTCGCGAACTCGCCTCCAAGGTGACGGACTTCCCCGAATATCTCATCCTCCTTTGCACTGGAGTGATCAAGAGTCTTGAGATGTTCCCGTTTTTTGGCATCCCCAAGCAATGCCAACCACCGGTCATAGGCCTCAAAAATACAGTCGATTGTGAGCGCACGATTTTCCCCATTTAGAAAGTCGTCAATGAATGCAGCTAGATACTCCAGTGGTGGCGTATCCGCAAACTCCATCGCGGAATTGATGAAAAATTCAGTCGGTGGGACATCCATCGCGGAGCCAATCGTTGGCGGACTTAACTGGCAGCGAAAGCAAAATGCAAGCCCCGCCGCATACAGCAACTTTCGGCTTAGCCTTAGTTTGGCATTTCGAATGGCCCATTTTGCTCCGTCCTGCTCCAGGTGCTTTGCCGCATAGTCCACGCAGATCGTTCGCCAATAACGGGTTAGATCATTGAGTAGGAATCGAGGAACTTTCTTATCACGTGAGAAATGGACATCCTCCTCAAAGTACCGTTCAAGAATACTCCGCACGACAGCTTTCCGAACTTCCAACGAGGAATCGGTTGGCGAAACGCTCAGCGCCCTGGATTCCAGAAGCATCAAAATCCTGCGCGTGATGTTTTCATTCGAGTCCGCTGGCCCACCAATCTTATGAACCATTTCGTGGGAGAAGCATAGTTTCCCAAATGCTCCGCCAGCACCGGGGTCTTCGAGGCGAGCCGTTTCGATCGCGCGATGAATGAGTCGCGCATCTTCCGCATGGCGGTTATTCACTACCCCGTTGATCAAGAGCGTCCAATCGCAATCGCTTCCGGACACCATCTCATACCGGCCGAACGACCCAAAAAGGACCAGACTCGAATCCGTGTCCAAAATCCGACCGCCGGGAACCTCGGTGGTTGCGGCTTCTGCTTGAATCGAATCTTTGAAAATCTTCTCGATTCGAACTGTTTCCGATGCCGCTTCCGCGAAGTGCGGCCATTTCTTTCCACACTCGCGTGCCAATTTATCGATTGTGGGAAAGGGATTCAGGTCCACCGTCATTTGAGTTCCTGAGTATAAATTGACGAATTGACTAGGCGCGAGTGGATTCTGATTTCAGCGGTGCCCCGGTTTCCTGTAGCCTGCTGGGCGTTGTAGTTGCCCGGCCAAGCAT
>Ga0302319_10017207_pt1 | contig 13260 bp, 10 predicted proteins | sample Bog_T0_2_FD_203319 | JGI IMG/M metagenome (GOLD analysis project Ga0302319, IMG submission 203319) | Peat permafrost microbial communities from Stordalen Mire near Abisko, Sweden - Bog_T0_2 | ecosystem: Environmental > Terrestrial > Soil > Wetlands > Peat | place: Sweden: Abisko, Stordalen Mire...
CACTCCCTGTGCCGGATGGGTCGACGGTGTCGGCGCCATCAGTGTCGGTGTGATCTGCACGATCATCGTCTGGGTCGCCTGGAACTACCTGTCCAAGGTCCGTCCGTTCTCCAAGGTGGACGACGCCCTGGGGGTCATCTATACGCACGGTATCGCCGGGTTCTTCGGCGGCATGCTGCTCGGACTGTTCGCTGACCCGAACATGATCGAGTACGGATGCGGCAGGTTGGACGCCAACGGCCAGGTGATCAGCACGGCGCACTACGCCACGGCATCGGGCAGCTGTACCCCGGTGGCGGCCAACGGCCTCTTCTACGGAGGTGGCACGCACCTCCTGTGGGAGCAGTTCCGGGCCGCCGTGTGGGTCATCGTGTGGTCGGCGCTCGTGACCTTCATCCTGATGAAGCTCATCGGCCTGGTGCTCGGAGGCGCCCGCTACAAGGACGAGATCCTGGAGATCGGCGATGTCGCCATCCACGACGAGGAGGCCTTCCCCGAGGAGACCCTCGCCGAGCGGGTCGGTGCCTTCGCCGAGGCCGGCATCACCCCCGCTCCGGCGGCATCGGTACCATCGGTCAGTCCCCAAGAGGCGCCGCCACCGTCCGGCACCGCAGGCACCTGACCGGACCACTACGAACTCAAGGAGGAACGCACCATGAAGCTTGTCGTCGCAGTACTGAAACCATTCAAACTCGATGATGTGAAGGAGGGACTGAAGAACCTCGGGGTGCACGGTCTGACCCTGTCCGAGGCTCAGGGCTTCGGACGGCAACGGGGCCACACCGAGGTCTACCGGGGCGCCGAGTACGAGGTCGAGTTCGTCCCGAAGATCCGGGTCGAGGTCCTCGTGGACGACGGTCAGGTAGACGAGGTGACGTCGACCATCGTCGAGGCCGCCAGCACCGGCAAGATCGGTGACGGCAAGGTCTGGGTGATCCCCGTCGAGGAGGTCATCCGTGTCCGGACCGGCGAGCGGGGAGCAGACGCCCTGTAGACCGGAGGACACCCGACCGCCGTCGCCCCACGGCGCCGTCGGGCCGGACATGGAGTGGAACGGAGGCCGGCTTCCCCCAAGCCGGCCTCCGTTCGCGCCCGGGGTGCGGGTGGTGGGCGGGGCGGGGTACCGGGGTGGTGGGCGGGGCGGGGTACCGGGGCGGGGTACCGGGGCGCGGGCCGTCCCCGTGGTGCGTGTCGGAGGAGTGCGGGTGCTGTCGGGCGGGAGGGGGTGCCGGAGGAGCCGGGCCGGGCCGAAGCCGGTTCAGCCGGCCTGGCGGGCCACGGCCTCGGCCGCCGCCCGGGCCGCCTCGGGGTCGCCCAGGTAGTCCGACGAGATGACCGTGAGGTCGTCGGCGAACCGGTAGCGGTAGGGGATCCCCGTGGGGATCTCCAGGCCGACGATGTCGGCGTCGGCGATGCCGTCGAGGTGCTTGCGCAGGGCCCGGATGCTGTTGCCGTGGGCCACCACGAGGACGGCCCCGCCCCGGGCCCCGGTGGCCAGGAGGTCGGGCACGATGGCGTCCTCCCAGTAGGGGAGGGTGCGGCGCACCACGTCGGCCAGGCACTCGGACACCGGGAGCACCTCGACCGGGACGTCCCGGTACCTCGGGTCGCCGTCGGCCCGGCGCTCGTCACCGGCCGGCAGGGGCGGCGGCGGCACGTCGTAGCTGCGGCGCCAGGCCTTCAATTGGGCCTCGCCGTGGAGGGTCGCCGTCTCCACCTTGTTGCGGCCCTGGAGGTCGCCGTAGTGGCGCTCGTTCAACCGCCAGTGCCGGTGCACGGGGAGCCACGACCGTCCGGCGGCCTCGAGGGCCAGGTTGGCCGTGCGCACGGCCCGGGTGAGCAGCGAGGTGTGGACCACCCGCAGGTCGAGGTCCTCGGCCCCGGCGAGCAGCTCTCCCGCCGCCGTGGCCTCGGCCACGCCCCGGTCGGTGAGGTCGACGTCGTGCCATCCGGTGAACAGGTTCTCGGCGTTCCACGTGGACTGTCCGTGGCGGAGGAGGACCAGGTCGGGCATGCGGCCAGTGTACCGGGGCGGCTTCCGGGGCTCCCTGAGCCCATCCGAAGAAAAAAACTTTACACAAGTGCACTCAAGTTTGCTAGAGTGGTGGTCCTAAGAAGAGTCGGAACGCCCGAGAGGGCAGAGATCAGGAGGCAGTAACGATGGCCAAGGCCGTGGGAATCGACCTCGGAACCACCAATTCGGTGGTCAGCGTGTTGGAGGCCGGGGAACCGGTCGTCATCCCGAACGCAGAAGGCGGGCGGACGACGCCGTCCGTGGTGGGATTCGCCAAGTCCGGCGAGGTGCTGGTGGGCGAGGTGGCCAAGCGCCAGGCCATCACCAACCCCGACCGGACCATCCGGTCCGTCAAGCGCCACATGGGGACGTCGTGGACCGTCGACATCGACGGCAAGGACTACACGCCCCAGGAGATCTCGGCCCGCATCCTGTCCAAGCTGAAGCGGGACGCCGAGGCGTTCCTGGGCGACACGGTGAATCAGGCGGTCATCACGGTGCCGGCGTACTTCGACGACGCCCAGCGCACGGCCACCAACGAGGCCGGCAAGATCGCCGGGCTCGAGGTCCTGCGCATCATCAACGAGCCCACGGCGGCGGCCCTGGCCTACGGCCTGGACAAGGAGGGTGCCGACCAGACCGTGCTGGTGTTCGACCTCGGCGGCGGCACCTTCGACGTCTCGGTGCTGGACATCGGTGACGGCGTGTTCGAGGTGAAGTCCACCTCGGGCAACACCCACCTGGGGGGCGACGACTGGGACCAGCGGATCATCGACTGGCTGGTCAAGACCTTCAAGGACACCGAGGGGGTCGACCTGTCCAACGACAAGATGGCCACCCAGCGCCTGCAGGAGGCGGCCGAGAAGGCCAAGATCGAACTGTCCTCCCTCCAGGAGACGCAGATCAACCTGCCCTTCATCACCGCCACCTCCGAGGGTCCCAAGCACCTCGACGTCAAGCTGTCCCGCTCGCTGTTCAACGAGCTCACGGCGGACCTGGTCGAGGCGTGCAAGGGACCGTTCGAGTCGGCCATCAAGGACGCCGGGCTGACCAAGTCCGACATCGACCACGTGGTGCTGGTGGGTGGCTCGACCCGTATCCCCGCCGTCCAGGAGCTGGTGCAGTCGCTCACCGGCAAGGAGGCCCACAAGGGCGTCAACCCCGACGAGGTGGTGGCCATCGGTGCCGCCGTCCAGGCCGGCGTGCTGAAGGGCGAGGTGAAGGACGTCCTGCTCCTCGACGTCACCCCGCTGTCCCTGGGCATCGAGACCAAGGGCGGGGTCATGCACCGCCTCATCGAGCGGAACACCACCATCCCGACCAAGCGGAGTGAGGTGTTCACCACGGCCGACGACAGCCAGCCGTCCGTGGAGGTGCACGTCCTCCAAGGTGAGCGCGAGATGGCCATGTACAACAAGACCCTGGGCAAGTTCCAGCTGGTCGACCTGCCGCCCGCACCCCGGGGCGTCCCCCAGATCGAGGTCACCTTCGACATCGACGCCAACGGGATCGTCCACGTCTTCGCCAAGGACCGGGCCACGGGCAAGGAGCAGTCCATGACCATCACCGGGCAGTCCTCGCTGGCCAAGGAGGACATCGAGCGCATGGTGAAGGACGCCGAGGCCCACGCCGACGACGACCGCCGGCGCAAGGAGGAGGCCGAGGTCCGCAACAACGCCGACACGCTCGTCTACCAGACGGAGAAGCTCCTGAAGGACCAGGGCGAGCAGTTCGAGGGCGAGGAGAAGGAGAAGGTCACCTCGGCCCTGACGGCGCTGAAGGAGGCCCTGGCCGGGACGGACCTCGAGGTCATCAAGACGTCGACCGAGTCCCTGCTCACGGCCAGCCAGTCGTTCGGCCAGCGCCTCTACGAGGAGTCGGCCAAGGCCGACGCCAGCGGTGGGTCGGTGACCGGCGAGTCCGAGGACACCTCGGACGACGAGGTGGTCGACGCCGAGATCGTCGACGAGAAGGGCTGATCCGGTGGCCGACACGTTCGGGTCCCCGGCCGGCGGGGCCGGGGACGACGGGATGGTGGACGGCGGCGTCGTCGACGGCGGTGTCGCCGACGGCGAGGTGACCGGTGCGGCCGCCGCCGCCAGCGCCGCCGCGGAAGCCGACGCCGCCGCCGCCGACGCCGCGGTGGCCGTCGACCCGCTGGCCCAGGTGACGGCGGAGCGGGACGAGTACCTCGACTCGCTGCGCCGCATGCAGGCCGAATTCGAGAACTACCGCAAGCGGACCCAGAAGCAGCAGGCCGACGAGGCCGACCGGGCGGCGCGCTCCCTGGTGGAGAAGCTCCTGCCCGTCCTCGACGTCCTCGACCTGGCCGCCGCCCACCTGGGCGACCCGGGGTCGAACGACGCCACGGCGCTGGTGCAGGCCACGGCATTGTTGAACGACGTCCTGGGCAAGGCCGGGCTCGAGCGGGTCGACCCCGTCGGCGACGTCTTCGACCCGACCCTCCACGAGGCCGTGGGCCAGGCGCCGGCGGAGGTGCCCGACGGCGACGCGGCGACCGGCCCGGCGTCCCCTGCGGACGACGGTGGGATCGATCCGACCGACGGCGAGCGGGCCGGCGACGGCGGTGCCGCCACCGCGGACACCGCGGCGGTGCCCGACGGCCCGGTGGTGGCCCAGGTCATGCGGGCGGGCTACGTGTGGCGGGGGACCGTCGTGCGGCCGGCCATGGTCCTGGTGCGTGGGTGACGGGCCGGCGGTCGACCGGCGTGCGACGGACGGGAACTGAGGTCTGACGGCAGTGGCGCCCCAACGCGAATGGTTCGAGCAGGACTACTACAAGATCCTGGGCGTCCCGAAGTCGGCGACGGCCAAGGAGGTCACCAGCGCCTACCGCAAGCTGGCCAAGCAGCACCACCCGGACACCAACGCGGGCAACGACGAGAAATTCAAGGAGATCTCGGCGGCCTACGACGTCCTGGGGGACGCGGCCAAGCGCAAGGAGTACGACGAGGTCCGCGAGCTCGGGCCCATGGCCGGCGGCTTCGGGGGCCCGGGCGGCCCCGGAGGCGGCTTCGGCGGCCCCGGGGGCGGGACCTTCCGGGTCGAGGACCTCGGTGACCTCGGTGACGTCTTCGGTGGCCTGTTCGGCAACCGGGGCGGCCGGCGGGGCGGACGGGCTCCGGGCGGCGGTCCCCAGCGGGGTTCCGACGTGGAGTCGGACCTCCATCTGTCCTTCGACGACGCCGTGAACGGCGTGACCACCAAGGTCCACATCACCACCGACGTGCGCTGTCACACCTGTGCCGGCTCGGGGTCGGCGCCGGGGACCCGACCGGAGACGTGCCCCCAGTGCGGGGGGACCGGAGCCCTGCAGGACAACCAGGGCCTGTTCTCCCTGAGCCAGATCTGCCCGCGCTGCCAGGGCCGCGGCACCGTCGTGGTGACGCCCTGTCCGACCTGTCACGGCACGGGCATGGAGCACCGCGGCCGAGAGGTGAAGGTGCGCATCCCGGCCGGGGTCGAGGACGGCCAGCGCATCCGGGTGAAGGGGCGCGGCGCCGGCGGGCGCAACGGCGGCCCCCCGGGGGACCTCTACGTGGTGGTCCGGGTGGACCGGCACGGGATCTTCGGGCGGAAGGCCCGCAACCTGACCCTCACCGTCCCGGTGACCTTCGCCGAGGCGGCGCTGGGGACCACCCTCACGGTGCCCACGCTGGGCGACCCGGTGACCCTGCGGGTGCCGCCGGGCACACCGTCGGGGCGGACCTTCCGGGTGAAGGGGCGCGGCGTGCCGGCCGGCCGGAAGGCCGCCACCGGCGACCTCCTGGTCACCGTCGAGGTGGTGGTGCCCCAGGAGCTGACCGACGAGCAGCGGGCCGCCGTCGAGGCGCTGGCCGTCGTGTCGGACCCGGCGCCGCGCCAGTTCCTGGAGGCCGGCGGTGAGTGACGACGCCCGCACCCGGGCCGTCTACGTGATCTCGGTGGCCGCCGAGCTGGCCGGCATGCATCCCCAGACCCTGCGGGTCTACGAACGCAAGGGCCTGGTCCGGCCCAGCCGGACCACCGGGGGCAGCCGACGGTTCAGCGAGGTCGACCTGGCCCGGCTCCGCCACATCCAGGACCTGACGGCCGAGGGGGTGAACCTCGAGGGCGTCCGACGCGTCATGGACCTCGAAGCCGAGGTGGCCCGCCTGCGGGCCGAGCTGGAGGCCACCCGGACCGAGGCCCGCGAGGCCGTGGCCCGTACCCACCAGCAGTACCGGCGCGAACTGGTGCCGGTGTCCCAGGCCCTGGTGCAGACGCGCCAGCGGGGTGCCGGTGGCGGCAGTGGCGGCAGCGGCGGCAGTTACGGCAGTCGAGGAGGGAGGCAACGATGAGTCTGAGCCCGGACCGGTGGACCCAGAAGACCCAGCAGGCGGTGAGCTCGGCCGTCGAGCGGGCCACCCGGGACAACCACCCTGAGGTGACCCCCGACCATGTGCTCTCGGCCATGCTGGCCCAGGCCGACGGCATCGCCGGGCCGGTGCTGGCCCGCGTCGGCGTCGAGCCGGCCGTGCTGGCCGAGCGGGTGGACGGCGAATTGGCCCGGCTGCCCCAGGCCTACGGCGGCAAGGAGCCGACCATCAACCGGGCCCTGCGCGACGTGCTGGTCGACGCCGACTCGCTGCGGGTCGACATGGGCGACGACTACCTGTCGGTGGAGCACCTGCTGCTGGCCATGGCCGACCGGGTGGGGGTGTCCCGGGACGACCTGCTCAGCGCCCTGCGCGATGTCCGGGGCAGCCACCGGGTCACCTCGCAGGATCCGGAGGAGACCTTCCGGGCCCTGGAGAAGTACGGCCGGGACCTCACGGCCCTGGCCCGCCAGGGGAAGATGGACCCGGTCATCGGCCGGGACGACGAGGTGCGCCGGGTGATCCAGGTGCTGTCGCGACGCACCAAGAACAACCCGGTGCTGATCGGCGAGCCCGGCGTGGGCAAGACGGCCATCGTCGAGGGTCTGGCCCAGCGGATCGTCGAGGGCGACGTGCCCGAGGGGCTGAAGGGCAAGCGGGTCATCGGGCTGGACATGGGCTCGATGGTGGCCGGGGCCAAGTACCGGGGCGAGTTCGAGGAGCGGCTGAAGGCCGTGTTGAAGGAGATCACTGACGCCGAGGGCGAGGTCATCACCTTCATCGACGAGCTCCACACCATCGTGGGGGCCGGTGGCGGGGCCGAGGGCGCCATGGACGCCGGCAACATGATCAAGCCCATGCTGGCCCGGGGCGAGCTGCGGCTGATCGGGGCCACCACCCTCGACGAGTACCGCAAGTACATCGAGAAGGACGCCGCCCTCGAGCGGCGGTTCCAGCAGGTCTACGTGGACCAGCCGTCGGCCAACGACACCATCGCCATCCTGCGCGGCCTGAAGGAGCGCTACGAGGTCCACCACGGCGTGCGTATCCAGGACGCCGCCCTGGTGGCCGCGGCCGTGCTGTCCGACCGCTACGTGACCGGGCGATTCCTGCCCGACAAGGCCATCGACCTGATCGACGAGGCGGCCAGCGGGCTGCGCATCGAGATCGACTCCATGCCCGTGGAGCTCGACGTGGTGACCCGGCGCATGCGCCAGCTGGAGATCGAGCGCATGGCCCTCACCAACGAGACGGACCCGGCTTCGGCCGAGCGGCTGGCCCGCCTCGAAGAGGAGCTGGCCAACCTGTCCGAGCAGTCGGTGGCCATGACGGCCCACTGGCAATCGGAGAAGGAGGCCATCGCCGCAATCCAGACGCTGAAGGGCGACCTCGAGACCCGTCGCCACGACGCCGAGCGGCTGTCCCGGGAGGGCGACCTGGCCGGGTCGGCTGAGATCACCTACGGGCAGGTCCCCGAGCTCGAGCGCCGGGTCGAGGAGGCCACCGAGGCCCTGGCCGCCCTGCAGGCCGACCAGCGCTTCCTGAAGGAGGAGGTCGACGCCGAGGACATCGCCGACGTGGTGAGCCGGTGGACCGGGGTGCCGGTGTCGCGCCTGCTGGAGGGCGAGGTCGAGAAGCTGGTGCGCATGGAGGACGCCCTCCACGCCCGGGTGGTCGGCCAGGACGACGCCGTCTCCGCCGTGGCAAACGCCATCCGCCGGAGCCGCTCGGGGCTGTCGGATCCCAACCGGCCCATCGGCTCGTTCCTCTTCCTCGGTCCGACCGGGGTGGGCAAGACGGAACTGGCCCGGGCGCTGGCCGAGTACCTGTTCGACGACCCCCGGGCCATGGTGCGCATCGACATGAGCGAGTACGGGGAGCGCCATTCGGTGTCCCGGTTGGTGGGCGCCCCCCCGGGGTACGTCGGGTACGAGGAGGGCGGCCAACTGACCGAGATCGTCCGCCGCCGCCCCTACGCCGTGGTGCTGCTCGACGAATTGGAGAAGGCCCACCAGGACGTCTTCAACACCCTCCTCCAGGTACTGGAGGACGGCCGGCTGACCGACGGCCAGGGGCGCACCGTGGACTTCACCAACACCGTGCTCATCATGACCTCGAACCTGGCCGGCGAGCCCACCGATTTCTTCCGGCCGGAATTCGTCAACCGCATCGACGAGATCGTGCGGTTCGCCACCCTCACCGAGGCCGACCTGGTCCGTATCACCTCGATCCAGCTGAACCGCCTGCGTAGCCGGCTCGAGGAACGGCGCCTCACCCTGGAGGTGACGCCGGCGGCCGAGGCCCACCTGGCCCGCACGGGGTTCGACCCCGACTTCGGGGCCCGGCCGCTGCGCCGGGTCATCCAGCGCGAGGTGGAGGACCCGTTGGCCCTGGCCCTGCTCGAGGGCCGTTACCCCGAGGGGTCGACGGTCGTCGTCGACGAGAAGGACGGCGCGGTCGTCCTCCTCTGAGGGCCGCGGCGGCGGGGTGGTCGTCGGGCCGGTCGTCGGGCCGGGCGGCGGGGTGGTCGTCGGGCCGGTCGGCGGGGTCGGCGGGTGCCGGTCCAGCGGTGGGCCCCGCCGGGCCGGGTTACACTGTCCCGTAATCCGCTTTCCGCAACGGAGGTTTGACGCGTGCCCGTGACAGTGGTCGTCGGGACCCAATGGGGCGACGAAGGTAAGGGCAAGCTCACCGACCTGCTCGCCAAGGAGATGCAGCTGGTCGTCCGGTACCAGGGCGGCCACAATGCCGGGCACACCATCGTCGTCGACGGTGAGACCTTCGCGCTCCAACTGGTGCCGAGCGGCATCCTCTACGACCACATCACCCCGGTGATCGGCAACGGCGTGGTGGTCGATCCCACGGTCCTCCTGGCCGAGGTCGACACCCTGGCGGCCAAGGGGGTGGACACCTCCCGGCTGCTGGTGAGCGGCAACGCCCACCTGATCATGCCGTACCACCACGAACTGGACCGGCTGACCGAGCGCTACCTGGGGAAGAACAGCCTGGGCACCACGCGGCGGGGCATCGGCCCGGCCTACTCGGACAAGGCCTCGCGGGTGGGACTGCGGGTCCAGGACCTCGAGGACCCGAAGATCTTCCGCCAGAAGCTGGACGTGGCGCTGAAGGACAAGAACGCCGTGCTGGCCAAGGTCTACAACCGGCTGCCCCTCAATGCCGACGAGATCGTGGACAAGTACATCGGAGAGTTGGCTCCCCGGATCATCCCGATGATCGCCGACACCGTCGGCGTGGTCCACGACGCCATCGACCGGGGCGAGCACGTCCTCCTCGAGGGGGCCCAGGCCACCTTCCTCGACCTCGACCACGGGACCTACCCCTTCGTGACGTCGTCCAACCCGGTGGCCGGTGGGGCCTGCACCGGGGCCGGGGTGGGTCCCATGCAGATCGACCGGGTGATCGGCATCGCCAAGGCCTACATCACCCGGGTGGGCACGGGGCCGTTCCCCACCGAGCTCCAGGACGAGACCGGCGACTTCCTGGTGGAGCACGGCCACGAGTACGGCACCAACACCGGACGCCGCCGCCGGCCGGGCTGGTTCGACGCCGTGATGCTCCGCCAGGCCGTGCGCATCAACTCGCTGTCCGAGGTGGCCCTCACCAAGCTCGACGTGCTCGACACGTTCGACACGGTCAAGGTCTGCGTGGCCTACGAGGCCGACGGTGAGCGCTTCATCCACCCGCCCTACCACCAGTCGGTACTCCACCGCGTGACCCCGGTCTACGAGGAGCTGCCCGGGTGGAAGACCGACCTCTCGGGCGTCACCGAGCTGGCCGACATGCCCCAGGCCGCCCGCGACTACGTGGGGTTCCTCTCGGAACAGATCGGGGCCCCGATCCGCCTGGTCGGGGTGGGCCCGGGCCGCGAGCAGTTCGTCCACCTCGCCGAATGAGTCCGGCGGCGTGATCGTCTGTGTCGTGGGCTCGGGGGGCCGCGAGCACGCACTGGCCCGCGTGCTGGGCCGGACGGCCGACGTGGTGGCCACGCCGGGCAACCCCGGGATCACCGGCACCACGCCCGAGGGCCACACCCTGCGCAGCGTGGACACCCCGCCCGAGGAGGTCGACGCCGACCTCTACGTGATCGGTCCCGAGGCCCCCCTGGTCGACGGCCTGGCCGACCGGTTGCGGGCCGCGGGGAAACTGGTCTTCGGCCCGGGTGCGGACGGGGCACGGCTGGAGGGCTCGAAGGCCTTCATGAAGGAGATGCTGGCCGAGGCCGGCGTGCCGACCGCCCGGTTCGGGGCCTTCTCCGACGTGGGGGAGGCCGTGGCCTTCCTGCGGACCCTGCCCGGTCCGTGGGTGGTCAAGACCGACGGACTGGCCGCCGGCAAGGGCGTGCTGGTCACCGACTCCCTGGCCGAGGCCGAGGCCGACGTGGTGGCCAAGCTGTCCGGGTCGGCCTTCGGCGAGGCGGGCCGCCGGGTGGTGGTGGAGGAGGGGCTCACCGGGCCCGAGTGCTCGCTGCTGGTGCTCTGCGACGGCCGACGGCTGGCCCCCCTGGCGCCGGCCCAGGACTTCAAACGGGCGGACGACGGCGACCGGGGTCCCAATACCGGTGGGATGGGCGCCTTCTCCCCGGTGCCCTCGGTCGACGACGACCTGGTGGCCCGGCTGGTGGACGAGGCGGTGGCCCCGCTGGTCACGGCGCTCCGGGCCCGGGGGATCGACTACCGGGGCGTGCTCTACGCCGGGCTGATGCTCACCCCCGAGGGCCCGAAGGTCCTCGAGTACAACGTGCGTTTCGGCGACCCCGAGACCCAGGTCGTGCTCCCCCGGTTCGACGGCGACCTGGCCGCCCTGCTGGCCGAGGCCGCGGCCGGCGAGCTGCGCACCGTGCCCCGCTTCGTCGACGACGCCGCGGTCTGCGTGGTGCTGGCCTCGGAGGGCTACCCCGAGGCCCCCCGCACCGGGGACGTCATCGAGGGGCTGGAGGCGGCCGGCCGGGTCGACGGGGCCGTGGTGTTCCACGCCGGGACCCGGTACGGGGCCGGAACCGGGGCCGGAACCGGGGCCGGAACCGGGGCCGGTCCCGGGGGTGGCGGGCCCGACGGGGCGGGCCCGACGGGGGCCGACGCAACCGGCGGGGCCGGTCCCGGCGGAGGGGCCGGGGGGACCCCACCGATCGAGACGGCCGGCGGACGGGTGCTCGGCGTGACGGCCCTCGGCGGGACCATCGACGAGGCCCGGTCACGGGCCTACGAGGCCGTGGCCCTCCTCGGGTGGCCCGGCATGCACCACCGGACGGACATCGCCGCCCACGTCGCCGGACCGCGTCCGGCCGGCGTCCCACCCACCCAGGAGGTTGCCCCGTGATCCCCCGCTACGCACCGGCCGAGATGGCCGCGCTGTTCTCCGACGAGGCCCGCTTCGCCATGTGGCTGGAGGTGGAGCTGCTGGCCGCCGAGGGCTGGGCGGCCGTCGGTGAGATCCCGGCCGACGAGGTGGCGGTGTGCCGGGAGCGGGCCCCCCGGGTCGACGCCGCCTTCGTCGAGGCCGTGGCCGAGCGCGAGCGGGTCACCGACCACGACGTGGCCGCCTTCGTCGACGTGGTGCAGCAGGCCATCGGCCAGCCCGAGGGCTCGTGGGTGCACTACGGCCTGACCTCGTCCGACGTGGTCGACACGGCGCTGTGCGCCACCCTCACCCGGGCCGCCGACCTGCTGCTGGCGGCGTCCGGCCACCTGGTCGAGGCGCTGCGGGCCCGGGCCGTGGAGCTGATCGACGTCCCGGTCACCGGGCGGACCCACGGCATGCACGCCGAGCCCACCACCTACGGGGCCAAGTTCGCCCTGTGGGCCCTCCAGGCCCACCGTGACCACCAGCGGCTCGAGGCGGCGCGCAGCCGGGTGGCCGTGGGCAAGCTCTCCGGGGCCGTCGGCACCTTCTCCAACATCGACCCCCGGGTCGAGGCCCACGTGTGCTCGGCGTTGGGGCTGACCGCCGTGCCGGCCACCCAGGTGATCGCCCGGGACCGCCACGCCGAGTACCTCTGGGCCTGCGCCTCGGTCGGGGCCACCATCGAGACCATCGCCACCGAGGTCCGCCACCTGGCCCGCAGCGAGCTGGGCGAGGTCGAGGAGCCGTTCAAGCCGGGGCAGAAGGGGAGCTCGGCCATGCCCCACAAGCGCAACCCGATCCTCTCGGAGCGGCTCTGCGGCCTGGCCCGCGTCCTGCGGGGCTACCTCTCGGCGGGCATCGAGGACGTGGCCCTGTGGCACGAGCGCGACATCTCCCACAGCTCGGTGGAGCGCGTGGTGCTCCCCGACGCCTCGACGCTGACGCTGTACATGCTGGAGAAGGCCACCGGCCTGGTGTCGGGCCTGGTCGTCCACCCCGAGCGAGCCCTGGCCAACCTGACCGACGGCAGCTTCGGTCTGGTGTTCAGCCAGTCGGTCCTGCTGGCCCTGGTGGCCGGGGGGCTGAGCCGCGACGCCGCCTACCGGATCGTCCAGCGCGACGCCCGGGCGGCCTGGGAGCAGCGGCTCCCCTTCCGCCGGGTACTGGACGACGACCCCGAGGTGACCCTGTCGGCCGCCCAGTTGGACGAGGCCTTCGACCTGTCGCGTACGCTGCGACATGTCCACCGATTCACCGATGCCCTGGAGGAGATAGGCAGATGACCGACCAGTCCCCGACCGCCACCGCCGACGCGTTGCCGCTGATCCAGTCCGGCAAGGTCCGTGAGCTCTACGACGCCGGTGACGGCCGTCTGCTCATGGTGGCCTCCGACCGGATCTCGGCGTTCGACGTGATCATGGCCGAGCCCATCGTCGACAAGGGCCGGGTGCTCACGGCCATGACGGACTTCTGGCTGGAGGAGCTGGCCGACCTGGCCCCCAACCACCTGATCAGTGCCGACACCGC
>Ga0302319_10017215_pt1 | contig 13254 bp, 20 predicted proteins | sample Bog_T0_2_FD_203319 | JGI IMG/M metagenome (GOLD analysis project Ga0302319, IMG submission 203319) | Peat permafrost microbial communities from Stordalen Mire near Abisko, Sweden - Bog_T0_2 | ecosystem: Environmental > Terrestrial > Soil > Wetlands > Peat | place: Sweden: Abisko, Stordalen Mire...
GTAGGCGCTGGTTCCGTCATTGGCGTTCCTCAAGATGATCTCGCAGACCACGTCGCCGACCCGGTATTGCCGCGCATCGTCGAGACGGCGAAGCCTGATCAGGTGCCTGGTGTAATCCGTCTTGCTGGCGTCGCGCGGTGCCGACTGCTTGACGCCGACGGCGAAGAAGCCCTCTTGCTCCAGGCCGCGCAAGACCTCGATGGTCGGGATGACGCGAAAGCGTTGGGAGCGGCTGGGGTGCGGCCGCGCCGCGAAGATCGACGGGGCGGCGCGGCGCATCTCGTCTTCCGAAAGCGCGCGGGCGCCGTCGTCGAAGCGGGCGGCGCGGGGAGCGTAAATGGCGCCGCCAAGCCAGGGCCGTTCGGTCGGCGGAGGATTGGGCTCGATGGCGCCGATAATCGTCGAGGTCGCGCGGTCGTAAAGTTTCGCCAAAGAACCCGTGGCTTTCGGGGGTTTCGTGGGGTTCGCGTCCATGCTGGTTGCTCCTGACGGGCCCGGTTTGCCGGGGCAAGGCTATCGCCTCGTCAGGGTATAGGAATTTACTCCTAATGTCAAGCTTTTGTTTGGCGAAAAGCCCAAAAAAGAGACGACAAAAAGCGCGGAACGAATCCGCGCTATAGGCCGGTTTTCCGAGGTTTCTCATGAGGTCGTCGCGGTCTGCGCGTCTCGCTCCTGGCGGCGCCAAGCGGCCCGCCCCCGGTGGTTCGAAGCTGGACGATGCGGCTGCGGTTTTTCGCGAGGCGTTGAAGGAGTTGGCCGATTTAATCGGGGTAGACCCAACAGCCGTGTCGCTCTTGCTGATTTAGCTCAGTGGCGTAACTCTGCGTGCGTCTCCCGCTCGATCCCAACAGACCTGTGGCCGGAAGCTTACGCTTGCCGATGAACGCAGCAACCCCGCCCGGCGTATAGGCGGGGAGTTGCGAACTGGTTCGCGGAGCATCATGCTCATGACAGCAATAATCTCGGGCCGGACGCCACGGTCGAAATGTAAGCGGTCCGGCGGCCCCACGCCCCGTCGTTCAGGCGTGTCGATGAACGCGACTGGCGCGCAATTGTGCCAAGCATCGGCCGGCGGAACGGTCGGCGGCGGCGAGGCGAAAGTCATCAAGCTTGAAGGGACATCGCATTTGATTACGTGTCTGGCTTCCTCTCTTTGGGCGCGCCGTCACGCGAAATGTATTTATCAGCGAGCAGCGCGGCGTGACGCTTCGCAATTGCGGCCGCGCGTTTAGAAGCCTCGGGACCGTAAACTTTCGGCGCGGGGGTCTTGCGTTTAACGTCGTACCCTTCGATTACCATCCTGATTCGATACCTTCCCGGCAAATAGCGCCCTTCCAGCGACAAGCTGTGCTCGATCAGCATTCGAATCGCCGCCGAACGGGAAAGCCCGCCCGGGGCGGCGTAGGCGTGGTCAGCCGTCCACTTGTCGAGGCCCGCGAGCAGCTTTTTGTGCAGGGCGGAGGGAGACGTGCGCCTCATGGTCCATGACGGGCCGCTCGAGGCTGCTCGATTCGAGCCTGCGAGCGCGGCGGCGACGAGTTTTCTTCCGCGCGCCGGCCAGCAGCGTCCTCGCCTTCGAGCGCGCCTCGACGAGGGTCATGGTCGCAACGTCGCCGATCGTCACGCGGCGCGAGCGCCCGTCCTCGCGATACTGCGCGATATAGGCCTTCTTGCCGCTCGCGAAAGCGATGACCCCGAAGCCCGCGAGGCCGGAGTCCCACGCGAATGCGCGGTCTTTGTCAGAAGGGCGTTCGAGGGCCGCGATGCCGGCCGTGGTCAGTTTAACTCTCATGGCGTCTGGCGCCTTTTCGGTAAGCGGTTTCGTAATACAAATTTGCTTACCAAAGCGTAAGGCAAGGGGAGGCGTGATGAATCTCGTGACGCCTTCAGGCCACTACGGCCGCGCCGGCGGAGGAGCCGCGTCGGTGGCTCCGAGTAATGGGCGGACTCGGCTGGAGTTGGCCGTGCTGCTTATCGTTCGCGTGGGCGAGGGCGCACGCGCAAGGCGACCTGGCGACGGCTGGCGAAGTTTTCAAAAATTCAACGGCTAATGCGACGCTTGCAGCGGGGGCGCTCGCGCATTAAATTGGCTAAATCGGCCCTGACCGCCACGGCGATCAATTCACTCACCCAGGCCGGCAATCTCTGAACAACTAGCGGCGCTGTGCGCCGCGAGGGAGTGTTGCTATGGGTGAAACCGATCAAAATTCCACGACGCCAGACCCTCGCGCCAGGGGCGAAGGCACGAACCAGCTAGCCTTAGAGCCGCAGGTCGCGCGCGACGACTTCACCGTCGAAGCGTTGCGCGCACTGGCCGAACTCGACGCGCACGGCCACGGTCAACGCGGCATCATGCTGCGGTTTGGCGAAGCGGTTTCGAAGGCCAAAGCGCAGCTAAAGCACGGCGAATTCACGCCGTGGTGCGAGAACACGCTAAAGCGCAAGCCGAGCTGGTGCGCCGCGCACAAACGCTTGTACGAATGCGGCGGAGATCTCGACGCTGCACGCGCGTGGGCGAAAGAAACCGGCCATCGCTGGGCCGATTGTCACTCGGTGGAGCGATTGCTCAAGATGGTCGGTGACTGGCGAAAGGCCAAGCGCGGCGTTAGCCCATCCGCGCCAAAAGCGCGGCAAAAGCCCTCCGAGATCATCGCTGAATTGCGGCGACGTCTCGCCGAAGACGACGCGGATTTCCTCGCGCTGCGCGACGCGTTACCTCCGGAGAGTGAAGCGAGGGTGGCGGAGTTGCTTGCCGCCATGGCTGCCGGCGATGTCGCGGCGAAGGAGGAAATCGCGAAGATTGCTCGCGAATATCACTGGCGATTCCGCGATCTCGTTCAGCGCGAAACCTGCGTCGCCGCGCAAGTTTCCGACCCGAGCCCAGAGGTTTCAGCCGATGCGCAGCCGGACGCGCCGAAGTTCGCGCGTTTGACGTTTGACGAAGCAGGCCCCGAGCGAGAGGAGGGCGAATATTCACTTGCAAGCGCGGCTCCGGCCGCCACACTGGACAATGTCGACAACGCTATGCGTCTCGAATACGAGCCTCCACCGAGCGGCGAGGCAGTTCACGCGGCCAAGCTCGGGAATGCCGTCCCACCTATGCCCCCGAGTTTGCCGCAAGACCGCATAACCATCTTCAAGATAGTCAATGGCCAGGTTGAAAAGCGTCACATCCCCGTCGAGCGCCTTCCGAAGGCCCGAACCCTGATAGGCCGTCAACATTAGCGAGAGATTCTGCGATGACGTCGCGTAGGCGGAGGAGCCCGCCGCTATGCGGCGCAAGGAACGGCGCGAAGTCGGAACCAACCGAGCCAATTTTCTTAGACGCACGAAAACACCCCTTCGCGCTTACGCCATTCGTCGAACGCCATCGCTATATCTCCGGTTGCTGGCCAATTCCCCGCGACCGGATGTCTGACCCAGCAGCGCCGCGCCGATACAGCGGCGCGAGGGTGAGTAAATAACCCCGACGGCGCCGGCGACGCCTCGCACGGGCGCCGAATCCCACAGGAGAAACACATGTCGAACAGCTCCAGACCTACACGCGCGACGCGGACGACCATCGACGACATTCTGTCCAGCCAAGGAGGCCGCCGGTTCTTCGGCGACGGCCCGCCGAACTGGCGCCAGGGCCGCAACGACCAGCCCGCCAAGACCAGCGAGCTCGCGGTCCACGAGCGCGGCCTGCTCGCCAAGGCGCTGCGGCGAGACGGGAGCGCCGAGGCCCTCGAGCTCGCCGGCAGGATCGACCTGTGCCGGCGGGGTCGGCGGTGCCTGAGCGGCGCCTGCCCGGCATGCGCGCGCGCGGCGCAGCGCGTCTTCGTGCACGCCTGCCGCAACCTCTTCGACGGTCACGGCCAGGAGATGGTGGCGGTCAACGTCGTCTGCCACTGGGCGGGCATCGACCGCGGCCGGCTGGCCGAGCACGAGGACATCTTCGAGGACACGCGCGGAAGGCTCCTCGACGCCCTCGCCGACGTGGCCGCGCGAGCGGTCGGGGGCTTCGACATCTCGCTCAACACGCACGAGTCCGACGCGTTCGAGCCGTACTGGGCGCCTCACGTCCTGATCATGGCGCCGGCCCGACGCCTGCTCCGACTCGGCCAGGACTTCCGCCCCTGGTTCCCGGCGGGCGACGACACGCCGCGCCCCGTCCGCATGTCTAAATTCGACGGCGAAGCGCGCGGTTTCGCCTACGCCCTCAAGCCCGACTTCTCGCGGCGCATCTCGCTGGAGCCGCGGCTACTGGCCGACGGCTCGCGCTCGACCTTCGGCACGCGCGGCAAGCCGATAGGCGGAGCAAGTCGCGTGGAGCTGGCCCTCGCCCTCGACAGGGCGGGGCTCGACGCGCGGCTGTTCATGCGCGGCTACGAGCTGGTCACCTCAGGTGGCGACGTCGAGATTGTCCCACGCACGTCATCGCAGGGCAGAGCCAGCCAACAAGCTGATCAGCCCGGTCGGACGCCCTCGCCAAGGTGATGGAGCCTTCTACGCGCCCCGCACAGTGACGGCGCCGGGGCGCTCCATCCCGACTCGCCTTAATCGCGTAAAGGCGTTCAAACACGCCATCTGCCTCCCCTCTCAGTCCACGACCTCGACACATCCGCGTCGCTTACAACCAGGAGTGGATCGTCACCGCTATCGACGACACCAACCTTGACGCCGTCGTCAACACATTGAGCAACAGGATCGATCCGGGGGCTTGACAGGAGTCGATTGTCGGAAGCGGCCCACAAACCACTCTGTATCGCATCGGAAGGTTGATGCTCGCGTGGAAGGGTAACGTCGATCACCAAGCGATGCATGTCCATAACGCTTTCAACGGAAACAACGACAAAAACGGCACCGAGCGCGACGATTGCTTCCTCACTCTCATCAGCATGCAGAAAGATGGGACATGCAACTCGATCCCACATGTTTAGGGGAAAGAAGGAAAAGGGGGGGGAAAGCAGCTCCATCCGGCACATCGACAGGAAAGCGGGGAACAAATGCAATTCCAGTTCCATCGGCCTGTTCACGGTACGAGAAAGGAAAGGGGGAAAGCATCTCCATCTGCTCGTTGACGAGAAAGTGGGGAACTACATTTTGTCGGTCGCTGCTTGATTGAGGCGTTCGCACGTACTGGCCGTTATTGTCGTTAGTTTCGTTTTTGCCGTTATTTCCAGCCCAAATTGAGAATCATGCACGGTCGGCGCAACGCGCGAGGCGTTGAGTAAATAATGAGCGCGGCGGCGAATGCGACTGAATCGAACTTCGTGAACCAAACAGTACACGAGTCGTGCGCGCTTCAAGCTTGGCGCGCGGAGTAAATAACGATTGTCGCCGAAGGCTTGATGACGTGCGGTCACATCGAAACTTCCTGGACTGGCCAGTACGCGAGTCGCCCCCTGCAAGCTCGGCGCCGAGCGCGGAGTAAATAACATCGCGGGAGCGAACGGGGGTCGTCCGAAACTTCGCACAACAACTACCGCACGAGTCGCACGAGCTCCAAGCTCCCACCGGAGCGCCGAGTAAATAATGATTGTAGCCGTAGGCTTGATGACGTGCGGACCTATCGAAATTCATAAACCAACAACAGGAGGGAATGATCGAGAGGTCAAGCGCACCCTCGCGCCATTCGAAGGTCGCCGGAGAACCAGCTCAATTCCGAAGATCTAGCCGCGCCGCGCGGGGTTTGAGCGCAGAGTAAATAATCATTGCCGCAACGAATGCGGTGTCTCGAAACTTCGCACATCAACCATGAAATAAGGGAAAGCCCATGTCTACCCATGCAAATATAATTCACTACGCAAACGTCGAGGATGAATCCACCGGAGAGGCGTTTGAGGTCTTTCAGTTTGTGAAGGTCGGCGGCCGTCCCGACAGGCTTATCGTGGAGCGCGGGCTGGCCGACGATCCTAAACAGGTTCGGCTTCACCTGCGGAACCGCAACGCCGCCTTATCGCCCGGGCAGGACCAATCCATACGCGAGGTGGAAACGGCGATAAGAGCCGAGCCGTTGCACTTGTTGCGTTATGCGGCCAGGAATGGATGGCTGCCCGATAAAAGCGGTTTCGTCAACTCATCGGGGACAATCGACTCGAAACACCGCCGGCAGGAAATTATGCCCCCCCGCCGGCTCAACACCGCGCAGTGCCGTGGCGGGAAGCCCGAAGGCAACTTGCAAGGTTGGATCAGAAACGTCGCCGGCCCCTGCCGCTATTCGGACTTGGCGATGACCGCGCTGTCGGCGGCATTCGCCGCGCCTCTGTTGAAGCTGACCGACCGGAATTCTTTCGGGCTCAACATTTTCGGGGCTGCGAAGACTGGCAAGAGCACGGTTCTGGTCGCCGCTTCGTCGGTCGCCGGCGTCGGACGCGAGGAGGAATTGCCCAACTGGGCGGCGACGTCGGCAGCAGTCGGCGAAAGTTGTCGCTTTTATTGCGATAGGCTGATGCCCGTCAACGAGCTTGGACTGATCGCCAAGAAGAGCGCTTACGCGAAAATACAGCCAACGACGTATCAAATCGCCGAAGGCCGGGAGCGAGACCGTCATAGCAAGTCGGTGTTTGCGACAATCGACGACAGCGCGGGACACCGCATCATCTTCTGTTCGACGGCCGAACACTCGATCGACTACTATGCGCGGCTCGCCGACGAGACCCGAGACGAGGGCGAGCTGGCCCGCTGCACCGACATCCCAACGACTCGCAACAATTGCAAGACCGTAATCGACCGCTGGCCCGAGACTGTGCCGATCGACCAAAGGACCGCGTGGGCGCGAAAGTTGCTCAAGCGACTCCGCAAGGCCTGTAAGAGATATCACAACGTGGCGCTAGAACCGTTCGTCAGGTTCCTCATGGAGGATTGGGAGCGCGCCGAGCGACTCGTGACGATGTACATGCAGAAGTTTATGGACGGGCTCGACACCGAGAGCATGAGCGGGGCGATGGAGCACGCCGCCGAGAACTTTTCGCTGATCCTCGCCGGGGGTGTCCTGGCGGTCGACGCAGGCCTCCTTCCTTATAAAAGGGGCGACTTGATGCGCGCGGTCACGCGCTGCTTTCTCAGTGCGATCTCCGTCACCGCCGAAGAGCGCGACCCCCTTGCGAGCGGCAAAGCAATTCTGCGCAGGCACCTGAAGGGCGATCGCGTCTTCCGTCGGCGACCGTCGAACGTCTCTTTCGACGCACGCCGGTTTGACGGCTATGTCGTTAAAGATGGTGAGCGCTGGAGGTATGTAATCCGCGCGTCATCGTTGCGCGAATGGTTCAAAACGGAGCCGCGAGCTTATAAGCCAGTTATCGAGTGGCTCGAAAAGAAGCGCTGTCTCCTGGCGCGCCAGTCCCGCTCGACAGAAATGGTCGAACGCCCGACCGATTGGGCGGAGCGGACCTTGGTTTGGCCTGACGAAGAGTCCACGCCGACCCGCTCGATCGTATTCTATACGCCGTTCGCGAAGTAAGCGCGCGCGAACGTCTCGGCACAGTTGCGATGGGGGCGCCGCGTCCCCATCGCTTACGAATCGGCTATGACGGCCGCCGATCTGGTGAAGCAGAAGATCCCGAAAGCGTCGCCGTCAGCGACGCTTTCGATGTTTCGTCTGGCGCCACGCCGGAAGGCCGATCGGCTGTGCGACCGGCATGCGCGAGCGCGCGCAGAGTTGCAAGGAATTGCTCGTCGAGGTTTGTTGGCGGTTTACGGAACAATCCATGCGTATCGGGCCGGAAGGACGCCTATTCCATCTCGCATGCATCCGTTTTGTCCCCGAAGGCCGGCTGTTCTGCGCCGACGCCCAACACGTCGTCGAGATCGTTGGAGGGAAAAGACCGCTCCAGAAGCCCGGCATCCTCGAGGTATCTGATGTCGGCAAGGATGCGGCGAGATTGGCCGAAGCTGGGCCCGACATGGCGACGGCGCGGCGGCGGACGGCCTTCGCTTTACCGGGCGAGCGGCGCGGCCTGGGAGCGGCGCTGAGGGCTTTTGGCGCTGACGGGCCCCCCCTTTCCTCGACGTCGCCCTTCGCGTTTCCATGGCCTCGGCAGCGGCCATAGCGCCGCCGCCGGACAAGCACGCTTCGCCATGAGCCGCCCATATGAGGCGGGCGACTTCATCGAGCTGCACGAAGGTGCGGAGGCCCGCGCGGCGGCGGATTGTTCGGGAAGCCATATCAGGCGGCCTTGTGGCGGGCCGTGGCGCCTGAGACCTTCGATCAGGCCGCCTGGGTCCTCCGTCGACACGGATCGGCGGCTATGACCGCTGCGCAAAAGCTTGGTGGCGGTTGAACCCGTAGGAGACGACGACGCCGACCCCATAGCCGACCAGCGCGTAAGCCGAGAGCTTACGAGGAAGCGTTATCCCCGGCCTCAATGCGGCATGTTGGCGTAATATTGCGCGAGGGCTTCGATCTCGACGGCGCCGTGATGTGGCGGCGCATATAGCGCATCTCCTTATGCGCCCGCATGACCTCAAAATTTGTGCCATGTTGGGCTATTCCAGTTGTTTGGCGTAATCTCCTCGAGCCGTCTCGCATCGAGACTGCAATACGCCTACCGTGTCGAACCGCTCCATGAACCCCTGGAGCATATGGATATGGCCGTGGGCGACCACGATGGACATGCATCGGCGCGCGATGGAGTCGCTTGGCGAAGTCGATGAGACGGCGGCGCGCGACAAATTAGAATGGACCACGTCGAACCGCGTGGTTGTTGACCTCGCCGCATTGCGACTGCGAGACTTCTCCCTTGCGCAAGAAGGCCGTCATCCGGCCCTTGTCGTGGCGGCTTTCGCGCTTCACGACGCCGCGCTCGCGGATCTTGCGCCCGGACACAGCCTCGTCGAGACGCTGCTCGCAAACGGCTGCTCGCGTATCTTCCTCGCTGAGTGGAAGTCGGCGACGATGGTCAAATTCTCGCGGAAATCAACAGGCATCGTCCTTTCTGCTGCCCATCGGCACTCTCGTGATCGATGCGGTGCGTGAATTCCAGGAATTCGCTGACTACAGCCGAACCATGGGGAAGTCGGCACTGCGGTGGCCGGCATCGTTCTCGTGGCGATCGGCGAAGGCGTCCTGATGGACGTCGTATATCTCGTCGCCGGATTGCCGCATCCGATCTTGTTCGGTGTGACGACGGCGGTCGCGGCGATGATCCCCTTCGCCGCGGCTTTTGTGATTGGGCTCGCCGCGTTTGTTCTACTTGGAGGCGCCGGTATTGGACCGGCGATCGGCGTGGTCTCGGCCGGCGCGGCGGTTGTGTTCGTCGCCGATCATGTCGTTCGGCCGAAAGTGATCGGCGGCGCCGCCAAGCTCCCGTTTTTGTGGGTGTTGCTCGGCATAGTGGAGGAGTCGAGAGGTTTCAGCTTCTCGGGCTCTTTCTGGGCCGGCCGTCATGGCGGCGTTGATGCTGTGGCGAGAGCTGGCGGCGCCGAGCCTCGATATGACGCCGCGCTCGCAGCAGCTCGATCTTTAAAGACGTCGATGGTTGTGTCGCTTTTGAGCCCGACCATTGGAATTGGCCGGCGGCGAGGCGCCTACATTGACTGGGAGGGGAGAAAAAAATAGACGCTTTGGAGGCATTCAAGAGACAAGCCAGAGTCGGCGTCGCTGATTCAACCGAAGCCCAGCAACGCGTAGCTCAACATGCTGTTGCGCACGGTTCCAAATTATAGCCGTCCGTTGCCCGGCGGTTCCTCCTGGTGCGAGCAACGGTGCGAGAATTTGGCGGTTCAATGTGAGACTTTGGGAGGCCGCGCCGCCCGTCAAATCCATAAGGGTTCGGCACTCCGGCGACGCGCTGGAAAAGGTCGTCGACGGGACCTAGCGCGCGCTAGGCGAGGCCGACGCGGTGTTGGCCGCGCCGCGAGACTGGAGCCGCATCCCGCTAGATTGCGACGCGAAGGCCGCGCTGGCTAAGGCCGCGCACGTGCTGCGCTTCGGCGACGCCGACGGCGGGGTCGCGACGCCCATCAAGCCGGAGCAGCTGCTCACGCCGCGCCGCGCCGACGATTGCGCCGATGATCTTTGCACGGTTGTGAACGTCAGTCATGCGCGGTGACGACACGCGCGGTGAACAATATCGACCAGGACGTGCTGAAGATGAGCGCCGCCGCCGAGACCAACAAAAGCGCCGATGACGGCGACGACGCGCCGCGCGGGCAAAGCCGGGCGATGCTTACCATTGGGAATCGGATTTTAAGATTCAAATCATGCGAATTTAATTCAAGGCGCTCAGCGCCATTCTCACGAGTTCCGCCAAGTTGGTCGCTCGGGTCTTTTTCATCATGTTGGCCCTGTGAACTTCAACGGTTCTCGCACTAATGCCAAGTTCATAGGCGATGGCTTTGTTTGGCTGCCCCTTAAGCAAACACGCTAGCACGTCGTTTTCCCTCTTGCTCAAGGTCGCAAATCTTTCCTTGATCGTTGGTGTTTCCGCGTCATGCGCGGGCCCACTTTCGTCCCGCCGCGTCAATGCCGCGCGAATGGCGTCGAGCAGCGCGTCGCCGTCGAACGGCTTCTCAAAGAAATCGACTGCTCCCCGTTTCATCGCGGCGATCGCGAGAGGAACATCGCCGTGCGCGGTGATGACGATGACCGGCGTGGAGACGCGGCGCTTCTTGATTTCCGCCAACAAGTCGAGTCCGCTCATTCCCGGCATGCGTACGTCCGTCACCACGCAACCGCAGTTGTCTTGTTCGATCATATCGAGGAATGATCGCGCGGATTCATGCGCGCGAACCGCATAACCCTCCGCCGTCAACAAGATGGCCAACGAGGCGAGAACCATTCGATCATCGTCCACGAGACAAACCACTGAGTTATCCGGCATTTCTTGACCTGCCGCGCTCTAGTTCTTGTCCGACATAAGTAGGGGCGCCCGTGTCCGGTGCGGCGGAGACAAAGAGCTCACTACCGCGTCCTGAAAGCGCCGCGCGAATGGAAACAAGTAGCGAGTCGATGTCGAGCGGCTTTTCGAAAAAGTCGAATGCTCCTTCCCGCATGGCCTCGGCCGCAAGCCAACGATCGGAGCGTCCGGTAATGACAATGACCGGCAGAGAGACTCGGCGCTCTTTTAGCGCCGCTAATAAATCGAGCCCGCTTACTTTCGGCATGTGCAGGTCGGTCACGATGCAACCGCGATCGCTGTCTTGGATCGTCTCGAGGATTGTCCGAGCGGAAGCATGCGAGTGAACGGCATAACCTTCCATTGTCAATAGCAATTGCAGCGACTCCCGGATTGCTGGATCGTCGTCGAGGAGGTGAATTTCGGGGTTGCAGGTCATGGCTGAGTGGTCAGTGCGTGGTTGTCGACAGACGGCCAGAGCGTGGACGCGGCAAGGCTGTCGGTTATCTACCGTTGATCTGTCAAGGAGTTCAATGGGCTAAGCCGTCGCGGCGCGAATTTTCCCCTGATTTTCTTCCTCGGCGGCGATCGGCCGCCCATTGCCAAGCTTGTTTAGATTTCATCCGACGCGATGATGACGACGAGACGCTTGCCGAAATTGGTCACGGTTAAAATCTAAGCCATTCGACGATTTCGAGGCTCAAGCCATGACGCCAGTGCAAACCGACATCGAGGACTGGTTAGCAGCGCCAGAGGCGCGCCTGCTCTATTCCGTGCGGCTTTGCCGTATTGACCGAGACAGGAACATGGCTCGCTTCTATCGCCTCGCCGTGGAACGCGATTTATTCGGCATGGGGTGTTTCGTGTGCGAGTGGGGCCGGATCGGAGGCGGGGGACAAATGCGCATGATCCCTTTCGCCACGCCCATGGAGGCCACGCCGCGCTGCGGAAGCAGCGTCACGCCAAGGAGGGACGGGGATATATTTTGGGATAAATTGACGTTGATCTGAAGCATATAAACGCGCTGCGCGCCAACTTTGCGACCATGGCGATGAAGTTCTAGCCGCGCGCGCGGCTGGCGAGACGCCAGAGCCAAGCCGGCGCGAGCACCGTCGTGATCCCGATAAATCGGTCGATAGGGCATATCACGGCAAACGCCCTATCGATAAACGCGAATCCGCAGAAGATCGGGCAAGGGCGCGCGGCCGGACGGCCCGCGCGTCCTCGAAGCAATCGACGCGGCGTTAGCCTCCAGTTCGGCGTCCGATTCTTCGATGCGTCAATGAGCGATACGAGCTGTTCGATCTGTGCGTCGAGCTGTTCCCACGAGCGCCCGAACCGCGGGCCGCCGCAATACGGCGAGCTGCATTTTCAGCTTCGCGATCAGCAACGTCTTGGCGTAACCGCGGCGGAAAGCGCGGCGAGGTCGCGTTGCAAATCGCCCGCGACGCGGGGCAAATCCTCCGGATCATCAGGCAAAACGGCCATGCGAGAGCGACATGCCGATTCATAAAATAGCCAAGCTCCCGGCGCATTGGAGATCATCCGCAAACCAGACGAAAATCAGACAAATTGTCGCTTCTATAACACCGGCGGCGCGACAGTTCTGGCGCCAATCGATGCCCTGGACGAGCAGAGCGAGTCGCGCCGGCGACAGCTTCATCGCGCGTCGACGATCGGCGGCCAACGAGCTTACCCTTCTCTAGACGCTTGGCGAAAAGACACGGGCCGGAATCATCCCAGGTCAAATTTTCAAAGAATCACCGCGCTTGCCTCTGAAGACGAACGCAGAGCCTATGCTGGCGGCCGCCACTCCGCGAGATCCCTTCGGCGCCGTCACGAACCGCAGCACCGCAGCCTCTCCGCGGCGGGCGATGGCTTTTCGCGAAAAAGCGGACGAGTGCGCGAGCGGCAAACCCACCTGTAACGTGTCGAGTAGCGTTAGACAGGGTTCGCCATTGCGCCGGCACGGCACGGGCAGGGCCTGGAAACGGGTCATCATTTGCGCCGTCGCGTTGAATGACGATCGACGGCGACCTCGCCGTTAGCACCGGCCGAGACGTCGTATTCGGCCGAGCCGCCTTTCCTTTGGGAAGACCTCACACAACCGCTACGACGGATAAAACGCTCAAAACAGGGCCAGACCGAAGATAAGATTCCATTAACTACGCTAAATATCTAGCCATTTCTCTTTGCATTTTGGGCATATCATGTCCTCAATTTTTCTATCTATCATTGCATTATTTATACAATTCGAACACAAAACGGCACCGCAACTATCGCATGCAGTGTCTGTATATTCGATGCTACGGACACGGCAATTGTGACAAAAAAACTTGTCTAAGCTTCCGCCCGCTGCACGTTTAGTTGCATGCCTAGCCACCACCTCAAATAATTTTCCCAGAACGTCCATTGTCGGCCCTCCGGCTCTCAT
>Ga0302319_10017216_pt1 | contig 13254 bp, 10 predicted proteins | sample Bog_T0_2_FD_203319 | JGI IMG/M metagenome (GOLD analysis project Ga0302319, IMG submission 203319) | Peat permafrost microbial communities from Stordalen Mire near Abisko, Sweden - Bog_T0_2 | ecosystem: Environmental > Terrestrial > Soil > Wetlands > Peat | place: Sweden: Abisko, Stordalen Mire...
CCCCGTTACCAAAACGCGCTGCGGAGCCAGCGGCGCCTGCGGGATGTAGCCCTGCGCGGCGTGCCAACTGTGCAGTCCGATCGTCCTGCCCCGAGCGGACTGGACGCAGTGTTTGTGGCCGATGGTGATTTTTGCGTCGTGATTGGCTGGATTGATGACCGCAGTCAGCCGCTTCATGCGGTTTCGCTGGAGCTGGCCGACGGGCGATGCATCAGAACGACATCCTTCGCGCGATGCCGTAGAGCCGATGCTGAGATTTCCACCGGCTGCCAGACCAGCCATCTGCTTGGTTTTTGGACAGTACTCTCCGCGGGTACCGAACAATCCGCTGCCACCGATGGTACGATTGTTTTGGAGCACGGTGGTGCAATTTCCCGCCACCCGGCACAGCCACGGATGATGGCGGCCACAACGCTGCGCGACACGCTGTTCGAATATATCGCGAACGCCGCGTATTTCGGTGCGCCGGCCGTGGAATCCTTCTTGCAAATGGAAGGTGGCATCGGCGCCGCCCTGCTGCACATGAATCGCGGGGTGTCCGAACGGTTCGTTGAGCATGCGCATGTTGAGCGTCATGGAAACCACGATCGGAAATTCCGTGCCTCCATCGTTGTCTGCCTTTACGGCCGGCCGGAATTCCTATTTCTGCAAGCAGCTTTGTATTCCGCGTCGCCTGCCGCGCGGGACTATGAGTTCGTGTACGTCTGCAATAGCCCCGAGTTGACTGAACCGCTGCAACGTGAGGCGGAGATTGCCCACCGGATCTATGGCCTGTCACTGACGATGATCTATCTGCCTGGCAACGTCGGCTTCGGCGCCGCCAACAACCTGGCAATCTCCATCGCCGCCAGCCAGCGAATCCTGATTATGAACCCCGACGTGTTTCCACGAGACGCCAGCTGGGCGGAACTGCATACACAGATCATCGAGACCCTGCCCGCTGTGCAAACGCAGATCTTCGGCGCTCCGCTCTTTTACGATGACGGCTCACTCATGCACGGTGGCATGTTCCTGGTTGTCGATGCCGGACTCTCGGTAAAGCCACAGAACATCGTGCGGCAGGAGCTGTTGCGCGTTGAGCATTACGGCAAGGGCGCACCGCCCAACAGCCAGTTGTATCGTAGCTCCCGCCGCGTGCCGGCGGTGTCTGGGGCATTCATGTCGGTCGAACGGTCATGGTTTGAAAAAATCGGGGGCTTTTCCGAAGACTTCGTCTTCGGTCATTACGAAGATGCCGATCTGTGCCTCAAATCATGGCAAGCCGGCGGGGAGGTGTGGATGCATAACCTGCCGCTTTGGCATCTGGAGGGCAAGGGATCAGTTCGGCGGATCCATCATGAGGGCGGATCGTTGGTCAATCGATGGCATTTTACCAAGACGTGGCTGGATCTGGTGAGCCGGGAATTCCGTGGCCCTTCGCCGCACAGGCTCAGCGCATGAATGCCTTCACCGTGAAGCCGCGTCGGAAAATCCTTGTTATCAGCCTTTTCCACCCCGAACTCGTTCGCGGGGGCGCCCAGCAGGTCGCATATGAGTTGTTCGAGGGCCTGAAGGAGCGTGACGACGCCGATGTCGTGCTCCTGGCTTCTATCGATGCGACCTACCCGGCGCTGTATAAATCGGGCGCTATTATCACAGGATTTGACGGCAGGCCGGACGAGTATTTGCTGCTAACCCGGGATTACGACCACACCTGGCATAAGACCGGCTCCGAGCATGTCATACACGCGCTTGAACAATTCCTGTTGCAACTCGCGCCAGACGTTGTTCATGTGCATCATTTTCTGACACTCGGTATCGACGTCCTGACCTTGATCCGGCGTGTACTGCCGGGGTGCAGGCTGGTGTTTACCTTCCATGAGTTTCTCAGCATTTGCAACGCCAATGGGCACATGGTGCGCCGAACCGACCGCTCTTTATGTTCTCAAGCCAGTCAGGTGCGGTGCCATCAATGCTTTCCGGAGCGCGCGCCGGAACATTTCATGATGCGTAAAATGTGGTTCCTACGCCATTTCTCCGTGGTCGATGCGTTTACGTGTCCAAGCCATTTCATGATCGAGCATTATATCAACTGGGGCATTCCGGCGGACAAAATTAGCCACGTCACCAACGGCCAAAGAAACTACGCAAGGTACGGAAAGCTGCCGGCGGCCAGCGTTGAGCGTAATCGTTTTGGCTTTTTCGGCCAATACGTCGACGTCAAGGGCATACAGGTGATCCTACGCGCCACCGCACTGCTGCGAGCCCAAGGCTTCACCGCCTTCAGTATAGAGCTGAATGGCGACAATTTGCGCTATGCCAGTGCAGCGGTGCGCGATGAAGTAACGGCGTTTCTGAGCGCCGAAGCGGACCGGCCTGTACAAGATAGGCTCGTGACCGACAACGGATCCTACGAGGTGAGTCAGTTGCCGAGCCGGATGTCTCGCGTCGACTGGTGCATGGTTCCGTCCATCTGGTGGGAGAGCTTCGGGCTGGTGATATCGGAGGCCTGGATGTTCGGCCGTCCGGTGATTTGTTCGAACGTTGGCGGCATGGCCGAGCGCAATGAACATAACGTGTTCGCGTTGCAGTTCCAAATGGGCGACCCGCGCGCGCTGGCGGATACGATCCGCCGCGCCTGCACCGAAGCCGGTCTGTGGGATACGCTATCGGCCGCGCTGCCGTTGCCGCCAACGCGCGACGCCATGGTCGACGGCTACATAAAGGCATATGGGCTCACCAAACCGGCAGCAACTCTATCAACTGTGTCTCCGGTGCCCCGCGAGGCTGCTGAAGCGGCACCGATGCGGCGCTCGGCCGAACGGGTGCGCGCCCGGCGCTGAGGTATTCAAGTACCGGGAAACACTGCCCGGCGGGGGTCGACCCGCGCGGGGTCGCGCATCAGGCCTGGTTCGATGCCTGGGCACTAGCCAAACCGCCAGAAAGGTGAGAAACTGGTCCTCATATGAGACAACCGCCGCATCGCTTGCCATGCGAGCCTCGGCCGGATTGACGCAGTCATAAACGGGGCCGTCGTTCAGCGGCGGGTGGCTGACCCGAACCGGCCCCGCTACAGACGCTGACGAAAAACGTTGAGGAATCAAATTGAGCCGCTATCCGGTGTTTATTGTGGGGTCTCCCCGCTCAGGTACAAGCCTGCTGGTAGACGCATTGTTAAGTGCGGGTTACCATGGGTTCCGCGAAGGCAATTTCCTTCCGCTCATCACCGCATTGCAGGCAGCCATCGATCAACATTTCAGTGCTTTCGCCGCGGGTGGACAGAAGACCCTGATCGGAAACATCGACAAGGCCGTATTGAGTACGGAACTGTTGCGTATAATAAAAGCGGCAGTCGATCCCCACACCTTGCAGGCGCCTTGGTTCGACAAATCTGGTAATCCGGCAATGATTATGGCGATCGGCGCAATTCGGTCACTATGGCCGGAGAGCGTTTTCATTTTTGCCAAGCGCCGCGGTATTGAGAACCTGGTCTCTCGAATAAAGAAATTTCCCAACCACAATTTTGAGTATCATTGCAAGGACTGGAGCAACACGATGCTTGAGTGGCGGAACGTTCGCGACGGGCTGCCACCTGGCGTCGGTATAGAAGTTGATCAGCAGGATTATATACGTGACCCTTCGCGCGTAGCCGCAAACCTTGTAAAATTCCTGCAGTTGCCGGCCGACCGGACCGAACGTATGCTGGAGACATTCCAACGCAACCGGCCGCAGGAAACAGAAAGCGGCAGCGCCGCGCGCGTCTACTCATTTGATAGGCTCAATTGGCCCGAGCCGCAAAAGGCAGCGTTTTTAACTAATTGCCTCACCGAGATGCAGGCGTACGGCTACACGTTCGACGAGTCGTACGACAAAGCCTCGCAACCCGGGCCGAGCAGTGCGAGCACAGTTTTCCGCACGTCACCGGGCGAGTTCAACCCGACGCGGGCGCCGGCGGGGACAACAAGCTAGAAAGATCGAGTTCCCTTGATGGCTGAAGTAACTCCCGCGCGGCAATCGTCAACGGATACGTCCGCCTTCGTGGTATCGCTTTTTGAACACTTGCTACATCGGCAACCGCGGCCAGATGAGGTTGCGCAGTGGGCGGCCCGTTTGGACGCGGGCATGGCCGACCGTGACGTATTTCGACGGTTTATATCGTCGGTGGAATTCAAGGCCCGTAACGCCGTCAAGCCAGGGCATCCGCCGGGGCATTTCTACTCGCCTATCGTTAACCCCGATGATGTCAAGGACTATTGGGCTCGCTCCGCCGCGCAGAACGTTGGCGATCTCGTGGGCATTGATATCGATTTGCCAAAAATGGAACGCCTTTGTTATGAGCAGGTGAGCTTCATCCAGTCGATGAAATTCTCAGCCGAAGCGGGCGGTGAGACGCGCTACTATCATAGTGACGGCCGCTACCCATCCGGCGATGCGATCGTGCTCGCGATGATGATGAATGTTTATAAGCCGCGCGCGATTATTGAAATCGGCTCGGGTTTTTCATCGGCTGTAATGCTTGATGCCGCGGATAAAATCGGCCTGGATCCGTTTCATCTGACCTGTATCGACCCGCACGCCGACCGGCTGCGATCGCTCCTGCGGCCATCGGATGCCGGCCGGGTTACCGTGCTTGAGCAGAATGTGCAGAAAGTAGCGCCGACGAGCTTCGACGCTTTGGGTGCTGGAGACTTTCTGTTCATTGATTCGTCTCACGTACTCAAGACTGGCAGCGACGTGCATTATGAACTGTTCCAAATCCTGCCCCGTCTTCCCTCGGGTGTCATGGTGCACTTCCATGACATTCAGTTTCCGTTTGAATACCCAAAGGAATGGATCTTTCATAAAGGCTGGTCCTGGAATGAGATCTATGCGGTGCGGGCGTTTCTTAGCTTCAATGAACGGTTCCGTATCGTATTTTTTAATGATCTGTTCTTTAGCAAATATCGAAACGTGATTACCGCACTGCTTCCCGATGTACCTCGGATCATCGGCGGATCACTATGGCTACAAGTTCAGTAAAGTCCAAATTTGGCGGGACGCTGGCACAAGCGCGGCGCATCGGCGGCGCGGCAAGGCTGCTAGGTATATTTTTTGCGTGTACCGCCGCCGCGGCACCCCCTCCCCTGTTCGTCTACCCGCTTGCCGGGAGGCTGCCGGACGGACAGATTCTCGTGTCACCGCAGACCATTAACCTGGCACAGGCAACCGTTGATGTGCCGCGAGCCAACACGATTCGGGGTGTCGTCCTGATCGTCTATTGGTCCACCCTTTGCCCCCAGGCAGCTCGATGTGATTTCAAACTAATCGATGAAGCGCTCACATTCTGGGCCCGGCGCGGCCGCCAGATCGTTCTCGATGTGGCGCCGATCGGCTATCCGTATCGCACTGCTCAAGGCTTGCAGAATAGCGTGCCCGCATGGGCTGCCAAGGCAACGCGGTCCTATTCCATTCAGGCCAAGATTCTGGCGGTAGGGCGTCCCGAATCGGAAGTCGCGATGCCAGATTTCACCGATGACAGGTTCTTGGCGTTAGTACGAAATCTTGTTCAGTTGATGGCGCGTTACGATGGCAATCCTGCGGTCGCGCAAATCCGAATTGCTACCGGATTGATGGGTGAGGATAATCCATTGATCGGCCCCGTTCAGGCAAAAGCCGCGGGGTTCAGCGAACGCGAATGGCTCGATTTCACGCAGCGCCTAGCGGCAATTTATTTTGCAAATTTTAAACATACTCAGCTTGAGTTCGACATCGGCCGGTTGGCCTGGATGGCGGCACGCGGCTCCGCCGCGGACCGTCAGGCGGTCGAGGCGTTCATTGACAATCTTTTATCGCACCGCGTGTTCCTGTCGTTCAACGGACTGAACGACGAGTCCATGGCCCTGCTGCAACAGCAGGTTTCGGCAAATGGCCTTTCCGTTGCGTTACAGTATCTAAAGCGCTATAAGGCACGCGGCGGCAGTATCGGGCTCGAGGCAGCTGCGCCGGCCACCGCGCCCACGATGCGCAATATACCGGCTATCCGGTCGGTGGTCGCAACACTTAAGCCAGACCGGCTGGTGTTGTTTTCTGGGGCGCGGTGCGCGGGGACGTGCAACGATCCCGGCGACCAGTTGCTGCGGACGCTAGGCTATGACTGACCATGGCGGCGGCGACAGCGCCCCCGCATCGCACCGCGATGGGGCAGCCGCATGGCGTGAGGGCATGATCGAGAACGGCGTCCTGCTTGGCCGCCGGGGACAATTGTTTCTCGCCGGCGGGGCCCACGCGGTGCTGCGTTACGCCAACGGGGAGGTGGAGGTGCCCGCGCAATCGTTCCTGAACTTCAGAAGTAACTTGATTCAGCGCGCAGCCTGGAGCAAGGCCCGTGAGGCACGCTACTTGCACGTCATATTTCCGGATAAACAATCCGTTTTGGCGGAGGATTACCCGCTGCCGCCACCAATATGCCTGGGTGACAAATACCTCCATAGCGCGGCGGAGTTGGCCCCAGATGTTCTATACCTAAAGGACGACCTGCGGCAGGATACCGACGGTGCGTTCATGCGCACCGACACCCATCTTTCCGATACCGGGCTGGCACGCGCCGCCGCGGCAATTGCGCGTCGGTTTTCGAATGTCTCATTGCCTGAACTGACCGGCAGACTGCGCGATGCACCGATTGAAATGCGTGATCATTGCGGCGACCTCGGCTCGAAACTACAGCCCAGGGTGACCGCATCGGAGGCATTCTTGACCGCAAACTGGCCATTGCAGGGTTACACGAACGGCGTGGTTTCACGCAACAATGGCGTGGCTGACATCTGGTTCTCACCGGCAACCCAGGACGCCCACCGTTTGCTGATATTTGGCGATTCGTTCGGGCGCGGGCTAGCTCGGCTGCTCAGCAGTGTTTTCCGTGAAGTGCTATTCCTGCGAACGCAGTACTTCCATGTGGATATCGTGGATCAAATGCGGCCCACTCATATTATTACTGAAATGGTCGAACGCTACCTGACATTCATCGAGCCAGACCGAAATCGCCCATCGTTTCACATGTATCCGTTTCTCGGTGCATCCGAAGGAACCGCGCCAGGCAAGGACTTCGCCGAGGCATTCTCTGCTATATTGTCATACCCTCGCCCGCCGTACCAGAAATTCGCCGCTGAGATTCAACGAAACCACAAGGCAGCGCATACCTAGAAATTCGATCACCGGACGGCGCCAAGAAAGCGGCTTTTTTTTTGCAAAAAAGAACCAAAACCTCTTTCCTATATAGGTTTCCATTCGGCTCAACACGGCTACCAACTGACCAAAGTTTTTGCTTCTTTTTTCAAAAGAAGCGCTTTCTGGCTTTGCAAACGGCTAACCTGAACGCAGTCCACCTCTAGTCGTCGCGTATGCAAACATACGTATCCTGCGTTGTCCACCAATAACCTTCACGAAGGCCGGCGAGCCGCAGGCCATCGCATTCATTTATCGCCTTTGTAACGAAACGGGGGTAACTAATGGTTAACCCGTACTGCTTGCCCGGAAGATCACTTTGCTCGGATTGCGGCCGGAAGCCATAGCCGGAACCATCGACAACTATGTTGGTTTTGCCAGTTCGGTCCGTGACATAGCCATTTGCCGTGAACACCAGGGCGCCCCCAGGCTGTAGCGACTTCCCGAGTGCCGTAACCCACCGGCCGAACACAGTCTTCGGCAAATGGGAAAATAGCGACATGACGTAAATGACATCCTGCTTTGGAAGCTCGATATCCTCTGGCTTGAACGACGACAGATAGCTTTCGATTGTCAATACATTTGTATTAAATTGCACCGCCTTCTCGTGTATGTCACACGAGCTTATATTGCTTTCAGGGAACACATGTTTGAAATGGCGGGTTGCGTTCCCGAAGCCGGAGGCAAAATCCATAATGCTTTTCGGTTGCCAGGTTGATCCAACGCGCGACTTCACGCGCAGGATGTCGTCCATGATGTCCTTGGCACGGTCGGCGCTGTATTTTCCTAGGTCATAGTAGTTCCGGATAGCCCGCTCCCGGTCGCCCTTCCATTTCCGCTCGACAAAATGGAATATGAAATCCTCGCGATGTATTTCCGGTCGTATGCCCATCGTCGCCGCTAGTGCCAGGTTCTGATCCGAAATGGACAGCAGATCGTCGGTGTTCATGCTTATGAGTTCCTTGGCTGTGCGGACGTCCGGCAGGCAAGCGCAGTAAGAATGTTCTTTTTGAAAAAAGAACCAAAACACTTTTGCTATTTTAGGGCGTGTTGCCGGATATAGCTCCCATGGAATTGAAAAATTTTCTTGCTTCTTTTTTTAAAAAAAGAAGCGCTTGCCTTGCTTTTTGCAGCGCCATCGGCTGAATTTTAACCACTAGCTAGCCAGATAGAGCTGGCCGCATACGACGTGAATTCCGGAAAAGCGGCGTTCACACGGCTGGTGAACAGTTGCTTAAGCATACTTGGCCACATCAGCACGCTGAAGCGCTGATTAAACATCAGGAACGCCCGCAAGGCATACACCTCGTTCCAGGAGTGATTCCACTCTAATACCCATTTGTCTGGATATTCAAATGGAAATGGACAGTCATGGAAATGCACGATAACGCCGGGCTTGATAATCGGCAGAATATTGAAAAGCTCGTAATGAACGTCGCTGCCCGACTTCAGCACATGGCTGGAATCGATGAAAAGTATGTCGCCCGGATTCAGTTCCGCGAACAGCGATAGTGGAACGTTCTGCACTAGGTCTTCGATCAGCGTCACGGTTTTTTGATCGCCCGGCCGAAGCAGCATCTTCAATCTGGCCGCAAATGGCTCGATGCAGGTAACGTCCATAGCCAATTGCAGCCGGTCGGCAATATCCAACATGCAGGCGGTCGAAAAACCGGAGCCGATTTCGATGATTTTCTTTGGTTTGTACAGGTGCATTATCAGGGCAAGCGTGTAGGCGTCGCCGAGTGGAAACGGCCCCCCTGTTTCATAATAGCGTCCCGCGCTCTGTTCCTGTGGCAATTGCAAAGTGCGTAGCCATGGCGCCTCCTGTTCAAAGATTTCAGCCATAGCTCGTCTATCGATCTTGGTCCCACTGATTTCTGTCCGGTCGGTTGCCCGTTGCCGCGCCAGGTAGGCGCCTACCCCGGATGGATCGACAACGGCCGAGTAATAATGCCCGTTCGGCCATCGTGTTTGTATCGCATTCAGTGCAAGATATTCCCGGGTAGAAGCCAATTCCTCCATGACATCGCCAAATGAGGCGCCGCCATGAAGCTTTTTCGCCAATGCACCGCATTCCCGCACCGTCGGCTCCCGCTTCAGCATGTGCCGGAACAGCGTGGTCGCGGTGGTAGTGGCCTCGTTCTGGCCGTGATCATCCATTTGGAACTCCAGGCTGACCGATCTGAAGGCACGATCCGGTGCCTGATGTGTCGCGCTCCGGCGAGGCCCCATGGCTACGCTGCCACGATGCAACTGTCGCCTCAAGCAACTATCGACCGTGCCAGCGACTTCCCGTCACATTTGGATGATCCGGATGGGCCAGGCACAGTGGCCACGAGCGCCGGCATTGAGGAGTGAAGTGGTGTCACGCCGCCTAACCTGCCGCAACGCCCGCCTTGCCCAGAACCGGCAGCAGGTCTTCGGCGATCAGGCCGGGGCCGGCGATGGTAGCCGCGCAAGCGTGCAGCCAGGCGGCGGCGCAGGCGGCTTCGAACGGGGGCAGGCCTTGCGCCAATTGGGCTGCCGCCAGGCCGGACAGCACATCGCCGGCGCCGGCGGTGGCGAGCCATGGCGGCGCGTGTTCGGTAATGGCAACGCGGCCATCGGGGGCGGCGATCACGGTGGCGCTGCCTTTCAGCAGCACCACCGCGCCGGTGCGTTTGGCGGCGGCACGCGCGGCAAGCGGGCGGCTGGGGCCGATATCGCCGAACACCCGGCTGAATTCGCCGTCGTGCGGCGTGATGATCGTGGCGCCAACGAGAGCCGCAGGGTTGCCGGCGGCGGCTGACAGTGCGTCGGCGTCCGCCACGATCTGCCGCCTGGCCGCGATCAGCACCGGCAAAATACTCTTGCCGAGATCCGGCCCTAGCCCCGGGCCGCACACCCAAACCGTGCGGCGCTCATCCTGCAGCAGCGCCGGCAGCTTGGCTGTCAGGATAATCACGCCGGGGGGCGCCGCGCGGTAGGCGGCCTCGGCCTGCGTAGCGATCGAAACAAGGCCGGCACCGGCATGACGCGCCGCCTGGGCGGCCAGCACGGCCGCGCCGTGCATCGTGCCCCCGCACACCGTAACGGTGCCCCGCGTATACTTGTTATCGGTGGAAGTGGGCTGGCGCAGCGCCCATAGCCCGGGTGCGTTAACGAACGTGTCGGGCCGGATGCGGCTGAGGATTTTTGCTGGAATGCCGATATCGGCCAGCACGATTTCGCCGCACAGATCGCGGCCGGGCAGAAGCAGGTGGCCGGGTTTGCGGCGGAAAAACGTCACGGTCAACGCGGCCTGCGGCGCATAGCCGCGGATGGCGCCGGTTTCGCCGTCCAGACCGCTCGGTACGTCGATGGCCACCACGCGCTTGGCCGCGCGCAGCGTCTCCGCTGTCACGCCATCCACATCGCGGGCCAGCCCGGCGCCGAACACCGCATCGATGACGAGATCCGCGCGCCCGGCCGCGCGCGCCCCGAAGCGCGCCGACGGCCCATGCCAGCGCGCGGCGGCCGCTGCTGCATCCGTGCCGCGCTTGGGCGCCCCGGTGGCGGCAACCGTCACCGGCCAGCCCAACTGGGCCAACCGCCGCGCCACCACGTAGCCGTCACCGCCATTATTACCGGGCCCGCAAAGCACCAGCGTGCGACACGGCGTAAACCGCGCGCGAATCGCCCGCGCCGCCGCGCGCCCGGCGTTTTCCATCAGCGTAATGCCGGGCACGCCGCCTTCCATGGTCAGCCTGTCGGCCTCGCCCATTTGTCGCGGCGTGAGCAGTTCAATCATGGGCGAGTGGCTTAGGCGTATTGGAGTTGACGTGCATCCTGCTAGACACCCCCGCCATGGATACCACTCCCACCCTGCCCGATCCGCTGCACACCAGCGCCGTCTTCGCGGCCGGCCTGATGCTGGAATGCGGCCAGCACCTGGCACCGGTGGAAGTTGCGTATCGCACCTATGGCACGTTGAACGCGGCACACAGTAATGCCGTTCTGGTGTGCCATGCCCTGACTGGCGACCAATACGTGGCCGACGACAACCCCGTCACCGGCCGCCCCGGCTGGTGGGATACCGTTGTGGGCCCCGGCAAGCCGATCGACACCGAACGGTTTTTCGTCATTTGCAGCAACGTGCTTGGCGGCTGCATGGGATCGACGGGCCCGCAAAGCCTGCGCGCTGACGGCACTGCGGACAGCACGCCCTGGGGCACCGCGTTCCCGCCGATCACGATCGCCGACATGGTGCGCGCCCAGGCGCTGCTGATCGAGCACCTGGGGATTGCGCGCCTGTTTTGCGTTATCGGCGGCTCGATGGGCGGCATGCAGGTGCTGCAATGGGCATCGGCCTTCCCCGACCGCGTTTTCGCCGCCGTACCAGTAGCCACCGCCGCCTTGCATTCGGCGCAAAACATCGCCTTCAACGAAGTGGGCCGCCAGGCAATCGCCGCGGACCCCGATTTTCTGGCCGGCCGCTACTGGGAAAAAGGCGTGGTGCCGGCACGCGGTCTGGCGGTGGCGCGGATGATGGCGCACATCACCTATTTGTCCGAGGCGGCACTGACGCGCAAATTCGGCCGCCGGACACGCGGCGCCGATGACGGTTTCACATTGTTCGACGACGTTTTCGAGGTAGAAAGCTATTTGCGCCACCAGGGCAGCAGCTTCGTGCGCCGTTTCGATGCGAACGCGTATCTGACCATTACGCGCGCCATGGACTGGTTCGACCTGGCCGCCGACCATGGCGGCGACCTGTCGGCGGCTTTCCGCGGCTCCCGCACGAGGTTCTGCCTGGTGTCGTTCAGCTCCGATTGGTTGTTCCCCACCGCGCAATCGCGCGCCGTGGCCCAGGCGCTGAACCGCGCCGCCGCCAACGTCAGTTTCGTGGAAATCGCCAGTGACAAAGGTCACGACGCGTTTCTATTGGAAGAACCCGATTTCGCCCGGACCCTGGCCGGCTTCCTGACCGGCTGCGCCGAACACGCAGGTATCAATGAATAAAAGTTCTTTGGTGCTTTCTTCCAAGAAAGAACTGCTTGCTTTCTTGTGTGTTGCCTCGTGCGCGTAGATCTCCGCCTGATAGCCGAAATGATCGAGCCAGGCACGCGCGTTCTGGACATCGGCAGCGGCGACGGCTCGCTGATCGAGCATTTGTTCCGCACGCGGGGCTGCGACGCGCGCGGCATGGAAATCGACATGGCGGAAGTGACGCGCGCGGTGGCACATGGCCTGCCGGTGATGCATGGCGATGCCGACAACGATTTGTCGCAATACCCCGATGGCGCATTCGATTACGTGGTGCTGAGCCGCACGCTGCAGGCGGTGGAGCGGCCGCAGGAAGTTTTGCGGCAAATGCTGCGCATCGGCACGCGCGCGCTGGTCAGTTTTCCGAATTTCGGCCATTGGCAGGTGCGCTGGCGCCTGGCCACCACGGGCCGCATGCCAATGACGCGCACCTGGGCCAAACCATGGTATGAAACCCCGAACATCCACCCGTGCTCCGTGCTGGATTTTTGTGCGTTGTGCGAAGCGGAAGGCTACCAGGTCGAACAATGGCTCGCGGTGGATGAGGCAGGGCGCAAGTCGCCTTGGCGGCGCTCGCTATGGCTGGCCAATATTTTTGGCGAACAGGCGCTTTTTCTGCTGCGTAAGCTTTAACCCAGGCAAGCAAGGAAGCGCTTCTTTTTGAAAAAAGAAGCAAAAACTTTTGCCCGGCTGTCGCGGAATGGTTCGCGACAGCCGCGCAAAAGTTTTTTGGTTCTTTTTTTCAAAAAAGAACCGCTTTCTTAACAGCTTTGCCTCGATTTTGTCCTTAGCCTTTCCTTAATCTTTGCATCGCCGCGATGGTATCGTCTCGGCCACGACATCAACGGTTAACCGCGCTTTAGAACGTCACCGTCATCCTGGGTGCACCGCCCCTTGGAGTACGCCCCTATGTCCATTCTGCTGCCCCTGTCCCACCACTCCGATGCGTCGCTCTCGGGTGCGCTCGTGCTGGCCGGCACGTCGTCCATCGGGCCGATCACGCCCACGCTGCCATCGGCAGCCGGCGGCAGTTTCGTCAGCTTCGACGGCGCAACCATCAGCGGCACAATC
>Ga0302319_10017217_pt1 | contig 13253 bp, 10 predicted proteins | sample Bog_T0_2_FD_203319 | JGI IMG/M metagenome (GOLD analysis project Ga0302319, IMG submission 203319) | Peat permafrost microbial communities from Stordalen Mire near Abisko, Sweden - Bog_T0_2 | ecosystem: Environmental > Terrestrial > Soil > Wetlands > Peat | place: Sweden: Abisko, Stordalen Mire...
GCAATATTGCTGCCCACGCCTTGATTCTCTCCCGCTCTTCCTCGGGCAGCGCTTCCCAGATCTCTTGGCTTATCGCTTCAACCCTTCCCCTCGTCACTCCAGGGCCGCTAAATGTTCCCCACCCCTGCGGATCGTTTGGATTTTGCCTCCCCACCTCCAACCACCACGCGAGGAAATTGGAGTACATCTCTGCCGAATCCGGAATCCCAAGAATCGGACAGCCTGCGATCATGATTGAATGGACCCACTCCGGACCGACACGATTCCATTCCAGCTCAACCCGATGGCTGGGTTGTTTGTCCGGGTTCCAGCGCCACAACTCTCGGAACTGGCGTCCCATCGAATTCTGATTTTCCATGATCGACCCGCCTAGTTTGGCCTTCAGGCCAGCGTCTTTGCATGAGAACATCTTATTGCCCAGATGCGTCCCTACCCCGCGAATTGTTCATTCGAAGCCATTGGCCCATTTAGCACGTTAGCCTTTTCCCAAAGAAAAGTCTGTATACGGACTTTTCAGAGGTGTCCAGTTGATAGTACAACGGTCAAACTCTGTTTTTCTTTAGTGCCTCGATTTGCACTTTAAGAGCACTGAGGCGGCGGTTGGCTTCCTTCGAGCGATTCCTAAACTCCGTGAGTAGGGATTGAAAGAAGTCCAACACCCTAAAGACGGTGCTCAGGATGAACAGGGACGCGAAGATAATACCGATCGAACTCTCAGATTTCGCACGATTTGAGGGAAAGCTAAAGAGCCAATGCGTCAACATGACGCCGTAGTAGAGAGCGAGCCCTATGCCGATTATCCACTCAGAACTCCTGACCCATGTTTGGGTCGCCTTCCAATTGTGGAGGCGTGTTCTCTGTTCGGCCTCGTCTTCCCGGTAGACGGTCGGTTTGCCCCGCATAGCGCAATCTCCAAGATTGAGATAGCGCTATGATACCCGTATACGGGCTTAGCAATTCACCGATAGTCCATACATGACCAGTTAGGCGCTCCATCCCCAGCGTGATCTGCATCTTCTCCAAATACATACGGACAATTGAGGGCTGGACAGAAGATCAATTCAGCCACAAATACTTTGCATTGCCCGTCTTCCCAGGCCAAGGTGCGCTCACTCAGCTTTTTCTCACTGCGTTGCGCCCGTCGGACAGTTCTGAAGAAAAAGATGTTGCCAAAATCCCCATGACGCGACTTGTGCACACGGCAGAAAGTCCGTATACAGACCTTTGAGGTGTTGTGCTGCCAGTACACTTACTTGTCCGGTTCGACCCTTACTATTGGGATATTTTCCGTATACAGACAAGGGGAGAGGGCCAGAATGCTGTCAATCCGTGGTTTTTCAACAAATGACCACCTGCCGAAGTTCCATAGACATTTGGACCGCAGTATACGGAAGAATCGCCATCGTTTTTACAGTTCTGGTGCAAGCCGCTCCGCGCAAAATGTCGTATATCCGTAGTCCATTCAGAGTTCTGCCCATCGCGCACCTTATAATCGAGTGCCGCAGGATTAAGTTTTGTCCGCAGAAATGCTTGACAAACAAAAACTGTATAACGGAAGGAAATTTTGAATGTACTGGCTGAAGGTCCAAGCCTTAAAAACAGCCGCCCCACTCTCCCCCGGCACCCCTTGGAATGGGGATCAGGGCCGGGGAAACGGGTCCGGGTTGCTACCGGAACACGGATCGCGACCATTCGCGCTGCAAATGACTTTGTGTCGCGGTTTGTGTCGTAACTGTGTCGTCCCTGCCGGTGTCGGGCCGTCTCTGGGAGTGTTGCTCAGGTACACACAAAGGGCAGCGAACATGCCTGAAACCCGCATGAACACTGCCTCTCCGTGTCACTCCGTCTCGTCCGGTTGTTCTCTGTCTGAGTTAGAACCTTGAATTCGCAACGAGGAGGCCAGCGGTTCGATCCCGCTCAGCTCCACCAAATCCCTCCAATCCTTATAGGCATGCTTCAGGCTTCAGCCGGGCCTGCGCGGCCTCTCGTCCGCACAGGGATGCTGAACCGGTTCAGAGCGACTGTATACTTGGGGTGCCCGAAGCTTCCGGTGAGGTACGTGCTTGCCCCAGTCCAGCCCAGTCCAGTCCTGCCCAGTTATGCAGACAGAGGAACTGCGCCCGCTGTGCGTGGACCTCGACGGCACGCTGGTCAAGTCCGATACGCTCGTCGATTCGCTGCTGATTCTAGTCCGTGCTCGGCCCCTGATGCTGTTCAAGTTGGCGGCTCGTCTTCCGCGAGGCAAAGCTGCATTCAAGCAATTTGTCACTGAATCTGTTTTGCTCGATGTACCGCATCTGCCGTACAACCGCACCCTGCTCAAGTTTCTTCACCAGGAGCGGGCGCGCGGGCGAGAGCTTTACCTTGCGACGGGTGCGGATGTGCATCTGGCGCGCCGCGTTGCAGATCATCTTGGGATATTCGCTGACGTGCTTGGTTCAGATGGCGCCACCAACCTTACCGGCTCGAAGAAGTTGAGCGGCCTGCGCAGCCAATTCGGGTCTGCCGCGTTCGACTACATCGGCAATGACACTCCCGACCTGCCACTGCTGGCCGATGCAACGAAAGCGATGGTGGCCAATCCAAGCCTGCGCTTGCGCATGCGGCTCAAGGCCAGCGGCATAAAGCCGGCGCAAACCTTCACGGAGCGGAATGCATTTTGGGAGTCTTTCTTCAAAGCTGCACGCGTGCAACAGTGGGCAAAGAACCTGCTCGTCTTTGTTCCGCTGCTTTGTTCGCATGCATTGAGCGCGGGCAAGCTGTTGACTGCGCTGCTGGCTGCAGGCTGCTTCTCGCTCATTGCTTCGTCGGCATACATTTTCAACGACCTGTTGGACATCGATGCAGATCGACGCCATGCTCGCAAGCAGCATCGGCCATTTGCGTCCGGAGATATGTCTGCCTCCAGCGGCGTCCTGATTGCGACGATTTTTCTGATCGCCGGATTGGTGGGCGCGCAAATGCTTCCAGGCCGATTCTTCGCCTGCATGCTCCTCTACCTGGCTACGACGATCGCTTATTCCCTGTACCTGAAGCGGATTGTGCTGGTGGATGTGCTGGTATTGTCGGGCTTGTATATTCTGCGCCTCCTGGCAGGCAGTTCGGTAACGCAAACGCCCATCTCGCACTGGCTGGCGGGATTCTCCATGTTCCTGTTTCTCTCCCTGGCCATCGTCAAGCGATTCGCAGAGTTGGAGAATCTGCGCGCCACCAATGCTGTTCCTAACAACGGCCGCGGCTACCTTATCACGGATCTGGATCAACTACGCAGCTTTGGCACCAGCAGCGCCTATGCGGCCGTGGTGGTATTCGCGATCTACATTACAAGTCCGGATGTGCAGAGGCTCTATCATGAGCCGCAATTGCTGTGGGGAAGCGTGCCGCTGATGATTCTATGGCTGAACCGTGTGTGGTTGCTTGCTGCGCGAGGCCAACTGGACGACGACCCGGTAGCTTTTGCGCTGACTGACCCGATTAGTCAGGCAATAGGGATCGCCGTGGTGGCAGTGGCTCTGCTGGCGCTGTAAGAAACTGCCCCTCACCCCTGTGCTAGTTGAACAGATCTTTCATCTTGTCCAGCAGGCCCGGTGATGTGGGCTTGTTTTCCACTGCCAGCGACTCGGCAAGTTTGCTTACCAGTTCGCGCTGCGAACGGGACAGCTTGCGCGGGATCTGCACCAACACTTTCACAATCAGGTCGCCGTGGCCCTTGTCGTTCAAATGCGGAACGCCGCGCCCGCGAATGCGAATTTCGCGGCCGCTCTGCGTGCCCTCGGGAACCTTGATGTTGATGGGGCCGTCGATGCCGGGTACTTCAAACTCATCGCCCAATGCGGCCTGCGGAAAGCTGATAGGAATCACGCAGTGCAGATCGTTCCCCTTGCGCTCGAAGAAGTCATGAGCGCGAACGGAGAGCACGACGTACAGATCGCCTCGCGGGCCAGCGGAACGACCCGCATCGCCTTCGCCGGTGTAGCGAATGCGCGTTCCCTCTTCGACGCCCGGTGGCACTTTGACTGTGAGCTTGAATTCGCTGCTGACGCGCGTTTGTCCGCGGCAAACCTGGCAGGGATCGCCGATGACCTGGCCGGTACCGCCGCAGGTGCCGCACGTGCGAGCTACGGAGAAAAAGCCCTGCTGATAACGAAGCTGGCCGCGGCCCTGGCATTGGCTGCAGACACTGGGACCGCGGCTTGATGCTGTGCCTTTGCCGCTGCAGGTCGTGCAGGTCTCAAGGCGGCGAATCTTCACTTCGGTTTCCGTACCGAAGAAGGCGTCTTCGAAATCGATGGTCAGGTCGAAGCGCAGATCGTCTCCGCGCTGCGTGCGCGTGCCGCGTTGCTGGCTGCCGCCGACGTTGAACATTTCGCCGAAAAGGTCGCCGAAGATATCGCCAATGTCGACGCCGCCCGCAAAGGGGCCGCCGCTGAAACCGCCCTGGCCGCCGAGGCCTGCGTGGCCGTAGCGGTCGTAGACGGCGCGCTTGTCAGCGTCGCTCAACACCTGGTAGGCCTCGCTGGCCAGTTTGAATTTCTCTTCCGCGGCGTGGTCGCCCGGGTTGCGGTCAGGATGGTACTTGAGCGCCTGCTTGCGATAGGCACTCTTCAACTCCTGCTCGCTGACCTCACGGGAAACACCGAGGACTTCGTAGTAATCTGCTTTGCTCACTCTTGTATTAGAACTCATTCTTGGTTGTTAAGACTCTTTTCGTCTGGAATCGGATTCAGTCAGCTTTCTGATTCGGGTTGTGGACTACGCGCACCATCGCGGGGCGCAGCAGCCGCTCGCGCAGCTTGTAGCCACGGCGAATTTCATCCGCCACATGCTGGTCGGGCATGTCATCGCGCTCCACCGAGCCCAGCGCTTCATGGATCCGGGGATCGAAGATTTCGCCCACAGTTGGAATCGGATTGACCTGCAAGGTGCGCAGGATCTCTTCGAACTGCTTCACGATCAGTTCAACACCGTGCCGCAACTGCTCGGCTGAGCCGCCCGACTTCAGCGCCAGTTCGAAGTTATCAACCACGGGAAGGAACTGCTCAACCACATTCCCCGTGGCATAATCGCGGAAATCAATCCGTTCCCGCTCGGCGCGCTTGCGGGCATTTTCAAACTCGGCCTGCAAACGGGCCACGCGGTCAAGCAACTGGTCGCGCTCGCCTTTCAATTGCTCAATTTCAGTGCGGCAGGCCTCAGCCTCCGGAGGCGCGCCAACCTCAGCAAAGGGAGCGCCATCGGGTGCACTTCCGGAAGTCGCGCTCTCCTGGGGTTCAACTACGGTCAAATCTGATTCATGTTTTGGCATAACTCTACGTTTTCTCCCAAAAATCAACTGTGCCTGATTCCATTGTATTTTTTCTGGGCTGGTGCCGCACGGGGTCAATCTGGTGTGGCGTGCCAATTACCTCAGATATAGTTTACCGCCTGCTCTCTTAGGGGACCATAAGCCCTCTATCGGAGCTTGGCTTCAACTAATCCGCTGGAACCTCAAAAAGGCGCTCGGAAAGCCTGGCAATGTATCGAACCGCCTGAATCATCTCCTGGTATTGGATGCGTGTGGGTGCAATAACGGCGACAGTTCCAAGGTTCTCGCCGCCGATCCGGGCAGGCGCGCCAATCAGCACCAGGTCCTGCATTGCCGGGGAAGCCTGGTCGAGTCCGACAACAACACGCACCTCCTGCTGACGGCCGTCCACATAGGCGGTGAGCAGTTCCACAAGCCGCTGCTTGGCTTCAAGAGCGAGCAGCATCTGGCGCAAGCGCTCGCGGTCCAGCTCCGCTGTAATCAGGTTGGCCATACCGTCCACGAAGATAGCTGGGCTGGTTTCACCACCGGCCAGGGCACCTTTCCGGCAGAGCTCTTCCACGGATGAAAGCATCTGGGCGTAGGCTTCGCGCTCCAACTCCACACGGCGGGCGACCTCAGCACGGACGCGATCGATGCGCCAGCCGCGGAAATTTTCATTGAGGTAGCGCGCTGCGGTTTCAAGCTCGATGAGCGTCAATTCGCGATCCAGAGTGAGCACGCGGTCAAGCACTGCGCCACCTTGGGTGACCAGCACGGCCAGCACCCGGCCTGTCGAAAGACGGGAAAAATGAATGTGTTCCAGCACCTGGCTTGCGGCAGAACTGGCCAGCGCCACGCCCAGGCCGCTGGAAATAAGCGCCAGCACGTGCGAAGTGCGCTCCAGGTATTCGTTGGAACTGGTGACGCCGGTAAAGCTGTCTTCAATCTGTTCGCGGCGGGCATCGCTTAGCAGGGCGGCGTTAAGAGGCGACGGACCTTGCCCAGCGACTCCGGAGCCCTGAACTCCAGCAGCAACGCGGCCGGACTGGGTGATTTGTTCCACGTAATAGCGGAACGCCGCAGCCGTGGGAACGCGTCCTGCGGAGGTGTGAGCCTGCTCCAGCAGTCCTGCCTCACCCAGGGAAGCCATTACATTGCGCACTGTAGCCGAACTGAGGCCCTCGCGGTCAGCAAAGGCATGCGCAACCGCCTGCGAAGCCACAGGCTCGCCGGTTGCGATGTACAGCTCGATAATAGCCGTAAGTACCAGCCGCTCTCGCGGGCTGACGCGCGCATCTGCCATGGTTTGTTGCCCTCTAGATGCTTTGGGACTTACCCTAACCAATTGCGCTACAAACACTTAATTTTAGGAAATGGGTAGAGCTTGTCTTTTTTAATGGTATGGAGACAGGTTGCGTCTGTCAAGGCAACCAAAGAGTCATGGATTGCATGCGGGATGCGCGGTCCATCCGGCTTTTCTACCTTGAAAAGCAACCCGAATTAGGCCGCAACGCTCTGATTGATTGGGATTTGCAAGCTCAAGTTGGGCTGTCGGCGTATTTGCAAGCGAAGTCTGGCTTCTGCTCTCGCTTGCGTTCTGGCTGCTGCGCAAGAGCCGCCTGTTGCCCAAAACGAATCTCCACCAATCAAACACGAAGCGAAGAAAGACCGCTCAATTTCTAATCCGGTGATCTTTCTCGTTGGTTATTTCTTTTCCGGTTCCAGAGGGTCGTCCGACACGATCCGCACATCACCGCGAAAAAAATGATAATCCGCAAACACAACATCGTTCAGCCGGGTGACCTCGGGGCCGAGCGCCGTACCGTTTCCAAAGACATCCCGCATCAGGATCACGGAATGCTCTCTTGATAGCGAGAAACTCCGCACCGGAGACGTATAGCTCTTGCCGCAATATCTACCGTTCTATACTCCACCATGATGTCTTCGCTTCAGACCCACCACATTGACTACGGCTGATTGTAATAACCGCTAGTGGTGCGGGTGGTGAGTCCCGGCTGGCTGACTTGAACCTTTAGGTCGTGATACTCATCGGCGTGTTCCGCGTGAGGAGGATTGAAGGAGATAGTGTAGAAGGCGTTTGCTTCCGTGATAGAAGTGTTGATCTGCTCTGCGAGGTTGTTGTCGGGGCCCAGTATGCGTCCGCTGCTGTGAAGTACGAGCACTTTTAATGCCAGGTTGCCGGTGTCCGCTTTCCGCGGCGACGGCACGCCTTTGAGAAAGTCCTGATACATGAACCGGCGCCGCCCGTCGCTTTCAACGTTTTCCGGAGCCACGCTGTAGACGGCCATGCGCGCCTCACGCAGCTTGTTTGTAAGCTCGACGATGGTATCGAAGTATTGGCGCTGATCCTTGTCGGAAAAAGAAAAGCTGTTGCTGTTGAGCATGGGCCAGCCGGGACCTACCCAGATAAGCAGTTTTCTGCCGGGCCGCGTAGCCTCATTCTCGGCAATAGTAGCCATCTGCCTCAGCGATAATTGAAAGCGCTCCAGATCGCCGGCGGAGCCCATCGCGCTATTGATGGAGTGAACGCCACCTTTGATTTGATCGAGCACCGCAACGAGCGCGTTGCCATCGACCGATGAGCGAGGCTGGATGCGAAGTCCGGCTTCGGTGAGCAGCATGAGTGAAACGGGCTGAGCCAGATGGCCACTATTCTGTCGAAGGAACTTCGCGATCTCCTGGCGTGTGAACGCAACTTGCTGGAGAGGCAGGTTCACTGTATCGAAGAGAAGAATGACTTCGACTGGAGGGTTTGGCTTGACGTTGACGCCATCGAAGGAACGGAAGGAGAGGATTTTGGCGGGCTGGTTGTTGTCCAGCAGTTTGAAGTCCGGTGGCTCAAGGCCCGGAACCGGCTTGCCTGCGGAGTCGCTGACCAGAACGTCGAGATGGATGCGACCTTCTGGAGTGACAGGGCTCATCGGCGCTGGTGGACGGGGCGGAGGACGGTTGACGAGAATCGGATCGTTGGCCGCAGGATTTGCCTGCGGAGGCGTTCCACCTGGAGGAGGGCTTTGCTGAGCGAAGTTCAACGCTGGACAAAAGATGAGAAGAAGTGCGAGAAAGACAGAGCGCGACTTGCACATGCGATTCACCATCGTAAAACGAGCAACGGAATGCTCGCATAAAGTCTAGCGCCGCACCCCGGCCGGGTCATAATAAGACCAGCCCTGGCGGCGAGACAATGAACATTCCCCGCCGAATCTGGAGCGGGCCGCTCGCGCAACGTGTTCCACCGGTTTGAAAGCGCATATCGAGCGCAAGATAGGAAAAGATAGAATGCAGACCATGAACTGGAGTTGCAAAGAATGACCTCCCCATCAGGGCGAACAAGGCGACTCTTGGGATGGACCGCGTTGGCGCTGGCGATTTCACTCACGAGTTGGAGCCGGGCCGATGCGCTTCAAGCTGCTCCGCAAGCCGCACCACCGGCCACAATCAGCCCTGCAGAAGCGGCGTGGCGGCAGGACCTGGATGCGTGGCGTACTCGCCGTGCGGAAGAAATTGGCTCTCCCGGCGGTTGGCTGACACTCGCGGGCATGGAGTGGCTCAAGCAGGGCGCCAATTCCGTGGGTACCGCGACAGACAATCAGATCCAGCTACACGTCCAGGCACCTGAGCACATCTGCCTGATCACGGTGACCGATAAAACTGTGGAGTTGCATGCGACGCTCGATGGGTTTCCACCGGATCTCACCGTCGACGGCGTGGCTGCGAAGGAGGGTCCATTGGACGCGGGCGCAAACCCCACCGTCATCAACTGGCATGGAGTTTCCATGTCCGTGCTGGACCGCGGTGGCCACTACGCACTGCGCGTCAAGGACGCCGACTCGCCCACACGCGCAAACTTCAAAAGCCTGAACTGGTACGATGCCGACCCCCACCTGAATGTGCAGGCAACGTGGGTTCCATTCACAACGCCGCATAATGAAACCATCCCAACCGAGGCAGGTATCGCGCTGGTTCTCCCCTCACCGGGGACGGCCGTTTTCAGACTAGGCAAAACCAAGTTGACCCTGGAGCCGGTGCTCGAAAGCCAGAACCCCAATACGCTCCTTTTTATCGTCGGCGATGACACCAACAAAGACGCCACATATTCAGGCGGCCGCATTTTGCATGTAGCGTTTCCCGATCATGGGCTGGATAAGCCGGGCAAACTGACTCTCGACTTCAACCGGCTTGAAAACCCGGCCTGCGCCTATACTTCCTTCGCTTCATGCCCGGAACCGCCGGAGATGAATCGCCTCACCGTCCCGCTTGAAGCCGGCGAAAAACGTTTTACTCCTTGAGACCGCCGACAGACCGGTATTGTCGTCCGCACCAGCTTTGCACCCTATCCCTATAAAATTCGAATAGCACCAGCCGATCTCATCCACGAAATCTTTCACGCCATGTTTTTAGAGCCGTTTCCTGGGTCGGGGTCGGAATATTAATACGCCCAGATCCGGGCGAGGAAGCAAGCCATGCCCCCGAAGATTGAAGACCTCCGTATTCAATGGACCAAAGTCGTCCTTCCCCCCGTCTTTCTTGAGGAAGACCTGCCTATTTCTGAAGATTCCACGGCTACAATCTTCAATGCGCGCACCGACATTTCCGCCATCCTCAGCGGCCGGGATTCTCGTCTCCTTGTGCTGGTTGGCCCGTGTTCCATCCACGACACCAAAGCCGCGCGCGAATATGCAGTGCTGCTTAAATCAGCGATCAAGGAATTCTCCTCGGATCTCCGCATAGTGATGCGTGTCTACTTTGAGAAGCCCCGCACCACCATTGGCTGGAAGGGACTGATCAACGATCCGCATCTCGATCAGTCCTACAAAATCAACGACGGGCTGCGGCTGGCGCGGCACCTGCTTCTCGACCTGGCCGAGATGGGCGTGCCCACAGGCACCGAATTCCTCGACATGATTTCGCCGCAGTATATTGCCGGCCTCGTGAGTTGGGGAGCCATCGGCGCGCGCACGACCGAGAGCCAGGTCCACCGCCAACTGGCCTCCGGTGTCTCGTGTCCGGTGGGTTTCAAGAACGGCACTTCGGGGGACGTTCAAGTTGCGATCGACGCTATTCAGTCCGCCGCCGAATCGCATACTTTCCTCGGCCACAGCAAGTTTGGGCAGTCGGCGATTTTTGTGACGACGGGAAATCCGGAGTGCCACATCATCCTGCGCGGCGGCCGCAAGACCGTCAACTACACCGCTGAATGCGTTGCATTGACCGCCGCAAAAATGGAAGAGGCCCGCGTTCAACCGCGCATCATGATCGACTTCAGCCATGCCAACAGCAATAAGGATTACCGGCGCCAGGCCATCGTCTGCCATGACGTGGCCGAACAGATTGCCGGTGGCGACAGGCGCATCATGGGCGTGATGATTGAGAGCAACCTGGTCGCCGGCGCGCAAAAACTCGTTCCCGGCAAAGCGCTCCTGTATGGACAGAGCATCACCGATGGCTGCATCGACTGGGCAGAAACGCACAAGCTGCTGACGGAATTAGCGGCGGCTGTTCGCGCGCGGAGAAGCGCCTAGCGTTCTGAGGCTGAAATACGTAACACAAAACTGGCTGTCATCCTGAGCGAACGGGGCCCCAAATGCTTTTCAGTTTGGGAGTGTGAGTCGAAGAATTTGCGGTTGCTCCTCAATGAACTTCAGGACGTCCGCACTAATTGGTCCGCTGGCCGATGAGCGCGCGCGTGCGTTGGCGCGACACCCGGATACGACACGCGAACCCAGACGGGCCGCAGGTTCTGTTGCGAACACCAATCCAGGCCACCTGTTCAGGATCAAGCATCCAGGCTGTCGCGTTCGCGGCGTTGTTGGTTCGCGCCATTAAATAAGCAGCGTCGACGTCCGCGTCAGCAGCTTCGGCATTCAGTTCTTCACACCCGTACTTCGCGACGGGAGGCGTGTCCACTGGGTTCGAGCAATAGTCTTCGTCGTGCAGCAGGACATACTTCTTGCCGTTTTCGGGGATGAAATAACGCGGCGAAACATACTGTGGACGCGCCACCAGCATCCATTGCGCCAGGTCCTGCTGAAAGGCGACTGGAAGCTGGCCCATGGCGAGAGACGTGTACGAGAGTTGGCGCGAATAAATGGCCAGCGTCGGCGTGGGCTCGCCATTTGTGGGATGGAAATAAACGCCTCCGAGGGCAATGCCGGCCTGCATGTCGAACCAGAGGAAACCCCGCCCCTCTTTGAACGATCCACCGTGACTCGCCACCATGACGTAGCGGCCTTCTCGAATGTCTATAGGCAGCGGCGCGCCATCGAGCATCGTTTCCACCGTCTCGGAGAGCGGCATGTCGCGGCCGTAATGATACTCGGTGCTCGGAATGACCAGCTTCATCAGTTTTTTGAAGCGCTTGTCTTTCTGAATTTCCTTGGCCGTCTTGCCTGCGTAGTCGTTTAGGAAAGTGAGTTGATCCGCTGGAATCGGATTCTGGAACGTGGCAGGTGGAGCGAGCGGCTCCGGCGGCAGCGCTCCTCCACCATCCTGTGCGACTGGGGCCTGGGAAAACAGGCTGGCGGCGATAAGCAAAATTGTGGTTAGGACGAACGTGGAAGCAATCTTGCATGTGCGGAGGGTGAGTGGGAAAACCCGCATAGCATGACCTCTGGCTACTAATTTAAGCCAGAAACCGCAAGTCGTGCATTGAATCTGCATGGAATTGGCTCGATTTATGCTTTTGAAATCAAACCTGCAGATTTCAGTTCACAAAAATGTCTTGGTCCCGATCGGCCTTGAGCCAGTAGAATCGCCGGGAGGTTTCCCAAGTGAGCAATACTGTCGCAAGTGTGGACCAGCAGCCGCGCAATGTTGCCGTGGATGCCTACCGCGGCTTGGTAATGCTACTGATGATGGGAGAGGTTCTGCGCTTCTGGGCGGTTTCGCAGGCGTTTCCTGGCAGCATGTTCTGGCGGATTCTTGCCTATCACCAGACCCACGTGGAGTGGTCGGGAATGAGCCTGCATGACACCATCCAGCCATCGTTTACTTTCCTCGTTGGCGTGGCGCTGCCCTACTCAATCCGCAGCCGTCAACGCAAAGGCGACAGCTTCAAAAGCATGCTTGGCCATACGATTTTTCGCAGCATCATTCTGGTTGCGCTGGGAATTTTTCTGCGGTCGATGGAAAGCCCCATGACCAATTTCACGTTTGAAGACACGCTGACACAGATCGGTCTCGGCTACACATTTGCTTTTCTTCTCACATACGTTTTGCCGCGATGGCAATGGGGCGCGCTGGCGGCCATCCTCTTTGCCTACTGGCTGGCGTGGGCGCTCTACCCGGCTCCGGGGCCCAACTTCCCTTACGCCTCAGTGGGAGTGCCTGCCGACTGGCATCATCTTTACACCGGCTTCGCATCGCATTGGAACAAGAACAGCAATCTGGGCCAGGCATTCGATGTGTGGTTCCTGAACCTGTTTCCGCGCCCCAGCCGTTTTCTCTACAACGCCGGCGGCTATTTGACGCTGAGCTTCATTCCGACACTGGGGACCATGTTGTTGGGTGTGGCCGCAGGGCGCTGGTTTCTTGAGTCGGCTCCGAAGATTCCGCTGCGCAAGTTTCTGCTGGCCGCGGTCGTGTTGGTAGCAGCCGGACTGCTGTTTCACTTCACCGGAATCTGCCCCATCGTGAAGCGAATCTGGACGCCTTCATGGACCCTGTTCAGCGGCGGTGTGTGCTTTCTTTTTCTGGCCGCGTTTTCCTGGATAGTCGATGCGAGAAGGCATCGCGGCATCGTATTTCCGCTGGTCGTTGTAGGCACGAACTCAATTGCGGCATACCTGATTGCGCATCTATGCGAAGACTTTGTGCAAAGCAGCTTCCGCATCAACCTGGGAATGCGTGCCCTGAATGTTTTTGGCTCCGGGTTCGAGCCGTTGGTTCTGGGCACGCTCACGCTGGGTGCTTATTGGTTGATGCTTTTCTGGATGTATCGGAAGAA